>Ga0075366_10000652_pt1 | contig 16353 bp, 10 predicted proteins | sample EndMethybrTD3031_FD_72351 | JGI IMG/M metagenome (GOLD analysis project Ga0075366, IMG submission 72351) | Populus endosphere microbial communities from Tennessee, USA - Endosphere MetaG P. TD hybrid TD303-1 | ecosystem: Host-associated > Plants > Roots > Endosphere | place: USA: Tennessee...
GATTCAACAGTAGCATTAGCTGTAAAAGTGGTATTGTCAACAGCGCCAAAATTTTCTAATTGCAGTTCGTTAACCAAATCAGGATTTATCCCGCTGCCATCTGTTTTTATGATATAAGCCATTTTACCGGCTTCAACCGCCGGCCTGGGTTTACTATTAACATATACCAGTGCATTAACCAAACTAAGCGTATCACCCGGGGTACCCTGGCATCGTTTGATGATGTTTTCGCGGCGGTCAACCGGCCGGTATAACGGCGAATCTGCTTCGGTGGGCAGGTTAAACACCACAATATCGCCCTTTTTTATATCGCTTAAACCCGGCAGGCGGTAATAGGGCAATTGCACATCCAGGTACGATTTGGTTTCGGTAAATGGTATGGTATGCGCTGTAAACGGAATAGCCAATGGTGTTATAGGCATCCGTGCACCATAGTTAACCTTACTTACAAACAGGTAATCGCCAATAAGCAGCGAGCCTTCCATCGATCCGCTAGGAATCACGTACGCTTCAATAAAAAGCGTACGAATAAGGGTTGCCGCAATAACCGCAAACAAAATGGCATCGGCCCATTCTCGGACGGCCCCTTTTTTCTTTTTTGGGGTGGTTTTATCTTTCTTCCAGAATTTCCAGTTCATTTTTTCAGATGTGCAAATTTCAAATTTCAGATGTGCAGATGATGAGGTGGAGCACACTTTTACTTTACAAATTTGTTTATTTTTTGATGAATATATTATTAATTATTTCGGTATGACTATCATGTAAGCAATATGTTACCCGCTTGGCGGTGCAAATATGCAATTTCAAATTGAAGATTAGTCGGAAAGTCTTTTGTCGGGAAGTCCGAAAGTTAAAAAAGTACTGTGCGGTTAGTCTGTTGTCCAAAAAGTCTTGATACTTAATACTAACTACTTGATACTTCTCAAAATACGCTGGCGCCATTAACCCTTTATCCAAAAAAGTCTTTGTCATGTCCTGAAAAAAGTTTACCGATTAACCCACTTTTCAATCAAAATCAAAAAAATTTAATGAATCTGACAAATCCCGGTTCAGATAAAATCTTCTGCACATCTATCGCAAGCTACCCCCGGCCCCTCCCCGTGTTTTAACGGGGTGCCACCCGGTGAAAACACCTGTTGCAAAATGTTTTAAATCTTATTAATTTAAGGCCTGAATTATTGATACCCCTATACTGATGAAATTAAAAACCTCTATCACACCCTCATTGTTCGCCTGCTTTGCCGCCGCAACCAACCTGAACGGCAAATGGACCGGTAAACTACTCACTGCCAACAGCAAGGCATATCCCTTAACCTATAATTTTGCCATGCACGGCGATTCCGTTGCCGACACGGCCAAAATATGCTTGTTGGGTTCCCCATTGACCAGCGCAAATTGGATATACAGCCGGGCTGCACTTTAAAGTGACCGCAAACGGGCTTGATGTGTATCACAACGGAACGGTGTATGCCGATTCGATTGGGATGTACATCAGCCTGAATGGTTCGATGGTGCATTGCACGTTGAACCGGGCGGCTAACTAATAATAATTAAAAAAAACTGAATTTTTATTCCTTGTCATATGCGTTTTAAGACCCTCATTTTACCCGGCCTGTGCCTGCTTGCCCTGTTTTCATGCCCGATGCAAGCCGGCGCACAAACACAACCTTCCTATGTACCTCAAGTTATCCCGCCATCGCCCAATGCGGCCAGTCTCATGAAATTTACCGATGTACCGGTAAGCCCTTATACCGGCACATCAGATGTATCGGTACCTATTTATACCATCCAAGCTAAAGGACTCAATATCCCCATTAGCCTGAACTACCACACGGGTGGCATTCGCCTCAACGAGGAATCGGGCTGGGTAGGTTTAGGCTGGGCCCTAAATGCGGGAGGAATGATTTCGCGTACAGTGCGCGATAAAGATGATTTTACCGGCACCTATTTTGATGGCAACATGCCGATTAAACCGGGCGACCTCGCTTATAATCAACCCGCAAATGCCGGCGCCAGGCCGGAAACGCCGAATTTTCATTTTAATATTAACCAGTATAATTTTGAATTTGGCTGTAGCTATAAAGTTTATTATACCAATGGCGACTTTGCCGACTATACCACGCCCTTATTATTTATGTCGCAGGATGGCCACACGAATTCGGATGTTGAGCCGGATAGTTATAGCTATAATTTCTTAGGCATGAGTGGTAAATTTATCATTAAGCCCGATAAAAGCATCATACTGGAGAAGCAGGATAATATAAGAATCCAACTCATTAAAAATGGCAGTGGAGCCAGCGATTATGTGTTTGTTATCGCTGACGACCAGGGTAACCGGTATTATTTTAACTACCGGGAATACGGAGGCCCGGCGACAGCCCCCGAACATGTGAGTTCCTGGCACCTGTCAAAAATTATTACGCAGCAAAATGATGTGGTTACATTTAATTATACAGAAAACGGCAGTTTATACGTGCCCGAACAACAGGTGCAGGCTTATAATATAGGCTGCAGCAATTCGGGGCCTCAAAGTTTTCCTACCGTTGCTACTTCGTACACGAATTCCATGCTGCAAACCATCGACTTTGCTAACGGGCAAGTACAGTTTGTTTTTGACAATGTGCGGGAAGACCAACAGGGGGGAAGTAAGCTGAATGCAATCAAGGTATACTCGAAAAGCGGCGCCGGGCTTAAATATATCAAAGAACATGACCTGTTTTATTCCTATTTCGGATATACTGCTTATGCCAGTCAGAAGCTTGAATTGGAAAGATTAAAATTGGACAGCGTTAAAGAAATCGGCACAAGCATGGCCGCAAAGCCTTACCGCTTTACATATAATATGGCGGGGAACCAGATTGGCAAGCATATTTACGATGTTGACCACTGGGGCTTTTATAATGGTAGCCATGGAAATACCACTTTAATACCTACTATACATACTGCTTATACCGCAAATGGCGCCGCAGGCTATCCGGTTGATTTTACCGGTGCAAGCCGTGAGTCGGACGGAAGCGCAATGCAGCTGTTTTCGCTACAACAGATAACGTACCCCACCGGGGGTAAAAGCATTTTTGAATATTCTGCAAACGAATATGATTATTATAACTCGATGACCGGGCCTAATGAATTTACCCAACTTGATCAAGTACTGGTAGATACTACATTTTATATCTATAGTTACGGAACAACCACCGGCACATTCAATTTTAGTAATATCATCGCCGGCAGCAGCGCTAATGTTAATGTAGCTTTTGTAAGTAAATATTATAGCACTGGCTGGCCTGCTGGCGACCGTTGTTGCGTTGACCGCGTTTATTTCCAAACCGGGGGACTTGCAGGTGTTAATAAGCTCGACCTTTCGAGCAGCAGCCTTACCTGCGGCGGTCCGCAATGCGGTGGTAACCTTACTATCCCCACACCTACACAATCGGCATCGGGGTATACATGGACAGCCCATGTTGATCCCGCCATACCATCTGCCGACTTTTCACTCATACAGGTGCATATGACCTATCAGGCATACCAGGTAAGGCTTCACCAAACCGCAGGAGTTTATAAAGAAACCGGTGGCGGTTTAAGGATAAACAGCATTACCGACTATACAGATGCCACTACAATAAGCAAAAAAAGAATGTGGGATTACGGTTATACTTCGGGTGGCGTACATACTTACGGCAGGCTCATGGCGTTTCCATCATACATTCACCAGGAGCTTGTTGCCCAGGGATCCGGCAACTGCGTGAACATGGTATTGTTTGGTAACTGTAATTCAAGCGTTACAAGCACCATACAAGGTAGCATTGTGGGTTACAGCCAGGTAACTGAGCGGGCAGTAGATCCCGCAACCAATGCCGATATTGGTAAAACTGTTTACAGCTTTTACAACGCGCCCGACTCAACTATTTTTTATAACGGTCGCCGGCCGCCGGGTATCTTGAATATGGGCAATCACTTAAATGGGTCTATGCTGTCTAAAAAAATTTACCGCAATACAGCTGGTACTTATTATAAGGTAAACGAAACCTATAATTATTTCCATACCGCCAACCGAAAAGTTTACTTTATCCCTAAAATAGCAGGGCCCAATGCAGGTGCCGATGCGCCTACTAATGCTTACTGTGCGGTGAATCCATCTGCCGCAGTTGATAATTGTGTAATAGCATGGTTTTACCCCTTGATCAAATCAGAGCGAGTATTACAGGATTCGACACAGGAGGTTGTATACGACCAGAACGATACCACGAAGTTTTTAGTCAACAGCAGCAAAAGCTATTATGATAACCCCGTGCATTACCAGCTTACCCGCAGCATAACTACTGATAGTAAGGGCAATAAACATGTATCAAAGGTCACCTACCCGCAGGATTATATCAGCGGCAGCAACACGGGCAACGCGGTACTGGATTCGCTGATTGGGAAAAATATGCTGGCCACATCGATAGAGAAACGCGACAGCCTGTATTACAAGGGCTCATCAACGGGCTATGTTGCGGGGGCCGCAGTAAGCAGGTACCGGCAGTTGGCTTCGGGCACCATGGTTGCCGATAAGCAGTACAAACTGGATATGCTTAGCCCGGTCACCAATTTTGTGCCGATGAGTGTAAGCGGCAACACCGTAAACCAGGACAGCCGTTACCGGCAACTGATCAGCTTTGATGCTTACGATAGCAAAAACAATATTGCGCAGTATACGGTTACCGGGCAGCTACCGGTATCGGTACTGTGGGATTACCGGGGCATGTCACCCATTGCACAGGTTAAAAACGCCGATACTACCAATATCGCTTATACTTCGTTCGAGGCCGAGGGCAAAGGGCGTTGGACGGTACCATCGGCGCTGCGGGACAGTCTGACGGCTACCATATCGGGCATTAAATCCTATAACCTTGCTAACGGTGCCATCAGCAAATCAGGCTTAACTTCGGGCACCACCTATATTGTATCGTACTGGACACAGAGCGCAACGCCACTGACTATAACCGGCACCATCAGCGGTTACCCGGTAAACGGCATTGCCACCAAAGGCTGGTATTATCATGAGCACCGGGTTACGGGCGTAACCTCGGTAAGCCTGGGCGGTACGGGTAATATTGACGAAGTAAGGCTATACCCGCTTGGCGCGCAACTGGTAAGCTATACCTATACCCCGCTGATCGGCGTAAGCAGCTCCACAGATGCGCGGAACGGACTGTCATTTTACGATTATGACGGCCTGCAGCGCCTGCTGAACATCCGCGACAAGGACGGCAATATCCTGAAAAGCTATGATTATAATTACCGCCCGTAAAACCTGCACCATCACATGAAAAGTTTAAATCAATTATATAACACAGCGGCGCTGCTTACAGCATCACTACTATTAAGCATAGCGGGGCAGGCCCAAACCACCACGCAAAACTATGTGCGTACCCGTGTGCCGCAGAAAGCGATTGCCACGAATACAAAACTTGACACCTTAACGCCGACGAAAGATTCGGTAATGACTACCATACAGTATATTGACGGCCTTGGCCGGCCGCTGCAAACGGTGCAAAGGCAGGCCTCGCCGGCGGCTTATGATGTTATCCAGCCTTATGCCTATGACGCTTACGGCAGGGAAGCCGTAAAGTATCTGCCTTACCGCACTACCAATACCAGCTACGGCACTTACCGAAGCGATGCATTGACCGCGGGCGCTGGTGTGAAGGCATACTATAACCCATCGGGAGGGAGCATGGAGGGCCAGCAGATCAACGGGACAACCCTTACACCCTATCCCTTCGCGGGTACCGGTTTTGAGCCTTCGCCCCTCGGGCGGGTACTGGAACAGGGCGCGCCGGGCGCCTCCTGGCAAATCCTAGGTACGCCGGATGCTGCCAGCGGCAACCATACGCTGCGCAGCACCATGACGGTGAATGACCAGGGCACATTCAGCACCACCAATGTGGGTGCAAACCCCGGCTGCCGTATGGTGGCTTTGTATACAGCGACCATTAATGCCAACAGCAGCCGCTCATTAGTAAGGACGGGCAATACGGCTACCTACAGCGGCAACCAGCTAATGGTAACCATTACCCGCGACGAAAACTGGCTGCCTGCCAGCGGCTGTTTTGGCACAACCGAAGAGTACAAAGACAAAGACGGACATGTGGTGCTCAAACGCACCTACAACATAAAAGGCGCTGCGGCCGAAATGCTGAGCACCTATTACGTGTATGACGACATGGGCAACCTGGCCTTTGTGCTGCCACCGGGGGCAAACCCCGATACAACAGCTGCCATAAGCCAGGCTACAATTGACAATTTTTGCTACCAGTACCGTTACGATAGCCGAAACAGGCTATCTCAGAAAAAAGTACCGGGCAAGGGCTGGGAGTTTATGATCTATAACACGCTCGACCAAGTAGTGGCAACACAGGATTCAGTTCAGCGGATGAAAGCCCCGCAGGAATGGATGGTGAGCAAATACGATAATATGGGCAGGGCGGTTATTACAGGTATTTACCAGTATGGTGGTACGGCAGGCGCCAATAACCACGCCGCGGTACAGGCGGCGGCGGATTCGGCGGCCACCCTGTGGGAAACCCGTGTGGCAACCGGTACAGGGTATACCGCCGATGCCTGGCCCGCAAGCATGGGTACCGTACTGAGCGTTAGTTACTTTGATGATTATGCTATCCCGGGCCTGCCCACACCGTACGACCTGCACAACCTAAGTACCTATAGCAAGCAAACCCTGGGCCTGCCTACGGCCGGCAAAACGCTGGTATTGGGCACAACTGCCGATTACCTGTGGAATGTATATTATTACAATGCCGAGGCCGAGGTGATTAAGATGTTTGCGCAGCATTACCTGGGCGGGGCGGCAAACTACAGCCAGTGGAATTACGACAACATAACCAACAGCTATAATTTTGTAAGGCAGCCAATGGGATCAACCCGCACCCACTTTGTTGCCAATGCAACCAAAACGGCGGGGGTGATTGCGCTGACCTCGGTCGACTTCCACACCTACGACCATATGGGCCGTGCCGACCGTTTATACAACACGCTTAAAAATGGCAGCAATACCGCCCAGGCCCCCGTGGTGATATCAAAAAACAGCTATAACGAAATTGGGCAGCTTATCAAAAAAGGCCTGCACTCCGTCAATAACGGAACCGCATACCTGCAAAACGTAGATTACCGGTATAATGCCCGCGGATGGCTCACCAATATCAACAACCCGGCCCTGGCAGCCGACAGCGGGCTGACCAATACCGATACCAACGACCAGTTTGGCATGGAGCTGAAGTACGATAACGCACCCGCGCCGCAATACAACGGCAACATCGGGAATGTGAAAACAATCACCGGTGCACTTTCAGGTACTACGCTGCCGGCCTTAACCTACAATTACACCTATGATAACCTGAACAGGCTGACAAACGCGGTAAGCACCACCACTATACCCAACGACAATTTTTATAACGAGAACGTGACCTACGACGTGATGGGCAACATCACGAAGCTGAACCGCTATGATAAGCCGGGAAACACCCGCGTGCCCATAGACAGTCTGACGTATACCTATGTGAGCGGCAATAAAGTTGACCGGATAGACGACCGGGGCACAACAGACGCTTTTAAAGACAGTGTGAGCCAGGCGGGTGAATATACCTACGATGGCAACGGCAATCAGCTTGCCGACCTGAACAAGGGCCTGACACAGGCTTATAACATGCTCAACCTGCCGCAGACGGCGGTCAAAGCCGGGGTATCCGTTGCTTATATCTATGATGCCACGGGCAGGAAGCTAAGGAAGCTGTCGACCATGGGCACCACAACCACGGTTACCGAATATGTAAACGGCATCCAGTACGAGTATTCGGGAAGTACACCTGTTATTGCCTTTATCCAAACCGAGGAAGGCCGGGCCAGGAAAACCGGATCGGTTTACAAGTATGAGTATGACCTGAAGGACCACCTGGGCAATACCAGGCTGACAACCACCTGGGACCCCTCCGACGCAAATCAGCTTACCCCGCTGAACTCGCAAAGGAATGATTACTATGCTTTCGGGTATACCATACAAAGTTTACAAGGCACTACACCAAGTCCTTCAAATCATTATCTTTACAATCACAAGGAGTTGCAGGATGAGACGGGGCTGTACGATTATGGCGCAAGGTTTTATGATCCAGTGATTGGGAGGTGGGGCGTAGTGGATCCGTTGGTTGAAGATGGTCAGGAAAGCACTTCACCATATGGGTATGTGTTCGACGATCCGATCAAAAATACCGACCCGGATGGCAGAAAACCCGATGGGCCAGGCGGGGACTTTGTAGAGGGGGTAAAAGAAGGATTTGTCGGCTATTTTACTGGAATCGCACACGCGGTTACGAATCCAGTTGAAACTATAAAAAATTCGTTTAGCGCCGAAAGCCTTAAAACACAGGTGCTGGATGTTGCCACAGTGGGCAGTTATAGCTTTGCTAAATCTGCTATTAAACTTGCGAATGATGCAGCTAATGGCGATTTCAAAACATTAGGAAATGCCGTCGGCGGTAAATTAGCAGAAGGCGCAACTATTTTGGCAACTGACGGAGCTGTAAAAGGTTTTAACGCTGTTAAAGGAGCAATTAATAATGCTGTAAAAGTTGCATTACAAGACGGGACAAGTGTAGTAAAAAATGTTGAAAAAGGTGCTGCAAACCCCAAAATAGCAGCCGCGATAAATGGCGGAAAAGCTGCTCACGCTGATTTTTCGGCAAAAGTACAAGCAAAAGGGTGGAAAGCCAATGTGAGGATGGTCGATCCTGCAACTGGTAATACCATTATAGCAGACGCGGTAACGAAAAGTGGGCATCCGCTGGAGTTAAAGCCTAATACTCCATCTGGCAAAGCACAAGGCACAAGGCAACTACCTCAGTATGAGAGGGCAACAAGCACTAATGGCAGAGTCGTTTATTATAACCCAAAGAAAGAATAGATAATGAAATCATTCCGTTTTAATGATAATTTTAAAATAATATTTCCAGATGATTGGAAACTGGAGAAAGACAATGAGGTGATATCTTTATTTGAGCCCGAGAAAGGTGTTGGAGCTTTGCAATTTTCCTCTTATTCGCCACCTCATGATATAGATTTAATAAAAGTTGATAAAGAGCTTGAGGATTTTTTAAAAGATAAATATGGTGTAGTAGAGGTCAAACTTGCAAATAATTATTCTTACTTCAGTATAACGGATGAAGATAACTTATTTTGGCGTTATTGGTTATTTAAAGGCCAGAAAGCTATGATGTTTATATCTTACAACTGTGAGGCCGATGATAAAGGCAAGGAAGATAAGATCGTTGACGAAATAATCAAATCGGCGCTATAAAGGGGCCTACACAGTTATTTTACATAACTCCGGCTACCGCAAGTTGTGCCGTGAATTGATTACCGTAAGGTAATTGAATGTTGTATAAAAGATGGTAGTAGGCCTGCCAAAGTCGTTGTGCAAACGGAGGCTTTAATTCGCCCTTCGGTGCTGAACGAATAATAAAGTTTGGCCTGAGACAGCAGTATTGATTTGTATCTTTGGTTGTAATTTCTTCAAGTCAGTATTTATTTCAAGTCAGTATTTATAAAGTCGGGGCTGAGACTTTACTTTTGTTCTTTGAACGTTGAAAACCTCGCTTCCAGTTAGCATTTAACAAAGATGGGACTGAGACAATCCGCCTGCCATTTTATTGAAAATTGACATCTTCCAGTGACCATTTAATAAAGATGGGACTGAGACTTTTCTGCAAGTTTTTTTATGCGACACTTACCCCAGCTACCGCGAGCGCTTTCGCTGCCGCAAGGCTCCGGCCTGGTGGCCCGCTGATAGGAAAACACCATGCTAAGTAATGAATATGCCAATCCTGGATGTCCATTTCATCCGGGATTTTGTATTTTTAAACGGATCAAAAGAATAATACATGAGCATTAAGGTTAATAACAAACATTGTTGATTTGTCCTAAAGGCATGGCGTATACTTAGCATGTGGGGGCCACAAGCAGTACCTTGCGGCAGATGGGGAGTATATCAGGAAGTAGTAAGAATGCCAATATCACGGTTTCCAATGAGGTTGTATATGCTGCTTTAGGTGAGTTAGGAAGTAAAGCAATAGATAGTATGATCCCAGGCCCAACGCCCAATGTTTCAAAGCAAATAAAAGAAGGCGTAAAACAACTGGCAGGGCTTGTGGAAAGCCAAGTCAAATCCCAAACAGACAAGGTGGTTGAGAAATATAAAGATCAAGATAAAAAGTAAATAGCAATGAATTTGAAATACTTTCTTATTGGTATCGGCTTTATATTAGCTGGATACATTCTTTACAGAGGAATTAAAGATGGGCCTTCTTCTGAAAAAAACAATTGGCAGGGCCCTACACTTTCACTTTATGTCCAAGGTTGGGGGACAATAATTTTATGTGTTATAGCAGGTGTAGTTATGATATTTAAATCACTTCTAGCCCAAATTTAATTGTAGACATTATGAGCTTTGGACTTTTGATCAAGCTACTATCATCATTTTTATTTTTATTTATTGGCCTTATGGCGAGATTTTCAAATAATGAGGGATGGAGTTCAGTTAAAAAGTATTGGTTTTATCTTGTGTTTGGTGGTGTTGGAATGCTGCTTTATAATATCTATAAGTATTTATTATAAAACCTTCCCTCTGCTACCGCAAGGTCAATGCCCCCCTGTTACCGCAAGCGCTTTTCGCTGCCTCCAAGCTACCGCCAGAACTTTTGGACGCTACCGCAGGCCTCCTGGCCTGTGGTACGCATGCAAGGCAGGTTGCTTGTTGGATAATATAACCATTTAGCGCAAGAGTCTTGTGCGAGAGAAATGTGGGCGGCTGACTTGTGACTTGAATTACATATAGACCATTGCAACACCCGGATGGCAATTTCATCCGAGTGTTTTTGCATAACGGCGGTTCGCAATAGGGATAGCAGCGAATACCGGCCTCGCGCTTAATGCCTGAGGCCGTATTAGCGAATAGCCCGGGCCGCAGGCATTGCCATTATTTTAAGTCAAAAAATCAACAAAGCACAGACAAAGGAGAGCGTATACTATAATTTAAGTGAAAGGCTAAAAATGAGTTACGCGTTGACTATCCACAGTTCGTGATTATCGCGCTGTGCTCGTGACATCGCCTTCATCTGCACATCTGAAACCGCGAAGCACTCTTGAACACCATTGAAAACAAGCAAACGTGAAAAATCTGAAATCTGCACATCAACTTCTACCTGATCGTCCGCATCACCCTGTCCCAGCGTATTTTTTCGGAAAAGGGGGCATTGGTATCCCAGCTCATCCAAACAAAGATGGCTTTGCCTACTATGTGGTCTTCGGGCACAAAGCCCCAGAAACGGGAGTCGATGGAATTGTGGCGGTTGTCGCCCATCACCCAGTAGTAGTCCATTTTAAAAGTGTAGGTATTGGTTTGGCGGCCGTTGATGCTGATGGTGTTGCCGTTTACCTGCAGCTTATTGTTTTCGTAAACCTGGATAGCGCGGCGATAAATGGGGAGGTTAAGTGTGTCCAATTTTACGGTGAGGCCGCGTTTGGGTACAGTAAAGGGGCCAAGGTTATCCACATTCCAGCGGTGGCCCGGGCTGTGCGGAAATACTTCGGGATCATACACCCCACCAAACTGGATATTAGGCCTGATGTATTTAACGCCCCCTACCTTCTTTAACGCCAGCGATGATTGCCGCGTCATGGTCATCACATAATCGGTACTTGTAAAACCCTGGATATTGGATATATGAAGTTTATAAATCAGCTCGGGATTAAAGTTAAATGTGTTGCTATCGGTGTGTACGGCATATTCCATTTCGGCATTCGGCGGCGGCGGCACAGGCTGTCCATTGATATACACCTGGCCGCTTATCAACCTCACATTATCGCCGGGAGTGGCCTCGCAGCGTTTGACGTAATGTTCGCGCTTATCAACCGGCCGGTACCATGGCGAATCGGCTTCCACCGGCAAATTGAAAACCACCACATCACCTTTTTTAATATCGCCTAAACCCGGCAGCCGGAAGTAAGGCAGCTTGATGCCATCCCAGTACGATTTAATACCCATACCCGGCATGGTGTTATGTGTAAACGGAAATGAAACCGGTGTTATAGGCAGCCGCGCGCCGTAGCTAAGCTTGCTCACAAACAGGTAATCGCCCACCATAAGCGTGCTTTCCATAGATGACGAGGGTATAGTATAAGCCTCGATAAGCAGCAAACGGATAAGCGTTACTGCCAGCACAGCGAAGAAAACAGTCTCGGCCCATTCACGGGCCGGTGATTTATGTAACAGGTGCTGATATTCTTCGCGAAACTCATGACTGGCCGATTGACCCAGGTACCGGGTATTTTCATCAAAACCCCATTTGGGCAAAAATATGAATGGCAAAAGTACCGCGCCGGCTACCTGGCGCATTTTTGTTTTGCCAAAGCTTTTTACAAAATCAATGGTGATGCCAATAGTTACAATAAAACCGATACCCGGTATCAATAACAAAAGCAGCAACCACACAGGCCTGCCGCTTATTTTCAGCATTACATAGGTAGCATATATCGGAATCAAGGACTCCCAGCCCTGGCGGCCGGCTTTTTGAAACAGTTTCCAAAGCCCAACCTGCACCAATAACAATATAGGGGCCAACAGTAAATAAACGCCTGCGTAGCCCGCTATATCCATTGATAAAACGATGGGGGTTAACTTTGAAAATCAAACATGGCATCAACCGTGTAAAAGCCTTTTTTGCCCTGGATCCATTCGGCGGCCAATACGGCGCCGAGGGCAAAGCCGCTGCGGTTGTGGGCGGTATGCTTAAATTCAATAGTATCTACTTCCGAATCGTAAATAACGGTATGGGTGCCGGGCACGCTGTCAATTCGCAGTGATTCTATCAATAGCTGATCGGGTTGTGGGGTTTCATCGTCGGGCCGGTCATCTGTAGTCAGCACGTTTAGCCAGTCTTTTTTGGAGTCCAGGTTATCAATGATCCCTTCGGCAATGGTAATGGCGGTGCCGCTTGGGGCATCCAGCTTTTGCATGTGGTGAATCTCTTCTACCTGTACATCATAGTACGGGTAGTTGTTCATCACCCTGGCCAACATCCGGTTAATATGAAAAAATATGTTAACACCTACGCTAAAGTTGGTGGCGTACATTAATGAAGCGTTACTTTCTTCGCATCGTTGTTTTACCTCGTCCAGCTTATCGTACCAGCCGGTGGTGCCTACCACTATGGGTACGCCGGCGTTAAAGCAGTGTTGAATATTGCCTAACACAGTTGCAGGCATGCTAAACTCAATTACAGCGTCGGCCTTTTGCAGGTTTTCGGTGGTAAGCTCGTGCAGGTTATCGTGATCGATGGTTAAAACAATTTCATGATTGCGGCTAATGGCAATTTTTTCAATCATTTTGCCCATTTTTCCGTAGCCCAGTAACGCTATTTTCATTTTTAATGTATGTGTTGTTTAAGTCAGGAATCAAGATGTTAGCATCAGGAATCAAGACAGCAAACAATATTAGGTTAATTTTAGTTAATTCCGGGAACTTTTGTGTTAACTCACGAATTGCATCGATAGCTAACTATAAATGCTCCCTTAAAACGTAAAGGTAACTTTTACAGCCGGAATATAGCTACCAAAAGCGGTTTGGGCATAAACCGGCTGGTTAATCATGCCGGGGGCCACTTTAAAACTAAAGTTATTATCAACCGTGTACGAGTGGATAAACTTGGCATCGATGTAGGCATCAATGGTTTGAATACCCCATGCGCCCAGAATTCCCAGGATACTTAAATCACGGTTGCGGCGGTAGCTGTCAAGTGCGTCATATATGTTTTGTGCTTGTACCTGGTTGCTGGTATAGGCTATATACTCGTCGTAATAGGCATCGCCCTTTACCGGGGCTACCCCGCTTTTATAATAATGGGCGAGTACATTAAACTGGTTATAGTACCGCTGGTTAAATATTACCGCCGATGCCAGCAGGCCAATACCTGCGTAAACGATAGGCACTTTCCACCAGCGGTGATTGTACAGCTGCCCCCAGCCGGGTATCATTAACGAATGCATTACCGCTTTATGCGGGCTATGGGTACTATCGGGATGGTATACTTTCTCTTTTTTTATAGGCGGCGCAAATGAGCCCGGCGCGGTGCCCGACGCTTTTTTCACCGTATCTTTTTTGATTGCCGATGCTGTATCTGCACGTTGTTGCTGTGCCGTAGCAGCAAATGCAAACACCATCATAAACCCAATAACTAACAAATATTTGTACATGCAGCTGATAAAATTTTAATAAACACAGGCCTTTAAAATAGTAATAAGCGGCCCGCCTTTACCTGGTTACAAAGGTAATTTTTATAGCCGGATTAAGAAGCTATATCCAGCCGTCCCAAAAACACCTTATTAAACAAATCATTAACAGGTTTAGGCGCTAATTATTATGTGCCTATTAACTATAATATTAAAAAACCGGCCGCCGATAAGAACTTATCAGTGGCCGGTTTTTTAATTACATTTTATTCGAATCACAAAAAGATCAATTCCTTTGCTTTTTGTCTTGATTCCTGACTCTTAATTCTTGATTCTCACTAATTACCAATCCAGCATCTCGAGGATACGGCCCAGGTCATCTTCTGACAGGAAAGGAATTTCGATAACCCCGTTGCCTTTGGCGCCAACCTTGAGTGTTACGCGCGAACTGAACCTTGAAGCGAGGTCGTCCTGAATTTTTTGTAGCTGATAAGGCACCGGCTCGGGTTGTTTGCCTTCTTTTTTTACCGGCGCTTTCTGCATCTCTCTAACCAGCTCTTCTACCTTGCGGACAGATAAGCCCTGCTGAATAATATGCTGATGCAAATATAATTGCTTGGCGGGATCGTTGATATTGATAAGCGCCTTGGCATGGCCCATAGTAAGCGCTCCATCGCGGATGGATGCCTGGATGCTTGGCGGCAATTTTAATAAACGCAGGTAATTGGTAACCGTCGACCGGTTTTTGCTTACCCTATCGCCCAATTCTTCCTGTTTCAGGTTACATTCCTCAATCATCCGCTGAAAGCTCAGGGCAACCTCAATAGCATTCAGGTTTTCGCGCTGGATATTTTCAATAAGGGCCATTTCCAGCATTTGCTGGTCGTTGGCGGTACGTACGTAAGCAGGCAGCTGCGTTAAGCCGGCCAGTTTTGACGCGCGGAAACGGCGTTCGCCGGATATCAGCTGATACTTGTGCGCATTAACGCGCCTAACCGTAATGGGCTGTATTAATCCCTGGAGTTTGATGGAATCAGCCAGTTCATTTAAAGCAAGCTCGTCAAAATCGGTGCGGGGCTGATAAGGGTTAACTTCTATTTCATCTAAGCGGATCTCGTTAACCGAGCCAAGGCTGTTCACCTCGGCGGCCGAAGTTGATGCCTCCTCCTTTTTCGCGCTTTTGTTTTGGTATGGTTGTACGTTTACCGAATCATTCAACAACGCACTTAATCCTTTGCCCAGGGCGTTTCTTCTTTCACTACTCATTTACTTATGCTGTTGCTGTTACCGTTGTTGCTTCGGCTTTTACAAGGCCGTTTTTCTGAATAATTTCCCGGGCCAGGTTTAAATAATTAATGGCCCCTTTACAGGTGGCATCGTGCATAATAACCGATACGCCAAAGCTTGGCGCCTCGCTTAAACGGGTGTTACGTTGTATAATGGTATCAAATACCATATCCTCAAAATGCGTTTTTACTTCGTCAACAACCTGGTTGCTCAGGCGCAGGCGTACATCGTACATGGTTAGCAGGATGCCTTCAATCTCCAATTGCGGGTTAAGGCGCGATTGTACAATTTTAATGGTATTTAACAATTTGCCCAAACCCTCTAACGCAAAGTACTCACATTGTACCGGTATAATTACCGAATCGGCAGCGGTTAACGCGTTGATGGTAATTAAACCCAACGAAGGTGAACAATCAATTATAATAAAATCATATTCATCGCGCACGGCTTCAAATACCTGTTTCATTTTGTATTCGCGGCCGCTCAGGTTTATCATCTCAATCTCGGCACCTACCAGGTCAATATGGGCGGGCAGCAAGTCAAGATTAGGGGTTTCCGTTTTCTGGATAGCCTCGTGTGGGTCAACCTGGTTAATAATGCACTCGTAAATACTGTTCTTTATATTGCGGGGATCAAAACCGATACCCGAGGTAGAGTTTGCCTGCGGGTCGGCATCAACCAATAATGTTTTAAAATCTAATACGGCCAAACTTGCAGCCAGATTTATAGATGATGTAGTTTTTCCTACGCCACCTTTCTGGTTGGCTAAAGCAATAATTTTACTCATTACAG
>Ga0075366_10000653_pt1 | contig 16326 bp, 17 predicted proteins | sample EndMethybrTD3031_FD_72351 | JGI IMG/M metagenome (GOLD analysis project Ga0075366, IMG submission 72351) | Populus endosphere microbial communities from Tennessee, USA - Endosphere MetaG P. TD hybrid TD303-1 | ecosystem: Host-associated > Plants > Roots > Endosphere | place: USA: Tennessee...
TTACTTTGTTAAAAAAGGCTATATTTTTAAAACTTACGAAGGCAGGCTGATACAAAACGGCATCCGGACACAAACGCAGGGTAATATCGCTTCAAACGAGTTTATGTTTTCGGTAACAGATGAGAAGGTAGCACAGCAACTAAACAGCAACGCGGGTTCGTACCTGGAACTGCATTATAAAGAATATCTGCACACTTTGCCGTGGAGAGGGGTGAGTGTATTTGTTGTAGACAGCATAATTTCGGCTAGACCAATAAATTCCGTTAATCCTTAAAAAGGCTATCGGCTTTACCTGAGTTAGCTTCCCTGATTTTACTTAAATTAAAGGCAAGTTTGCCATTAACGTTGTTGGCTTTTATCAATCCTTTGTCGAACAAATAATTAAGTATATCGTCGGCATTTTTTTGATGGATATACGGATCAATACCTGGTTCAAGCATGGTTAGCCGGGCTGCAACTTCATCGGCAGTCGCCTCTCCCAATTGTGCAAGCGCGTACACAACATTATTTTGAACACAAGTAGCGGGGTCATATTCGTGCGGCACGTGCAAAGGCTTATATTCATTAAAAAAAGACTGATCGGGGCTATTCATGGTAATAATGCGATTAAATACTAACGGTGTCGCGCAATGCTTTAATAGTTTCGTGCGATGTTTTAAATCCTTCCAGTTGCCATGCTAAAAGGTTAACTACCTTATCATCCTCCCAGATGAGCTCTTTATCATCTTGCGCCTTTCTGTATGCCCTGATGATCACATCTTCGCCATATTCACAATCGGCCAATATGCCCTGCTTATCTTTGTTGATAAAAGCTGCTTTCAGGTTGATCCAGGTGTGATAAAATTTCCCCGATAGCGTGGTACCGTCAGCGGGCTGGCCGCCTAATACGTGAATATATTCTTTTAATTCCTTTACGTTGTTTTTGCTTTGATCAACATATTCATTAAACAGTAATATCAGGTCGCTATCGGTTGAATCTTCCAATGCTTTTTGATAGCCCGCTATGCGGTCATTATTTATTTTAATCAGATCATTAAGCGCCGAGATCTGGTGCTGTATATGCTGTAATGTTCCCATGGCTGTTGTAGTTATGTATACTGTTATAACTACAACATTGCATGGGAGTTAATGTTTTAATACAAGTATGATGTAATGCCCATTGAATCAGTTAGTGTCGGTCAACGATAAATTGACGGGTATTCTTTAGCCTGAAGTCTTAAGTCTAAAGAAAAAAAAGGAACTTTAGACTTACCATTAAGCATTGTTGCCATCCACAGGTAAAGCAAAGCAAAAGGTAGAGCCCTTTCCCTCAATGCTGTTTACCCACATTCTGCCGCCTTCGCGTTTAATTATCTCCGACGATATATATAACCCCAGCCCCAAACCGGGAAAAGTATGTTGCTTATCGCCGCTTACCCTGTAAAATTGTTCAAACACTTTGTCCTTTTTATCATCGGCTATACCGATGCCAAAGTCTTGCACACAAACGATGGCCTCGTTACCAGTTATCCGCGTGCTGACAATTATCTTGTCGGTATGCGGCGAATATTTGATAGCGTTGGTTATCAGGTTGGTGATCACCTGGCCTATGCGGTCTTTATCGGAGTAAATTTGCCCGGTTTCACCAAAATCTTCTACCAGTGTATGTTTCTTTGTGGTGTGCTGTAAGTCGTCGACGGTTTCTTTGATCGCCTGGTTAAGATCAAACCATACCTTGTTAAATTGTAGCCTGCCCGAATTGATCTTGGTAACATCCAGCAAATCGCCTATTAAATTGGTAAGGCGGTTTACCTGTGCGTCCATCCTGGTTACCATTTCGGCTTTTTTGGTTTCTCCCTCTTTTGTAAGCATAGCACCCAATACCTGCGCATAGGCTTTTATGCTGGTTACCGGCGTTTTCAGTTCATGACTGGCAATGCCCAAAAAATCATCTTTTTGGCGTTGCAGTTGCTTTTGCTCGTCAATATTGGTACTGGTGCCAAACCACTTGATAATTTTACCATCGTTTACAAAAGGTAACGCCTGGGCAAGATGCCATTTATAATCGCCGTTTTTATCCAGTAACCTAAACTCGTAATGGTACATATCACCGGTTTTAATTGATGACGTCCACGTGGCAATACAACCGTCCCGGTCTTCGGGATGTACCAGGTTTAACCACGATGAGCCGATCACCTGCTCTAACTCAATCCCGAAGTAATCAATTGTGCGCTGGTTTACATAATCAATATTGCCATCGGTACTTGCTGTCCATAACTGAACAGGCATAAAATCGGTAACAAACTCAAATTGTTTAATCTGGTCGTTTAGTTTTTGCCTGTCGGCAATTTCCCGGCGCATATCCCGTGCTATGGTTGCCCGGCCTTGTGGTTTGCCGGTAACAGTGTCATACACCAGCATGGTGGTGCCCATTACAGGGATAGCTTCACCGGTTTCAAAATGCCGGAAATTTATCTCGCCCGACCATTTGCCATCCTCCATCAGCCCCTTGTTAACCACGTTAGCCAGTTTAGTTATATCGGCAGGCATTACATACCCGCTGTTATGGCGTTCCAGTTCCTGCTGATCTTTTATGCCCAACATTAACCTGCCTGCGGCATTTACATAGCTTACATTGCCATCAAGATCAGACAGGCTAACAAAGTCCGAGCTATGGTCAATGAGTGTTAGTAATTTATATTGTTCATTATGGGCGTTTTTTTCGGGTCTCAGGTCGCGGGCTACAATCGCCAGCCCAATGGCGTTACCAGAGCAATCATCATTGATACGGAATGAATTAATGTATACAGGTATCGGCTGGCCTGTTTTAAAATGCCTGTATCTTATTTCGCCGCTCCATTTACCATTCTTCAGTATTGCAGGCAATACTTTATCGGCAACAATTTGCCTGTCATCTTCATAAAAATAATTAAAGCCGGATGTTGAAGCTTCGGCAGCGTCATTTATCCCCAGTAAATTATAGCCCGATTTATTAAGGTAAGTAACATTGGTAGCGATATCACCCACGGCAATGGTATCGGCAGTGTTTTCAACCAGGGCTATCAATTTTTGCTGCTCCTGGCGATCGAACTGTTCGCGGGTTACATCCCTTACAATCCCGGCAAAACGCCAAACTTCGTTATTGATGTCAAAATAGGCCCGGCCTTTACATTGAATCCAGCGCCGAAGGCTTCCATTGTCATCAACAGTTCTGAATGTGATATCATAGTTGCCACCTAAAGCCGGATTGTAAGTGTGTTGAACAGCTTCCTTTACCCTAAGTTCGTCTTCGGGATGGATATATCTAAAAATATCGTCGTATGTTATTTTATCATCCTTCGAAAAACCACAGAGCTCTTTGCAGCGGTCGTCCCAGATCACTATTCTATGAGGTGGATAAAGGTCCCAGGTGCCTATTTCGGCAGCTTGCAAGGTAAACTGTTTCCGTTCTTCACTTTCTTTTAATTTTAGGCGGGTAAGCACCAGTTCTGTAACATCGGCACCCGTATTTAAAATCCCCCAAACCTGCCCATCGTTGTTTTTTATGGGGGTGAATACAAAGTTGAAGTAAAATATCTCCAGCTTCCCGTTTACAACTATATCAACACGTGCTTCGGTTGCCTCATAGGGTATGCCTGTATCATAAACATGGTTAAGGATATCAAAAATGGGTTGTGTTTTCAGTTCGGGCAGTAATTCAAAATACAGTTTATCAATAACATCATCGCCTTTTGCAAATATGTTGATGATAGATTTATTGGCAATTTTTATCTGCATATCCGGGCCGACATAAAGACCAACCGGGCCTGGCGATTCTTCGATAAGCGTGCGAAAGATGTTTTCGTTGTTCAGGAAACCTTGTTCTGTAGTGTTGGTCATTTACCTGTTAATGTGTATAAATATAGGCCTTTTGTTCATATGATGGTAAACTAAAAAAACAACAACGTTCTGTTGAATGAGTTTTGAATCCGGGCTAATTTATTAATAGTATAAGATTGTAAATTTTGTTAGGTGATATTGTTAGGCGCTGCAATTTATTAATTACCTAATTTTATGTTAGTCAGCTGCATCGTCTGCAAAAAAACAGTTACCATTCAATAAATAAATCAGCATATGTAAAACAAATTATGCCTGTATCACATTATTAACCAATCAAATTGCAACATGCAATTACGTTGATACATTTACGGGTAAGTAAACGTTGTTCACAATGAGTAAAGTAAAAAAAGACGACAAATTAAATCCGGTTGCCTTGCCTAAAAGCAAAACAGGTATAACAGGACTGGATGAAATAACAGGAGGGGGCTTACCTAAGGGCAGGCCAACTTTGATATGTGGCGAAGCAGGCTGCGGTAAAACATTATTATCGCTTGAATTTATCATTCGCGGCGCAACGCTGTTTGATGAACCTGGTGTTTTTATGGCGTTTGAAGAAAAGGCCGAAGAGTTGATAATGAATGTAGCTTCGTTAGGCTTTGACCTGGCAAAGCTGCAAGCCGATAAAAAGGTAAAGCTTGATCATGTTCATATTGACCGCAGCGAGATTGAAGAAACCGGCGAATATGACCTGGAAGGACTTTTTATAAGGCTGGGCTATGCCATTGATTCCATTGGGGCCAAAAGAGTGGTGTTGGATACAATCGAAAATTTATTTTCGGGATTGACAGACCAGGCAATTTTACGCGCCGAACTGCGCAGGCTATTTACCTTTTTGAAAGACAAGGGCGTTACAGCCATTATAACGGGCGAAAAAGGCGACGGCAAATCCTTAACCCGCCAGGGACTGGAGGAATATGTTTCGGATTGTGTGATCCTGCTTGACCACCGGGTTATCAACCAAATTTCAACCCGCAGGTTACGGGTTATTAAATACAGAGGCTCGCAACATGGCACTAATGAATATCCATTTTTAATTGATGACGATGGCATTTCGGTATTGCCCGTAACGTCGTTAAAATTGGAAAAGGAGGTGTCTTCTGAGCGGGTGTCCTCGGGAATCCCGGCATTAGACAGTATGCTTGGCGGTCATGGTTTTTTTAAGGGAAGTAGCGTACTGGTATCCGGCACGGCCGGTACGGGCAAAACCAGTATAGCCGCATACTTTGCCAACGAAACGTGTAATAGCGGCAACAGGTGTTTATATTTTGCTTTTGAGGAATCTCCACGGCAGATTATTCGGAACATGAAGTCGATTAATGTCGATTTGAAAAGGCACGTAGATAATAACATGTTGCAATTTTATGCTTCCAGGCCTACTTTGTATGGCCTGGAAATGCACCTGGTGGCTATTTATAAACTTATTAAGAGGTTCAAGCCATCGGCTATCGTGCTTGACCCGATAACTAACCTGATAACTGTTGGCTCGGTAAGCGAGGTGAAATCGATGCTGATACGGCTGATAGATTTTTTACAGGAAGAACAAATTACGGTAATGTTTACGGCGCTTACCCTTAACACAATTATCAGCGACCAAACCGATGAAGGCGTGTCGTCGCTTGTTGATGCCTGGTTATTGGTGCGTGATATTGAATTTAACGGCGAACGGAATAGGGGTATGTATATTATGAAGTCGCGCGGTATGAAACATAGTAACCAGGTGCGCGAGTTTATTATTACCGATAACGGGCTCGACCTGGTTGACGTTTACCTTGGCCCAGAAGGTGTACTTACAGGCTCGGCAAGGGAAGCCGAAAAGTTAAAAGAAAAAACAGGGGTGGCACTGCGTGATTTTGCCGTATCGCGTAAGGATAAAGAGATTATGCGTAAACGCAAAACCCTGGAATCAAAGATATCCAGCCTGCAGGCAGAATTTGAATCGGTAGAGGATGAGCTAAATAAAATTTATTTAGAAGAAGAATTAAAAAAACAAATAATAGAAAAGAACCGGGACGAAATTACGAGGATACGAAGGGGGGATGATGCCGGGAATAAAAAAAGTTAAAAGCAATGGAAGAAGAAACAATAAATTACGAACTCAGGCTGTACGTTGCCGGTAAAACAGCCAAATCTGTTGCTGCGCTTGCAAACCTGAAAAAATACTGTGAGGAGCACTTAAAAGGCCAGTATGCCATAGAAGTTATAGACCTGTTAGTACAGCCACAATTAGCCGAAGGCGACCAGATATTTGCCATACCCACATTGGTGCGGAAGGTGCCCGAGCCGATCAGGAAAATAATTGGTGATTTATCTAACGAAGAAAAGGTATTGGTAGGTTTAAACATCAGGCCGCGATAAAAACGTAAATAATGAATGAACAAGACAAAGCGCCGCTTACGGCCGACAATTTAAACTACGATGATCATCGTGTTTTTCAATTACGCTTGTTCGTGGCCGGTGCATCGCCAAATTCAACGCGGGCGGTATCAAATTTAAAGGACATTTGCGAAAAGCATTTAAAAGGCAATTACGAATTGGAAATTATTGATGTTTATCAGCAACCTTTAATTGCCGAGCGCGAACAGATAATTGCCCTGCCGCTGCTTATTAAAAAAGGACCGGGCACAGAGCGCCGCCTGATTGGTGATATGAGCGATAATGACAAGGTGCTACGTGGACTTGGTTTACATACTGATTATTAAAATGAACCCTGCTAAATTAACATACGAGGAGTTATTGAAAGGTTTTCGGGAGCTGCAGTTTCAATTAGATGAAGCTAACGATACCATTGACGCTATCCGCAATGGCCAGGTTGACGCGCTTATAGTTAAAGACGAAACCGGCCATCAACTGTATACACTTAAAACTGCCGATCAAACCTACCGCGTTTTTATCGAAAAAATGAACGAGGGAGCCGTTACCCTAAATAAGGATGGAACAATCCTTTATAGCAACTCACGTTTTGCGACCATGATGCATATACCATTGGAAAAGGTGATCGGGTTAAAATTTGAGACTTTTGTGCCCGAGATATCATCCAACCGGTTTAACGATATAATTAATAAAGGATGGAAAGAAGATTGTAAGGGTGAGATTTTGTTGGCTGATAAGCGCGGTCATTTAACGCCATGTTTGGTATCGTGTACCACGCTCGATCTTGACGAAGGCTTGTCCCTTAGTTTGATACTTACTGATTTAACAGCTCAAAAAGAGGCCGAATGGGAGCTTAAAGTTAAAAACGACCAGCTTATTGAGGCGCAGGCAGAGACTGAAAAGTTGAATGATGAACTGGAAGATACTGTAAAAGAGCGCACGAAGGAACTCCTGATAAGCAGGGAACATTTTAAGCTGTTAAGCGATAATATCCCGCAAATGAGCTGGACAAACCTACCCGGGGGCGAAGTTGATTTTTACAACCAGCAGTGGTATAATTATACCGGTTTAAAATTTGCCGATACGGCCGGATGGGGTTGGCAGCATGTAATACACCCCGATGACCTGCCGGTAACCACGGAGAAATATATCCATTCGTTAAAAACAGGAAATATTTTTGAGGCCGAATATCGTTATAAGCGATGGGACGGCAATTACCGCTGGCATCTGAGCAGGGCCGTTCCGTTGAAAGACGACCAGGGAAAAATAATTTTTTGGGTTGGCACTGCAACCGATATTGAAGATCAGAAGCAGGAAATGGAGCGGAAAGATGAGTTTATAGGTGTGGCCAGCCACGAACTAAAAACGCCGCTGACCAGTTTAAAGGGCTATATACAGCTAATTAATACTTATAATAGGGAGCCGGTGCCGCCTATTGTTAAGCAATACATTGAAAAGGCGGCCGTTGCCGTTAATAAATTACAGCGTTTAGTAAGTGATTTGCTCGACGTTAGCAAAATACAAGCCGGCCGGTTGGAATATGCAATTGAGGAAGTAAACGTTGCCGACCTTGTTGCCATATCATTGGAAAACGCGCAACATATGTACCCCCAGTACGAGTTTGATAACCAGGCTATCATCGATGTTAAAATTATGGGCAATGCCGAACGGTTGGAACAGGTGGTTATGAATTTTATTAATAATGCGGTAAAATATTCGCAGGTAAATAAAAAGATCATTATTAAAACCGAAACCCATGATGGCATAATGCGCTTATCTGTAACTGATTTTGGAATTGGCTTATCTGCCGAACAGATAGAACGTATATTTGAACGGTTTTACCGCGTTGAGGACCAGAAGTTTATGGCGAGTGGCCTAGGTATGGGACTTTATATCAGCACCGAAATTATAAACAACCATGATGGCAAAATAGGGGTAGAAAGTGAATTGGGTAAAGGCGCAACCTTTTATTTTGAATTGCCGGTAGCTGGATAAAACCTTACCATCTTAAATTATTTTGAGCCAAAATTGCAGTTGAGTTAAATACTTCTGATATTGGCCGTACACCGGGTTTTGTTGTCAAACCATTTATACCTGTAAGCATGTCGGCCTTCGATAACGGAAATGTATCAACCACAATAAATAATGATGGTATAGCTACCGTCAGTTTTTATCATCCATCCCAAAACTCCCTGCCATCTTATTTACTGCAAAAGCTTGCTCAAAGTATTGAAGAAGCCGGCAGGAATGATGCTGTAAAAATCATCGTATTAAAAAGCGAGGGAGACCGTACGTTTTGTGCCGGCGCCAGCTTTGATGAATTGATGCAGATAAAAGATAAAGCGCAGGGACGTCAATTTTTTTCGGGCTTTGCAGATGTAATTAACGCGTGCCGGAAATCGCCGAAAATAATTGTTGCGCGGGTGCAAGGGAAAGCCGTTGGCGGTGGAGTGGGCCTTGCGGCAGCGACAGATTATTGCCTGGCCACACAATTTGCTGCTGTAAAGTTAAGTGAACTAACAATAGGGATAGGGCCATTTGTAATTTCGCCGGCGGTGATACGCAAAATGGGATTATCTGCATTTTCGCAACTGACCATCCGCGCAACCGATTTTCAAACCGCACAATGGGCAAAAGATAAAGGTTTGTATAATGAAGTTTATGATGATGCGGCGTCACTTGATGCGGCCCTTGACGACCTTGCAAGTAAGCTGGTATCATATAACCCCGAGGCCTTGCGGAAACTAAAACAAGTTTTGTGGGAAGGTACCGATGATTGGGGCCAGCTATTGGCTAACAGGGCTGCAATAAGCGGCGAATTGGTATTGTCAGATTTTACACAGCAAGCGCTCCATAATTTCCTGGACGGCAAAAAATAAGCCCGTTTTGAACAAAAACAGGCTTATTTTATCAAGCAGAATCAATGAGTTAGCTTTAAGCCTTATGCTTTTAGCTTTCATCGGTTACCAGCGGTGGTGGCCATAAAAATGCCTGGAATGTGACCTATAATAGCGCGGCCCGCAATAATTTCTCGAAACATAATAACGACGCGGCCCTCCGTAATAAGCCCTGCGTTCGTAGTAAACAGGGGCGGGGTAATAAACAGGATAAGACTCAGCGACTATCACCCTGTGACGTGGGTAGGCATACCCGAATGATGCCCCAATCGAAATACTTTGAGCTTTAACAAATTGAAATGAAAATAATATCGCCAGGGTTATTATGGAAATTTTAATCAGTTTCACCGTTTTAAGAATTTTATAGTTAATAACTTTGTTTATATTTATATTGACTAAAAAATAAACCGCGGGTTTAAATCGTCCTCATTCCTTTAAGCATGTATTACATCATATTTACGATACTACTCCTTTCCATTGTTTTAACAATTTCATACATAGTATCTTATTTTGGAAAGCTACGGGCCAAAGAAAAAAGCCTGGAGAAGATTAAAGACAAATGGGCCAAACCCCTAAACTCGAGGCGGAATTTTGATTTGATAAAAATTTACCTGGATGCAGATGACACAGGCGGCAAGTTAACGGCAGTAACATCGGATGACCTTGATCTTAAAAAAGTTTTTAACTATATTGACAGGACTAACTCAAAACCCGGAAAACAACTGCTGTATAAAAAGCTACATTTTCCCGAAACATCACTTGATAGTTTATTAAAGCTGGATGAGAAAGTAGCTAACCTTAACGCAGATGCGCCCAATCGCGACTTTATTGAGCTCGAACTCTCAAAACTCAGTCATAGTAATGCCTATCAAATTCCCAACCTGTTTTTAAAAACGCATGAACCGTTATTTGCGCCCGTGATGGCCTTGTATATTAAAATAGTACCTTATTTAATTTTGGCTTCGATTATTTCGCTTATTGTAATACCCAATCCGGTTAGCCTGATAGTGTTGGGCGTCGTGTTTGGCTACAATATCATATTTCATTTTGCCAGCAAGAAGAAAATAGCGGGGTATTCAGATTCGCTGCCCCAACTACTGATAATGCATAAAGTGGCTGTTTGGCTGGTAAAATACGCCAAAACCAGCAATAATGATGATATCAAAAGAAGCCTGGTGAACCTTGCCGGCCTTAAGCGATCATTGAGTATTGTTAATTTTGAAAGTGAGCTGGTTATCGATTCGGCTTCGCCGGGTTATGCGATATTTCAGTTATTTAAGGTGCTTTTTCTGCTAGGGCCACATATTTATACCAATTCGATAAATCACATAGGCAAATTCCGCGAAGACATTGAAAAAGTATACAATTTTGTCGCCGAAGTTGATGTGCTGATAGCCATACAATCCGTGAGGGAAGGCCTTCCGTTTTATAGCAAGCCCGAATTTATCAGCCATGATGCCAAAATGGAAATTACGGACCTTTTCCATCCCTTGGTTGTTAAGTGTGTGCCAAATTCATTATATACCCGTGCAGATAAAGGAGCTTTAATAACAGGTTCAAATATGTCGGGCAAAACAACATTTATCAAGGCAATAGCAGTCAATACATTATTGGCCCAAACTATTTTTACCAGTTGTGCAAAGGCTTATAAAGCTCCGTTCCTGAAAATAAAAACCAGTATTAAAATAACGGACAGCATCGAAGAGCAGCAAAGCTTTTTCCAGGCGCAGGCATCGGCTATATTAAATATTGTTGATACCAGCAGTGCTACCGAAGAAATAAAAAGCCTGGTTATTATCGACGAAATTTTCAGGGGCACCAACACAATTGAACGCATTGCCGCCGCAAAGTCGGTATTGTCATATATCACGGCTAACGATAATTTTGTATTCGTATCAACCCATGACCTTGAACTGGCTGAATTATTGGATGAGGATTTTGCTATCTATTCGTTTGAAGATTCAAAATCGGGCAAGACATTGGTATTTGATTACAAATTGAAGCAGGGCCTGCTGAAAAGCAAAAACGGTATTGCCATATTGGCCTCTATGGGATATCCCGAGTCGGTAATTGAAGATGCCCATATCGTAAGTGAACGGATGATGTTGAGGTATATGGAGTAGTGTTATTCTTCCTCATACAGTTTCAGCTTATTGCGCAATACACGCATGTTTTCCTGTAATTGTTCAATCCGCTCAAGCATGTGGGTTATGGCCTCGATGCCTTCAATATTGATATCCAATTCATATAAACTAATTATCTTTTGAAGTTTTTTTAATTGAGATTCGGGAATGAATATAGTTTGGTCAACTTCTTTAACATCAACAAGCCCCGCCTGCTGCAATGAATTTATAAAAGTGAACTCCACGTTATGGTATACACAAAAATCATTGGCTTTAATTAAATTCTCCGTTTTCATGATAATCAGGATTTTGATAGGTCTTCAAACAGTTGCTTTTGTTTATCTGTAAGGTTGGTTGGTATCTTAATGTTATAAGTAAGGTACAAATCGCCAAAGTCATTTTCTTTTTTATAAATCGGCATGCCTTTGCCTTTCAGCTTTACCTTGGTGCCGTTTTGGGTTTCGGGTTTTACTTTAACTTTTACCTTTCCGGTTGGTGTTTCGGCCATAATCTCGCCGCCGAGCACGGCTGTGTATAAATCAAGGTCGATGGTGGCATAAAGGTTGGCGCCATCCCGCTTAAAACGGCTATCTGGGGGAATGTTGAATTTGATAAATAAGTCACCGGCAGGACCGCCATTTGCGCCCGCACCTCCATGACCGGCAATTTTTATAGTTTGGCCATTTTCAATCCCGGCAGGAATGGTGATGCGTATATTCTTTCCGTTTACAGTAAGCGTTTGTTTATGTGTTTGGAGCGTATCCTGCAGATTTAAATTGAGTTCGGCATTCAAATCCTGCCCGCGATAACCTGCGCGGCGTCTGCCACCCGTGCTGCCCGCGCCACCAAACATGGATTGGAAGAAATCGGAAAAATCCTCGCCACCGCCGAAGCCGCCACCAAATCCTTCAAATCCTCCCTGTCCGCCGTAATTGCTTTGACGGTTCTGCTGCCTTGCTTGTTGCTCATAGGCCTCTCCATGCTGCCAGTTTTCGCCGTATTTATCGTACTTTTTGCGCTTTTCCGGATCGCTCAATACTTCATTAGCTTCGTTTATTTCCTGAAACTTTTTATTTGCCTCGGCATTATCAGGATTTAGGTCGGGGTGATATTTGCGAGCCAACTTGCGGTAAGCATTTTTTACGTCTTTATCCGACGCTGTTTTTTCTAATCCTAAAATTTTATAGTAATCAATAAAAGCCATGGCTGATGTATAACTTATTTAACAACCCTATAAAGATAGCATGGTTTTAAAAAAAATCCGCCAATATAAAACCGACAGAAGGTGTAATATTCAAAGCGATAATCCAAAAGATATAAAATTTAAAATAGTACAGTAAATTAGCCGCATGCAAAATCAATTTTTCCACCTATTTAGTGATATAGAAACCAAAGAGATAGCGCCGGGTTACTTTTCAAAATTAATCCACACCAGTTCCAACACCATCAATTTTATCGAAGTAGAAGCAGGGATATCTTTACCTATGCACCAACATGTGCATGAACAGTATTCATTTGTACTTGAAGGCAAATTTGAGCTTACCATTGATGGTATTCCGCAGGTATTGGATCCCGGCATGTTTGCTATAATCCCGTCGAATATTGTGCATGGTGGCACTGCTGTAACCGATTGCAAGCTGATAGATATTTTTAGCCCGGCCAGAGAGGATTATAAATTGCTGTAAACCTGTAAGTTTGTTAGGGATTTACAACCGCAAATATTAAGTTTGCCGTCCCAAAAACAAAATGCTATGCCAATAACCAAAGCTACACTTGCTGATGTGCCCGAATTAAATGTTTTGATCAACAGCGCCTACCGCGGCGAGGAATCAAAAAAAGGCTGGACTACAGAAACCGACCTTGTTGATGGCATCAGGATTGACGAGCCGATGTTGACTGACTATCTGAACAATAGTGCAATCACAATATTAAAATATACTGCTGCAGACGGTAAAATCATAGGCACAGTATACCTGGAAGTTAAAGGGGACAAGTTATACCTGGGAATGTTTAGCGTATCGCCAACTTTACAAAACGGGGGAGTAGGGCGCGCTTTAATTGAGGAGGCCGAAGTTATTGCAAAACAGCTTGGCCTGCATACAATCAGCATGACTGTGATTCGCAGCCGTAAGGAGTTGGTTAGCTGGTACGAGCGCCGCGGCTATACATTTACGGGCGAAATTCAGCCTTTTCATGACCATGGTCGTTTTGGAGCGCCAAAAGAATTAATAGAACTTATGGTGATGGAAAAAACGGTTTAAACGGAACTATTCATTAGCTCCTGGAAACGATCAATAAACTGACCAACGTGTAGGCCGTCTACCAGGGCGTGATGTACGTGGATAGATACAGGCATTGATCTTTTACCATTTTCATGCACCGTTATTTTACCAAATGAGATCTTTGGGCAGCTATCTTCAATACCAAATATTCGGGCGTGAGATATACTGGTAAAATCAATCCAGGGTAACGACGAAAAACGGATGATATTGGTGGCATCCGACCGTACCAGGTCATTGGTTTTCTGCACTTCTTCAACCTCTTTATTCGCCATTACTATAAATTCATCGAATGATGGCGAGTATGGGAATGACCCGAAGCCAAATGTACCGTTGCCGCGCCCAACGGTAGATCCGCCGTCTATTTGATCATGGATGTACACTTCATCGCCTTCGATACGGTAAGTAAATTCGGGTATTTTTTGCGAAGCAGTTAAGGCAAGGTACATGGTGTATAAAAAGAAAGATACCTTTTTTTCTTTGGCAAACATGTACGCGGCTGTACAATCCATAGTTACAGTTACGCCGTAATATGGTTCGTCAAATTGCTTAAAGAAAAGAAAATGTTCTTTACGTACCCAGGTATCAAGATCTAATTTGTGTTTCATCGCTGTATCGACGCTAAAATATCCGCAAGTTTATCGGCCTGCATGAATTTTTCATGGCTTAAGCTTGTCTCTACGTGTTCATGGGCCCAGGTGGTATGGAATGGAACATGAATAGCATATCCTCCGATGTTTAACACCGGCATCACATCCGATTTAAGGGAATTACCCACCATCATAAACTCTTCGGGATTGATATCAAGATGTTTTATCAGTTTAATATAATCATCTTCCTTTTTATCGCTCATGATCTCGATATGGTGAAAATAATGCGCCAGGCCCGATTTTTTTAGTTTGCGTTCCTGATCAAGCAGGTCGCCTTTTGTAGCCACAACCAGGCGATAATCAGTTTTTAGGGAAGATAATATGTGTTCAACGCCATCGAGCAGTTCTATAGGCTCATTTAACATTTCCCTGCCATATTGTAAAATAATATCAATGGTGTCTACGCCTATTTTGCTATCTGATATTTTTAATGCAGCTTCAATCATGCTTAGGATATAGCCCTTAATGCCATAACCATACAGAGGGAGGTTATCAACTTCTACCTTAAAAAGCTCTTTTGAAATGTCATGTTCGGGCAAAAAATCCTCCAAAAGGCTGCAAAACTTTTTTTCGGTGTTTTGAAAATAAGGTTCATTAACCCAAAGGGTATCATCGGCATCAAAAGCTATAACTTTTAATTTCATGGTTTATATAAACGAACTGCAATAATAACAATACCATGTTAATTATCCATCAAAAAGTAGGTTAGGGGCGATTCATAACTCTTTTAATATTTCGGTAACCTTTTTTCAAAAATGAGGTCTCCATGATGCAACCTTTGTTTTTAAAACAACGTCCTATAACCAACATGATCAAAACTATTCAATTAATGGAAGAGATACTACCACCTTTAAAAGAATTTATTGTTGATTATTGCAGCCGCTATAAAATTCGCAGCGTTGATCCAGGCAGCCTTTGCCTTGAAACCAGCCTCGACCTCGACCTGGATATTTTTGATATAGAAATTGACCTGTTCCTGGCCGATTTTACCGACCAGTTTAATATTGACCAATCTAAATTTACCTGGTATAAATATGGCTATCCAAAAGGATCAACCCGTGTACGGATGATAAAAATGGTATTTGGCTACAACAGCACCTGGGTAAAACAACTTGCACACTACTGTTACAAACCTAAGTTTAAGGTGCGCAATTTACAGGACGCCGTGATTACCGGCATGTTAGTTTAAGCGCTAAGAATCAGCTTTAACAATTTACATTTAACGATCAGGCGCCGATGGAGGTAATATGCCTGAAATTAAAAGAAGACTGACATACCCACTATAACAGTTGGAGGAAATCCTGTCAATCTGGCTGAATCCTTAAATCCTGTTAAAGATCAGTTACCCTGGTATGATTACGCTTTACGAATTTACGGATATCAAGCACAATGCCAGCAAAGAAATAAAATATCAGCGGAAAACCCACGGCTAAAAATGAAGAGTAAATAAAAAACAGGCGAATTTTAGCAATTGAAACGTTAAATTTTTCTCCCAGATAGGTACACACACCGAAGGAGTGGCGTTCAAAAAAAGTTAATATTCTTTGTAGCATGTCAGCTGAGCTTTAATATTTTATTACCAACGCCACATTGCAGGCATTTCTTGTAATTACAATAGTTATTTTTTAGTTCGAGCAGTGCCTGCGATTCAAATGCGTTTGTAATTTTCACCCCTAAGTTAACAAAATCTGCGGTTATATTGTTCTTTTCGGCCGGTAAATTTTCTAAAAGCTTTAAAGCCCTGCTGATATAATACTGTTGCTGGTGATGTTTGCCATAACTAAACAGGAATAATGCCAGTGTATTGATAAGCAATATATCTACAGATGCCGGCCCCATAATTTTCGGCAATGGTTTCGAAGTTACATCAAACCGATAATGATCGTCCCAATACTCGTTTGTTTTGATGGATGCAAACAAGTTTCGTAATGCATCAATATCTTTTATCTCCAATATCTTCGAAAACAGGTGATTGGCATTCACTATAAGCGCGGCAAACTGCGCCAGCCTTATGGTTGGAAAATTGGGCGGCCTTAGGCGCATAAATTTCCATAAGTGATTTTCTATTGGTTTAAGACCGTATTTTTTTCGCAGGTAATCATATTCCTTTTTTAGCTTAACGGGATAGTCATCGCTCAGTTCACCCTCT
>Ga0075366_10000654_pt1 | contig 16309 bp, 14 predicted proteins | sample EndMethybrTD3031_FD_72351 | JGI IMG/M metagenome (GOLD analysis project Ga0075366, IMG submission 72351) | Populus endosphere microbial communities from Tennessee, USA - Endosphere MetaG P. TD hybrid TD303-1 | ecosystem: Host-associated > Plants > Roots > Endosphere | place: USA: Tennessee...
CGGCGCCGCGGCGCCGACGTGGGTGAACATCGCGAGCGAGACGTCGAAGTGGTTGTTCGAGTGCGAGCCCCAGGTCAGGCGCCAGTCGCGGCAGGTCTGCGCGACCCGCACCGAGCCGGCCATCGTCCAGAAGTGCGGGTCGGCGAGCGGGATGTCGACCGACTGCAGCGACAGGGCGTGGCTCAGTTGGCGCCAGTCGGTCGCCACCATGTTGGTCGCGGTCGGCAGCCCGGTCGCGCGGCGGAACTCGGCCATCACCTCGCGGCCCGAGAAACCGGCCTCGGCGCCGCAGGGATCCTCAGCGTAAGCGACGATGCCGCGCATGCGTTGACCCAGGCGGATCGCATCCTTCAGCAGCCAACCGCCGTTCGGATCGAGCGTCACGCGCGCGTCCGGGAAACGCTCGTGCAGCGCGGTGACCGCCTCGACTTCGGCCTCGCCTGCGAGCACGCCGCCCTTGAGCTTGAAGTCGTTGAAGCCGTAGCGCGCGCGCGCCGCCTCGGCCAGGCGCACGATCGCCTCGGGCGTCAGCGCCACCTCGTGGCGCAGGCGCGACCAGGCGTCGTCGGCACCGGGGTCGCTGGTGTAGTCGAGGTCGGTCTTCGTGCGGTCGCCGACGTAGAACAGGTAGCCGAGCATCTCGACCGAGTCGCGTTGCACGCCTTCGCCGAGCAGCGCGGCGACCGGCACGTCGAGGTGCTGGCCGAGCAAGTCGAGCAGCGCCGACTCGATCGCGGTGACCGCGTGGATCGTCGTGCGCAGGTCGAAGGTCTGCAGCCCGCGGCCGCCGCTGTCGCGGTCGGCGAAGCGCTCGCGCACCGTGTTCAGCACCTGCTGCATCCGGCCGATCGGCTGGCCGACGACGAGCGCGGCCGCGTCCTCGAGCGTCTGGCGGATCTTCTCGCCGCCCGGCACCTCGCCGACGCCGGTGCGACCGGCGCTGTCGGTCAGGACCAGCAGGTTGCGCGTGAAGAACGGCGCGTGCGCGCCGCTCAGGTTCAGCAGCATGCTGTCGCGGCCGGCGACGGGAATCGCCTGCAGCTTCGTGATGATCGGTGTCGAGCTCATCGCAGCCTCAATCCGCAGTGATCTTGCGCGTCTCGATCAGTTGCTTCCAGCGCGCGTATTCCTTCGCCTGGAACGCGGTGAACTGCTCGGGCGTGTTGCCGACGATCTCGAAGCCGAGTTCGACGAGCTTGGGCTTGACCGCCGGGTCGTTCAGCGCCGCGACGATCGTCGCGTGCAGCTTGCTCTTCACGTCGGCCGGCAGGCCCTTCGGCGCGGCGACCGCCTGCCACGAGTAGACGTCGGCATCCTTCACGCCCGATTCGATCAGCGTCGGCACCTGCGGCAGCAGCGACGAGCGCTTGTCTCCGGTCACCGCGAGCGCCTTCAGCTTGCCGGCGTTGATGTGCGTGATCACCGAGTTGATGTTCGCGAACGACGCGTCGACCTGCGCGCCGAGCAGGTCGCTGATCGCCGGGCCGCCGCCCTTGTAAGGTACATGCACGCCGGTCGTGCCGGTCTGCAGCCAGAACAGTTCGGCGGTCAGGTGGTCCGACGAGCCGTTGCCCGACGACGCGAAGGTCAGCTTGTTCGGCGTCTTCTTCATCTCGGCGATCACCTCGGCGACGCTCTTCAGCGGCGACGAGGCCGGCACGACCAGCACGTTGGGCGCCTGCACCGCGACGGTCAGCAGATCGAAGTCCTTGGTCGCGTCGTACTGCACGTTCTTCAGCAGGTGCGGCGCGATCACGAACGGCCCGAGCGACGAGACGAGCAGCGTGTAGCCGTCGGCCGGCGAGCGCTTGACCTGCGCGGCGCCGATCGTGCCGGTCGCGCCCGCCTTGTTGTCGACGACGACCGGCTGGCCGAGCTTCTCCTGCATCTTCGTGCCGACGACGCGTGCGATCGCGTCGGACGAGCCGCCCGGCGGGAACGGCACGACCAGCGTGATCGTCTTGTCGGGCCAGGCGAAAGCCGGGCTCGCCAGCACGAGCGCGGCGGCGAGCGTAGCGAACAACTTCTTCATCTCGGGAACCTCGTATAGCGTGTGGATGTACCGTCAGACCGCGCCGCGTGTCTCGACGTAGAGCGAATACAGCGAGTGGCAGCTCGCCATGAAGAGCCGGTTGCGCTTCGCGCCGCCGAAGCACAGGTTCGCGCAGCGCTCGGGCAGCCGGATGTGGCCGATCGCCTTGCCGGCCGGGTTGAAGACCATCACACCGTCCAGATCGGCCGCGTTGGCGGTCGGCGAGCCGTTGCTGCCCCAGCCGCACCAGAGGTTGCCGTCTTCGTCGCAGCGCAGGCCGTCGAGCGAGCCGGGGCCGTTCGCGTCGATCACCATGCGCTTGTTGGTCAGCTTGCCGTCGGCGCCGACGTCGTAGGCCCAGACCTTGCGCCACGGCTGGGCACGCGATTCGACGATGTAGAGCAGCTTCTCGTCGGGCGAGAAGCACAGCCCGTTCGGGCCCTGCATGTCTTCGAGCATCGCCTGCAGCTTGCCGCTCGCCGGGTCGATGCGGTAGACGTTGTGCGGCAACTCGGGCGCGGCCTTGTCGCCCTCCCAATTCCCGCCGATGCCGAACGGCGGGTCGGTGAACCAAACCGCGCCATTGCTCTGGCAGACGATATCGTTCGGCGAATTGAGGCGCTTGCCGTTGTAGTTGTCGGCGAGCACGGTGATGCGGCCATCGTATTCGGTGCGCGTGACGCGCCGGCCGAGGTGCTCGCAGGTCAAGAGCCGCCCCTGGCGGTCACGCGCCATACCGTTCGCAAAGTTCGACGGACTGCGATACACACCCCACGCGTTCGCCGCTTCGTCGTAACGCATGATGCGGTTGTTCGGGATGTCGCTGACGAGCAGGTAGCGCCCGTCGCCGAACCACACCGGCCCTTCGGCCCAGCGCATGCCGCTGCCGAGTTGCTCGACGGTGCTGCTGTAGATGCGGTACTTGCCGAAGCTCGGATCGAGGATCTGCACCGACGCGTCCGGATAGCGCTGGTTCGGCTTGAAGTCGAAGCTCTGCGCGCGTGCCGCGACGGCGGCGGTCGCGGCGACGGCGCCGACCATCAGATGGCGGCGCGGCAACGAGAAATCGGGGGTCTCCATCGGTTTGTCTCCTCGTGGGTTGTTGTCAGTGGATTGCCAGCGATGTTGTCAGTCATCGTACAACTGTACGCGCAGCAGGGCCATACGTGATTCCGCGCATCAGCCCTGCGCCGCCTCCTGCGCACGCCGCAGGCGCTCGCGGCTGTTCGACAGGTGGGTGCGCATCGCCGCGCGCGCCGCCTCGGGGTCGCGCCCGGCGATCGCGTCGACGATGCTCTCGTGCTCGGCGTGCACACGCAGCAGGTACTCGCGCAGCCCCTCGCCCGCGAAACGCGCGCTGTTCACACGCGTGCGCGGGATCAGCATCGTGCCGAGGTAGGTCATCAGCTCGGCGAAGTGCTGGTTCTGCGTAGCGCGTGCGATCTCCAGGTGCAGCTGCATGTCGGAGGCGACCGCGTCGGTGTCGTCGGCGATCGCCTTCGCGAACGACGCGAGCGCCTCGCGCATCGCCTGCAGGTTCTCGGCGCTGCGCCGCGTCGCCGCGAGCGCAGCGGCCTCGGCCTCGAGGCCGATGCGCAGCTCGAGCACCGCGACGACCTCGCGGATCGTCGCGACCTGCTCGGGCGCGATGCGGAAGTTGTTCGCCTCGCCGGCGCCGACGACGAAGGTGCCCACGCCGTGGCGCGTCGCGACCAGGCCGCTCGCCTGCAGCTTCGACAGCGCTTCGCGCACGACGGTGCGGCTGACGCCGAACTCGCCCATGATTTCGGCCTCGGTGGGCAGCTTCACGCCAGCCACGAGCCGCCCTTCGCGGATGCGCTGGCCGAGCGATTCGACGATCTCGTGCGCGAGCCCGCGCGGCTTGCGGCGCAGCGACAGGTCGGTCGGCGACGTGTTCATGCGGGAAAACCCAGGAAGCTTCGGCTTGACAGCGCCGGCGGCGGCGATGACGATCGAGGTTGTACGACATCTGACGACGAACCGCAAGCCGTGTCCCCACCGAACCCTGCTTCGATCACCTTCGGCCGCCTGCTGCTGACCGGCGCCGCCGGCGGCCTCGGCCGCGTGCTGCGTCCGCGCCTGAAGGCGCGTTGCACGACGCTGCGTGTCAGCGACATCGCCGATCTCGGCGCGGCAGCGCCTGGCGAGGAGGTCGCGCCGGCCCGGCTCGAGGACCGCGCCGCGGTGCTCGCGCTGCTCGAAGGCGTCGACGCGGTCGTGCACCTGGGCGGCGTCTCGACCGAGCAGCCGTTCGACCTGATCCTGCAGGCCAACATCGTCGGCGCGTACAACCTCTACGAAGCGGCGCGCAAGCACGGCGTGAAGCGCATCGTCTTCGCGAGTTCGAACCACGTGACCGGCTTCTACCGGCAGGACGAGGTGGTCGATCCGCGCGCGCCGATGCGGCCGGACGGCTACTACGGCCTCTCGAAGGCCTTCGGCGAGAACCTCGCGCAGTTCTATTCCGACCGCTACGGCATCGAGACCGTCAGCCTGCGCATCGGCTCGTCGTTTCCCGAGCCGAAGGACCGCCGCATGCTCGCCACCTGGCTGAGCTACGACGACCTCGAGCGCCTCGTCGTCGCCGGGCTGAGCGCGCCGGTCGTGCGCCACACGGTGGTCTACGGCATGTCGGACAACACCGGCCGCTGGTGGGACAACACGCCCGCGCAGCACCTCGGCTTCCGCCCGCAGGACAGCTCCGAGCCCTTCCGCGCCGCCGCCGAGCAGCGCCAGCCGCGCATCGACCCGAACGACCCGTCGGCGGTCTACCAGGGTGGCGCGTTCGTGACCAAGGGCCCGTTCGAGTGAACGACGGCGCTCGCTCTCTTTCCCAGACCCCGCGATCCATCGCCCACAGGAGACAAACGATGAAGACCCTGCCCCGCGCCCTTCTCGCGCTGGCCGCAACGCTCGCCCTGGGCGCCCAGGCCGTCGAACTGCGCTCGGCCGACGTGCACAACAGCGACGAGTACCCGACCGTCGCCGCCGTCAAGCACATGAGCCAGCTGCTCGACGAGCGCAGCAAGGGCAAGTTCAAGATCAAGGTGTTCAACAAGGGCGCGCTCGGCTCCGAGAAGGAGACGCTCGACCAGGTCAAGATCGGCGCGCTCGACATGAACCGCGTCAACATCAGCACGCTGAACTCGATGTGCCCGAAGTCGCTGGTGCCGACGATGCCGTTCCTGTTCAACTCGATCGAGCACATGCGCAAGTCGCTCGACGGCCCGGCCGGCGAGGAGATCCTCAAGGGCTGCGAGGCCGAAGGCCTGGTCGGCCTCGCGTTCTACGACAGCGGCGCACGCTCGATCTATGCGAAGAAGGCGGTGCGCACCGTCGCCGACGCGAAGGGCCTGAAGATCCGCGTCCAGCAGTCCGACCTGTGGGTCGCGCTGGTCAGTGCGATGGGCGCGAACGCGACGCCGATGCCCACCGGCGAGGTCTACACCGCGCTGAAGACCGGCGTGATCGACGCGGCCGAGAACAACATCCCGTCGTACGAGGGCTTCAAGCACTACGAAGCGGTCAAGATCTACTCGAAGACCCAGCACTCGATGGCACCCGAGATGCTGGTGATGTCCAAGGCGGTGTTCGACAAGCTGACGCCCGACGAGCAGGCGATGTTCCGCACCGCGGCCAAGGAATCGGTCAAGTTCCAGCGCCAGAAGTGGGACGAGCAGGAAGCCAAGGCGCTCGACATCGTCACCAAGGCCGGTTCGCAGATCGTCAGCGACGTGGACAAGGCAAGCTTCCAGGCTGTGATGGCCCCGGTGTACGCGAAGTTCATCAACACGCCTGACCTGCAGCGCCTGGTGAAGACCATCCAGGACACCAAGTAGGCCATGTCGACCTCCAGCGCCGCGCCGGCGGCCACCGAGGCGAGCGCCGCGCTCGAGGCCGCTGAAGCGGCGCTGCTGACGATCGATCCGACGCGGCCGCCGTCGCGCCACGCCTTCAGCCGCTTCTGCGCGCTGCTCTCCAAGGCGAGCCTGATGCTCGCGATCGTGCTGCTCATCGGCGTGATCGTCTGCGTGCAGTACCAGGTGATCGGCCGCTACGTCTTCAACGACACGCCGACCTGGGCCGAATCGCTCGCGCTGCAGCTCGTGCTCTACGTCACCGCGCTCGGCGTCGCGGTCGGCGTGCGCGACGCCGGCCACATCGGGCTCGAGTCGATCGTCGCGCTGCTGCCGGTCGCGTGGCGGCTGCGCGCCGAAGTGCTGATCCATCTCTTCGTCGTGCTGTTCGGCGCGCTGATGACACAAAGCGGCTGGGTCTGGGCACGCCTGAAGTGGACCGACATCAAGCCGATGCTCGGTGTGCCGGTCGCCGTCGACTACCTTGCGCTGGTGCTTGCCGGCGTGCTGATCGTGCTCTTCTCGATCGAACACATCGTCGCGCTGGTGCGCGGCGAGGAAGTGATTCCGGCATGGAACTGACCGCATGGAACTGACTGTCCTCACGCTGAGCTTCACGCTGCTGCTGCTCCTCGGCGTTCCGGTCGCGTTCGCGATCGGCCTGTCGTCGGTCGCGACGATCTTCTACGCCGGCCTGCCGATCGGCGTGGTGTTCCAGAAGATGATCGGCGGGATGCAGGTGTTCTCGTTCCTCGCGATCCCGTTCTTCGTGTTCGCCGGCGAGCTGATGCTCTACGGCGGCATCGCCGACCGCATCGTGCGCTTCGCCAACAGCCTGGTCGGCCACGTGCGAGGCGGGCTCGGCATGAGCAACGTCGTCGGCTGCACACTGTTCGGCGGCATCGCCGGCTCGGCGCTCGCCGACGTCTCGGCGATGGGCTCGGTGATGATCCCGCTGATGAAGAAGGAAGGCTACGACGCCGACTATGCGGTCAACGTGACGACGCATGCGGCGCTGGTCGGCGTGCTGATGCCGACCTCGCACAATCTGATCATCTTCACGCTCGCGACGACCGGCATCGCGTCGGTCAGCGTGCTGAGCCTGATCCTCGCGGGCATCATCCCCGCGCTGATCCTGACCTTCTGCAATCTCGCGGCGGCCTACTGGGTCGCGGTCAAGCGCGGCTACCCGACCCGCGGCGCGTTCAAGGGCTGGGGCGAGGTGTTCAAGGCCTTCTTCGCGGCGCTGCCCGGCCTGCTGATCGTCGTGATCATCCTCGCGGGCATCCTGTCGGGCGTCTTCACGGCGACCGAGTCGGCGGCCACCGCGGTGCTGTGGGCCGTCATCGTCACGGCACTCGTCTACCGCAGCCTGAGCTGGAAGGACTTCCTGCACGCCTGCGCGAAGGCCTGCAAGGCGACCGGCGTCGTGCTGCTGCTGATCGGCATCTCCTCGGCGTTCGGCTACTTCATGGCGCTCTACGAAGTGCCGCAGAAGACCGGCGAGCTGATGCAGATGATCTCCAGCAACCCGTGGGTGATCTTCTTCCTCATCAACCTGCTGCTGTTCATCCTCGGCACCTTTCTCGACATGGCGGCGACCATCCTGGTCTGCACGCCGATCTTCCTGCCGATCGCGCAGCAGTACGGCATGGACCCGGTGCAGTTCGGCATCGTGATGCTGATCAACTGCGCGCTCGGCCTGAACACGCCGCCGGTGGGCGTGACGCAGTTCGTCGGCTGTGCGATCGCGGGCATCTCGGTGGGCCAGGTGATGCGCTCGATCCTGCCGTTCTACGGCGCGCTGTTCGTCTGCCTGATGCTGGTCACCTACGTGCCGGCGTTTTCGCTCTGGCTGCCGAGCCTGTTCAAGTAAGGTCCGCCGCGGTGAGCACGATCGTCTACGTCAGCAACGCCGACAGCGGCAGCCTCTCGGTGCTGGCGCTGGACGAAGGCGCCGGCACGCTCACGACGCGGCAGACGCTCGAGCTCGGCGGTACGGTGATGCCGCTCGCGCTGAGCCCGGACCGGCGCTGGCTGTTCGCCGCACGCCGCAGCGCGCCATGGGCCGCGCTGAGCCTGCGCATCGCCGCACACGACGGCACGCTCACGCTGGCAGGCGAAGGCCCGCTGCCCGAGAGCATGGCCTACCTCTCGACCGACCGCAGCGGCCGCTTTCTGCTCGGTGCGTCCTACGGCGGCGGGCTGATCTCGGTCAGCCCGATCGGCGCGGACGGCCTCGTCGCCGCCGCGCAGCAGGTCGTGCCCACCGGGCCGAAGGCGCACGCGATCCGGCCCGACGGAGCCAACCGCACCGTGCTCGCGACCTCGCTCGGCGCCGGCGAACTGCTGCAGTTCCGCTTCGATGCAGCGACCGGGCTGCTGACGCCGGGCGACCCGCCCGCGCTGGTACTGCGGGCGAGCTCCGGCCCGCGCCACTTCGAGTGGCACCCCGACGGCCGCACTGTCTACCTGCTCAACGAGCTCGATGCGTCGGTCGACGTGCTCGCGCCCGGCGCCAACGGCCACCTCGGGCTGCGCCAGACCGTCTCGACGCTGCCGCCCGGCTTCGCCGGCGAGCCGTGGGCGGCCGACCTGCACCTGACACCCGACGCACGCTGGCTGTTCACGAGCGAACGCCGCTCGAGCACGATCGCGTCGCTACGGGTCGACCCGGCGAGCGGTGCGCTGACACTCACCGGCCATACCGCGGTGCAGGCGCAGCCGCGTGGCTTCCACATCAGCGCGAGCGGCCGCTGGCTGATCGTCGCCGGCCAGCGCTCGCACCACGTCGGCCTGCATGCGATCGATGCCGAACGCGGCACGCTCGCGCTCGTGCGGGAACACGCAGTCGGCCAGAACCCGAACTGGATCGAGACCCTGACCCTCCCCAGCTGAGCGGGGTTGGCGCCAACTCTGCACGCCCGCGCGCTGGCGCGCGCTCGGAAAATCCCGGGACCGACGAAACCCCGGAGTTCCGATGTCACGAATCCTGCGCCGCCGCGACCTCCTCGCGACCTTCGGCGGTGCCGCCGCCGCGTTCGCGCTGCCTGCCTTCGCCCAGGCGCGCACGATCCGGCTCGCCGCCACGTTCGCGAACAGCGGCCCGGAGAAGGTCAATGGCGCAGGCCTCTTCCAGGGCTCGAGCGCCTACTTCAGTGCGCTCAACCGCGCCGGAGGCATCCACGGCGCGAAGGTCGAGCTCGTGATGGCCGACGACCAGTTCAATCCCGACGCAGCGAAGCAGAACGCGCTCGGCTTCGGCGCGGATCCGGCCGTGCTCGCCATCCTCCACCCACTCGGCACCCGCCAGGTCGCTGCCGTGATGGACGCGGTCAAGGACATGGCCATCGTCGGCCCGAACACCGGCACGGTGGCGCTGCGCAAGAAGCCCGCGCCGAACACCTTCTGGGTGCGCGCCAACTACGACCACGAGGTCGACAAGCTGATCTCCACCGCGGTGACGCTGGGCACGACGAAGATCGGCCTGGTGCATCCCAAGGATCCGCTCGGCGCGGGCCTGCTCGCGGCGTTCAACGCCGCCTGCGACAAGCGCGGCGTCAAACCGGCCGTCATCGCGACGACGCCCAGCACAATCAGCCCGGAGGTCGACCCTGCCGCGCAGGAGATCGCCAAGGCCGCGCCGCAGGTCGTCATCATGGGCCTGGGCGCCGGCACGGCACCCCTGTTCGTGCGGGCGCTGCGCCAGGCCGGCGGCACGAGCACGATCTACGGCCTGTCGATCGCGATGAGCGCGCAGAACATCCGCGACCTCGGCGACCTCTCGCGCGGGCTGGGCTTCTCGATCGTCGTCCCGTCACCGTTCGCGACCAAGTACGAGATCGTGCGCCGCTACCAGACCGACATGGGGGCAGCCGGCTCGACCGACTTCTCGCTGCCGAGCCTGGAGGGCTATATCGATGCCCGCGTGCTCGCCGAAGGCCTGCGTCGCGCCGGGCCGTCGCCGACGCGCGCCTCCGTGATCGCGGCCCTCGAGCAAGTCGAATCGCTCGACCTGGGCGGCCTGCGCATCGGCTACGGCAAGGGCTCGCGCGAGGGCAGCGCGTTCGTCGATGTCGCGGTGATCGGCAGCGGCGGCCGCTTCATGAGCTGAGCGCGGGCTCGAACACGACGACGCGGTCGCGCCCGGCCGCCTTGGCTGCATAGAGCGCACGGTCGGCCTCGCGCCAGGCGCGCTGCCAGTCGGCCAGCGCTTCGAAGCGGCGCGAGACACCGACGCTCACCGTGCAGCGCACGCTCGCGCGGCCGTCGTCGACCGGCACCTCGAGCGCACCGACGCCGGCGCGCAGCCGCTCGGCAAGCGCCATCGGCATCGCCGCATCGCCGCCGGCGCAGACGACCAGAAACTCCTCGCCACCGACGCGCGCGACGAAGTCGCTGCCCCGCACACGGGTCGTCAGCGACGCGGCCACCGCGCACAGCACCGCATCGCCAGCGGCGTGGCCGTGGCCGTCGTTGATCTGCTTGAAGTGATCGACGTCGACCTGCAGCAGCGTGACCGGCGCTGCGCCGCGCGCGGCGAAGTGGCGCGCGAGCACGTCGTCCAGGCCGTTGCGATTGAACACGCGCGTCAGCGGGTCGCGCACCGCGAGCTCCACGAGCTGGCCGTTCAGGCGCACGAACACCAGCCACAGCAGGTTCATCGCGACCATCAGCGCGGCAAGCGACGCGTACGTGTAGTAGATCTTCGCCCCCAGGCTGGTGAACATCGTCGCCGTGCCCTCGATGCCGATCGAGATCCCGCGCGCGACCGTCAGCGCGCCGAGCGAGCCCATCAGGGTCGCGAGCAGCGCATACGGCGCGCGCGGCTGGCCCGTCTGGCGGCGCATCTCGACGCGCGCCGCGCCGGCGAGCACGACGTAGAGCGAGCCCAGCACGACGTTGAGCAGCACCGAGCGGCCCTGGAAACCCCAGAGGAACGCGACCGGCAGCTGCACCGCAACGTAGAGCGCGACCAGCCCGACGAGATGGCGCAGGCGCAGGCTGCTGCGGCCGACGAACTCGCGCAGCCCGCTGATGTACAGCAGCGTCCCGAGCACCATCATCGCGTCGAGCACGAGCGCGACGGGCTGCGGCGGCGGCAGGCCCCACGCGACCCGGCCGGCGTAGGCCACGCCGAAGATCACGCCGCCCGCCGCCCAGTGCTGCAGCCCGCTGCACGCCGGCATGCGCCGGCCGATCAGGTGGAACAGGCCGCCCGAGCAGATCAGGTGGATCGCCAGGATGGCGACGACGGTGCGTGGGTCCATGGACTCGGCCGATTATCCGGGCCGCCCCTTCCCCGGCGACCGCTACAGCACGAGCAAGGCGCGGAAATCGTTCACGTTCGTGAAGGTCGGCCCGGGCACGACCAGGTCGCCGAGCGGCGCGAAGAAACTGTAGGCGTCGTTGCGGTCGAGGAATTCCTGCGCCTTCATGCCCTTCGCCGTGCCGCGCGCGAGCGTGTCGGGCGTGACGATCGCACCGGCGTTGTCCTCGACGCCGTCGATACCGTCGGTGTCGGCGGCGAGCACATGCACGCCCGGCTCGCCCTGCAGCGCGATTGCGCAGCCCATCAGGAATTCGGTCGCGCGGCCGCCCCGGCCGCCCTTGCTGGCCACCGTCACGGTCGTCTCGCCGCCGGAGAGGATCACGCAGGGTTTCGCGAACGGCGTGCCGCGACGCGCGACCGCGCGCGCCAGCGCCGCGTGCACCTTGCCGACCTCGCGCGACTCGCCTTCGATCTCGTCGCTCAGGATGTGCGCGTCGATGCCGGCGCTGCGCGCGAGCGCCGCGGCGGCTTCGAGGCTTTGCTGCGGCGTCGCGATCATGTGCACTTCGTGGCCGGCGAAGCGCGGATCGCCCGGCTTCGGCGACTCGAACGCGCCGCTCTCGAGCCCGGCACGCGCGGCAGGCGGGATCTCGATGCGGTAGCGCGCGAGGATCGCAAGCGCGTCGGCGCAGGTCGTCGTGTCGGGCACGGTCGGGCCGCTCGCGATCACCTCGGGCGCGTCGCCCGGCACGTCGCTGATCAGCAGCGTCACGACCCGCGCGGGCGCGCAGCGCGTCGCGAGCCGGCCGCCCTTGATCGCCGAGAGGTGCTTGCGCACGCAGTTCATCTCGTCGATCGCGGCGCCGCTCTTCAGCAGCGCCTTGTTGATCGCCTGCTTCTGCTCGAGCGTGATGCCCTCGGCCGGCATCGCGAGCAGCGCCGAGCCGCCGCCGGAGATCAGGCACAGCACCAGGTCGTCGGCGGTCAGCTCCTGCGTCAGCGCGGCGATGCGCTCGGCAGCGCGGCGGCCGGCTTCGTCGGGCACCGGGTGCGCGGCTTCGACTACCTCGATGCGGCCAGGCTTGGCTTTGTAGGCGGGCGGAACGTGGTCGTAGCGGGTCACGACCAGGCCCGACAGTGGCGCGCCGGCCGGCCACAGCGCGTCGACCGCCGCCGCCATCGCGCCGCCCGCCTTGCCGGCGCCGAGCACGAGGGTGCGGCCCTTGGGCGGCGGGGGCAGCCAAAGCGCGGTGTTTTCGGCCGGCAGCGCGCGCGCGACCGCGGCGTCGTAAAGCGCGCGCAGGAAGCCGCGCGGGTCGGTGTGGGGAGACGGTGTCGTCATGGCGCGATTATCGGACCCCTAATCTGCAGGGGCTCGGCAGGGGCACCACGGTACTGCCGGACCCTGAACAGTGGCAGGATCGCAGCCGGCATGCCGATTGAAGGTGTGTCGACTGTGCGTCGACGAGGAGTGCCGCGATGAGTTGTGCCCGTACTGCCGCTTCGGCCTTGCGCCGAACCCCCCTCTCGATCGGCCTGGCAGTCCTGACGCTGCTGGCGGCCTGTGGCTGGCTGCCGGGCAAGTCACCCGAACGCACCCCGGCGCCGGTCGCCGTCGCGCGGCCGGCTGCGCCGGCACCGGCGCCAGCACCCGCGCCGGCCGCTGCGGCGCAAGCCGCACCGGTCGCGCCGGCCACCACCTCGCCGGTGACCGGCCAGACGCCCGCGGCCACGTCGCCGGCGACCGCCCAGGCCGCGGCCGCCGCGTCGGCACCCGCGCCTGCGCCCGCGTCACCGCCGCCCCCGCCGCCGACCCTGCCGTTCGACGAGGCGGTGCTGAGCGCCGCGAACAACCTGCTCGGCAAGGCCCAGTTGCCCAGCGACGGAGGGCCGCGCTTTCCGGTCGTGATCGACCCGCTGATCGACGGCATGACCGGCGCGCAGTCGACCGCGACGCAGGCAATGGGCGACCGCATCGTGTCGCTGATCCGCGAACGGTATTCGCAGCAGTACGAGGTGCTGCCGTTCAACACGCTGTCGGTCGCGAAGTCGCCGCTGGTGCTGATCGGCACCTTCACCGGCGTCAACAAGGAGCGCAAGACCGAAGGCGCGCGCGAGGCCTATCGCATCTGCTTCGCGCTCGCCGACCTGAAGTCGGGCAAGCTCGTCAGCAAGGGGCTCGCGTTCGCGCGGCCCGACGGTGTCGATCCGACGCCGACCGCGCACTTCCGCGACGCCCCCGCGTGGGCGGAGGATCCGGCGACGCTCGGCTACATCCGCACCTGCCAGGGCACCCGCGCCGGCGACCCGATCCACCCGATGTACATCGACCGCATCCTGGCCGCCTCGATGATCAGCGAGGCGATGGACGCCTACGCGGCCGGCAAGTACGCCGACGCGCTCGCGCTGTACGAGACCGTCTCGCGCGCGCCGGCCGGCCACCAGATGCGCACGTTCACCGGGCTGTACCTGACCAACTGGCGCCTCGGCCGGCGCGAGGCCGCGGCCAAGGCCTTCGGCCAGGTCGTCGACCAGGGCCTGGAGAGCAAGCGCCTGGGCGTGAAGTTCCTGTTCCGGCCGGGCTCGATCGCGTTCTGGAACGACCCGCGGACCAGCCTGCCGTACCCGATGTGGCTCGACGAGATCTCGGCGCAGGCCGCGAAGCGCCAGGCATGCATGGAGGTGGTCGGTCATACCAGCCGCACCGGCCCCGAGCCGGTCAACGAGCGCCTTTCGCTGCTGCGCGCCGAATACGTGAAGGGGCAGATCGAGCGCATCCAGCCCGCACTCTCGAACCGCATGCTCGCCAATGGCGTCGGCTCGCGCGAGAACCTGATCGGCAACGGGCGCGACGACGGGTCCGATGCACTCGATCGCCGCGTGGAGTTCAAGGTCGTCGGCTGCTGACCCGGTGCAGGCCTCAGGCCTGCGCCACCTCGTGGTTCGCGAGGATCTCGAGCGCACGCACCAGCGCCGAGTGATCGAGATCCTGCATGCCGTTGGCGGCGCAGGCCTGCATCAGTTGCGCCGCGTTCGCGGTGTTCGGCAGCGCGACGCCGAGCGCCTTCGCCCCCTGCAGCGCGAGGTTCAGATCCTTCTGGTGCAGCCCGATCCGAAAGCCCGGGTTGAACGTGCGCTTGATCATGCGCTCGCCGTGCACCTCGAGGATCCGGCTCGCCGCGAAGCCGCCCATCAGCGCCTGGCGCACCTTGGCCGGGTCGGCCCCGGCCTTGCTCGCGAACACCAGCGCCTCGCCGACCGCCGCGATGTTCAACGCGACGATGATCTGGTTCGCGACCTTGGTCGTCTGACCGTCGCCGTTGCCGCCGACCAGCGTGATGTTCTTGCCCATCAGCTCGAACAGCGGCTTGACGCGGTCGAACGCCGATTGCGGCCCACCGACCATGATCGTCAGCGAAGCCGCCTTCGCGCCGACCTCGCCACCCGACACCGGCGCGTCGAGGTAGTCGCAGCCCAGCGCGTTGATGCGCTTGGCGAAGGCCTTGGTCTCGATCGGCGAGATCGACGACATGTCGACGACCGTCTTGCCCTTGCTCAGGCCCGACGCAACGCCGGTTTCGTCGAACAGCGCCGCGGCGACGTCGGGCGTGTCCGGGACCATGATGAAGATGATGTCGGCACGCTCGGCGACGCCGCGCGCGTTGACGCATTGGGTCGCGCTGCTCGCGGCGATCTCCGCCGGCATCTTGCCGAGCGTGAAGACGAACAGCTGGTGGCCGGCGCTGATCAGGTGCTGCGCCATCGGCGCGCCCATGATGCCCAGGCCGACGAAGCCGAGCTTGAGAGGTGTGGAGGTCATGTCTTCGTGAGGGAGTGAAAGGGGCGCGTCACTTCGCGGGACGCAGCTGGCGGCGAGCCTGCTCGAGCCAGCCGAGGCCGGCCTCGGTGCTGCTCTTGGGCTTGTATTCGCAGCCGACGAAGCCGGTGTAGCCGAGCCGGTCGAGCTCGGCGAACAGGAAGGCGTAGTGGATCTCGCCGGTGCCCGGCTCGTTGCGGCCCGGGTTGTCGGCCACCTGCACGTGGGCGATGCGCGCGAGGTGCTTGGCGAGCGTCGCCGCCAGCTCACCTTCCATGCGCTGCGCGTGGTAGATGTCGTACTGCAGGTAGAGGTTGTCCGCGCCCACCTCGTCGAGGATGGAGATTGCCTGCGCCGTGCGGTTCAGGAAGAAGCCGGGAATGTCGTAGGTGTTGATCGGCTCGATCAGCAGCTTCAGCCCTGCCTTCTTCAACTCGGCCGCCGCGTACTTCAGGTTCGCGACGAAGGTCTTGCGCAGCAGATCGTCGCTCGCGCCGAGCGGCACCTTGCCGGCCAGGCAGTTGAGCTGCGGCACGCCGAGCGCCTTCGCGTACTCGATCGCGCGCGCCACGCCCTCGCGGAACTCGTCGACGCGGTCCGGCAGGCAGGCGATGCCGCGCTCGCCGGCGTCCCAGTCGCCCGCGGGCAGGTTGTGCAGCACGAGCTTCAGGCGGTTCGACTGCAGCTTGGCCGCCACTTCGGCGGCCGGCCACGCGTACGGAAACAGGAACTCGACCGAGCCGAAGCCGGCGCGGGCAGCCTTCTCGAAGCGCTCCAGAAAGGGCACCTCGTTGAAGAGCATCGTCAGGTTGGCGGCGAAGCGGGGCATCTCTTCTTCTCCGCTCAGTCGAGCAGGCCGATCGCGGTGGGCGCGTCCTCGGCCGTGATCGCGAGTTCCTCGAACTCGTTGATCGCGTCGATCTCGGTGCCCATCGCGATGTTGGTGACGCGCTCGAGCATCACCTCGATGACGACCGGAACCTGGAACTCGGCCATCCATTTGTTCGCCTGCTGGATCGCGGGCTTGATCTCCTCCTGCTTGTGCACGCGGATCGCCTTGCAGCCCAGGCCTTCGACGACCTTCATGTGGTCGACGCCGTAACCCTCGACATCCGGCGCGTTGATGTTGTCGAAGCCGAGCTGCACGCAGTAGTCCATGTTGAAGCCGCGCTGCGCCTGGCGGATCAGCCCGAGGTAGCTGTTGTTGACCACCATGTGGATGTAGGGCAGCTTGAACTGCGCGCCGACCGCGAGCTCCTCGATCATGAACTGGAAGTCGTAGTCGCCCGACAGCGCGACGATCGTGCGCG
>Ga0075366_10000655_pt1 | contig 16301 bp, 13 predicted proteins | sample EndMethybrTD3031_FD_72351 | JGI IMG/M metagenome (GOLD analysis project Ga0075366, IMG submission 72351) | Populus endosphere microbial communities from Tennessee, USA - Endosphere MetaG P. TD hybrid TD303-1 | ecosystem: Host-associated > Plants > Roots > Endosphere | place: USA: Tennessee...
GTTTTGCTCAATACATCTTTATAGAATACAAACAGGCGGTGAAATTTTCTTTCTATATTTTCTCCGTCACCCAGTATCACCGTATGATTACCTACTACCGGTATCATCTCAAACTCCCGTTCGCTGTTGATATCTATCTGCGCTACCTGCGACATCCAGAAAGGATCATTGAGAATAAAAGCAGCAGCATCTCTCACGCTATGCAACAATACACTGTCCATTTTACCCAATACCTTTTCAGGAAATCCTGTAAACACCGGAACCCTTGCACTCATCTTATCAGACAAAGGCATTTTCTTCTCATCCTTGTCTATATAATAAGATTTACCAGTCACGGTAAATACCCTCGCTACCGGTTCTCTCTCTGTGATTGAAACATGCAACACTTCCTGGTTATCAAAATACAGTTCAGCATCCTTGATCCAGACATTGCCTTCAATCAGCTTTTCCATCTGTTGCAGGTTCAGGGCCGATTTCTTTTGTCCTTTTACCTCTCCCTTAGCTGCCACTTTCAATAGCCTGGCTATATCTTTTTGATCAACAAAAAAATTATTCTGCACCCCTTTAATGTTAATCGAATAGTCTTTACACTGGTCTCTTTTTTGTTTGCCAATAGCGGCGATAAGAAGGGTCAACATTCCTCCTCCTATCGCTACCCACATAGTGATAAATAAAATCGTCCGTATCGCTTTTCCTGTATTCACTGAATTATATTTTTCCTGCTTCTTGTTTAATTGGTTCTACCAGTGTGTCAATATCCCCTGCTCCCGATGTTACCAGCACCTCTCCAAATTCTTTATTGACATTCTTCACATAGTCATTTTTTATCCATTTCACCAGCTCCTCTTTTGTCATCACTCTTTTATTATCTTTCTTCATTCTCGCCAGTATCATTTCACTGTTCACTCCTTCTATGGGCAACTCTCTTGCCGGGTAGATAGGTAAGAGTATCACTTCATCGGCCAGGTCAAGCACTTCTGCGAATCCATCTGCCTGGTCTTTTGTTCTGCTATACAGGTGTGGTTGAAATATCACTGTACATTTCTTCTGCCTGAACAAAGTCTTCGCTCCTGTTATCAAAGCTCTCAGCTCTTCCGGGTGATGGGCGTAGTCATCGATGTAAACAATCTTATCATTCTTCACGATATACTCAAACCTTCTCTTTACACCGCGGAACGATTCCACCGCCGCTTTGATCTTTGCATTCTCAATTTTTAAAGAACTCGCCACTGCTATCGCCGCTACTACATTTTCTATATTATGCATCCCACCCATGTTCAGTTTCACATTATCCAGCATATTATCTTTCATCATCACATCAAATTCATAGCTGCCATTCATCATCCTGATATTGGTAGCATACACATCAGCGCTTTCATTTTGCAGACTGTACGTTATCGCTTTATCTGCTTTCAGTTCTTTTCCTCTTTTCAAACCGAACTGCCGTATCAGCAATCCTCCCGGTTTTACTCTTTTACTAAAATCAATAAAACCCTGTTCCACCGCTTCGGCCGTACCATATATATCAAGGTGATCAGCATCCATAGATGTGATGATGGCTATATCGGGACTTAATTTCAAAAAACTACGGTCATACTCATCCGCTTCTATCACACATACATTATTGGGATGGCTCCAGAAATTAGTACCATAGTTCACCGAAATACCTCCCAAAAAAGCATTACACCCATACCCGCTGTCGCGCAGCAAATGCGCTACCATGGTAGTAATGGTTGTTTTGCCATGCGTACCTGCAATACATACATTAAAAGAACTTTCGGTTATCAACTGCAACACATCACTCCGCTTCACTACCTTATAACCATGCTGCTGGTAATAGCCCAGCTCTTTGTGATCTTTCGGGATAGCCGGTGTATACACCACCAGCTCCGCATCTTTTGGAATGAGATCGACATTATCCTCATAATGTATCGCGATCCCGCTTGCTTCCAGTTCTTTGGTTAAAGCAGTCGGTGTTTTATCATACCCGCTTACTTTAACACCCCGCGAATGAAAGAACCTTGCTATCGCACTCATTCCAATTCCCCCGATGCCTACGAAATAAACCACTTTCATCTTGTCGATCCCCCCGAAGGGGGTAATCATAAGGACAGTATTGCTTGTATCGTTCATACACCCTACAGGGCTTTTAAAATTTCTTTGGCTATTACTTTGTCAGCGTTGGTAATAGCTAACAGGCCAATATTCTTTTTCAGTTCTGCCTGCTTAATATCATTCCTTGCCAGTTGAATGATCGCCGGTACCACTTTATCGAGTGCCTCACTATCTTTTACCATCAATGCTGCATTTTTATTGACCAGTTGCTGCGCATTTACTGTCTGGTGATCTTCTGCTGCATAAGGATAAGGCACAAACAAAACGGGTTTTTTTACCACACATAATTCAGCTACTGACATCGCCCCCGATCTTGATATTACCATATCCGCTGCTGCATACGCATATTCCATCTGGTTGATAAAAGCGTTTACCCAAACTCCCTTGTCCACTTTTGCTTTCGGCGTATACAGTTTACCTGTTTGCCAGATTAATTGCAGACCTGCATTCAGTAACTCATCCAGGTGTTTATCTATCGCTTCATTTATAGACTTAGCACCCAAACTACCACCTACTACCAGCACAGCTTTCTTTCCCTCATCCAGTGAAAAGAATTTTTTCCCTTCGCTGTTGCTGATGGTTGAATGTGCTATGCCTGCTCTTACCGGGTTACCTGTCACTATAATTTTTTCTTTCGGAAAAAATTTTTCCATGTTATCGGTACCGGTAAACACTTTTGTCGCCTTCTTTCCCAGCATTATATTCGCCTTGCCCGCAAAAGAATTCGATTCGTGAATAAAAGTGGGAATTCGTTTTGACTGTGCTAACCTTAGTACAGGAAAACTGGAATAGCCACCTACCCCAATCGCAGCATCCGGTTTAAATTCTTTGAAGATGGAACGCACCTGCAAAAGACTTTTTACCAGCTTGAATGGCAGACCAATATTTTTTATCAAAGAGCTGCGGTTGAATCCCGCTATATCCAATCCTTCAATCTTATAACCAGCCTGCGGTACTTTTTCCATTTCCATTTTTCCCTTTGCACCGACAAACAGTATCTCGATGTTTGCATCTATCTCTTTCAGCGCATTGGCAATCGCTATTGCCGGGAAAATATGTCCGCCGGTTCCACCACCTGCTATTACAATTCTTTTACTCATTCTCTATTTTGTTTCGCATCTGCGATGCGAATAAAACATTCGTTATTGTCATTCAGTACCCGCTGTCTCCATCGCCATTTTCTCTTCAGGCTGCTCTGCATTCCTTGCTACACTTAAAATAATTCCAATAGCCAGGCAGGTAAAGATGAAACTGGTTCCACCCATACTCACCAGCGGCAATGTCACTCCTGTAACCGGGAATAAGTTTACCGTTACTGCCATATTAGCTATAGCCTGTATCGCCAGTGTAAAACTTAATCCCAATGCGAGGAAAGCACCGAATGCATAAGGACATTTTTTAAATATCCGTATGCATCTATATAAAAACACGAGGTAGATAAATACGATAAACGCACCGCCTGCAAAGCCATATTCTTCTATAATGATGGCAAAAATGAAATCATTATAAGCTTGCGGCAGGTAATCTCTTGTTGTACTGTTACCCGGACCTACACCCAACACACCTCCTTTTGCAATGGCCATCTTTGCCTGGTTTACCTGGTACATCTCATCGCTGTCCGCTTCTTTGCCCCCGTAGATAAATGTTTCTACGCGACCTACCCATGTATTTACCCTTCCCAGCAAACCAGAAGAATGTTTCTTAGAAACTACAGCCTCATCACTTCCCGATGAATGTTTGATCATCGCTGCTGCCACCAGGAAAATAATTGGTATGATAGCAATGCCTATAGTGATGAGAATATGTTTCATTCTCGCACGACCGATAAACAATAACATCAGGCAACTGGCTCCCAGCAATAAGGCTGTAGAAAGATTCGCAGGAGCAATCAGTAAGCAGGTAATGGCAACAGGTATCATCACCGGGATAAATCCTTTTTTCCAATCTTTGATTACATCCTGTTTTTTACTGAGCAATCTTGCCAGGTACATGAACAAGGCCAGTTTCGCCAGGTCAGAGGTTTGCATTGTCATATTGATCAATGGTAACCTGATCCAGCGGCTTCCTTCGTTCATGCTTACACCAAAGAATAATGTATAGATAAGAAGAGGTATAGTCAGCAGGAATAACAGTTTGGCTATACCCGAGTAATATACGTAGTTGACTTTGTGGGCAAAGTAAACCACCATTAAACCGATAAAGATGAACATTACCTGTTTGAAGAGATATACTTCTGTATTGCCTTTATAATTCTTATAGGCCAATGAACCTGTAGCGCTGTATACTGCCAGCAATGATACAAGCACGAGCAAAACGATCAATGCCCATATCACCTTATCCCCTTTGGTCTTATTGGCTAATTGACCAAATGGATTTTGTAAAGGTTGCTGTATGTTTACTGTTTCCGCCATTTATCTATTCGATCGATGTTGCGCCCCTACGGGGCGCTTGTAAAATCTAATCACCTTTTCGTCTACCGACATTTTGCTCCTACGGAGCAATAAAATACCTTGCACCCGCATAATTTCTCCAACCTCCAACCTCCAACCTCTGACTTCCTTTTTCTCACAAGTCTTTCACCGCCTGCTTAAACTGCTTCCCCCTATCCTCATAGTTTTTGAACAAATCAAAACTTGCACAGGCCGGGCTTAATAACACCACATCGCCCTTTGATGCGAAATGAAAGGCAGCGTGTACGGCTTCGAGGGCGCTACCTGTGTTCACAATAGGACTGATTGTGTTTCCAAAAGCCTCGTGTATTTTCCTGTTGTCTGTACCCAGACAAATGATCGCTTTTACTTTTTCTTTTACCAGGTCCGTGATCAATGAATAATCATTTCCTTTATCTACACCTCCAAGGATCAATACGGTAGGCTTGGTCATACTTTCCAAAGCATACCAGGTAGAGTTTACATTGGTCGCTTTGCTGTCATTGATAAACTCTACTCCCCGTATTGTTGCCACTGGTTCCATGCGGTGTTCCAGGCTCTGAAAATTCTGTACGGCTTCCCTGATCTTATCCTTACGGATGTCGAGGGTCGTTGCTGCTACACATGCTGCCATTGTATTATATTGGTTATGCTTTCCTTTCAAAGCAAAATCAAATACACTCATTGATGCAAAATCTTGTCCTGTTCTGATGTACATGTCCCCGTCTTTAATAAACGCTCCATTGGGTAGTTCTCTTTTCATGCTGATGGGCAGTTGTTTAGCTTGGATGTTGAATTGGTTTAAATACTTCATCGTTACTTCATCATCGGCGCAGTAAATGAAATGGTCATCTGCCTGCTGGTTTTCCGCAATACGGAACTTGCTCCTGATGTAATTCTCAAAATTGTAATCGTACCGGTCAAGATGATCTTCAGTGATATTGGTCAGTATCGCGATATCTGGTCTGAACGTTTTGATATCATCTAACTGAAAACTGCTGATCTCTGCTACATACAATGCTTTCGGATCTTCGGCTACCTGGCGGGCAAAAGAATAACCAATGTTTCCCACCAGTCCCGCATCCAATCCTGCCTGCTGACAGATATGAAAAGTGAGCGCTGTGGTAGTAGTCTTTCCGTTACTCCCGGTGATCGCGACAATCCGGCTATTGCCTTTGAAGCGGTAAGCCAATTCTATTTCGCTGATGATGTCTATCCCTTTTTTCCTGATTTGTTTTACCATTTCGTTCTTTTCAGGTATTCCGGGACTTTTCATCACTTCATCTGAGTTCAGAATTTTTTCGGCATCATGCTTTCCTTCTTCAAATGCAATTCCTGCATTGTGTAGCTCGGTACGATAATTTTCTTTCAAAGAGCTTTCGTCAGAAACGAATACGTCATACCCCTTTTGTTTTGCGAGGAGCGCTGCGCCAACGCCGCTTTCTCCTCCTCCCAGTATGACTAACCGCTTCTCCATTGTTCTCGCCGCACTTTTATTGTCAGCCCGTGCGACATAGGCTTAGTGTACGGAAGGGGGTTCTTCAAAAGCATCAGTTTTCTTGCACCACAATGACTTTTAAAATTGGTTTCTTTTGGTCTTCAAGAGGGTTCCAGGATGGTGGTTTGGTTTTTCAATAAAAAGTTGCCAACTCCTTATCTCAGTTTCAATGTGACAATACTTAACAATACCAGCAATACAGTCACAATCCAGAACCTCGTTACGATCTTCGATTCATGATACCCCTTTTTCTGATAGTGATGATGCAAAGGGCTCATTAAAAAGATCCTTCTTCCTTCTCCGTATTTCTTCTTTGTGTATTTGAAGTAGCTCACCTGCATGATCACACTTACATTCTCTACTAAAAACACACCGCAGAATATTGGTATCAGTAATTCCTTATGAACGATTATAGCCAACGCTGCTATGATGCCTCCCAATGTCAGGCTTCCCGTATCTCCCATAAATACCTGTGCGGGATAAGAGTTGTACCATAGAAACCCGATACAGGCCCCGATCATCGCCGCAATAAATATGGACAGCTCGCCCAGGTTGGGTATATACATGATGTTGAGGTAGTCAGCAAATACGAGACTACCACTTGCATAGGCAAAAATGCCGAGCAAGACTCCTATGAGTGCCGAGGTACCCGTTGCTAACCCATCCAACCCATCCGTCAAATTCGATCCGTTAGAAACGGCAGTGATAATCAGAATCACGATCAATATGTAAAGAACCCATGTATAATCTCTCCAGCTTACCGGTAACAACTTCGAATAATTGAACTCATGACCTTTCACAAAGGGGATTGTAGTAATTATTGATTTACTCTCTGTGAAATACCTTGTCTTTCCATTTATCTGCTTGGCAAAAACCGTTGTATCTGACGGACTTGGCGTTCCAATAAACTCTCTCCATATTTTCACATTACTATTGAAATACAGTGTAGCTCCAACAATAATTCCTAATCCAACCTGCCCTAATATTTTAAACCATCCCGCCAAACCATCTTTATCTGTCTTCTTGTAAGCTCCGCCTGATTGTTGTGCCAGTTTCTTAGCTCGCAGTTTCAAATAGTCATCGACAAATCCTATTATACCCAACCAAACTGTACTTACCAGCATCAACCTTATATATACTTTGTTCAGGTTGGCTAACAATAAAGTAGGTATCAGTATCGCCAGGATGATAATAATCCCTCCCATTGTCGGTGTTCCTTTTTTACTTTGCTCACCTGCCAGCCCAAGGTCACGAACGCTTTCACCAATTTGTTTTTTCTTAAGATAATTGATCAGCTTACGTCCATAAACCATCGAGATACCCAATGCCAGCATCATAGCCAATAGCACCCGGAACGTAATAAAATTGAACAATGCGCTGCCCGGGAACTTTATTCCTTCTTGTTTAAACCATTCAAATAAGTGATACAGCATACTGGTTTCGGGTTACTGGATGCTGGTTACTCGATATTCCCAACTTCCATACTTTTTTTCTCTTTTTAATTCCTGACTACTTCTCTAACATTTCAAATATTTCCTTCACTACCTGCTTATCATCAAAATCATACTTCACTCCTTTTATCTCCTGGTACTTTTCGTGTCCCTTTCCTGCTATCAGTACTATATCATCCGGCTTCGCCAGGCTGATCGCCGTTTTTATCGCTTCCTTTCTGTCGGCAATCGAGATATATTTTCTTTTCGCCGCAACAGGCAATCCTTCTTCCATATCTTTTATGATCTGCAGCGGGTCTTCACTTCTCGGGTTATCACTGGTGAATATCACTTTATCACTATGCTCACAAGCTGCTTCTGCCATCACCGGTCTCTTTGTTTTATCCCTGTCTCCGCCGCATCCTACTACTGTGATCACCTGTTCAAATCCTTTTTTCAGTTTTTTGATCGTTGCCAGCACGTTCAGTAGAGCATCCGGTGTATGTGCATAATCAACGATCGCTATCACCCTATCTTTTGCCGACATGACATAGTCAAACCTTCCTTCCGCACCGGTCAGCACACTCAGGTTTCTCAATACCTCATGTTTGTCTTCATTCAAACAAACGGCTGCTCCGTATACTGCCATCAGGTTGTATGCATTGAATTCGCCGATCAACCTGAAATGCACTTCCTGCCCATTCACATCCATCACCAAACCCATCAAACTATTTTCAATGATCTTTCCTTTAAAATCTGCCAGCGTTTTCAGGCTGTAGAAATACTTTTTCGCATTTGTATTCTGCAGCATCACTGCTCCTCTTTTATCATCGGCATTGCTGATGGCAAAAGCAGAAGAAGGCAGCGAATCAAAAAATGCTTTCTTCACCCGGATATATTCATCGAAGGTTTTGTGATAGTCCAGGTGATCATGCGTGATATTGCTGAACAACCCTCCGGCGAATTGCAAACCCGTGATACGATGCTGTTGTATAGCATGCGAACTCGATTCCATAAACACATGTGTGCAACCTTCTTCCCACATCTGCTTCAGCAAAGCGTTCAGGCTGATAGCATCTGGTGTGGTATGTGTAGCCGGCACTGTTTTGCTGCCGATTTGGTTTTCTACTGTGCTTAACAATCCGCATGTATATCCCAGCGATGTAAAGAGCTTATATAATAATGTCGCTATTGTCGTTTTACCATTAGTGCCTGTCACCCCTACTACTTTCATTTTTTCGGATGGCTGCCCGAAAAAATTATGCGCCATATATCCTGTTGCCGCCGCGCTGTTGTCTACCTGTACAAACACCACTTTCTCATTAACTACTGCAGGCATTGTCTCACATACTATCGCTACTGCTCCTGACTCAATGGCTTTATCAATGAACTGGTGACCATCTGCTGCTACTCCTTTTACCGCTACAAACACACAACCTTCTTTTACCTTCCGCGAATCAATCTGTATGTCTTTTATCGTTATGTCCGTTTTTCCTGCAACCGACCTGATGCTCACCTTATATAATATGTCCTGTAGTCTCATTACTCATCTTCATTTAACTGGCCAGTTCCAGCGTCACCGTAATGCCTTTTGCAAGACCTGTCCCCGGCAGGATAGATTGCGCTATGATTTTACCTCTTCCTTTTACTGATACTTTAAGTCCCATATTCTCTAAGAGATATAAAGCATCTTTCAATCCCATTCCTTTTACATTGGGCATTGTTTGCTGCCTCACTTTATTGGTCATGATCACCGGCTGATAGTTATTCGCATATACATTGCTCCAGTCATTTTCCTGTACCGAATCAGCATAAGACACATTGAGCGTCTTATATACATTCTTAATATCCTTAGCGCTGCCAGCATAGAAATAAGCTGAACTATCTGTCTTTACCGCATACAGGCTTTGATCTTTTCTTTCTACATACATGGCATAAATCTTCGTAGCTACTTCCCTGAATACAGGACCTGCTAATGAACCACCATAGTGCACAGCTGCATGAGGTTTGGAACGTATCACTACTATGCAGGTATACTGCGGATCGTTGGCCGGAAAGTATCCGACAAATGAAGCCTGGTATACACCATCATAATATTTAATATTACCATCTGCTACGTGAGCCGTACCTGTTTTACCTGCTACCGGGAAAGGCATATCCTTAAAGGCCGGCTTACCTGTTCCTTCTGTCACTACCATTTCCATGCTTTGTTTAGCAGCTTCAATAACGGAAGGGTCACATATTTTTTCATCCATTACAGTGGGTGAAAATTGTTTTATCATGATACCATTACTCTGTATACTGTTAACCAGGTATGGCTGCATCATCCTGCCATTATTTGCTATCGCATTATAAAGTGTAAGGGTATGAAGAGGGCTTACCTGCAAAGCATATCCAAAACTCATCGTGATCATATTCATTACACCACCACTTTTCTTGTCGAGTGGTGCCAATTGCGGTGAAGGGATATTGGAAAGGTCGATAGGTGATCGCACGTCCATATGAAAACGATGAAGGTATTTCCTGAATGCAGCGGGATCATTAGCAAATGCTTTATAAGCCAGCTTACCCATTCCCACATTTGAACTGTGTGCAAAACACTCCTTTACCGTCAGTATAGATTTAGGTTGACGTTCCGCATCATTTATATTTCTTGGACCTACTACCATTTGCCCCGTGCTGCCTACTTCTACCAGGTCATCCAGTTTTGAGCTTCCTTTATCGAGGATCGATAGTAGAGTAACCAGTTTTATCGTCGAACCGGGCTCTGTCACACGCAATGCGTAATTATCATCTTCCCAATAGCTGCCATCAGGTCTGCGACCGAGGTTTGCCATCGCTTTGATCTTGCCGGTCTTTGTTTCCATCACCATACAGGTACCATAGAGCGATTCGCTTTTCACCATCATATTCAGCAAAGAATTCTCTGCTATATCCTGCATGTTTACATCCAGCGTGGTAAACACATCTTTTCCATTTTCAGGCTCCACCTGGAATCCTTCGACCGGGACAGCACCGCCAGCAATGAATCGCACGAGGCGTTGGCCTTTCTGACCGCTTAGCAAACTGTCATACGTCTTTTCGAGACCGACATTCTGCTTTTTCATTTTTCCATTGCTGGCGATGTGCTCCCTGGATAGACCAATCGTCCTGTTAGCAAGCAACCCAAAGGGGGATAGTCTTTTACTGGTCACTTCGACTATCACACCGCTTTTATTTCGTCCTAGTTTTACAAGAGGGAATGTTCTGAATTTTTTATATTCCTCAAATGATAATTTCTTTTTTAAAGAATAATACCGGTTCTTACTCTTGTATGCCTGTTGCAAATCTTTTTTATACTGTGCCGTTGTCTTATCATTAAAGAAACCGGACATCGCCATAGAAAAAGAATCGATATTGGCTTTAAATATTTTCCCTTCTTTATCTCTTAAACCATCCGCCAGAAAATCAATATAGATATCAAATTGGGGAAGTGAAGTACTCAGCATTTGTCCATCTTCACTATATATTGTTCCCCTGTCAGCATCCAACTCTACGATACGCTGATGCAGGCTGTCGCTCATGCTGCGCCAGTAACTACCCTGGAAGCGCTGGATATAAAAGGCTTTACCGAGTACAAGTAGGCTCAACACGGCCATGCCGATAAAGCTGAGATACACTCTCCATAATATGTCACGCCGTACTTCCAATGTCGCCGCTTGTCGTTGTTGATTTTATATTGTTGTCACCGTCCTGTTCAATTCTTAGCACCCACTCACCACTCAATCACCACCGCCACTTCCATTCACCACTGTATCTCTTAATACTACCGGTGATGCGGTCAGTTCTTTTAAGCCCAATGGCTCTACTGCTTTAGCGAGTTCACTTTGTTTACTGCGAAACATCACTTCACTCTTTACTGTTTTATATTCATATTGCAATTCTTTTACTTCTTTGGCAATACGATTGATATTACGAATGGTCTTGTCAGCATAGTGACCATTGTATATATATATTACCGCTAATAATGCCAGGAATAAAAAGAAGGGGATCTGTTTTACTATAGATTGGTAGTTCAACCACCGCTTCCAGTCAGTGCGGGGTTCTTTTTCTTTAATCAGTTGATCTTCCATAAAAAGTCTGAGTGTGGATTTTAGTAAACTAAAAATTCACTGGGTTATATATTCTGATCGTTCGTGATAATCTGTAGTTGAACAACTCATACCATCATTACTTTCTCTGCTACTCTCAATTTGGCACTTCTTGCTCTTGAGTTGTTTTTCATTTCCTTTTCGGTGGGTAGGATGGGTTTCTTTGTGATCACTCTCAATTCATTTACCGGTTCGTCGTTGATAAAGGGGTTCGTTTCGGGCTCATCAAATGTGCCACGACGGAAAAAATTCTTCACCAGTCTATCTTCCAGAGAATGGAACGTAATAATGACCACGCGGCCTCCGGGTTTCAGCAGTTTTGGTGTCTGCTGCAGCATTTCTTTCAATGCTCCCAATTCATCATTCACTTCAATACGCAACGCCTGGAAAACCTGGGCAAAGTACTTGTTAGGGTTTCCTTTCACAATTTCATGGAGGGCATTCTTAAAACCATCGATCGTCTGAAGCGATGTACTGCTGCGAACCTGTACGATGGTGCGGGCCAGTGTCTTGGCGTTGGTCACTTCACCGTACAGCTCAAACAGTTTATGCAACTGCGATTCACTGTACGTATTCACTACATCAAACGCCTTAAGCGACTGCCTTTGGTCCATTCGCATATCCAGGTTGGCATTGAAGCGTATAGAGAATCCTCTTTCCGCTTCGTCAAACTGGTGACTGCTTACGCCGAGATCAGCCATGATACCATCTACTGCCTGGATATTATGCAGGCGCAGAAAGCGTTGCAGGTGACGAAAGTTGTGTGGCACAAAGATCATCCGCGCATCATCAGGCACATTCTTCTTAGCATCCTCATCCTGGTCAAAGACGATTAACTTACCGCCTGGTCCCAGTTGACTGAGAATAGCTTTCGAATGTCCGCCTCCTCCAAAAGTGCAATCCACATACACTCCATCCGCTTTGATCCGCAACCCTTCAATGACTTCATGAAGCAATACAGGAACATGGTAATCCGAAGATTGGGAATTGGGAATTTGACTATCGTTACCAGATGTACTCATTCCTTTAATAATTCCTAATTACCAATTCCACGATCCTTATTCATCACTTCATTTGCGAGGTTACTATACCTCTCCTCTGAAAATGATTCAAAGAGCTTTTGTTTGTACTTATTACTATCCCAGATTTCTATTCGTTTGATTTTTGCCACCAGCACTATATCCTTGTCCAAACCAGCTTGTTCTTTCAGATTTGGCGGCAACAATAATCTTCCCGCACTGTCCGGCTCCACAAACGTGGCGCCGTTCAAAAAGTAATCAAGGAACTCTCTCACTTTAGGATCAAAATCATTCAGTTTACTGATATCCTCGAAGAGCAGGTCCCAATTCTGTATAGGGTACAGATTCAAATATTTTTGAAACCCCCTGTTAATAACATAGCGCGGCGTGTCTGCGTCCGGGAGCTGCTTTTTGAAGCCCGCTGGCAGTAGAAACCGACCCTTTGTGTCCAAAGTAGCCTCGTATTCGCCGAGAAACCTTATCATTATCAGGGAATTGAACCAATTTTTCCAGTAATTCCCACAAAATAACACTTTTCTACATTTACGGCCCAAAAAATTTGATTTTTCTTTTATCCACAGGTGTTATTTGGCTGTATTCCTTTACTGGAAAGGGTTTCAGCGTTTTTGAGAAAAAAGTCAGAAAAATGGAGGTTAATTGACTGTGGATTGCAGTGGAAAAGCTGTGGATTTCCCAAAAACCTGCACAATTTCGCAACTAGCCACAGAATTACAAGAATGTTTTTACCCCTTACTTTGTACAATGGCTACAGCAGGCTATTCAGGCACTCCTCTTATTAAAAAGTTGGGTATTAAACCCGATTCCAAACTCCTTCTGATACATCAACCAGCCGATTATTATGATTTGCTGGCGACAGATGTAAGTGATCAGCTTTGCAAAAAGAATGATACACCTGATTTTGTTCATCTATTTGTAACTACCAACAAGGAGTTTGAAAATGAAATGAAAAAATTAAAAGCTGTATGTAAAAAGAATCCGAATATCATCATTTGGGTATCATGGTATAAGAAAACAGCTAAGATACCTACCGATATTACTGAAGATACCATCCGCAATTATGCTTTGAAGAACGACCTGGTAGATGTAAAAGTTTGTGCGGTGAGCGATATATGGAGTGGATTGAAATTGGTAGTACCCCTAGCTAAGCGTTAATTTATCCCTGCTGAATATCAGATTAAATGATTAAAACACGTCTTTTATTAATCTTTATTGGCTCCTTTCTTTTGCTTGACGTTTTTGCCCAAGAGAGTAGAGAAGGAAAGCAAGGACAAGATTTTAAAAATCAGGGCGAACAGGAACAATATTGGGGGTTACGAATTTTTGAAACTGAATACAAACCCGAAACATACGAGAAATATAAAGGAAAGATTTCAGTAGCAGGTAATACCTTTAAATACGATAGCACTGTCTTATTTGCCTATTCTGAAATACTTGCTTGCCAGGCAATTTTTACAAGTGGAATCCTTTATCCCGGGATTTTTAATGGCGATAAGAGTGGTGAAATATCAAAAAGCCAAAACATTCCGGATCCTTCCGGAGTAAATAAAAACCCTCTTTATTTTTTTATCAGACTTGACAGTATGGGTGTCTCAATATTAGATGAGTTACGTTCGCCCAATAATTCTCCGACAGTAAAAAGGTTTAAACTATACCTGTCAAGACAAGGGTTTATGAATCCATCTATGTATGTCTTTGAAATAACAAACACTCAGGCAACCAACACAACCAATTTAATTGATTTTATAAAAGGGGCAAGACTCACTTTTCTTAAATTTGTTTCCTTATTGATCTAAATACTTTAAACCAATTTTATAAATACAACAGTTAGTTGTGTTATGACAGACCCACGAAAGATATCTATTAAAGAATATACCTATTCTTTACCCGAAGAAAAAATCGCGAAATACCCCTTAGCAGAAAGAGATGCTTCCAAATTACTTATTTATAAAGATGGTAGCATTACAGAAAGTGTTTATATAAAAATAGCTACCCATATTCCGGCAAGCTCATTATTGATTTTTAATAATACCAAAGTTGTAGAGGCCAGATTACTCTTTCAAAAACTAACAGGTGGCGTTATTGAAATATTTTGCCTGGAACCACATGAAAAGTATCCCGATATTACCAGCGCTATGGCACAACAAGGATCTGTCTGGTGGAAATGCCTTGTAGGTGGTGCTTCCAAGTGGAAACATGGACAGGTTTTGGAGAAAAAAATATCCATTGATGGTAAAGAAGGAATTCTTCAGGCTACTTACCTGGAAAAAAGAGCCGGGTATTTTATTATTGAACTTTCCTGGTCTCCCGCCAATATGAGTTTCTCAGAAATACTGCATCATGCCGGCGCTATCCCATTACCACCTTATATAAAGAGAGAACCTGAAAAAGAAGATACAGAAAGATACCAGACTATATATGCCCATCATGATGGATCAGTAGCTGCGCCTACTGCAGGATTGCATTTTACCGATAACGTGTTTGAACAACTGACAAAGAAAAATATCAATACAACATTTGTAACGCTGCATGTGGGTGCTGGTACTTTCAAACCAGTGAAAAGTGAAACCATGGAAGGCCATGAGATGCACGCTGAATTTATAGATGTGCCGCTTGAAACCATTGAAAATATTCACGCCCATCTCTCCCACCCCATAGTTGCCGTAGGCACTACTTCATTGAGAACGATAGAAAGTTTATACTGGCTCGGGGTAAAATGCGCAACAGGCAACAAAGAAGAAATCAACGAGATCACTCAATGGGAAGTGTATGATTCATCAGTGCAGGCAATATCAGCAGCAGATGCCTTAAATGCGTTGATCAAATGGATGAAAGAAAACAATACAGGAAGGCTGATCGCAAAAACACAGATCATTATCGCTCCAGGATATACATTCAGAATAGCCAAAGGTCTCGTTACAAATTTTCACCAGCCAAACTCCACTTTGCTTTTATTAGTAGCTGCATTAATCGGTGATGACTGGAAAAAAGTATACGAACACGCTCTACAAAATAACTTTCGGTTTTTGAGCTATGGAGATGGTAGTTTGTTATGGATGTCTTCTTAAGAAGCATTCTTTCTTAACGGAAGCTCGATGGTAAATGTACTTCCCTTACCCAATGTGCTATCAGCTTTGATCTCGCCATGATGGGCTTCGATCATTGTTTTTACATAGCTTAAGCCGAGTCCAAATCCTTTTACGTTGTGAATATTTCCGGTATGAGCCCGGTAAAATCTTTCAAACACCCTTTTCACCGTTTCCTTATTCATACCAATACCATTGTCCTCTACTTTTATCGTCATGTTCTTACCATTTGACTGGGTGCTGATTTTTATAAAGACAGGCGTATTTTCTTTGGAATATTTGATAGCATTATCCATCAGGTTATTCACCAGGTTAGAGAAATGCACTTCATCCGCATTGATCAGGTCGTTCTCGGCATTTAATAATAATTCAGCCCTGCCATTTTTCTCCTGTAGCTGCAACGTAAAATTATCAGCTACATCTTTTATTATTTCGTGTACATGTGCCGGTTTAAGATTTAAATCTACTTCCTGCTTTTCCAGTTGCGAAGCTTTTAATATCGTCTCTACCTGTCGATTCATCCGCTGGTTCTCTTCTTTGATGATACGACTGAAATAAGTGATCTTCTCCCGGTCT
>Ga0075366_10000658_pt1 | contig 16252 bp, 14 predicted proteins | sample EndMethybrTD3031_FD_72351 | JGI IMG/M metagenome (GOLD analysis project Ga0075366, IMG submission 72351) | Populus endosphere microbial communities from Tennessee, USA - Endosphere MetaG P. TD hybrid TD303-1 | ecosystem: Host-associated > Plants > Roots > Endosphere | place: USA: Tennessee...
TCGGCATTTCGCAATGCAGGTCATCGCCCTCACGCTCGAACACGGCGTGGCGCTTGATATGAATTTCCACATACAGATCGCCGGCCGGCCCGCCATTGACGCCCGCTTCGCCAAAGCCTCCATGCCGCAGGCGCATGCCTTCGTCGATACCGGCCGGCACTTTGACTTCCAGTGTCTTCTGTTTCTTGACGCGGCCCGCGCCGTGGCACGTTACGCAAGGATCGGTGACCACGCGGCCTGAGCCATGGCACTTGGGGCAGGTCTGCTGTACCGAGAAAAAGCCTTGCTGGATGCGCACCTGACCTGCGCCGCCGCAGGTGCCGCAGGTTTTGGGTTGCGTACCGGGTTTTGCGCCAGAGCCATGACAGGTCTCGCATGACTCCGTGACCGGTATGCGGATGGTCTTTTCGACACCGCGTGCCGCTTCTTCCAGCGAGATTTCCATGTTGTAACGCAGGTCGGCACCGCGATAGACGCGTTGTCCGCCGCCTCCGCCGCCACCACCACGACCACCGAATATCTCGTCGAAGATGCCGCCGAAGGCATCGCCGAAATCGCCGAAGCCCTGGCCACCGCCGCCACCGTGCGACTGGTCCACACCAGCGTGCCCATAGCGGTCGTACGCGGCGCGTTTCTGATCGTCGGAGAGGACCTCGTAGGCCTCCTTGATTTCCTTGAATTTCTCTTCCGCATCCTTGCTGTCCGGATTGCGGTCCGGATGATGCTTCATCGCCGCCTTGCGGTAGGCTTTCTTGATGTCATCTTCGGACGCATCACGGGCGAGGCCAAGGGCTTCGTAATAATCGCGTTTTGCCATGCTCAGCTTCTCGAATCTTTCTTTTATGCAGACTGTGGCCGCCGACCCAGTGAATGCAGCAGGCGGAAATGTGCCACCACGGCAGCGCGTACGCTGGGGAAGCACAGATAACGCACGGTGAACTCTTCGCAGGTCTTGCGGACAATGGCGCTCAGGGCCGGGTAGTGGATATGACTTACTCGATGAAACAGGTGATGCTCAATCTGGAAATTCAGACCGCCCATATAGAAACTCGCCAGCTTGTTGCGCGGTGCGAAGTTGGCAGTGGTGTTCATCTGATGTATCGCCCACTCGTCCGGCATGCGGTTGCTACCTTCCGGGGGCAGCGGGAAGTCTGTGCCTTCCACCGTATGTGCCAGCTGGAATACCAGCGACAGCACGAGCCCGAACACGGCATGCACGCCAACGAACGCCAGCACGACATGTGAAAACGGGTGAAAGAACGATGGCAGCACCAGCGTGTAACCGAAGTAGGCCAGCTTGTGGGTGAAGAACCAGGGCAGCTCCCAGCCAGCTTTGGGCTGTAGCGGTGTGTTGCCGATCCTGTTGGTGACGATCTTGTGAAAGTCACTGAACAGGCCCAGATACATGGTCAGCAAACTGTAGAGTACGGGCGCATACAGAACCTGCAGACGATGCCACGGATACCACTTCTGGTTTGGCGACAGGCGCATCAGTGGGCCGATGGTGATGTCATCGTCCTTTCCGTCGATATTGGGATAGGTGTGGTGCAGCTGGTTATGCTTCTGCTTCCATAGCATCTGGCTGCTGCCGATGATGTCCATCGTCGCGCCGGCCACCCAGTTCACCCAGCGGTGTCTTGAGTAACTGCCGTGTGCACCATCGTGCATGACGTTGAAGGCGACGATGATGTAGCCCTGCGCCAGAGCGAATCCCGCCAGCAGCGCAGCCCATAGTGAATCGACGAACCACATCAGGCTGACATAGCCACCGAGAATCAGGCCATAGCCGACAAGCGTCTTGCGGTACAGCGCCCAGCCTCCAGTCGGCTCGATGCGATGGGCGTGGAAATAAGCATCAACACGCGTCTTGAGCGTATTGAAGAACTCTCCACGCGGCGCAAAAACCACGGAGCCGCTCACTGCTTTACTGAGTGACTTGCTGGTCATCTGAAACCCCCTGAGGACAAACCCTTACTAACGCGCATCATACGGCAGTGGGCATCCGGCCGTCTCCGGCTCGATGCCCACTCACCATGCAGTACCGCACGTCGGCGCGTGCTACAGGCTGCAAGCGCGCTATTACTTCGCGTCCTTCACTTCCGTGAATTCGGCATCGACCACATTGTCGTCAGCAGGAGTCCCCGATTCTGCATGACCGCCGGCATGACCGCCAGCTTGCTCGGCGCCCGCGGCAGCCTGCTGCTGTGCATACACGGCTTCGCCCAGCTTCTGGCTTGCCGCAGCGAGTGCCTGCGCCTTGGCTTCGATCACTTCCTTGTCCGTGCCCTTGATTGCTTCTTCCGCTTCCTTCAGCGCAGCCTCGATCTTGCTCTTCTCGTCCGCGTTCACCTTGTCACCATGATCGGTCAGAGCCTTGCGCGTCGTGTGGATCAGGGCTTCGCACTGGTTGCGGGCGTCGATGAGCTCATGCTGGCGCTTGTCCTCTTCGGCATGGGCGGCGGCATCGTTCACCATGGCCTGGATCTCGGCTTCCGACAGACCGGAGTTGGCCTTGATGGTGATCTTGTTTTCCTTGCCCGTAGCCTTGTCGGTCGCCTTGACGTGCAAAATGCCGTTCGCATCAACGTCGAAGCTCACCTCGATCTGCGGTGTGCCGCGTGCTGCAGGCGGAATGCCTTCAAGGTTGAACTCGCCGAGCATCTTGTTGCCAGCGGCCATTTCGCGTTCGCCCTGGTAGACCTTGATGGTCACGGCGGGCTGATTGTCGTCAGCGGTCGAGAACACTTGCGAGTGCTTGGTCGGAATCGTCGTGTTGCGCTTGATCATCGGTGTCATCACGCCACCCAAGGTCTCAATCCCCAGGGTCAGTGGCGACACGTCAAGCAGCAACACGTCCTTCACATCGCCTTGCAGCACACCGCCCTGGATGGCGGCACCGACGGCAACTGCTTCGTCAGGATTCACGTCCTTGCGAGCTTCCTTGCCGAAGAATTCCTTAACCTTTTCCTGCACCTTGGGCATGCGCGTCTGGCCGCCGACGAGAATCACGTCGTCGATATCGGTGACTTTCAGACCCGCATCCTTGAGCGCCTTGCGGCAAGGCTCAATGGTGGCGTTCACGAGTTCATCGACCAGTTGTTCGAACTTGGCGCGCGTGATCTTCATCGTCAAGTGCGACGGGGCGCCGTTGACCATGGTGATGTAAGGCTCATTGATTTCGGTCTGCTGGCCGCTCGACAGTTCGATCTTGGCGCGTTCGGCTGCTGCCTTGATACGTTGCAGGGCGATGGCATCCTTGCCCAGGTCGACACCGTGTTGCGTCTTGAACTCGGCGACGATGTAGTCAATCAGACGCTGGTCAAAGTCTTCACCGCCAAGGAAGGTGTCACCGTTGGTGGCGAGCACTTCGAATTGCTTGTCGCCATCGACATCGGCAATTTCGATGATGGAGATGTCGAACGTGCCGCCGCCCAGGTCGAATACGGCAATCTTCTGATCCTTCTTGCCGACCTTGTCGAGACCGTAGGCCAGCGCTGCAGCGGTCGGTTCATTGATGATGCGCTTGACGTCCAGACCAGCGATACGACCGGCATCCTTGGTCGCTTGACGCTGGCTGTCGTTGAAGTAGGCCGGCACGGTGATGACCGCTTCGGTGACTTCTTCACCGAGGTAGTCTTCGGCGGTCTTCTTCATCTTGCGCAGCACGTCGGCAGAGATCTGGGGAGGCGCCATCTTCTTGCCGCGCACTTCCACCCAGGCGTCGCCGTTGTCAGCCTTGACGATTGCATAAGGCATCATGTTGATGTCCTTCTGCACTTCCTTCTCTTCGAAGCGACGACCGATCAGGCGCTTGACCGCATACAGCGTATTCTTGGCGTTGGTCACGGCCTGCCGCTTGGCGGGCGCGCCGACCAGCACTTCACCGTCTTCCATGTAGGCGACGATCGACGGCGTGGTACGCGCGCCTTCCGAATTTTCGATGACCTTGGGCTGGCCGCCTTCCATGATGGATACGCAGCTGTTGGTCGTGCCGAGGTCAATACCGATGATTTTTGCCATGTTCAAACTCCTTCAATTCGTAAGCAGTCCGGTTCAAACCAGACCTTGTTATTCATTCATGACTTGCAAGTAGGGGCATTCGCGTGGAATTCAAGCGCGGTGCAGCATCAAGCCGGGTTTATGCAGCATTGCCGCTTGAAACAGCCACCAGGGCCGGGCGCAGCACGCGGTTCTCCAGCGCATAACCCTTCTGGAAAACCTGGACCACGGTGTTGGCCGGCTGATCCGATGGCACGGAGCTGATGGCCTGATGCTTGTGCGGATCGAACTTTTCACCTACCGGGTTGATGTCGAGCAGGCCGCTCTTCTCGAATGCCTTGCCGAGGTTGCGCAGCGTCAGTTCGACACCATCGCGTATGGTTTCCGGAGTGACGTTTTCGGCCGAGAGGGTTTGCTCGAGACCGTCCTTGACGATCAGCAATTCGTTGGCAAAACGTTCGATGGCGAACTTGGCCGCCTTGCTGACATCTTCCTGCGCACGGCGGCGCACGTTCTCGGTTTCTGCCTTGGCGCGTAACCAGGCGTCGTGGTGCTCGGTCGACTTGAGTTCAAGCTGGCGCACTTGCTCTTCGAGCGAGGGCAGGGTATCCACATTATTCTGGGGCTCTACGGCAGCGGCGCCAGAATTCACCTCGTCGGCTGCACCTTGAGCTGTGCCATTGGTCGGCTGTTCGGGAATGGCTGAATCCTGTGCGTTGTCCATGAAGTATCCTCAAAATTGTGTTCAGGAACCGACTATTGGGGCCGTCACATGTATTTCAAGGCCAGGCACGAGAATTTTTGCCGTTTTGGCGTGAGAACTACGGTTTAATATGTCAGTTAGTATGTATGCGAGCAAGTCGTCACCTTGCTCTTCGCGTTCCGCTCTTCCCCTCGTTGAATTTTCTTCCCGGCGCTCAAGAACGCAATGGCAACAATGCCCGAGAAAATCGGCAAGTACCGCATCCTCCGCGAGCTCGGACGGGGTGCCACGGCCATTGTCTATCTTGCCGAGAACCCGTTCTACCCGCAGCCGATTGCGCTGAAACATATCTCGTTTCGCGAAAAGTCCAAGGACGAGGCCAAGTGGAACCGGCGTCTACTCAAGCTGCTGCGCGCGGAAGAAAACCTGGCGGGCAAGCTTGATCACCCGAACATCATCAAGATTTTCGAGGCCGTGATCGAAGAGGATCAGGCCTACATTGTCATGGAGTACTTCGGCGGCAAGTCGCTGGAGGAATATTGCAGCTACGAAAAGCTGTTGCCGCTGCACCGCACGGTGAGCATCGTTTTCAAGTGCTGCATGGCGCTGGATTACGCCTACCGGCAGGGCATCGTCCATCGCGACATCAAGCCCGCCAACATCCTTATCGATGAGCAGGACAACGTCAAGATCACCGACTTTGGCCTGGCGATGAACATCAACAAGAACAGCCATCAGGATTCGACCTTCATCATGGGCGTCGGCTCGCCGGCTTATATGTCGCCGGAGCAGATCAAGAGCTACCCGCTCAACCAGAAGACCGATCTGTACTCGCTTGGCATCGTGCTGTTCCATCTGCTGACCGGGCGCCTGCCGTTCCGTGCCAAGAATCCTGCGCAGCTCGTCTACAAGATCATTAACGCCGACCCGCCATCAGCCAGCCAGCTCAATCCCGACGTGCCGGAGGCAATGGATGTAGTGATCCGCAAGTCGCTCGAAAAGGATCTGTATTCGCGCTACAAGAATGGTGCCGAGTTCGCCAAGGACCTGACGGCGGTGCGCTACAAAATCGTCGACGAGAACGAGCGCACGCCGGACCACACCAAGTTCTCGGCAGTTCGCAAGCTGGTTTTCTTTACCGAATTCGATGACGTCGAGATCTGGGAAGTCGTGCGCTTTGCCGTGTGGCGCAAGGTCGAGCCACTTACGCAGCTGATGAAGGAAGGCAGTGTTGATCAGCGCTTCGGCATTCTGCTGGAAGGTGAAGTCGAACTGTCCATCGCAGGGCGAGTTGTATCGAAGTTGCAGACAGGCGATTCCTTCGGCGAGACGGCTTACCTCGATGAAGTCGAGCACACGCAGCATGCTTCGGTCGTGAGTCTGACCGCCGTCCGCTATCTCGAAATTTCGCCCGCAGTCCTGTCGCTGGCATCGGAGGAATGTCTTGAGCATTTCCGCCAGCGCCTCATCTCGACCGTGGCTCGTCGTCTGGCCAAGTCCGAAGCAGTCATCGCCAGTACTGGTGTTGCGGCGACACGCCCGACGGATGTGACGTCCGTGGGCTTCGGTTTGCAACTGGTCGATAATTAGTCGAGGCTGTTTGCATTCAGACCGTCAAATCGACGTGCTGGATGGTGCCGGGCAGACCATCTTCGGTAAGAAAAATCCCGCTCGATTGAATCATGCCACGATCATCCGTGCCTTCGCGCAGCGCGAACGGCGTGGCTGCATTCTGCAAGGCGATCGCGCCGACCCCTGCGGCGCCGAGTGACTGCAGGGCCACGCCGGGCGTCCAGACGCCAAGCTGTGCAAACGTCGAATCTGCTTCATCAATCCAGCCGTTCCCGTCCTCATCCAGCTGAGCCAGTTCGCCGAAACCATCACCGGTAGCGGGCCCGAAGAGCTCACTGCCGTCGTCGATCCTGCCGTTGGCATTGCGATCCAGCGCCAGAAAGAAACTGCCATGGCCTGGTTTCGCGATCATGTCGTCAGCGGTTTCCGGATTCGCATCCAGGTCGAAAGCAATTCGCTGAGCAGTCAGTGTTGCCGGGCCACCCCGCATATTGAGAATGAGCGGGTCTTTGCGCACATTGCCTGCATCCACCGTCGTCAGGCTTTCGCTGCGCTCGAAGCGTGCCATTTGCAGGTCAAGATCGAAACTAATCTCGCGGCCATCCGCCGTTTTCACGACACCGCTTGCCTGAAAGCGCGTGGCCTGGGCCTCTTCGTGGACTTCACGGTGTTCAAAATGCAGAGACCATTCCGGTTGGGGTTGCGCTGCGGCCTCATTCGCAGATCGATCTGCGCTGCCGTTCCCCCTTGCTTCGCCTGGAGCCGCGGTCAGCTCTGAAGCATCGAAGAGCTGAATCTTGTGGCCCGTCAGCTGCTCGACGAGGTTGATGAGGATCTGCAAACGAGGATCTGTTGAATCCTTTGTATTCGCTTCCGGGGCAACTTCGCTTGATTCCTGTGCCGCAGCGAGGGAGTCCCTGGCCGCGTCGCTGATGATGACTTTGCCTGTCTCGACAGCGGGAGGCCTGATGGGGGCCGCGCGAAAACTGAATTGCAGTCTCTCTTCGACATGGTGATTGGCATAACTTGCCGATTGACCTTGCAAGCTCAGGCTGGATTGGGAAATTCGCATGAAACCTCCGTTGGCCGACGTGCGGCCAGACAAAAACGATCATGCAATTCATACCGGCATCCAGTGCCCCGGCTTGAATGCCAGACAGGGGTTTGGGCTCCTTGCAAGCAGCCCGAAAGCCATTCGCCATTGGCTTTGGGCAACAGCGATTCGAGAGCCTAAAGTTTCATGCGTCACTGCCGAAAATCACTTATCGCCGCCATAACCTTGGATAGCTCCTGGAGGACTGACGTGAGCCGAGGCAGTGTTTATGGAATTAGTCGTGTAGATAACGAAGTCAGTCGGACGCATGGATGGCTTGTAACCATCCAGCGGCGCGGCGTTATCCACCGCAAGCATTTTTCTGACGGCGTGCATGGTGGCAAGCAGAAATCCTTTGCAGCTGCGAAGGGTTACCGCGATGAAGTCATCACCAATCACCCGCCGTTTTCAATGCGTGAGTATTCGAATATCGTCAAGAAGAACAACCGCTCGGGCGTGGTCGGCGTTTGCCGCTACTGCGCCTCGGAAACACGCGACTTGCCGGAAGACAAGCAGCGCTGGTTCTGGGTTGCTTCCTGGCCGCTTCCAGACGGGCGCCGCAAGCGCGTGAAGTTCTCCGTCAAGAAGTACGGTGAGGAAGGTGCCTTCAAGATGGCTCTGAAAGCCCGCAAGGATGCTTTGCGTGGGCTGGACGGCGCGTTCGATCCGGGTGCTGTACGGCGCAAGCCGGCACGGCGCGCCAGGACAGAAACAGTGGAGCGTCACAAGCTCGCTGCCTGACCGGTTGAAGATTGAGCCAGAGGGCCGCTTGTCCCGTGCGGGGGCAGGCGGCCCTTTTTTGCTTTCTCGCGACCACTCGCAGCGGTGTCGCGCGTAAACTCGGGGCATGAACGACGATCAGCTGCTGCGCTACTCGCGCCACATCCTGCTGCCCGAACTCGACATCGCCGGCCAGGAAGCCATCCTCAAGAGTCGCGTGCTGATCATCGGTGCGGGTGGCCTTGGCTCACCGGCCGCCATGTATCTCGCTTCGGCGGGGGTAGGCACCATCATCCTCGCTGATGGCGACACGGTGGACCTGACCAATCTGCAGCGCCAGATCATGCATCGCAACGATTCCGTCGGCCGCTTCAAGGCCGAATCCGGGCGCGACATGCTGACGGCGCTCAATCCCGAAACGATCACCGTTGCGCTACCTCAGAGACTCGATGGTGGCTTGCTCGATGCGCATATCAGCGAAGCCGACGTGGTGCTCGATTGCACCGACAACTTCGCTACGCGCCATGCCATCAACCGCGCCTGCGTGAAGTTCGCCAAGCCGCTCGTGTCGGGGGCTGCCGTGCGTTTCGACGGGCAACTGAGCGTCTTCGACAAACGCGATTCGAATAATCCCTGCTACCACTGCCTCTTTCCGGATGGGGAAGATATCGAGGAAACGCGCTGTGCGGTGATGGGCGTGTTCGCACCGATTACCGGCATCGTTGGCGCCATGCAGGCGGCAGAGGCTTTGAAAGTCATTGCCGGATGTGGCGAGCCACTGGTGGGCAGACTGCTGCTCATCAATGCGTTGGGCATGGAGCTGCGAACGGTGCGCTATGGCCGTGATACGGACTGTGCGGTGTGTGGAGCCTAGGGTGTCAATAAGCGCAGCGCATTGCGCCGGATGTTGACTGCAGCCATCGCAGCCGTCCCGTGCAATGCCCGCTAGCTATTGCACCCTACGCGGCGGGCCGGGCGAGTATCCGCAGGTCTTCGCCGACTTGCTCGACCGAGTGAAAGCGCAAGGCAATGCGCTCATCCAGACTTGTGAAGGCGGGCAGCATTGCCAGGCCTCGTGCAGGGTCACCGAGAAACGTCGGAGCGATGTAGAGCAGGTACTCGTCAACGTACCCTGATTGCATGAAGGCAGCATTCAGTTCAGCACCCGCTTCAACCAGCAACTCGTTGATGCCGCGCTGACCGAGGATGGGGAGCAGGGCGGCAATATCCACACGTTCATTGCTGGCGGGCAGATGCAGGATCTCTGCACCAGCCGCCTTCAATTCTGCATGACGGCTGGCATCGTCATTTGTCGTGACGATCAGCGTATTGCCCCCATGCAGAATCTGGGCGCTTGCCGGTATGCGCAGTCGGCTGTCGAGCACGATGCGCAGCGGCTGACGTGGCGTCTCGACCGCACGCACATTCATCAGCGGATCATCGGCGATTACCGTGCCGATGCCGGTCAGCACGGCACATGATCTGGCACGCCAGTGATGTCCATCGGTACGCGCAGCTTCGCCCGTGATCCATTTGCTCACGCCATTTGCGAGGGCAGTCTTGCCATCGAGCGAAGCGGCGATCTTGAGGCGCACAAAGGGACGACCGCGAACGATACGTGATATGAAACCTTCATTCAGCGCACGCGCTTCTTCCTCCATCAAGCCTGAACTGACCGAGATGCCTGCAGCCGCGAGTCGTTCGAAGCCCTTGCCGGAAACCAGCGGGTTGGGATCTTCCATGGCGGCGGCGACGCGACCAATGCCGGCTTTCACAAGCGCGTCGCAGCAGGGAGGCGTGCGGCCGAAGTGGGAGCAGGGTTCCAGCGTGACATAAGCCGTGGCACCGGCAACGGATTTGCCGCGCTTTGCCGCATCCAGGAGCGCCTGCACCTCGGCATGGTTCTGACCAGCCGGTTGCGTCCAGCCTTCGCCGATGATGTCACCTGCTTCGTCGACAATGACGCAGCCGACACGCGGATTGGGTGCGGTGGTGTAGAGACCGCGCTCCGCAAGTTCGAGCGCGCGGCGCATGTAGTCCTCGGGCGCCAGCATCGCTCAGACCTTGCCGCGTGGTTTGGCTTTTGGTTTGGCGTGGGGGCCGAGTTCGCGCAATACATCGGCAAACTCTTCGGCATCCTCGAAATTTCGATACACCGAGGCAAAACGGATGTAGGCGATCTTGTCGAGGCGCTTGAGTTCGCGCATGACGAGTTCGCCGACCTTGTCGGAAGGGATTTCGCGTTCGCCCATTGCCAGCAGACGGCCTTCGATACGCTCGATGGCGCTGTCCACACTCTCGGCCGTGACGGGACGTTTGCGTAATGCCAGCTTCATGCTGGCAAGCACCTTGTCGCGGTCGAACTCGGTGCGGCTGCCGTTCTTCTTGACGATCTGCGGCAGCTTGAGTTCTATGCGCTCGTAGGTGGTGAAGCGCTTGTCGCATTCTCCACAGCGGCGGCGGCGACGGATGATGTCGCCTTCATCGTTCTCACGCGTGTCGGTGACTTGCGTGGAAGGTGCGCCGCAGAAGGGGCACTTCATGGCGCGGGCGCCATGAAAGTGAGGCGTGAGAAATGAGGAGCAAGGAGCAACGGCACAGCCCCACCACCAGAATGGACAAAGGAGGGCATCGTGCAAACAGGTAGCGTGTCGCGGGGTTTACTCCTCACTCATCACTCCTTTCTCATCCCTGCAGTCAAGCGCCGTAGACAGGGAATTTCTTGCACAGTGCGCTGACTTCTTCGCGCACGTGTGCGAGCACGGCTTCGTCGTTCGGTGCGTCGAGCACGTCGGCAATCAGATGCGCGACGCGTTCGGCTTCGATCTCGGTGAAACCACGTGTGGTCATCGCCGGGCTGCCGATGCGGATACCCGAAGTCACGAAGGGTTTTTCCGGATCCTTCGGAATCGCATTCTTGTTCACGGTGATGTGGGCGCGGCCCAGAGCGGCTTCCGCTTCCTTGCCGTTGATATTCTTCGAGCGCAGGTCAACGAGGAACAGATGACTTTCCGTGCGGCCGGAGACGATACGCAGACCGCGTTGTTCGGACAACACGCGAGCCATGACAAGCGCGTTGGCGATAACCTGCTCCTGATACTTGCGGAACTCCGGCGTGGCGGCTTCCTTGAACGACACGGCCTTGGCGGCGATGACGTGCATCAGCGGGCCGCCCTGCAGGCCGGGGAAGATTGCGGAGTTCAGCGCTTTCTCGTGTTCGGCCTTCGACAGGATCACGCCACCGCGCGGGCCGCGCAGGGTCTTGTGTGTGGTCGAGGTGACGACATCGGCATGCGGTACGGGGTTCGGGTAAATGCCGGCGGCGATCAGGCCGGCGTAGTGCGCCATGTCGACCCAGAAGATCGCGCCGACGGCCTTGGCGACCTTGGCGAAACGTTCGAAGTCGATGCGCAGCGAGTAGGCCGAGGCGCCAGCGATGATGATGCGTGGCTTGTGCTCGTGGGCCAGGCGCTCCATCGCGTCGTAATCGATTTCTTCTTTCTCGTTGAGGCCGTAGGCGACGACGTTGAACCACTTGCCGGACATGTTCAGCGCCATGCCGTGCGTGAGGTGGCCGCCTTCGGCGAGGCTCATGCCCATGATGGTGTCGCCGGGCTTGGCGAATGCCATCAGCACGGCCTGATTGGCTTGCGAGCCGGAATTCGGCTGGACGTTGGCAGCTTCGGCGCCAAACAGCTTCTTCAGGCGGTCGATGGCGATCTGCTCGGCAATGTCGACATACTCACAACCACCGTAGTAGCGCTTGCCGGGGTAACCCTCTGCGTACTTGTTGGTCAGCTGGGAGCCCTGGGCTTCCATGACTGCACAGCTGACGTAGTTTTCGGAGGCGATCAGCTCGATGTGATCTTCCTGACGCTTGTTTTCGGATGTGATTGCCGAAAACAGTTCTGGATCGGCCTTGGAGAGAGTGTTTGCTTTGGAGAACATGGAATCGTCCGCGAGAAGGTCCGCTGGGGGACCGCTATGAAGAATGGCAGGCGCGAATAATACCGCGTGAACAGGGGTTCAAGCCATTCAGCAGGACATGAAATAAACTCAAACAGGCGTGAAACAGGCTAATGAACGGGCGTTGAAAAGCCCGTCGGATCAGACTTTGAGCTCGTCCAGGCTGCCGGAAAGGTGTCTTTGGTCGTTCCAGACTTCGACACGCCAGACGCCATCGTTGCAGGCCAGCCAGTTCAGGGCGGCGTTGCCCAGTTCGAAGTCGCGCGGCAGGTTGAGCGCCATGCCGGTGACGAAGCGCCGGGCAGCGTCAAGCACGCCACCGTGAGCGACCAGCAGGATGGTCTGGCCGGGATGCCTGTCGGCCAGATCGTCGAGAACGGCAGCGATCCGCTCAAAACATTGGCGCAGGCTCTCGCCCTCGGGCGGGACGAAGTCCGGCTCGCGGCGTGCGACCTTTGCCTGCATGTCCGGGAAGCGCTGCTCTGCCTCCTGCCGCGTCAGTCCCTGGAAGATGCCGAAATTGCGCTCTCGCACGGCGGTCAGCCGGGTGACGGCGAGCCCGAGCCGGTCTGCTACCTGCTCGGCAGTCTCCAGCGCACGGCCAAGGTCAGAGCTGTAGATCGCATCGAACCGCGTGCCGGTCAAGGCTTCAGCGAGCGCTCGAGCCTGCGTGCGGCCGTTGGCATTGAGTGGAATGTCTTCATGCCCTTGCAGGCGGCGTTCGACATTCCAGTCGGTCTCGCCGTGGCGGACCAGGCAGATGTGCGTCCCTGCGGAAGCAGATTGCGGACGGCATATAGGGTTTGGAGACATTGCTGATATTGAGGTGCAGGGGTTCGCGGATGATAACCCGGCCGATCCATCAGGCCAGACGCCTGATGCGGGGAACTGCGACCTGCAGCACGGGCGGTGTGCCACAGAGACGGGCAATGCCAGTATCCTTGGCGCCATCGCCGGGTGGGAGCACGCCTTTACGTAAGGGCTTTGCAAGCCTTGTACGCTGCAATGCTCCGCTCGCGTGGAATTCAAAAAGCAATACAACGGGACCGCAGCACGGGCGCCAGACAGATACCAGATGCAGGCGCCAGAGGAGGAAGCAGGGCATGGCAGTTTTTCTGAGATTTTCGCGCGGCGTTGATGCGCTCAACGAATGGATCGCGCGCCGGGTGATCTGGCTGGTGTTGGTCGTGACCCTGATCAGCGCGGGCAATGCAATCGTCCGCAAGGTCTTCAACACGAGTTCGAATGGTCTGCTGGAAATCCAGTGGTATCTCTTTTCAGCAATTTTCCTGCTGTGTGCGGGCTATACGCTGTTGCGCAATGCGCATGTCCGTATTGATGTCTTGACGAGCCGTCTGGGTCCGCGCGCTACGGCCTGGGTCGACATTTTCGGAACGCTGTTCTTCCTGTTGCCAGCGGCGGCCATGATTGCTTGGTTCTCGTGGGGAGTGTTTCTGGAGGCCTGGCAGAGCGGTGAGGTGTCAGCCAATCAGGGAGGGCTTATCTTCTGGCCAGCGCGTTTGCTGGTGCCGGTCGGGTTTGCGTTGCTGATACTGCAGGGCGTGTCGGAACTCATCAAACGCATCGGCTTTCTGACAGAGCATCTCGCTGCTCCGGTTACACAGTACGAAGGCCCATCGGAAGAAGAAGCGCTGGCTGAGGAAATCCGCCGCGTCCGCAAGCTCGACGCCAATGAAGGCAATGCGGAAGGCGGTGCGCAATGATCGCCTTCCTGACCGCAAATATCGCACCGTTGATGTTTGGCGCCATGGTGTTGCTCTTGTTGCTGGGCTACCCGGTGGCGTTTTCGCTGGCGGCTTGCGGCGTCATTTTTGGTCTGATTGGTATCGAACTGAATCTGCTGCCAGCCACCCTGTTCCAGGCCATGCCGGATCGCATCTGGGGCGTCATGAGCAATGACACCATGCTGGCGATTCCCTTCTTCACATTCATGGGACTGATACTCGAGCGAAGTGGCATGGCCGAGGATCTGCTCGATACCATTGGCCAGCTGTTTGGTCCGATTCGTGGCGGGCTGGCCTTCGCGGTGATTTTCGTCGGTGCAATGCTGGCGGCGACTACTGGCGTCGTGGCTGCTTCGGTGATCTCGATGGGACTTATCTCACTGCCCATCATGTTGCGCTATGGCTATGACAAGCGTCTTGCCAGTGGTGTCATTGCCGCATCGGGCACGCTGGCGCAAATCATCCCGCCATCCCTTGTGCTGATCGTCATGGCCGATCAGCTCGGTCGTTCAGTGGGCGACATGTACAAGGGCGCTTTTGTCCCAGGCCTGGTACTGACAGGGCTCTACACGCTGTATGTCATCGGAGTGACGCTGGTGCGACCCAAATGGGTACCAGCCTTGCCTGCGGAAGCACGCACGATTCGCGAAGACAATGGCGATGTCGGCCTGCGTTCGCTGCTCGCGTTGATCGTCGTGTCCGTGTTGGCGGCTCTGGCTTTCATGCATACGTCGATGCCTGCACAGATCATGTCAGTCATGCGTCGCGACGTGGTGGAGCAAGTGGCACTCGATGAGGCCATCGTCATCGGCATGAGCGTCTGGGCGCTGGTGGCTTATGTGTGTGCGCAAGCCAATCGCAGCTTCAGGCTGGGTCTGCTGTCGCGCATGGCCGAGCGTTTTACGTTTGTATTGATTCCGCCGCTGGCACTTATCTTTCTCGTGCTGGGTACTATCTTCCTCGGCGTCGCGACGCCTACTGAAGGTGGCGCGATGGGGGCCTCTGGCGCGTTGTTCATGGCACTGGCACGCAAGCGCCTGTCATTGGCGCAATTGCGTCAGGCCATGGAATCAACCGCTCGCCTGACGACTTTTGTTGTGTTTATTCTGATCGGTTCACGCGTTTTCAGCCTCACCTTTTACGGCGTCGATGGGCACCTGTGGGTCGAGCACTTGCTGGTGAACATGCCCGGCGGTCAGCTGGGCTTCCTCATCTTCGTCAACATTCTCATTTTCGTGCTGGCCTTCTTCCTCGATTTCTTCGAGCTGTCGTTTATTGTCGTGCCGCTGCTGGCGCCCGTTGCGGAAAAGCTGGGTATCGATCTTGTGTGGTTTGGTGTGCTGCTGGGGATCAACATGCAGACATCGTTCATGCATCCGCCATTCGGTTTCGCGCTCTTTTATCTGCGGTCCGTGGCACCAAAGAGCATCAAGACGACCGATATCTACTGGGGCGCTGTCCCGTTCGTGCTGATTCAGATCGTCATGGTCTGTCTGGTGATTGCATTCCCGCAACTGGTGAATGTCGGGCTGGACAAGTCGCAGAAGGTCGATGTGGACAATGTGCAGATCAACATTCCGCAAGATGCGACAGATGGACAGCCAATGGAAGTTCCGCCGCAGCTGCGGGGCAGTGAGCCTGCTGCAGAGGTGTCAATGCCGGCACGTGATACGGGGAATGACGACATCATGCGGCAGTTTGGCGGGGCAAGATAATGACCGCCAATAACGGATTCGCTGCCTGGCAGCGGCCTCCGGGAGGAGGCCGCTATTGGCCTGTTTCAATTGTCTTGCAATGCTTCATCAAGCCTTCTTGCGTTTGGTCGGCTTGACTGGCTCGCTGGGTTTCAATACCAGTACGCTCGTTCCGACAATGGACAGGCGCCGTACGTCGAACCAGCGTGACGCAGGCATGAAGCCGTCTTGCAAGGCTTGCGATGAAACCAGTGCGCGGCGTTCGCCGGTAAGGTGATCTGCCAGCGCGGTGATAATCCCCTCAAAACCCGTAACCTGATCTTTCGCTTTTTGTCCAAGTTTCATATCGTTACCTTTCGTGATTATGGTTCAGTGCGATTGATCGACGCGCTAGCGCCAGATCTGCTTCTGCACAACGAAACTTGAGCATCCCCCGTTTTTCGTCGTTCAGGAGCGGGTCTCATCCTACATGCTTTCGGGGTTGCAGATCACTGATCCAGCCGGGCGGAAACCATGACTGTGATCTGCATTCGAATGTTGAGTGAATACGAATGACCACGAAAAAGCCGACCCAACAGGTCGGCTTTTTTTTGCTTCCAGGTCAGGCGACCGCAACCGGAATCTTGCCTATCCTTGCCTGCCACTCCTTCGGTCCGGTCTTGTGCACCGAGGTGCCGAGTGAATCGACCGCCACCGTCACCGGCATGTCCTTCACTTCGAACTCGTAGATCGCTTCCATGCCCAGATCGGCGAAGCCGAC
>Ga0075366_10000660_pt1 | contig 16235 bp, 15 predicted proteins | sample EndMethybrTD3031_FD_72351 | JGI IMG/M metagenome (GOLD analysis project Ga0075366, IMG submission 72351) | Populus endosphere microbial communities from Tennessee, USA - Endosphere MetaG P. TD hybrid TD303-1 | ecosystem: Host-associated > Plants > Roots > Endosphere | place: USA: Tennessee...
GGCCAGGGCTTTAAGCATTAATGCCATCTTATTTTGTTCGCTGGTAAAATTAGCCGTCTTTGTTACTCCCATATTGCAATATTACGATTAAGCTGATATAAAAAATTATTTTTTTTGCATTACATTCAAAAGGCCCCCGAACTGGCCGGTATATTCATCCCAATTTTTCCAATCCACTTCATATAAAGATTTTTTCCCTTCGATGGTAAAAATAATGAGCCCTGTATCTACCAGCTCCTTTAAATGATGCGATACTGTAGGCTGGGCTAATGGAAGATACTCAACAATTTCGCCGCAAGTAAACTTTGGATGCTCTGCAAGAATGCGGAGTATAGCGATTCGTGCAGGATGCGACATGGCCTTTGCAACGAGAGAAATATGTTGGTCGGTCGAAGTAAACTCGTTTTTCTTGTGAATAGCCATTTAGTTTTCTTTCCAAAGGTAATATCTGAAATTTAAATGTGATAAAAAAATTAGCCGCCAGCGGCCAAAGAGGAAACTAATTCATTAAAACTTCACGATGTACTTTAATTGTACGTTAAATTTAATATTCAAGATATTCGATTTGATAATGCTGTCTTAACGCTGGCTTAATTTAACGCAGCTACTTTTGCTCTGTTTATTTAATCATATGTATAGCGCAAAATTTTACTTCTCTCTTTTAATCCTGCTTTCACTAACGGTAGTTCGTGTTTCGGCGCAATCTTTTGGTAAGATAGCCGGGAAAATCACCGATAAAAAAACCGGTGAAACCTTGATCGGTGCTTCAGTTGGTATAGAAGGCGGCACCGTAGGCACTTCCACAAATGTTGATGGGCGTTATTTATTGGGCAATCTCAAACCAGGTAAATACACCATTATTATGCGCTACATAGGGTATCAAAGTAAATCAATTTCTGATGTAGAAGTAAAAAGCGGGGTTGTGGTTCAACTTGATGCTAACCTCGAGGAAGCAAATACGCAGGCCCTGAAAGAAGTGGTAGTTAAAGCTACTTACCGGCAGGAGTCGGTAAATGCCTTATATGCAAGACAAAAAAACAGCATTCAGGTTTCTGACGGTATATCAGCAGATGTAATCAAACGCTCCCCCGACAGAAATACGGGTGATGTTTTAAAACGGGTAAGCGGGACATCAGTTCAGGACGGGAAGTTTGTAGTTATTCGAGGCTTAGCTGAACGTTACAACAATAATATGTTAAATGGTTCAACTTTGCCAAGCTCTGAGCCGGATAAGAAAGCGTTTGCATTTGACATTATTCCTGCAAGTTTGGTTGATAACATTATAGTTTATAAAACAGCTACGCCAGACCTTCCAGGCGATTTCGCAGGTGGAACTATTAACACCATCACAAAGGATATTCCGGATAATCAGTTTTTAGAAGCTGCATTGAGCATCGGTTATAACTCGAAAACTACGTTTAAAAATAATTTTATAGATGCGAGGCCAAACGGCAAATATGATTTCCTGGGATTCGATGACGGTTCGAGAAAACTTCCGGACGCCTATTCAAGCGTTAAAAGCAATTATACTTCCGGGACTACCAGCGATCAAAAGGTAGCCATAGCACAGCAATTTCCAAATACATTTTATTACAAAGAGGGCCAAAATAGCTTGCCGAATGTGAGCTTCCAACTTTCAACAGGAAATTCACATACATCAACAAACGGAAACCGCCTGGGTTACAGTTTCAGCCTGAATTATAGCAACGGTCACCGTGCTTCATTTGGCGACAGGATTGGTTTCACCGGATTTAATGATGCTGCAAAAGAACTTCCATTATATAGTTTTGACCGCAATATATACAGCAATTATAAAAGCCTGGGAGGCTTGCTTAATTTTGCCTACACCTTCGGCCGGAGTAAAATTGCTTTAAGAAACTTATATAATAATGACTTTTCGGTAGATTTTGAACAGACCAGCAACGCTTTGAACTTTGAATCGAGCCAAAATGACCCCTTACGGTACAGGGGCTATTCGGTAGAGACGACCCAGAATGGAATCTATTCATCAGTATTGGAAGGTCAGCACACCCTTGGTAAAAGAAATATAATTGTTGATTGGAATGCTTCTTACGGCTTATCATACAGGAATCAGCCCGACCAGCGTATAGTTACTGTTTATACGCCACTAAACCAACCCGAATATATTTCTTTGTCCAGCGAAAATAGCCCTAAGCCAAACGATTTAGGGCGGGTATATTCTAAATTGAATGAAGATATTTATGGTGGCAAATTAAACCTTACGGTTCCTTTTAAATGGATGGAGCTGCCGCAACGGTTAAAATTCGGGGGCTTAATCTCACACCGCAGCCGCGATTTTAGTATCGACGCATTGGGATACACCGATGCCGTTGGATTTGGAAACAGGAATATCGCTTTAACCAACGGCTACACTACGGCCAACGTTTTCAGCCCCGAGAGTATTGCAACCAACGGCATCGACCTTTCTCGTCTTGACCAGAGTTCTACCGATTACACAGGTAAAGCTGATCAGGATGCGGGTTACGCTATGTTAGATAATAAGTTTACCAGTAAGCTTCGCCTGGTATGGGGTGCAAGGGTCGAAAGGTATAAACAAACTTTGTTACCTGCTGGCAAGGCGTTACAAGAATATGAAAATACTGATGTTTTACCATCCGGAAACCTAACCTATAGCTTAACCGAAAAAACGAACTTAAGGGCTTCCTATTTCCGCTCTGTCAACAGACCGGAGTTTCGGGAACTGGCCAGCTTCCGTTATTTTGATTACCAAACCAATTTTATTATCACAGGTAATCCCGATCTGCAGAGAAGTACAATTGATAACGCGGACATCCGCTATGAATATTTTCCTTCTGGCGGCGAAATTATCTCTGTGTCGGCATTTTACAAAAAGTTTAAAAACCCAATTGAACAAATTAACCAGGGCAACGACATCCTGACATACCAGAATGCTTTAAGTGCAAAAGATATCGGTATTGAAGCTGAACTTCGTAAAAAGTTAAACTTTATAGCTGAGGGCAGCTTTTTAAAGAATGTTACATTTTATGTGAACGCATCTTACATTAATGCCAAAGTTAAACTGGCCGATGGCCGTGCCGTTTCTACCCCATTGCAGGGGCAGTCGCCTTATCTTATCAATTCCGGTCTTTATTACACTCCCGAAAGCGGCGATTTTTCATTTAACGTACTTTATAACCGTATTGGCGAACGTCTGAAATTCCGCGCAGTAACAGGTGGGGTTGATATTTATGAAAAACCGCGGAATGTTATCGACTTGCAATTGAGCAAATCACTTTTCAATAAACATGCAGAATTAAAACTGACAGTTTCTGACCTGTTGGCCCAGCCGTTCATTTATTATAATAATTATGGCACTACCAGCAGCACTGCTTATAAAGCCGGCGAAGACAAGGTTATACAAAGCCGTTATTCGGGTTTTGGCACAACTCTTTCTTTTAAATACAATTTTGATTTCAAAAAATAATAAACGAAACCAATCCCAATAAAACAAAACACGATTACTATTTAAATTAACATGAAAAAAGCGATTTATTTATTTGGTTCAATAGCCGTGATGGCTCTTGCATCATGCTCTAAAAGCAAAGATCCCGGAACAAACCCGCCGGTTACTGTAACCAACTTGGACGTTCGCGGTTCGATCACCAAAGACACTCACTGGACTGCCGGTGTAACTTACAGGATACGTGGATATGTTTACGTGGATAATAATGCCACCTTAACCATAGACGCGGGAACAAAAATTGTAAGTAATAAAGATTCGGCCGGGGTTTTAATCATTTACAAAGGCAGCAAAATCAACGCAGCCGGAACAGCAGCTAAGCCAATCGTTTTCACATCGGCAGAAGCAACGCCTAAGCCAGGTGATTTTGGTGGATTGGTTGTTGTTGGTAACGCTACCGCAAACGGCAACCATGCCGTACTGGAAGGCGGCGTAGATGTTGCACACCAATCATTTGGTGGCACCAATGATGCCGATAACTCTGGCGTATTACAATACGTGCGTATTGAATATGGAGGAAAGGCTGTTAACCCAGGCGATGAAGTAAATGGGATGAGTATGTATGCTGTTGGCAGCGGTACTACTATCGACCACATTGAGGTAGTACGTGGGTTAGATGATGCCTTTGAATTTTTCGGTGGCTCATTCAACGCTAAATATTTGGTTGCGTATAATAACGCCGATGACGACTTTGATTTAGACGATGGATATCATGGCAAAATTCAGTTTGCAATATCTATCAAGGACCCTGCTTTCACTGATAATAAAGGTACAACAGGCGATATTTCAAATAATTTTGAAGTAGATAATACCAGCGATGCTAAAGGGCACTTACTAACCCCGGTTACAAGCCCGACTTTATCGAACTTCACGGCTATTGGCCCTAATAACGCAACCGGATTTTCTACCGATTATGGTTATAACATGCGTTGGAGAAGAGGTGCAAAATTCATTTTGGCCAACTCAATTGTAATGGGAGGCCAGAAAGCCGGAATGGATATTGACAATGATGCTACTGCGCAGTTTTACATAAATGGTACAAGCGGCTTTTTAAACAGCTTATTGCAATCGTACGGAGATAACTATAAAGTTGATAAACTGGCCACTGCAGGTTTGTTAACAGCCGCAGGTTTAAAAACTTTGGTTGAAACCCGCGACCAAAGTAAAACCTTTGCATCTGCAACAGATGTAGGTTTGACAGATCCGTTTAATAATGCAGCACCTAACTTGCTACCTAAATCAGGTTCGGCAGCAGCTACTGCAACAGCTGCTTTTACAGCTACTGCATTAACTGATTCATTTTTTACCAAAACTACCTATGTAGGTGCAGTTGATCCGGCTGGTACCGATTGGTCAAAGGCTTCGTGGCTTGTTTACGCTAAGTAAATAGCTGTAAAATAGTAACTTACTAACAAAGGTTAACAACAAAACCTGGCCGATTGGTCAGGTTTTGTTGTTTTTTATGTAACGGGGTTTGCTTTTGCAACGTAATATAAATAAAACTAAATTTATGAAAACAACCTGCAAACTCCTGTTCATCGTTTTACTTTTTGCTATCACTTCGTCCTGCAACAAGGACAAAAAGGCAGAACCCGAAACGCCCCTTACCAACTGTCCGGCCAACTCCAACTGCTCATACAGTTTTACCGAGAAAGCCGACATTGATTCGCCGGGCAAAATAATTCCAGGAGATGACAGGGTGTTTTACTATAGCAGTATTGACACCAGGTTATGTAGCGCTAATACGCAGCTTTATTTTAAAACCTCAATAACCAGCAACAATTTTACAATTACTGACAGCCAGGTTGCGGCGGGCCAGGCGGTGTACAACGTAACATGCCCCTGCTGTGATTTCATCGGCCTGAAACCTCTTGGGGGGAGTATTAAAGGAACAAAAGTTAATGCCGGTAAATGGCTCGTAAACGCCACCATAATATTGGGCCGCACCGAAACTAAAGTTGCTTTTGATACGTTAAAAATAAATCAATATTTTATATCAAACGCGTCACTTAAATAGCACCTTTTGTGCCTGGTGTTTACTTTATATTTTTTAAGGCAAACATAAGATTCTCATGTTGATATTAATCTTGAAAGCGCCCCGGCCTACTTTTGAACCGAACACATTTGTTTTTGGCCGCTAAAATGAATTTTGCATAGAGCGAAATATTATTTATATTTAATATACCAATTATTATGGCCCGTTGCCTCCTTGCATTCGGTATAACACTGCTGCTGATGGTTTGTGCACCCTCATATGGCCAGGATATGGGCAAAAGGTTTTGTTTTGAATTTTATGATAATATCTTTAATGTCGAATTTGATCAATCGATAATTATTGATGCACCGTCAACCCTGTCGGATACGTCCATTAAGCAATTTTATAAAGATATTGATGCCGGGAATTACCGGAACGTTGTTGATTCCCTCATCGCTTACAAAGAAAAGCGCCAATTGAACGATTGGCTTTATTATCAGCTTGTACGTAAGGTTGCCCAACAGGTAAGTCCGAAAGCAGAAAATTACAACAGGTACACGCTTTACAAATGGTTTTTGATGGCAAAATCTGGTTATGATGCAAGGCTTGCGCTGGCCGGTGATAAAATTATATTTTATATTTTAAACGATGAGGATATTTCCGATATCCCGTTTTTTATGATTGATAGTAAAAAATATATGACTTTAAATTATCATGATTTCGTAAAGCTCGACCTGCATCAAAACCAGCCTGTGCCAATTGATATATTTATTCCCGGGGCCTCAAAATCATTTTCATATAAGGTAACAAGAATGCCGGATTTTAAACCCGAAAACTATTTTACCAGAGAATTGAATTTTAATTATCATAATAAGGAATACTATTTTGAAATTAAATTGAACGCCGATGTGAAAAACATATTCGCCAATTATCCGGTGATGGATTTTGAATCTTATTTTAATATACCACTCAGTAAAGAAACTTATAGCTCACTTATCCCTTTTCTTAAAAAAAATGTCAAAGGCATGAGTCAAAAAAAGGGGGTAGATTATTTAATGCGTTTTACACGGTATGCCTTTTTGTATGAAGACGACGAGCAAAACTTCGGAAAAGAAAAGCGAATGTCGCCCGAAGAAACATTGTTTTCGGGACATAGCGATTGTGACGACCGTGCCGCTTTATTCTTTTATTTGGTTAAAGAAGTATACAATCTGCCAATGATTGCCTTGCTGTATCCTACCCACATCAATATAGCTGTACAATTTAGCAAGCCTGTTGGTGTCCCTATCATTTATAAAGGAAAAAGCTACTCAACATGCGAGCCAACGCCCCAATCAAACGATCTTAAAATCGGCCAGGTATCGGCCAAATTGAAAAACACGCCCTACCAGGTGGTTTATCAATATGAACCAGGCAATCAATAGGCAGCTGTTTAGTCAATGGTTTATAAGTGCGTGTTTACAAAATTGGCCGCGTAAGTTTTGATGATATCCCTTACGTTTCTAAACTCATTTAACACCTCTTCGGGCGTGCCCTTGGCTTTTGCCGGATCGGGAAAGTTATGGTGAAAGCGCTGTACATTACCCGGGAAAAACGGACAGGCTTCATTGGCATTATCGCAAACGGTTATTACATAATCAAACGGAATGTTGATGTATTCATCCACATGGTTTGAGGTATGTTTTGAAATGTCGATATGGTCTTCGGCCATTACCTGGATGGCTTTAGGGTTAACGCCGTGAGTTTCTATCCCGGCGCTGTAAATATTGGCTTTATCGCCTGCGAAAAAACGCAGATAGCCTTCGGCCAGCTGGCTGCGGCAGCTATTGCCGGTACATAGTACTAAAATGTTTTTCATGCTTTTTTATAATATTTTCTTCATAACAATGGCCGATTGTGGGCACACATGGCTAAACTCCGTTGATTGCTGAACTTTGGCCGGCACCTGGGCCCGGGTAATTTTTTGATATCCTTTTTTACTGAAATATTCCGGTGCTGTTTCTGTGAGTAAATAAATTTCCCGGAGCGGTTTGGCGGCGGCGAGCTTTTCTACATGATCAAGTAGCTGGTTTGCTATGCCCTTGCCGCGATAAGCCTTCGATACAGCTACCGAACGCAGCAAACCATAGTTGTCATAAATTTCGATGCCTGCTATGCCAATTACCTCTTCATCCTGTAAAGCAATTACAAAACTTTCAAGGGTTTGCGGCAGATCATCCGTGGGGAGCTTTTCAGTTGCCAGCAGGTCAATCACTTTTGCCCTGTAGTTTTCTGCTTTTTCTATTTGCATGACTTGTTAATAATTATATCCTAAACACTGGCTTTGCTTTGCGCTTTATGCCTTCGGCTTTTAGCTCAATCAGCAACAGCCCGAGCCCGGTGTACAGCATGCAGCGCCGGCAACAAGGTTTTTCAATTGAATTTTCGGCTTTTCTGCAACAACTGGTGCACAGCACTCTTCGCCTTTATCATTGGTGCCGCAGCTGCCGCCTCTTTCTATCGCTTTGCATTGTACGGCATCCGGCCTTAAGTCAACAACCAGGTTATCGCCGTCTATCAATAACTCTTTGGGTAGCATTTGGCGGGTATCAAATTCCGAATTGCCAAATTCAATTTTCACCGTTCCGTTGGGGTTTAAAGGTAGTGCTTTTTCAACCAGGGTAACAATTGAAAGCGCTTTGCCAACTTTCATGGCCCTGTCCTGCTGCTGATCTTCGGGCTCCCACAGTTGTACTATAATTTCCGTCCAGGAATTCATTACGCCGCCGCAATCTACTGATGTAATGGGCGCCTGTTTTATTTCGGTAATATGGTAGGCTGCATCTACCCATCGGTTTTCTGCATATTGAAACTGCAGCGTTAAACCGGGGTGTTGTTCCAATGTATCTTTGAATGTTTTCCAGGTGATTGCTTCTGTCTTATTCATGATTTTCAATTTTATTATTGCAATATTGCGATTGATCTGATCAAATTTTTTTAACAGCACTTAGGCGCTTCGTAAGCTGCAAAAAAGCTGCTTAATTCCTTACTTAACATATCCCACACCGACGGATTAATGCAGTAGCAAACGCTTACACCTTCAATGGTACCCTGTATGAGCCCTGCTGTTTTTAATTCCTTTAAATGTTGCGAAATAGTGGGCTGGGCCAAGCCAAGCTCATCGGCCAGGTCGCCGCAGATACAGGCATTTGTTTTGATGATCTGTTGTAAAATAGCTATACGTGCCGGATGCGCCATTGCTTTTAGCATAACAGCCAGCTTGTTCTGCTCGTCGGTAAATATTTCGGTTTTTGTTAAGCCCATAATTTATATTGCAATATTACGATTAATATAGCAAATGCAAATATTAAATGAAAAAAAATTGATTGGTCCAAACGTGCCGCTTATTCGCATAGAGTCAATCAACGTAATTGTCGGTTGGAATCATGTGCAATTCATGCTGTGTCGGCCCGGCGCTTTTTTACATGCTTTATTGTCAATCCCTCTTTTAACTTCTTGTTCCGGGGATTATCTTTACGGGATGAAAAAGCTTTTTCTGCTCTCAGTAATAATGCTATCCGGCGTGCTGTATGTACGGGCACAAACCACGGCTTATAAAGTTTATGCCCTTAAATTCGCTGGTTCGGCCTATCCTTTTACCGCTGCCGATTGGGCAAAGGGGGCACCTCAAACCGATAGCATTAAGTTTAATTTTATGGTTTGGCTCATCAAGGGGAATGGCCGCAACATCCTGGTTGACGCAGGCTTTTTAAATGATATTGATGACGCTAAAGAATTTAAGGTGATTGATTACATCCGCCCGGATAGTGCGTTATCCAAACTGGGCTTAAAGGCCGTCGATATTACAGACATTATCTTATCGCATCCGCATTGGGACCATATAGATGGTGTGGGGCTGTTCCCCAACGCCCACGTGTGGATCCAAAAAGACGATTTTAATTATTTTGTAGGTGCGGCCTGGCAAAAAGGAGAAGGCAGCGGTGGGTTTAACAAAAGGGATGTGCGGATGATGGTTGATTTAAATTTAGCCGGAAAAGTAACGCTGGTTGATGGCGACAACAAAGAGATTATTCCCGGTATCAAGGTATTCACCGGGTCCCGGCATACATTCAATTCAGAATATGTATGGGTGAATACAGGGAAAAACAATGTTGTACTGGCTTCAGACAATATATGGATATACTACAGCCTGGACCATATGGTGCCGGCCGCCGATGGGGGTACGCTTGATCCGGCAGGTTATGTAAAAGCCATGCAAAGGATGAAAACGATGGTGGGTAATATTAAGTACATTGTTCCGGGACACGATGCGCAGGTGTTTTCTAAATTTCCCGCTGTGGCTGCGGGCGTGGCAGAAATTAAATAGGTGTATGGGCTATGGAGTCCAGTGTTGTTAATATCTCTTAGTAAACGTTAATGCGGGGCGATTTTTGGGTATCAATGTATTTCACCATAGTTTCCATTTGGTACAAACGCCGCGTTTTTTATGGAGGATTGTAAAAAGATAATAGCCTCAGAAACATAAAGGTATCCAGGCTGTTAAAGTATTTGGAGAAATGAGTAATTTGTGATCTCTAAACAAAGCAAACAACCGGTTATGAATTCACGTCGCGATTTTTTACAAAAATTAGGTATATCGGCCTTAGCCCTGCAACTGACACAGGTTTCGGGATGGGCAAGTAACATGGACCACCATAACGAAGCGTATGACGGGCCAGTGCTGCGTGTGGCCATAATGGGCCTTGGAAGCTACGGCACACGCGTTGCCGAAGCCATGCAAGCCTGCACAAAGGCCAAACTGGTTGGTGTAATTAGTGGTACGCCCTCAAAAGTTAAAGACTGGCAAAGTAAGTACGGCATACCGGAGAAGAATTGTTACAACTACGAAAATTTTGATAACATAAAAAATAATCCCGACATAGACGCGGTTTATGTGATAACACCAAACGGGTTGCACCATGACCAGGTAATAAGAGTGGCAAAAGCCGGCAAGCATGCAATTTGCGAAAAGCCAATGGCCGTGAATGCCCGTGAAGGGCAGGAGATGGTTGACGCCTGTAAAAAAGCGAACGTAAAGTTACTGGTGGGTTACCGGATGCATTTTGAACCCAAAACGCTCGAGGTGATCAGGATGCGAAAGGCCGGTGATTTTGGAAAAATATTATTCTTCCAGGGATTATGTGGTTTTACAATTGGCGATCCGTCGCAATGGCGTTTAAATAAACAACTGGCCGGCGGCGGCTCTATAATGGACATCGGTATTTACGCCATCAACGGCGCCCGCTATATGACCGGCGAAGAACCTATTTGGGTTACTGCGCAGGAAACCAAAACAGACCACGTAAAATTTAAGGAAGGTGTTGATGAAACCATACAATTTCAGTTTGGTTTTCCTGGCGGAGCAGCAGCATCCTGTTTATCAACTTATAAAATGAACAACCTTGACCGTTTTTTCCTGAACGGAGAGAAAGGATTTGCAGAGTTGCAACCATCTACCGGCTACGGGCCTATCATGGGCCGTACCAACAAGGGCGAATTAACCCAGCCCGTTACCGTTCATCAAACGGTGCAAATGGATGAGATGGCAGCAATCATCTTTCAAAACAAGCAACCGATTGTACCCGTAGATGGCGAGGAAGCAGTAAAAGATCTGAAAATAATTGACGCGATATACCTGGCGGCTAAAACCGGCAAAAAAGTTGAAATTAGGCTTTAATAAGCTGCAGAGACTAAAAATTAGTTACAATAACCGGGAAAATATTTACCCAATAATTAAACTATTCCCGATATATAATGCGCTGTCGGCAAAATTCGGTTTAAAAACATGCATGTTTAAACTGGTTCGTTTTTTGAATTGTACATTCATATGTATGATTTTAACCTGGCTTGTGTAATTGACGACGACAGCATCGCCCGCCTGATGTCGGAGATTATGATTTTTAATTATAAGATCGCTAAGAAGACCGTTACCTTCGAAAACGGCAAAGCAGCGCTCGATTACTTTAAACTATTTAAAGACAAACCCGATATGTTACCGGAATTTATCCTGCTGGATATTAATATGCCTGTACTTAACGGATGGAAGTTTATTGAACGTTTTGCCCGGCTGGCTCCAGACCTGTCCCGGAAAGTTGTAATTTATTTAGTAAGCGCATCCCTGGACCCTCAAGATCACCACCGCGCATCGGCCTTGGAGATGATTTCTGGCTTTATTATTAAACCCGTTAATAAAACAGCACTGGAACAGGTTGTTAGAGCGGCGATGATTGATAAAAACATCACTTACTTTGGTAAATGATGTGCATGCAGTGGTTAATACACTGCGAAGGACGAAAACCCAATAAGCCCCGTTACTCATCGCGGAGCGATTTCAATCAGCATGATGATGGCGTTGTTCGATAGCGCTTCCAGCCCGGTTTCGTCTAAATCCCATAAAACAAGGCCGTCCCTGGCGTGCATTAAGCGGTATTGAACTTCAAATTCATCCTCAATAGCATAGGCAAATAAAGCGTTTCCCGGTTTCGAGACCAGGAGAGTGGCTTCTGCGCGGCAATCAAACTGACCCATGTAAACAATTGTATGCTATCCGTGTCCATTCAAAAGTAAAGCCCCGGTTTTATCCGATTACGGAAAAACGGGGCTTTAAGGTTTTATTAGTGTATAGCGGGAGATTTGTAGCCCTGTTCACTAATATGTCATTGCGAGGAACGAAGCAATCGCAAGGATGCAAAGCGGATATGCACAGTTCGCGATTGCTTCGTTCCTCGCAATGACATAAAAAAGAAGGGGGTGGATAGAGTATCGGGCTTACTTCACCAAAGTTCCAATAGCTTCGCCGTTCGCTATTTTCATAAAGTTGCCTTCTTTGTTCATATCAAATACAATGATAGGCAGCTTGTTTTCCTGGCAAAGGGTAATGGCCGTCATGTCCATTACGTTTAGGCCTTTATCATATACTTCCTGGAAGCTGATCTCGTCGTAACGGGTTGCTGTTGGGTCTTTTTCCGGGTCGGCGGTGTAAATACCATCAACACGGGTGCCTTTTAATACAACATCAGCTTTAATTTCGATAGCGCGCAACGATGCAGCTGTATCGGTAGTAAAATATGGGTTACCGGTACCGGCACCAAAAATCACTATTTTACCAACCTCTAAATGGTGCATGGCACGACGGCGGATGTATGGTTCGCAAATTTGCTCCATTTTAATGGCCGATTGCAGGCGGGTTTCCACACCAATACTTTCTAAAGCGTTTTGCAGTGCCATACAGTTGATAACGGTGGCAAGCATGCCCATATAATCGGCCTGCGCGCGCTCCATGCCCGATTTTTCGGCGCTCAGGCCCCTGAAAATATTACCGCCGCCAACAACTATCGCAATTTCCATCCCTGTGTCGTAAACACTTTTAATATCCTGGGCATATTGCAAAACCTGTGCATTATCAATGCCATATTGCCTGGTACCCATTAGCGATTCGCCCGAAAGCTTCAGTAAAATTCTTTTGTATTTCATTTGGTGTGATTTGTTATTAATAGAAATAAATGGAACTTGCTTTTGTAGATATCATGAATTGATAAAGCGTTGTTCATATGAGGAGTCGTTCCGCAAAAATAGCGAATAAAAATTAGTGTTAAAATTTTATGTTGTCTTTGTTAATAAAACGCCATCCAGGTAGGTGGCTTCTACCTCAAAATCAGCATTAAAAACAACAAGATCAGCGTCAAAACGTTTTTCAATTTTTCCCTTTTTTGTTTGCTTAGCCAGCTGGGCAGGGTATAGCGAAGCCATATTTACCACCTCGGCCAATTCAATGCCCGCTTGTTTCACGCAGTTTTCTACCGCCTTTAGCATAGTGAGCGACGAGCCCGAAAGCGTTCCATCCGGCATTACATATTTATTGCCAACCAACCGGTGCTGGTATGCCCCCTCGGTAGTTGAGGTAACCGCATCTGTAATTAAAAACAATTTATTGCCCAGTTCGCGTTTAGCCAGGCGTATCATCGCCCAATCTACATGGTTACCATCGGCTACAATGCTGGTATACGGCCGTTCCTCAAAAATTGCAGGAATATAGCCTGGTTCGCGATGGTGCATTTGCGGCATAGCATTAAACAGGTGCGTTACTGCCGGGATTGGTTTGTTTAGAAATGCCTTCCCCTCGGCATAAGTAGCATTGCTGTGGCCCGACGATATGATAACACCCGCGTTGTGCAGGTAATCAATCACGTCCTGATCCTGCAGTTCGGGCGCTATGGTAATCATTTTTATTTCGCCTTCGGCGCGTTCTATCCAACCTTTTACCTCGGCAAGGGTAGCTTTTTTGATATACTTTTCGGGATGAGCGCCTTTTTTTGCCGGGTTCAAATAAGGCCCCTCCAGGTGTAACCCCCAAAAAGCGCCCTTCGATTGTTTGCGATAGGCTTTAGCGGCATCAATTCCCGCTTCAACAATCTCATTGGTATTGGTGCCTATAGTAGCAAAAATGCCGGTGGTGCCCTGGTTAAGCAAGTCGCTTTCCAGCCGTTCCAAAGCAGCTACCGTTGGCGTGCCGGCGAATAATAAGCCACCGCTGCCATAAATCTGTAAATCGATAAAGCCGGGAGCAAGGTATGAGCCTTTTAAATCACGCTTATCGGCATCGGCCGGGATGGCTGTATCATCAATAACATCAATTATGGTGTTGCCTGAGATTAAAACGGCTTTGCCCTGGGTAATTTGCCCATTGGAAATGAGTTGGAGATTGTGGAGTGCTGTTATCATGATACCTGAAGTTTTACCTACATGTCATTGCGAGCGCAGCGTGGCAATCGCGAACTGTGCATCTTCGCCCTGTATAGTTCGCGATTGCTTCGTCGTTCCTCCTCGCAATGACATGAGAGGAATTACGAAACAATATTGCAAAAAAAATCCCCCTCGCTAAAAACGAGGGGGATAAAATATTTAAGCTCCTAAAGCTACCCGCTTAAATGCGGTTACTGTGAGGCCCTTCTCAACGGTGGCCAGGAACTGGGCAACGTTTTTAGATGAATCTTTTACAAACTCCTGGTTTAACAGGGTTGAGTCTTTGTAAAACTTGTTCAGTTTACCTAAGCTGATTTTTTCAACCATTTCTTCCGGTTTACCTTCAGCACGGATCACGTCTTTAGCAATTTCCAGTTCACGCTCAATAACAGTAGCATCAACGCCATCTTTATCAACCGCGATTGGGTTCATAGCTGCAATTTGCATAGCAACGTCTTTACCGGCTTCATCAGCACCTTCAGGGTTTGAGTTTAAAGCTACCAGTACGCCTAAACGGAAGTTCCCGTGTACGTAAGCGATAACTTTTTCGCCTGTGATGATCTCTAATTTAGAAACACCAATTTTTTCGCCGATTTTACCGGTTTTGTCAATAATAGACTCACCAATAGTAGTAGTAGTGTTTTCTACATCAATGCTAAGGGCATAAAGCTCTTCGATGCTTTTTGGTTGGTTTTCAACAGCTTTGTTAGCAATCAGGTTAGCGAAAGCAATGAACTCAGCATTTTTAGCCACGAAATCAGTTTCGCAGTTAAGCTCGATGATAACACCGATTTTGCCATCTTCAGATGTACGGGAGATAACAACACCTTCGTTTGATTCCCTGTCCTGACGACTTGCTGCCACTTTAGCTCCTTTTTTTCTTAAAAAATCGATAGCTGCTTCAAAATCACCGTTAGTTTCGGTTAATGCTTTTTTGCAATCCATCATACCGGCACCTGTTTGTTGGCGCAGTTTATTTACGTCGGCTGCAGATATTTGTACTGTAGACATCTTTATTAGTTTTAAGTATTGAGTTGTGAGTTATGAGTTGGCTTCGAAATTAAAGATTCACTATAACCTGTAACTTATTTTATTATTAAAATTATGGGTTGCAAATTGCAGATATAAAAACTTATAACTCACAACTCACAACCCACAACTAAATTCGATTACTCTTCTGTTTCGGCAGGTGCTTCTGTGTCAGCCTCGGCTACCACGTCTGCAACTTCGGCAGTTTTCCTGGTTCTTTTACCGTCTTCGCTACGGTCTTTTACTTCAGGAGCATCTGCTTTTGATTTAGCTGCAACAGCTTCTTTTTCTGCTTCGTCTTCTTTATCGCGTTTGCGTTCTTCCAAACCTTCTTCAATCGCTTTGATGATAATGCTGGTGATCAATGAAATTGATTTTGTAGCATCGTCATTCGCAGGGATAGGGAAATCGATGTTTGAAGGATCAGAGTTGGTATCAACCATAGCAAATGTAGGGATGTTCAACTTCAAAGCCTCAGATACTGCAATATGCTCTTTCTTAACGTCGATTAGGAATAATGCTGCAGGTAAACGGTTCAAATCAGCAATACCACCTAAAAGGGTTTCTAATTTGATACGCTCACGTTGTATCATCAGTCTTTCTTTTTTAGAAAGGTTGCTGTAAGTACCATCTTTAGTCAATTTATCGATGTTTGACATCTTTTTGATCGACTTACGTACGGTAGCAAAGTTGGTTAACATACCACCCAACCAACGCTCGGTGATGTAGGGCATGTTTACACTTTTTGCATAATCGGCAACGATATCTTTCGCTTGTTTCTTTGTAGCTACGAATAATACCTTACGGCCTGATTTTACTATTTGTTTGATAGCTGCAGCAGCTTCTTCAACCTTAGTTAAGGTTTTATTTAAATCGATAATGTGGATACCGTTACGCTCCATGAAAATGTACTGTGACATTTTCGGATCCCATTTGCGGGTAAGGTGA
>Ga0075366_10000661_pt1 | contig 16227 bp, 16 predicted proteins | sample EndMethybrTD3031_FD_72351 | JGI IMG/M metagenome (GOLD analysis project Ga0075366, IMG submission 72351) | Populus endosphere microbial communities from Tennessee, USA - Endosphere MetaG P. TD hybrid TD303-1 | ecosystem: Host-associated > Plants > Roots > Endosphere | place: USA: Tennessee...
GTCGTAGTTGTCGCCGGCGCCGGCCTTGGCCTTTTCCAGTATCGCGGCCAGCGCTTTTTCCCGCTTGGCCCAGTCGATATGGATCTTCTGCTCGGAAGACTGGCAGGCCTTGCAAATTCCCAGTTCGTCGAATTGCAACCCTTCCTGCGTCTGCGGCATACAACACCGAACGCAATATTGCAGTTCTTGGCCAAAGGGCTCATTCCGGCTCATTGTTCCAAAATTCCTTCTGGACGATTATCCAAGGCATAGCCATGGACCGTCATCGATGGAGGAGGGTCGCCCTGTTCTTTGGCTAGTGCGACGCGGCTTTGCAAGCGCTCAAGCGATAGGGTTGCGGCGTCGCGATCGGGAAAGATCGCTCTTTGATTTTCAGGGACATCAGGCCAGGCGGCCGGAAAAAGCAGCACGTCATATCCCTGGAGATGGGCCGTGAACAGGGCTGTGCTGAAGTGGCCCACAAGCACGCGCGCGCTATTCGCATAATCGGGCAGCGCCCCCACGACGACGCCTGGGGGAGCCAGCGGAGCGACTTGATTGAACTCGAGCGGATGAGGACAAAGGACCACATCCAGACCGACCGCAAGACATTCGCTCGCTATGGTCTGCTCGGAAAGGAAATAGTTCGAGGCCGCGTAATTGCCATCGACCGCGCCGCTACCTACGATCAGGACATCGAACATTTTCGGCCCCCGCGGCTTCCACCGCCGCTCATTCTGGAAATAGGCCTCGTGCCCGTCGTGTCTCAACAGGCGGCGCTCGATGGCGGCCGGTTGCGGCAGGCCTGGGAGCATGTTCACATAGTGCAGTTCCGCGCCGGATTTGGCAGCCAGGATTTCGAGAAAATCGTAGTAAATAGCAAAGCCGTCGGTCGATACGCCGTGCAGGTATTCGACGATCGTAAGGCCCTCAATGACCGCTGCGATGCGAACGGCCTCGATCAAGCGACTGTTGGACGAGAAGAGCTCAAGCGAGACGATGCCGTTTTCCCGCAACCAGTGACGATAGATCGCGATTAGTGCGGCGCCCAAAGACCGGTGGCGGGCGAGCGCCAGTGCGAATTTCGTTGGATTGCGTCGGATATATCCAACAGTTGCAGAACGGAATTCGGAGCCTTGGACCGTGCGTTCGCGAATAGCCACGTCGAACTGGATCACGCTATCTAAGGCTTTGCCGCCATCGATTATCCGATGCGCGTCACGCGCCACGCCGAGCGGGACGTCGACATCATCAAGGCGGCCGGAGTTGACGAGGACAAGCGCCTTGTCTTTTTGATCGCTCGATTGTGGTAGCGGCGGCGGAAGCGTAAATTCGGCTGGATCGAGCGGTGTCGAAAGCGATCGCATCAACTGGGCAGCCACTGCCCAGATCGTATTAAGGGCCATCAGGTCTCCAAGGGCGCCGGCGAGGACATGCGGCGGTGAATGCTAGCGGCACAAATCCGGCGCGCCAACCCGGCAGCTACGATCCGGAGGTGGTCCCGGTGATTATGCCACAAAGCCACAGACTTCATCTTAACTGAGATATAGGCTGCGAGTTATGCCGAAATATCGAGCGCCGGCGTGATCTGCTGGACGTGCTTCCCATCGAACAGCATGCGCATGGAGCGGACCGTGCCGGGGGCAATTCCGGTAAGAGCCTGGGCTGCCAGCTTGAAGTTGGGCTGTGCCGAGAGCGAGGTCAGGGCGGCGTTGGACCGGTTGACGATCTGCAAGGTGAACTCCTGCCCCCTGGTTGGCATTCCCCTGCGGCTGTCGGTCATCGATGACACGACGAGATTGGCGGGAACGTTCCTCGCGAGGGTGAGGCGGTAGGTGCCGTTGCCGGTCGGGCTGCTGTGTGAAAGGTCTATGAAGGCGTTGACGCCGATCAGAACGATCGGATCGATCCCGCTCACTGCGGCATCGTCGTTGAAAATCCCGGCTGCCATCGTTGTCAATTCGAACTGGTTGACCCCGGCGAACACCCGCGAGGCGCCGTGCAATTCGAAGAATCCCAGGCCGGGGTGACCGGCGGATCGGCAATAGTTGCTGTCGAAACTCGTTACCGTGCAATCGGTCAGCCGCGCGATCGCGCCCACCGATCCGCCCTGCACCGTGTTTCCGTCAAACCGGATGTTCAGGCAGTTGTGTAGGGTGAAAGGGCGATCCGCGGGGGTGGCGGAAACAATGTCCAATTCGTTGCTGTCGAATATCAGCCCCGTCAGCACGGGTTTGCGCGGGCTGTCCGTCGTGTCCAAGATACGGAGCGCGGTATTTTCCTGCTGGTTGAAGGTATTGTCATGGATGTGGATGGCATCGGCGTCCATGTCGCGGATGTGGACGACGGTGCATGGGCCGAAGGTGGCGTTGCTTTCGAAGATGCTGCGGCCATAGATCTCGAACGGTGTTCCGCCACCCTTACCCCCGTCGATGAAGAGGAATCGCGGCGCCGCCGAAGCGAACCACATGGTTTCCCAGCGGCCGTAGCCGAAGCTGGCATCGACCATGTGAAAGATCGAGCGACGGAAGCGCTTGGATCGTTCCAGCGGCAGGAAGCTCAGGCGCTTGAAGTAATAATGCTGCCCGCCGACGACGTCGAAAGCGTCGGTCGCCTGCCCGAAGTTTTGGATGGCAAGGCCGACGATCGCGCAGCCCGAAACGGATAGGGCGAAGACGGGGGCGCTGCCGCCATACCAGCGCAAGATCGCCGATGGCCCGTTGGATCCTTGCTGCATCGGCGTTTCCCGGTCCCCCACGATGGTGATGGGGCCGCCGGTCGAAGTGCCGATCGTCAAGGTATCCGTGATGCGATAGATGCCGGCAGGGATCAGCAGCGTGGCATTGCGTGCCTGGCAATGTCGGATCGCCATGGAGAACGCGAACGTATCGTCGGCCTTGTCGTCTCCCCGCGCGCCGAAGTCCTTCACCGAAACCGTATCCGCCAGCTTGGCTTCGATCGCGCGCGGCACCGCGTCCACGGAATCGGCGGTGAAGCTCGTCGGCGCTGCGCCGCGACGCTCGGGTCGGTCGCTTTCGCTCGCCGGCTTCGCTCCTGCGTTCCTGGTGCTGAGCATCGTGGTCAGCCCCGCCAGGACGGCGACGATCTTGCGGCGCGAGAAGGGGGAAGCCGTCATCGCGCAAGCCGCTTCGACCGGTCGGGGATTCCATGCCTGGATGGACCGGTCATGCTTGCGCTCCTGGCAAGGCGTGGAGATGGACGATTCCGGCGTGTGGCAGCTGGCAGGGGGGCGCCCAGGGCGGCAGGCACGAGACGACGTCTCGTTTCGCTGCGAGGGCGATCGTCAGCGCATAGCTCTGGCATCCGACCGCCCAGCGCGCGCGGCTGATGGCAGATGCCAAGCTTTCGTCGCTGCGGATAGTGATGCGGAGGTCCGGGTGCGCCGCTGCCCATGCGTCATATTTCCCCGGGGGCTCCGAAGGATGCGGCCGCAGGTCCCAGGCCGCAGAAGCGGGAATGCCCGCCGCCGCCGCATTTGCCGCCAGATAGTCGAGAGCCTGGAATTCTCCGGGCCGATCGCCGCCCCAGGTGCTGTTCGCGGGCTCGCAGAGATAGAGCAGCGACTGGCTTTCCTGCGACACGGGGGTGATGTCTGCGAGACAATTCGCCATGTAGTGATTGGGAAACAGCAAGCGATCCCAGCCGGGCAGCTCGCGATCGGCCAAGGCGAAGGCGTCGGCATCCGTAAGGATGACGGCGCTGGGGCGAGCGGCTGCATCGCCCCGCTGAAACCGGGCGGCGTAGTTCACCCAGTGATCGATGACTGAATAGCTCGGGATCGCCCGGGCTTGCGCCTGGCAGAGGCCGTCGAACTCGAGAGAGGTTTGCCAGCCCGTCCCGGCTATCAGCAGGTCTGCCGTCTGCAGAACATCGTCGAGCGTTTCGACCATCGCGATACCGGGCAACCGAGCGGCAAATATCGCGGCGGCCGGCCCGCGACAGAACCCTTGCAACTTGCGCGCGGAGCCTGGTGATGTCGCCAAGCCCGCAGCGATGATGTTCGCGGCGCCGGCATCGTGACTGACGATGGCGACCGTCTTGCCGGCGACAAGCTCAGCAAAATCTTGCATAGTAGACCAAATCCATCGGCATACCCTCGAGCAGTTCCTGCTCCTTGCGGACGGCCTCGAGCGTCATTCCCGCGCGCTCCATCAGGTGGATCATGCCCAGGTTGCATTGCATCGTTCCGGCCGTGATCTTGCGCAGTTCGCCACTGCCGGCAAGCCATTCGACGACCAGTCGCCAGGCCTCCGTGCCATAGCCCTTGCCTCGGGTGGTGCGGTCGCCGATCATGATGCCTATATCCGCGGTTTGATGGGGCAGGCTGCGATAGACCGTCATCGTCCCCACAGCCCGGTCGTCGGCCGCGTCGCGGATCGACAGGAACAGGTTGTCACCGCCCGAAAAGCTTGCGAAATAGCGGTTGCAGCTTTCCAGGCTGTGCGTGACGAACCGCTGGTTGCTGAAGCGCACGACATCCGCATCGTTGAGCCAGGCGACGTACTGCCCGGTGACGTCTTCGCGCCGAAACCGCCGTACTCGGACAACCCGGCCCAAGGGTATGGCGTCAGGATCGATCACGCCTCACGCAGCATGGCTGGCGATGCTGCGTGCCCCTGCCACGACCTTTTCGATGGCGTCGGCAAGCTGGTCCATTTCGCCGATGGTCAGCGGTTCGCGAACCATCGGCGTATAGACCAGGTCGTTGTCGTGCAGCCGCTCCACGTTCGGGCAGATACCCTTCGAATAATCATAGGTTTCGCCGGCGTTGAGCTGCCAGGGAAAGCCGTTCCGCCCCAGAGCGATCTTCCGCTGATAGAGCGGAGCGAGGTAGAGCGGCTGGACATAGCCTTCGACCAGTACCGTCTGCTCCCAATGGCCGGCCGTCGGGAATTCGGCGTTCACCGCCTTGACGAAGGCGCTGCGCGAAATGCCCAGGGCGCCTGTGTCGATCGTGAAGGGATACAGATAGTAGGCGTGCTCGCTGCCTTCGGCGACCTTGGGCGGGGTAATGCCGGGCACGGCGGCCAGCCGACGCGACAGATGCTCGGCCAGGCGTTGTCGGTGGGCCAGCAGTCCGGGCAACTTGTCGAGCTGCTCGTTGCCGATGGCCGCGCAGAGCTCGGTCAGTCGGTAGTTCGAGCCGATCATGTTCGTCCAATCGTCTACGCCGACGAAATCGACGAGGTTTTCACCGTGGTTGCGAATGAGCTGGCAACGGGTGGCGAGCGCGGGATCGTTGGTTACCAGGACGCCGCCTTCGCCGGTGTGAATATGCTTGTGGTAGTTGAGGCTGAACCCGCCGATATCCCCGATCGCCCCGACATAACGATCGCGGTACTTGATCCCGGGCGCCTGCGCTGCATCCTCGATGACCTTGAGATCGTGCTGCCCGGCCAGCGTGACGATCGCATCCATTTCCGCGGCCTGACCGAAGATGTGGACCACCATGATGGCCTTCGTCCGGGGCGTGATCTTGTCGCGGATCGTTTCCGCCGTGATGTTGTAGGTTTGCGCATCGACATCGGCGAAGATTGGAATGCCGCCATAGAACAGGATCGCCGTGGCCGAGGCGGACATCGTATAGGGCGAGACGATGACTTCATCGCCGGGGGATATGCCGATTGCGCCCACCGCGGCCATCAGCCCGGTGGTCCAACTGTTGACCGTGATGGCACTGCGGAAGCCATAGCGGCTTGCCCACTTGTCCTCGAAGCCCCGCACTTCCGGACCACCGAGCCATCCATCGCCGGGGCTGCCGAAAAATCCCGAGAGCTTGTCGCTGTCCATCACCCGCATGACGGCGCGCTTTTCCTCGTCGCCCATCGTGCGTCGCATGGGAAGCGGTTCACGGCGGACGGGGGTCCCGCCCAGGATGGCCAACGTGCTCATGGTGTCTTCAGTTCTCCTGCCCGTCGATGTCGATCCAGTGGCCGGACCCTGCCTGAGAGGCAATAATCGCGTCCACCGTCGCCGCGGTGGTCAATGCCTGTTCGGCAAAACATGGCGATCGCAGCCGGCCGCCGTCCACCATCGCGATAGCATCCTGGGCCATGCGGTCCATAGAGCGAAACAGGCCGGGCGCCATGCGGCGCCGGATCGAGGGGATGGCATAACCTGGATAGACCGGGTCGGGGGCGGCCGATGCAGTTTCGATACGCCGTCCTCCGAGGCCGATCTCGATCACGGCCGATTCGAGGAAGAGCCGCAGTTCAAAGACGGTCAGGTCGCGCTGGTCGGTGCCAGCCATCGTGAGCTGGGTGTCCGCGCCGAGCGCGTCACGGTAGATGACCTGGGCATCCAGCGCTTTGTCCTGTCCATCGGACCAATCGCTTTCGCGCGCGTCGAGCGGGCTGCCAAGCGCGCGCGCGCGCCGCGGCGCGGCATCCAGGAGAAAGCCTGCCAGATCTATCATGTGGGATCCGTTGTTCGCGGTGCCTTTGCCGTAGATGCCGAGGATGCGGCGGACCTTGCCGAAATCGCCTTGCGAAAGCGACTGGCGCAATCGTGCCATCGCCGGATCCCAACGGCGCGAGAAATTGACCAGTCCCCGGGCGCCTGCGCGGTCGAGGTTTCGCGCTATCGTTCGCGCAGCGTCGAGATCGTGGGCCAAGGGCTTTTCGATGACGAAGAACCTCACCCCTTGGGCCAGGGCCGTGTTGATGCAATCGGCGCGCTCGGCGGTGGGCCCGGCAATGACGAGCAGGTCGGGGCGGATTCGTTCGATCATGACGCCGACATCGGCGAAGGCTTCGCCACCCCAGCGCTCCGCAGCTCCGCGCGCGCGAACCGGGTCGATATCGCACAGGCCACGCAGATCGGCTCGGGGTTGACGCGAAAAGGCGCCCGCGTGGCTCAGCGAATGGCGCTGGCCGTTAGATGCGTAGTCCCATTGGGCGCCGATGTTCCCGCAGCCGACGATCCCGACCCGCACAGTCACCGTCCGGCCCCCCGCATCCGCCGTTCATCACGCATCACGCCTACGGCGCGGCCGATCGATTGCAGGATCTTCCACTCTCCCTTGAATGACACGCCGTATCGCGAGGCATCGAGACGATCCTGCACTTCGACCGATCGTTGCGCCATCGCCTTGCCGCGCATGATCATACGGATCGCCATTTCGGATCCGACAAGGCGCCGCGTGTCGAACGGGCCGATGGTTGCCACGGCCGCCAGCCGATAGGCCTTCATTCCGCACAAGGGGTCGTTCATGCCGACCGTCAGCCGCGTGACGGCCGCGAAAAGGGTCTCCGCTTTCCGAGGGCGCCGCGCGCGAATGCCAACCACGAGGTCTCGTCCGCCGTCGAGTTCGGCTACGAACAACGGCACGTCCGCCGCGGGCAGCTGGCCATCGGCATCAAGCGTGACGGCATAGCGGAAGCCGTTCGTCACCGCGTGGGCGAACCCGGCCGACAAGGCTCCTTCATAGCCTTGGTTCGCGGGCAGAGACACGACTTGCGCACCCACGGATGCGGCTTGGGCGGCCGTGGCATCTGCCGACCCGTCGTCCACCACCACGACGATCCCGTGCACTCGCGCTTCTCGCACGACGGCGGCGATCGTCATTTCCTCGTTATAGGCCGGAATGATGATCGCCAGGTCTGGACGGCTCATGGAACGAAATCGGCCCGGCCAACATGCTCGCCCTTCGTCAGGGCGCGCCGGGTCCGTTTGCCAAAGGCTTGGTCGATTTCGTACGGCAGCAAGGCATCAGGAGGGCAGGGACGCAGAGAAACGAGGTTGTCGATGGACAGCAGGGTGCCTTCGGCCAGATCCCGGGCGGCGACCACGCCTCGTCGTTGCAGCACGCAGGTTTGCTCTTCGTTGCGCTCGACCCGCTTGACGCCGTCGCCGAGCGCGAGGTCGATTTCCTCCGTTGCGTCGACCATGTCGCGCCAAGCCTGCGGGGTCATCGAAAACGCGTGATCGGGGCCTTCGCGTCCGGTGTCATCGGTAAAATGCTTCTCGATGATCCTCGCGCCGAAAGCCACTGCGCCGACGACCGTCGTGTGCCCGGGCGTATGATCGGACAGGCCGAGCACCAGATCCGGATAGAGTTCGCGGAAGGTCTTAAGGACATTGAGATTGATATACCGGAAATTTTCGCGGCTGCCCGTATAGTTGGTGTTGCACTGAAGCAGCGAAACCGTGGGATTGACCTGCAAGGCGGCGTCGATCGCCCGCCGGACGTCCTCGATCGTCGCGGCACCGCTGGCGATGATCGTGGGCTTGTTCTTGGCTGCCACGTATTCGATGAACTCGATCCAAGTGATGTCGCCCGAACCGATCTTGTACGCCGGCACATAGGGGTTCACGTCTTCCACCAGGTCGAAGTCGTATGGACTGGTGAAGAAATGGATGCCCGCAGCGGCGCAGGTTTCGGCCAGAGCCGCAGTCCAATCGACTGGAACGCTGGCATCGTCGTAGACATCGAAAACCGACTTGTTCCATTTTTCCTGGTGCGACTGCTGCCCGCCGAGGTTGCGGAAGCCATAGTCGCTGACGATGGTTTCAGCCCTGAAATGCTGAAACTTGGCGGCGTCGGCGCCGGCTTCTTTCGCCAGATAGATCAAGTCCTTGGCGCGGGAAAGGTCGCCATCGTGGTTCGCCGCAATGTCGGCGATGAAATAAACGGGGTGTCCGTCGCCGACATTCCGCCCCGCGATCGAAAATTCACGCGCCATGATGCTGATATTCCCCAGCCACTTTTTCCATCTCCTCCAAAGTCGTCGGGAGACGAATACCAAAAGTCTCGCCGAACATGCCACAGTCCATGCGCATGTCGAGCGGGCGCTTGACCGGCAGGCCTTCCTGGGCGCCGAGCCGAGTGCGGCTTATCCCGTCCGCCGATAGGCCCAGCATCTGCACGAGACCAAGGCCGATCGCCGCTTTCGATGCTCCGCCAGCAGAACCGAAATTAAAAATTCCCGGACGCGGATCGGCGACGACCCGCATGATAAGATCCGCGATGGTCCCGAAGCTGAGGGGAGAGATCAGGACGTCGTCGTAGAGGCCGATTGACCGGCCGTTCCGCGCGGCATCGATGACCCAGTCCGAAAAGCTGCTGCGGTCCGGATTGGTACTGCGGCCGAAAACATTTAGCCGCAGGACCGTTGCGCCGTGATCGCGGGCGGCAAGATCGCCGGCATATTTGCTGCGCGCATAGATGTTCAGCAGGTCGACGTCGGTCTCATGGCTCATCCCCGCGCTGGCATAGACCATGTCGGTCGAGATGTGGACAAAACGAGCGCCGCGGGGCAGCGCGATTCCGATGTTGCGGGCCAGGTCGCAATTGAGGGCATGAGCGAGGTCCGGCTCGCGCTCGCAGCGGTCGACGTTGGCGAGCGCGGCGAAATTGACCACGTCGCTAGGCCCGACCCGGGCCATCGCGTCGCGGACGGCATCCAGATCGGTGAAGTCGGCGGTCATGTCGCCACCGCCCGAAGAGGAAACGGTAACGACCTTTCTTCCCTCGGTACGCCAGCGCCGAACGGCATGCGAGCCGACGAGGCCCGTCCCGCCCGGGACAAGGATGGTGCCGGAAGCCATAGCGTTCAAGCCGTAAGGTCGCCGGTCTTGGTCAAGATCTCGTGGAGCATTTCTGCGCGCCGCCAATCTTCCTCGGTGTCGATATCCTGGACCCTGTAGCGGGGAAGCAGCAAGGCCTTGCTGTCGGGCGAGAAAAAGAATGTCCCGGCAAGGAATGTTTCCGGCCGCCCCCAATAGAACTGCCCGGCGTCCATGAAGGCCGGTTCCAGATCCTGCGATCGGGCGTTGTAGTTCTCGGGCTGGAACATGCGCACATGGCCGGCTTCATCGAGTGCGAAGGCGCGCTGGAACGGGAAGGGCATCGACGCCCCGCTGAACACGTAGTCTTTCACCCCGCCGAGCATTTCGAAGCCTTGCACCAGATCGGCGGATTGCACGAAGGGTGCCGTGGCATAGATGCAGCACGCCTCGGCCACCGGGCCGACGTTGGCCTGCATCCATCGGATGGCATGGGCGATCACCGGGACCGTGGTGGTGTGGTCGTCGGAAAGTTCGGCAGGCCGCACGAAAGGCGTTTCGGCACCCGCTGCGCGCGCAACCTCGGCGATCTCGGGGTCGTCGGTGGTCACGATGATACGATCGAACTGACCGGATCGAATCGCCTGCGCGATCGGATGGGCGATCATCGGCTTGCCGCAAAACGGGCGCACGTTCTTGCGAGGGATGCGCTTGCTGCCGCCACGCGCGGGGATGATGGCTAGTCGCATAGTGCTCGTCTCGCTGATCGACCGGGGAAAGACCGTCTATATTCGCCCGATCTTCGCACGATTGGTCTCGATCCACCGCGCCAACTCGGCCTCGGTCATCCACTCGTGATTGGTGTCGCTCGCATAGATGAAGCCTTCGTCGACCTTGCGGCCGTCCTTGATGCGCTCGCTCGTCGTCGACCAGGCGTTGATCGCCGGGAGGATCTTGTAGTAGCCATCGTATTCGTAGGTCGTGAAGGCGTCTTCCGGCCCGATCATCTGCTCGTGCAGTTTTTCCCCCGGACGAATGCCGACCACGGTCTGCTTCGCGTCGGGAGCAATGGCCTGAGCGATGTCGGTGATTTTCATCGACGGGATCTTCTTCACGTAGATTTCCCCGCCGATCATGTCTTCGAAAGCTCGCCAGACCAGCTTCACGGCATCTTCGAGCGAGATCATGAAGCGGGTCATTCGCGGATCGGTGATCGGCAGGTCGTTCTTCTCCGCTTCCTGCAGGAAGAAGGGGATGACCGAGCCGCGCGAACCCATGACGTTGCCGTAGCGAACGACGGCGAATTTCGTCCCGTGCTCGCCGGCGTAGGAATTGCCGGCGACGAACAGCTTGTCGGACGCGAGCTTGGTCGCGCCGTAGAGGTTTACCGGGCTGCAGGCCTTGTCGGTGGACAGGGCGATCGTGGCGCGCACCTTCTTGTCGATGCAGGCGTCGATCACGTTCATCGCGCCCAGGACGTTGGTCTTCACGCATTCGAACGGGTTATATTCCGCGGTCGGCACGATCTTTGTGGCGGCGGCGTGGACGACGTAGTCCACGGAGTCGAGAGCGCGGCACAGTCGATCCTTGTCGCGGACGTCGCCGATGAAGAAGCGCACCCGGGGATCGTCGTGATAGCCCTTGGCCATCTCCCACTGCTTCATCTCATCGCGAGAATAGATAATGATCTTGCGCGGATTGTACTTCTCCAGCGTCATCGGAACGAAGGTATTGCCAAATGATCCGGTGCCACCGGTCACAAGAATAACTGAATTCTCGAGCATTGTTTTCCGTTCTTGTACCCGACGCGATATGTGAGTTGGCCTGCAACGAGATCAACCGGCGTATCGACGCGCGAGTGCTTCCAGATTTCCAGCCGATCGGCAAGAGCGCCGCGCAGCGCTGTAACTGGTGGGTTCGGAAGTTTCAAGAAGCTAGCCGTGAAGGCTGTTTTCCTTGAGAACATGGAAGAAATCAGGTGCCACCCGCCCTAGTCGCGGTATATTTCTGGCGAGCGTCATCGGTTCGTGGCTTTTCCAGGCAGGCAAAAGCGGCTAGTCGCCTGATCGACCCAGCCATGCGTTCATTTCTCTCCCAGATCAGGATCGGCAAAGAAGTGCTGGCGGCGCTGCGAGAGCGCGGGCCCCTGTTCATCTACCATTATTTCGCCGAAGTGGTCTTCTTCGATTGGCTCCACGGCACCGATACGCGCCGCCGCAAGATGAATGTCGTGCGTGGGACGGGAGCGGTGCACTACGTTCCTTCGTTCACCAGCGTCGTGCGCACCACGCTGCGTCGGGTGCGTGCCTTGAGCGGCAAGCGGTTCGACGAACTTCAGTTCTTCGACATCGGGTGCGGCAAGGCCAAGGTCCTGCTGATCTATGCGCGCGAATTCGGCAAGGCGGCCCGACATCCGCCGAAGGGCATAGAATATGATCCAGAGCTGTGCTCGGCCGCGAAGAAGAACATCGACCGGATGGATCTGGCCCGCAGCGGGGTCGAGGTCATGTGCGCGGATGCGCGGCTCGCACCAGGGTATGTAACGGCCGAAAGGGCAGTTTTCTTCCTGTATAATCCCTTCGCCGGCGCTCTGTTCAGGGAATTTGTGCAGAGCGTTGCATCCGTTCCCCACTGGCTGATCTATGTCGATCCGGTCGAAAAACCGGTTCTGCTCGACATGGGCTATCGTATTGTCGAGGCGGTCACGGGGCGATACCATGCGGATAGCTGGCTGATCGCAGTTCACGACGGCGATCGCGGCGACGTGCCGAGATGACGATAGACCAGCCGACCGCGAGCGAGGGAGAAGCGCTCGTCTCGATCATCATGCCGTCACACAATTCGGCGCGCTTCATCGACGAGACGCTGCAGTCGGTCATCGACCAGACCTACGCCAACTGGGAGCTCATCGTCGTAGACGATCGCTCGGCGGACGGCACTGCGGATATTGTCGCGCGATATGCCCAGAGCGATGATCGAATATTTTTGATCCACCTCGATCAGAATTCGGGTGCGGCGGTCGCCCGCAACACCGCGATCACAGCTGCCCGTGGACGGTATATCGCATTCCTGGACAGCGATGACTTGTGGCATCCGGACAAGTTGACCCGGCAGATTTCTTTCATGATACACACCGGTTGCCCGTTTACATTCGGATCTTACGAAAGAATTAACGAGTCGGGAGAATATCTCGGAACGGTTATCGTTCCTCCACGGACCAATCGCCACCGATTGCTTAAGGCAAACGTGATCGCCTGTTTGACCGCGGTATATGATCGGGAATATTTCGGGCGAACGCTGATGCCGCTCATTCGAAAGGGTCAGGACTACGGACTGTGGCTTGCCTTGCTCACGCGGCTCGACGAAGCCCGGGCCGTCCCGGCCTTGCTTGGTCGCTATCGCGTGAGAGAACAATCGATTTCGTCCAACAAGTTCGAATCGTCTGTCTGGGTATGGCGGGTTTACCGACAAATAGCGGGCCTGCACCTTACTGCGGCGGTCTACTATTTCGTCCACTATGCCATTTCCGGGGTCTTCGTCCGCTTGCGCGAGCGTGTCCGTGCGTCCTTCAAGCGGCCGCAACCACAGGATTGACGGCGCCGCCCCTCACCCCAGCGCAATATCGGGCGCATCTTCCTGCTTCATCCCCACCACGTGATATCCCGCATCCACGTGGTGCGTCTCCCCCGTAACCCCTGACGACAGGTCCGATAGCAGGTACAATCCAGCCCCGCCGACATCCTCGATCGTCACGTTCCTACGCAGCGGCGAATTGAGCTCGTTCCACTTCAAAATGTACCGGAAATCACCGATCCCGCTCGCCGCCAGCGTCTTGATCGGGCCAGCCGACACCGCGTTCACGCGGATGTTGCGCGGGCCCAGGTCGTTGGCGAGATACTGCACCGACGTTTCCAGCGCCGCTTTCGCCACACCCATCACGTTGTAGTGGGGAATCACCTTCTCGGCGCCGTAGTAGGTCAGCGTCACGATCGAGCCGCCGCTCTCCGGCATCATCGCCGCGGCGCGCTTGGTCACGGCGACCAGGCTGTAGGCGCTGATGTTCATCGTCATCAGGAAGTTCTCGAGGCTGGTGTCGACGTACTGGCCGCGCAGCTCGTTCTTGTCGGAGAAGCCGATTGCGTGGACGATGAAGTCGATTGTCGGCCAGCGCGCGGCGAGGGTCTCGAAGGCAGTGTCGAGCGCGGCCATGTCGGACACGTCGCATTCGATCAGGAAATCGCTTCCCAGGCTCGCCGCAAGCGGACGCACGCGCTTTTCGAGCGCTTCACCCTGGTAGGAGAAGGCCAGCTCGGCACCGTGTTCGTGCAGTTTCTGGGCGATGCCCCAGGCCAACGACTTGTCGTTGGCGAGGCCCATGATCAGGCCGCGCTTTCCGTGCATCAAACCGGTCATTCCTGTACTTCCTTGCTGTCCTGAACCTCTTGCCGCCGGTGGCTTCTCTGTCGGTCGTCAGTCTGGCCCACGGCGTCGCGCTCTTCCGGCGTTTCGGTCAGAGCCGCGTTGAGCTCGGCGCCGATCACCATCCCTAAGCCGACCAGCCAGAAAAAGAAAAGCGCGATCATCACCCCGGCGAGGCTGCCGTAGGTCAGATCGTAGTTGAACAGCATCGCCAGCGCAGGGGGCAGCAGCAGCGTGATCGCCACCCACCAGACGGTGACGAGCAGCGCCCCGGGCCACTTGGGATAGGCCTTGCCGCGATAGCGCGAGGGCGTGAGCGTGATGAACAGCAGGAAGATCGAGGCATAGAGCACGGCCGCGGTGGCCAGACGCGAGATCGTCAGCTCGGCGAAGATGAAGCCGAGCTGCGGGAACCAGGCGTCGATCACCTGCTCGGCGGCGGCAATGATGACCTGCATGAACAGCGACAGCATCAGCAGGACCACCGCGCCGAAGATTACTGCACTTGAGATCAGCCGATATCGCCAGAAAGCCTCGGTGGCGTGAGTGCCATAGGCACGGCGCAAAACGTCACGAATGGTCTCGAGCAGGCTGCCCACGGTCCACAGGCCGATGAAACCGCCCGCCCACAGGAGCCAGCCGGTTCGCGCCGACGCGACGTCGCGGGCAACAGGCTCGAGCCCCTTGGCGACGACCGGCGGCACGGCGGTGAGCACCTGGTGGATCAGCGCGTCGCGCTGCGACGGCTCGCCAAAGGCCGAGAGTACCGCGGTGATCACGATGAAGAACGGAAACAGGGCGAACATCGCCATGTAGGCGAGGTTGCCGGCATGGATGAAACCGTCGTGATAGGTGCCCGCCAGCACCCGCTTGGTGACGATGAAGATCCGCGTCCCGGGGCCCATGCGGCGTTGGATATCGCCGCGAAGCCCGGTGCGCCGGCGGTCGTCCCGGAGCGCCGCGCGGCGGCGCCCCTCGGGGGTCAGGTCGTCGTGCGCCGCGGGGTGATCGAGCGGTTTTTCCTCCACGACGCGGGGTCGGCCTTCAGACGCCGAGCCGGGCGCGCAGCGGCCGTGTGTCGCGCCAGCCGTCGAGCCGCTGGACGAGTTCGGCATCGAGTTCGGGAAGGTCGATCTGCAGCGTGACGAGCTGGTCGCCGCGGCTACCGTCCTTGCGCGTCATGCCGCGACCCTTGAGCCGCAGAGTCTTGCCCGAGCCGCTGCCGGGCGCGACGGTGAGCATGACCGCGCCGTCGACCGTCGGCGCCTTGACCTTGGCGCCGTGGATCGCCTCGTCGAGCGTGATCGGCAGGTCGAGGCGGATGTTGTCGCCGTCCTGCCTGAAGAACGGGTGCGGAAGAATCTGGATGATGACGATCGCATCGCCGGCGCCGCCCGGACCCTGTTCGCCCTTGCCCGAGAGGCGCATCTGGGTGCCCTCTTCGACGCCCGGGGGCAGCTTGAGGTCGATCGTCTTGCCGTCGGACAGGGTAATGCGCTGGGCCGCGAGCGTGGCGGCGTCGTGCAGCCCCACGCCAAGGCGGTACTGGACGCTGGCGCCCTTGGGCGCGCCGCGGCCACGGTTGCCGAACGGACTACCGCCGCCGCCGCCGCCGCCGAACATGCTCGACAGGATATCGCCGAAATCGGCGCCCTCGCTGTCGAAGCCCTCGGTCCGATAGCCACGCTGGCCGCCGAAGCCGCCTCCGCCGAAACCACCCCCGCCTGGCCCGCCGCCGAAGCCCATGGGGTTGCCGTCGGCATCGATCTCGCCGCGGTCGAAGCGCGCGCGCTTGTCCTTGTCGGACAATAGGTCGTAGGCGCGCGTCACGTCGCTGAAACGCTCGGACGCCTTGGGGTTGTCCTTGTTGCGATCGGGGTGAAGCTCCTTGGCGAGCTTGCGGTAGGCGGACTTGATGTCTTTTTCGCCGGCGCCACGCGCCACGCCCAGGGTGGAATAAGGATCTGCTGCCATCGCCCGTAACTAGGTGCGCCTGGCCATGACGGCAAGCCGCGCTTTCCACCACGAACCCGGAGGGCTATGCACTTGTTCCGGCCGGGAACCTCAGCCCAGGGCCGGCTTTCGACCCCCAGGACACCGTCAGCCCTGTCAACTTCGTGAGGATGCCGCATTGGAAGCCGAACAATTCGCCGAAGTCATTCCCCACGGCGATCCCTTTGCACTGTTCGATGCCTGGTTTGCCGAGGCCCAGGCGTGCGAGCCCAACGATGCCAATGCCATGGCGCTCGCCACGGCGACGCCCGACGGCATGCCGTCGGTGCGGATGGTGCTGCTCAAGGG
>Ga0075366_10000662_pt1 | contig 16222 bp, 18 predicted proteins | sample EndMethybrTD3031_FD_72351 | JGI IMG/M metagenome (GOLD analysis project Ga0075366, IMG submission 72351) | Populus endosphere microbial communities from Tennessee, USA - Endosphere MetaG P. TD hybrid TD303-1 | ecosystem: Host-associated > Plants > Roots > Endosphere | place: USA: Tennessee...
GTGCCGGTCGGCTGCGTGGTGGTGCGCGAGGGCGCCGTGATCGCGCGCGCCGGTAACCGCACGCTGCGCGACCGCGACCCGACGGCACATGCCGAACTGCTGGCGATCCGGCAGGCGGCCGCCACGCTCGGCTCCGAGCGGCTGACCGACTGCGACCTCTACGTGACGCTGGAGCCCTGCGCGATGTGTGCGGGCGCGGTGTCGTTCGCGCGCATCCGGCGGCTTTACTATGGCGCGGCGGACCCCAAGGGCGGGGCGGTGGACAACGGCGTGCGGTTCTTCGCGGCGGAAACCTGCCACCACCGGCCGGAGGTCTATGGCGGAATCGGCGAGAGTGAGGCGAGTGTATTGCTGAAGGAGTTCTTCAAGGCGCGTCGGTAATACGTACTCCGCTCATTCCCGCGAAAGCGGGAATCCAGCTCTTTCTGAGTTCTTGGCCGCTGGGTCCCCGCCTTCGCGGGGACGAGCGGAACTCATGCGTTGAGCAAAGCCCCAAGCCTCTCCTTCACCTCCGCCTTGATGGCGTCGGCCGCGCGCAAAATCGCGCTGGCCTGGAAGAAATCGAGCATACGGAAAATGCCGATATTCGGCCGCAGCACGAGGTCGGGTGCGCCCTCCTTCAGCTTGTGCTGCACGATGGTGTGGCCCATCACCGAGATGGTCGCCATCAGGCTGCTCCATGGATCGAGGGCGCTACCCGCCTCCTCGGCGCCGGAGGAGACATCGATCGCGACAATCACGTCCGCCTTGCCGCGCAGCCAGCCGAACGGCAGCGGATCGACTGCGCCGCCGTCCACCAGCGCCTTTCCATCATGCTCCATCGGCCGCACGAGCCCCGGCACGGCCATGGCGGCGGCGACTGCCGGCCGCAGCGGGCCGGAGGTGAACACGACGCCTTGCCGCGCGTGAAGGTCGGTCGCGATTGCGATGAACGGCAACTTCAGGTCGGAGAAGTCCGCCGGCAGCATGTCGCCAAGGAACGCGTCATAGAACTTGCCCGCATCGACGGCGAGCGGATTGCCAAAGCCCGCGCCGAGGAGTTGCGACCACGGCACGGCGCGCGCGCCTGAAAGGCGCCGCCACACCTCGCCGGGATTGTGCGCAAGATCGAGCACGTGGCGCCGCATCGCGCGGCCGGTGAGCCCCGCCGCATAGCCCGCGCCGATCACGGCGCCGATCGAGGAGCCCGCGATCGCGACAGGCTTCACGCCCATCTCGTCGAGCGCTTCCACGATTGCGATATGCGCGAGACCCCGCGCTCCGCCCGCTCCCAGCGCGAGCGCGAACGTCCGCACCTATTTCGCCCCGGCTTCCCGGGCAAACTCCCACGCGGTCGCCGCGAGCGGGCGCACCATCTGGGCACGCGCGGGCGCATTCGCGCTCGTGGCGGTGCCGTCGCGCACGCGCCCGACGATGCCTTGCAGGATCGCGGCGAGGCGGAAGAAGTTGTAGGCCGAGTAGACCGCCATGTAGGGCCGCGGATCGAGCCCGGTGTGCGCCACATACATGTCGACGTATTCGGCGAGCGGCGGAAGGCCGAGCGCCTTGAGGTCAAGCCCGACCAGCGTGCCGGTGCCGGCCGTCGATTCCGAAGCCGGCATGTGCCACTGCATGCAGTGATAGGTGAAGTCGGCGAGCGGGTCGCCCAGCGTCGAAAGTTCCCAGTCGAGCACTGCGAGCACGCGCGGCTCGTTCGGATGCAGGATCATGTTGTCGAGGCGGTAGTCGCCGTGCACGAGGCGCACCGGTGCGGGCGGCGGCAGATTCGCCGGCAGCCACGCCATGATGCGTTCCATTTCGTCGATCTTTTCGGTCTCCGAGGCGCGGTACTGCTTCGACCAGCGGTCAACCTGACGCGCCACGTAGTTCTCGCCGCGGCCGTAGTCGGAAAGGCCGATGTTCGCAGGCTCATAGGAGTGCAGCCGCGCCAGCGTTTCGTTCATCGCCCGGTAGACGGCGGTGCGCTCGGCCGGGTTGGAGTCCGGCATGTGCGGCACCCAGATCACACGGCCCTCGACGTAGCTCATCACGTAGAAGGCGGTGCCGGTGATGCTCTCGTCGTCGCAGTAGATCACCGGCTCGGCGGCCGGGAAGCCTTGGGCGTGCAGCGCGCTGATCACCTTGAACTCGCGGTCGACCGCGTGCGCGGAGGGCAAGAGCTTGCCCGGCGGCTTGCGCCGCAGCACGTATTTGCGCGTCGGCGTTTCGAGATAGTAGGTCGGGTTCGACTGGCCGCCCTTGAACTGCTTGACGGTCAGCGGGCCTTTGAAACTCTGCGCGTTCGCGCTCAGATACGCTTCAAGCTTCGCCACGTCGAAGCGCAATGGCTCCGCGACGTCCTTGGTGCCGGTATAGGTGGCTTGCCGGTCGTTTTGTGTCATGCGCTTCTCCCGGCCCGCAACCTAGCGGGCCGGAGCGCGATGGCAAGCGGGTCGGTCTCGCCTAGCGGAAGCTTCAGGCCTTCTCGCGTGCGACTGCCAGATAACCGATGTCGCGGCGGCAGAAGCCGTCCGGCCAGTCGATCTTGTCGACCGCAGCGTAAGCGCGCGTCTGCGCCTCGCCGACGGTCTTGCCCATGCCGCACACGTTGAGCACGCGCCCGCCATTCGCGGTGATCCGGCCAGCCTCGGCCTTCGTCCCGGCGTGGAAGATCGTGACATCGGGCAGCGCAGCGGCGGCATCGAGCCCACCGATCACCGAGCCTTTGCCATAGCTGCCGGGGTAGCCCTTGGTCGCCATTGCGACTGTCAGCGCGGCGCGGTCATCCCAGCGCAGATCGATGTCCTTCAGCGTGCCGTCGCGCGAGGCGATCAGCGCGGGCATCAGATCAGAGACAAGGCGCAGCATCATGACTTGGCATTCGGGATCCCCGAAGCGCACGTTGTATTCGATCAGCTTCGGACCCTGCGCGGTGAGCATCAGCCCGAGGTAGAGGATGCCTTTGAACGGCGACCCCATGGCCTTCATGGCTTTCAGTGTTGGGCGCACGAATGCATCCATCGCCTGCCGCGCAAGATCGTCGGTGAATTGCGGCACCGGCGAATAGGCTCCCATGCCGCCGGTGTTCGGGCCCTTGTCGCCATCGAAGGCGCGCTTGTGATCCTGGGCCGAAGTGAGCGGGATCGCGGTTTCACCGTCGCAGAGCGCGAAGAAGGAGACTTCCTCGCCGCTCAGGAATTCCTCGATGACGACTTCGGCGCCGGCTGCGCCGAGGCCGCCTCCGAACATCATGTCGATCGCGGCCTCCGCCTCGGCGATCGTATGCGCCACCACGACGCCCTTGCCGAGCGCGAGCCCGTCGGCCTTCACGACGATCGGCGCGCCGTGCGCCTGTACGTAGGCCCTCGCGGGCGCTGCGGCGGTGAAGCGTTCGTAGGCTGCGGTCGGAATGCCGTACGCGCGGCAGAGGTCCTTGGTGAAACTCTTCGACCCCTCGAGGCGCGCCGCGGCCTTGTTCGGGCCAAAGGTCCGGAAACCCGCGGACTCGATGTCGTCGACGATGCCGGCAACGAGCGGGTTGTCCGGCCCGACCACCACGAAATCGACGTTGTTCGCCTTGCAGAGGGCGATTACCGCCGCGTGGTCGGTGAGGTCGACCGGCAAGCACTCGGCCACCTGCGCGATCCCGGCGTTGCCCGGCGCGCACCAGAATTTTGTCTTCAGCGGGCTCTGGGCGATTTTCCAGGCGAGCGCGTGTTCGCGGCCGCCCGATCCGAGGAGGAGGATTCTCATGCCGGGTTGAGTGCCGGATCGGCGCGGTTGCTGTCCAGCGCCGCGCGGCGCTGCTGCAAAAAGCCTGTTGAAAGGCTTGACGTTAGTCATTGCTAACGGTAAGTGTAAGCTTACATATGAGCGAAAACCGATGGCGCAGAAGCGTCCTGAGAATCCCGCCGCCGACCGGATCGCCGTACTCGGCGATCCGATGCGACGGGCGATCTTCGAGATGCTTGCCGACGGGCCGCGCTCGGTCGGCGAGATCGCCGAGCGCTTGCCGGTGACGCGCCCGGCGGTGTCGCAGCATCTGCGCGCGTTGAGCGATGCCGGCCTCGTGACGCACGAGTCGGTCGGCACGCGCCATCTCTACCGCATCGAGCCCGAGCGCGTGGCCGAGGTGCGCGACTATCTCGATCGCCTTTGGCAGAAGGCGCTCGCTAACCTGAAGACCCGGATCGAAAAGCCGAACCAGTGAGGAGTGTGTCGTGACGTCCGTGCGCAAGGAGATCACCGTCGAAGTCAGCCAGGCGCGCGCATTTCGTGCGTTCACCGAGGAGCATGGCGCGTGGTGGCCGCTCGCGACGCATCACATCGGCGAGAAAGACGCCGTGACGGCGGTGATGGAGCCTCACGCCGGCGGGCGCTGGTTCGAGCGCGCGGCCGACGGCACGGAATGCCAATGGGGCCGGGTGCTGGTGTGGGACCCGCCGGGACGCATCGTACTCGCCTGGCAGATTGGCGCGAACTGGAAGCACGATCCGGATTTCGTGACCGAGGTCGAGGTGCGTTTCGTCGTGCTCGGGCCTGCGCTCACGCGCGTCGAACTCGAACACCGCCAGCTTGAACGCTTCGGCGAGGGGGCCGAGGCGATGCGCGGCGCGTTCGAGTCCGACGGCGGCTGGAACGGCATGCTGAAGCTGTTCGGAGAGCACGCTAAAGCGTGATTGCGGCTTTCGTGCCGGGCGGCAGCGCGTTCGGGTCGATTTCCACAATGCCGTCTCGGATGCGCACGCGATACGTCGCGAGTTTCTCGGTGAACGGCGGCGGCGCGCAGCCGTCTTCGAGGCGATACTCGTAGCCGTGCCACGGACAGGTCACGAGCCCGTTGAGGATGCAGCCTTCGCCGATCGGGCCGTTCTGGTGGGCGCAGACGTTGCTCAGCGCGCCGATCTGGTCGCCATCACGGAACACCGCGATGCGTTCGCCGCCCGCGGTCACGATGCGCGCGCGTTTGTCGGGGATCGAGGCGGGTGGCCCGACCGCGATCCATTCACCGCTCTGCGCACTCTCGCGCTCACGCCATGCGGCCGCGATGTGCAGCGCCGTCACCAACGCGAACGATCCCCCGAGCAGCAGCGGAATGAAGACGCGCCGGTCCTCCTGCATCAGGCCGAGCGCGACGTGCATCACCAGCACGCCGTAGGCGACATAGAGCGCCATGTGCAGCGCCTTCCAGACGCGCGGGGTCAGGAACGCGAGCCAGAAGTCGTGGCTGGTCGCGGCGAGCAGGAACATGATGGTGAGGCCCGTCAGGCCGAGCGCCTTGATCGGAAAGCCGATGAACTTGCCGTAGTCCGGGCTGCCGGTCATTTCCGACATCAGGTCGCCCATCGCGCCTTGCACCGCGAACCAGTCGACCACCGAGTAGGCGTGTACCAGCGCGACAAGGAACGTCAGCACGCCGAAGTGGCGGCGGTTGTAGAGCAGCGGCAGGAAGCGCGGCGAGAGGCGCGCGAGCGGGCCGATCATCAGGATGATGGTCAGCATCGTGAACGCGCAGGCGCCGAACGCCTTGATGCGCAGGTTGATCCAGGTGGGCGCGTCGGCCGGCGGGTTGCGCAGCGCTCCGACGGTCATGAACGTGCCAATGAACAGCGTCACACACCCGAGCAGGATCGCGTCGTAGACGATCTTTTTGCGGTTCCACTGCACCGCCTGAAAGCCGGCGCTCATTTGGCCGGCTCCGGCATACGCGCGTTAACGCGCGTCTTCGACTCAACACCGGCGGGCGGTTCGGGAGGCGGGCGCAGCACCAGTGCCATCGTGAAGCCAAGGCCGACGATCAGCGCCAGCACGGGCCAGAGCAGGCGGTGGAAACTGCGATGGCCTCGGGTCATCGCGCCGCTCCGATCCAGCGTTTGAGCACATAGGGCCACAGCGCCGCCGCGCCGGGCAGGATCAGCAGTCGCGCGCCGAGGCTCATGCGAGCCGATTGCACCCGCGTCACGCCGAAGGCCGCGAAGGCGAGCGCCGTGACGGCGCCGATCGCGCCGTAGAGCACGAGCAGATTGAGCAAAATTGCGACCGCCGGATGCATGCTGGTTCCCCGACAAGCCATACGGCGCCACTAAGAAAACGTTTCGCCGCCGCCCGGCCAACTTTAGGCTGGCCGGAACCCTCAAGGAACCGCTATTCGATTCGCATGGCCGAGCCCTCCCGCGTCAACATTCCGGAATGGAGCGTCTCCGAGCTGGCGGGGGCGCTGAAGAAGACCGTCGAGGACGCCTACGGCTTCGTGCGCGTGCGCGGCGAGATCACCGGCTATCGCGGGCCGCATTCGTCGGGCCATGTCTATTTCGCCCTTAAGGACGAGGGCGCCAAGATCGACGCCGTGATCTGGAAGGGCGTGTTCGGCCGCCTGCGCTTCAAGCCGGAAGAAGGCCTGGAGGTGATCGCGACCGGGCGGCTGACGACCTATCCGGGCCGCTCGTCGTACCAGATCATCGTCGAGGGGCTGGAGCCTGCCGGTGTGGGCGCGCTGATGGCGCTCTTGGAGGAGCGCAAGAAGAAGCTCGCCGCCGAAGGCCTGTTCGACGAGGCACGCAAGCAGCTCATTCCGTACCTGCCCGACGTGATCGGCGTTGTGACGTCACCCACGGGGGCGGTGATTCGCGACATCCTGCACCGGCTGAGCGATCGCTTTCCGCGCCGCGTGATTGTGTGGCCGGTGCGCGTTCAGGGCGACGGCTCGGCGGAGGAGGTTGCGGCGGCGATCCGTGGCTTCAACGCGTTGCCCGAAGGCGGGCGCATCCCGCGGCCCGACGTGCTGATTGTTGCGCGCGGCGGCGGCTCGCTGGAAGATCTGTGGTCGTTCAACGAGGAGATTGTGGTCCGCGCTGCGGCCGACAGCATGATCCCGCTGATCTCCGCCGTCGGTCACGAGACTGACGTGACGCTGATCGACTTTGCCTCCGACAAGCGCTGCCCGACGCCGACCGCGGCGGCAGAGTGCGCGGTGCCGGTGCGCGTCGACTTGCTGGCGCAGATCGACGGTCTCGCGCGGCGGCAGCTCGGCTCGTGGGCGCGCGGCATGGACGCGCGCCGCACCGAACTGCGCGCCGCCGCTCGTGCCTTGCCCGCTGCGGACGACCTGCTCGCCGTGCCGCGCCAGAAACTTGACGCGCTCGCCGAGCGTCTGCCGCGTGCCTTGAAGGCGAACGCGCAGATCCACCACACGCAATTCTCGCGCACGGCCGCGCGGCTCTCGCCGCCGCTGTTGCGCGCGCGGCTGCGCAGCGGACAGGAGCGGTTGAATGCGGCCGGCGGCCGGCTCAGCGCGGCCGTGCGCGCGAACCTCGCGGCGCATCGGACCCGCATCGGGCGCGACCGCGAGCGGATCAATGCTCTGCTGGAGCGCGGCGAGCGTGGCGTGCGGCGTGTGCTGGAGCGGCGCAGTGCATCGCTGGAGCGCTCCGAGAAGCTGCTCGCCGCCTACTCGTATCATGGCGTGCTGGCGCGCGGCTTTGCGCTGGTGCGCGACGAGGCGGGGCACCCGCTGCGCAGTGCCGGCGTTGTGAATGCTGGCGCGCGGCTCGACATCGAGTTTCAAGACGGGCGCGTCAGCGCAGTGGCGTGCGGCGAGGGAACTCAGACGCCTGCGCCCACGAAGCCTGAGCCTAAGGCCAAGCCGCGCAAGGGCGGCGGCGAGGGGCAGGGGAGCCTGTTCGGCTAGCGGAGGCGCGGATGCCGCGAGCAGTCGTGATGCGCGCCTATGGCGGGCCGGAGGTGCTCGCCATCGAGGATGGGCCGCTGGCGCCCAATGAAATCCGCGTGCGCACCATCGCGGCCGCAGTGAATCATTCCGACCTCGAAATCCGCGCCGGCAACCGGCCGATCCAGCGTGCGCAGCCGTTCCCCTACGTGCCGGGTCTCGAGGTGGTTGGCGACGTCGTCGAACTTGGCGGCGCGGTCGCCGACTTCCGCATCGGCGATCGCGTCATCACGATGATGCAAGGCACTGGCGGCGTGCGTGCCAAGCGCGACGGCGGCTATGCCGAGTATGCGTCGATGCCAGCGTCCGTCGCAGCGCCGGTTCCAGCCGATCTCGACCCGCTCAATGTTGCGGCGCTCGGCCTTGCCAGCGTCACGGCGTTCGAAGGGTTGCGCAAATTGGGCGACGTGCGCGCGGGCCGCGTCGCCGTGACCGGCGCTTCCGGCGGTGTGGGCTCGGCAGCGGTCTGCATTGCGCGTGCGCAGGGCGCGCATGTCGTGGCCATCGTGTCGCGGGCGGAGCGGGTTGGCTACGCGCACTCGCTCGGCGCGAGCGAGGTGCTGCTTGCAAGCGAAGTCGAAAACGGCGTGCTCGGTGAGGCGAGCATCGATGGCGTGCTCGATACCGTGGCGGGCAAGCTGTTTCGCCCCTGCGCCGATGCCTTGCAGCCCGACGGCGTACTCTCGGTCGTGGGCGCGGTCGGCGGCGGCGAGGTCACGCTCGATGCCTATGCGCTGCTCGAGATCACGCTCACCGGCTATTCGTCCGAAAGCCTCGATGGACCGAGCCTGCGCGCCGCGATGGAGAAGATCTGCTGGTGGCTGCGCGAGGGCCAGCTGAAGCCGCCATCCCGCGCCGTTTTTCGGTTGCAAGATGCGGCGCAGGCACACGCCGCGCTGGAGGCGCGTGGCGTCGAGGGCCGGCTGCTGCTCGTCCCTTAAATCCGCCGCCCGGCGTCCTGCCAGTACGGATCGCGCAAACGCCGCTTGAAGATCTTGCCGCTTTCCTCCCGCGGCAGCGCATCGGAGAACTCCACCACGCGCGGCACCTTGTAGTCGGCGATGCGGGCTTTCAGGAACGTGCGCACCGCGTCGCGCTCCAGCATCGTGCCGCCCTGTGGCTGCACGTGCGCGGCAAGCGCCTCGCCGAACTCGGCATCCGGAATGCCGAACACCGCGCAGTCGGCGACGCCCGGCATCGTGATCAGCACGGCCTCGATCTCGGCCGGATAGATGTTCACGCCGCCCGAGATCACCATGTCGGACTTGCGGTCGCAGATGTAGAGGAAGCCGTCGCGGTCGAAGTAGCCGACGTCGCCGACCGCCACGAGCCCCTCGCGATCGATGGCTTTGCGGTCCGCGTCGCGGTTGATGTAGGTGAAATCCGGGTACGCGGTCTGGCGGCAGTAGATCAATCCGGGCTCGTGCGGTGGCAGCATCTCGCCGTCGTCGCCGATGATGCGGATTTCCGCGCCGGGCAATGGTCGCCCGGCCGAGCCGGGATGGGTCTGCGCGTCGGCCGAGGAGAGGAACGTGATAAAGCCGGCCTCGCTGCTGGCGTAGCTCTCGTTGATGACCGGGCCCCACCACTCGATCATCTGCTTCTTGACTTCCGGCGGACAGGGCGAGCCGGTGCTCGCCACGAACTTTACCGAGGAGACGTCGTAGCGCTTCTTCACATCGTCGGGCAGGCGCAACAGGCGCACGAAGTGCGTCGGCACCAGATAGAGCCGGTCGAGCTTGTGCTCCTGGATGTCGGCGAGCAGCCGTTCGGCATCGAAGCGCTCGTGCACAAGGACGAGATCGCCGAACAGCGCGCTCTGGATGCCGTACGACGCGGGCGCCGAGTGATAGAGCGGCGCGACGATCGCGGTGCGCATGCCTTGCTTGATGCCGAGCGCATGCTGCGTGATTTCGGACACGCGGCCCACTTGCTCCGGCGTCGGCGCGAGGCGCTTGACGCCCTTGGGTTTGCCGGTGGTGCCGGATGAGTAGGGCAGCGAGTAGTGCACCTTGCGCGGCGGGCCCTCGTAGGAGGGCGCGCTCGCGATGAACTGTTCGTACTCGGTCGCGCCTGGAGGGACCTGGCCAAGCGCATCGGAGATGCGAAACGCCGCACGCACGGCGGGTGGCGGCTCGACCACGACGACATGCACGCCGTCGGGCACGCCGCCCTCGATCTGTCGCAACAGATCGGCGTGGACGATGAGCGCCTTCGCGCCGCAGTCGCGCAGGATGAAGCCGGCTTCGTCAGCCTTGTAGTGCCAGTTGATCGGGCAGGAGTAGGTGCCAGCAAGCCGTGTGACGTACATCGCTTCGAGGAACGTGATGTCGTTGCGCAGCATGATCGCCACGACGTCGCCTTCTTGCAGGCCGAGCGCGATCAGTCCGCCGGCGCCGCGCCTGGCGCGCGCCTCGATCTCGGCGCCCTCCCGCCGTGTGTCGCCTGCCTGGATGGTCGCGACCATCGTCCTCCCTCGAATTCTTTTTGCTCTTGGCTAAAGTCTATGCGGCGAAGTCTATCGCAGGCCTGCCTACGACGGAAACGCGGGCTTGGCGAGATGCGGCTGTCCGCTCTGCGGAACGCCGCGTCAGTTTGCGCGGAAATGCGTCAGCGCGCGATCCACTCGGCAACGCGCTTGATGGCGTCGGCGCGTGCGCTGGCGTCCGTGCCCACGTGCACGCGGCCGGACGCGCCGGTCGCGAACGCCACATTGGCGCGCTGCTGGAGCGGCAGGTTGGGATGGTCGAAGTCGTGGTGGGCGCCGGGATAGACCACGATCTGTGTGCGCGCGCTGCGCCCGCGTGCGCCCGCCACCATCTGATCGCAAACGCTGGCCGAGGCCCAGTCATCCTTGGCGCCGATCAGCACCAGGGTCGGCACGCGGGCGCTCCAGGCGGTATCGCGCAAGCGACGGCAGCCGGGATAGAACGCGACCGTCGAGCGGAAGTCGGGACTCGTGCCCTTCTTGCCGGTGTGCGGGCGGATCGCCCACAGGGCCGCGACCGCGCCGTTGGCCCAGCCGATCAGCGAGACGCGGTCGGCCGAAACGTAACTCTGCTGCTGCAGCCAGTGTCGCGCCGCGTCGGCGTCGACCGCCCGTTCCCGCCCGGAGCGCTGGCTGCGCTGCCCGACGTTGCATTGGGAGGGGAGGTTGCGCGGGCCGAAGCTGTCCGGGAACAGCACCACGAAGCCTGCCGCGGCCATCCGCTCGCCCCAGTCGCGGTATCGCGCGGCCACCACCTCCTGGCCGGTGCCGAGGCCGTCGCAATTGTGCATGGCGACGATGGCGGGGAACGGCCCCTTGCCTTCGGGGCGGTAGAGGTAGCCCTTCAGTTTCACGACGTCCTTGGGGCCCTCGGTCGCGAACTCGACGGTGTCGGGCACGTCGGCGGCAGCGGCCACCGGCGCGAAAGCCAGCGCGGCAGCAAGGATGAGGAGCCTGGTTGGCCGCATCGGGTACACCAGCCCGCCGCCAGCGCGGGCCGCTTGAGGGTTTTCGCCCGCCGCCTGAACGACTATGTTCGGGCATGCTGCGTTGCAAAGATAAGGCCGCCCCGGCCCTGAACGGAGACTGAACGTGCTCAACCGCTTTAGCGGGCCCTCGCCAATGCCGGGCGAGGCCGAGGTGAAGTATCTCGATGGGGATTTCCGGGTCGTGCGCCCGGGCGCGTTCGTGCGCTGCGCCGTGACCAACGTGCCGATCCCGCTGGATGAGCTGAAATACTGGAGCGTCGCGCTTCAGGAGGCTTATGCGAGCCCTGAGGCGGTCCTCCAGCGCCACCGCTACCCGGGCGCTTGAGGCCGCAGCGCGCCCTCGATCAGGGCGGCGAAGGCGTCGGCTTCCTTCACGAAGAGTTCAACAGGCAGCGCGCGGGTGCGGCCCGCGAGCGCAGTCACCTGCGCGTCGCCTTGCAGGCGAACGAGGTCTTTTTCGGTGGTGAGGAGGGTGAGTTTCTGGCGGTCGGCCTCCCGGAGCAGGTCGCGGGCCTCGCGCAGCATAAAGCGGTGGTGGTCCGGGAAGGCGCGCGTCACCGGCGCGTCGATCCCGGCGGCGGCCAGCGTCGCGAAGAACTTTCCCGGATTGCCGATGCCGGCGAACGCCAGGACCCTCTGGCCCGCGAGTGCGGCGAGCGCGGCGCGGTCAGGTTCGAGCCGTGCATGAAATACGGGCAGGCCGCTGACGATGTCCGGCCCGTCGCCCACCATCAACACCGCCTGAGCGCGGGCGATCTGCGGCGCCAGCGGCGCACGAAGCGGACCGGCGGGCAGGGCATGCCCGTTGCCGACCCCGCGCGCCGCGTCGATGACGAGGATGGAGAGGTCCTTGGCGAGCGTGGGATTCTGGAAGCCGTCGTCCATCACGATCACGCTTGCGCCGCTCGCGACCGCATGGCGCGCACCCGCGGCGCGGTTGTGCGCGACGACGGTCGGCGCGACACGTGCGAGCAGCAGCGGCTCGTCGCCGACCTGCGTGGCGGTGTGGCCGCTCTCGACTGTCACCGGTCCGGCAAGCCGTCCGCCATAGCCGCGCGTCAGGAACATCGGGCGCTGCCCTTTGGCAAGCAGCATGCGGGCGATTGCAATCGCGGCCGGAGTTTTGCCGGCGCCGCCGACGGTCGGATTGCCGATGCAGATGACTGGTGCGCCCGCGCGCTCGCCTTCTTGCGACAGCCGCTTCGCCGCGACTGCACCGTAGATCGCGCCGAGGGGGGACAGCAGCGCCGAAAGCGCTCCGGGCTTGTCCCACCAGAAGCGCGGCGTCCGCATAAGATTAACGCCGCTCCAGATCGAGCTGCATCAGGTAGGGGTCGATGGCGGCGAGCGTACGGCGCAACGCGCCGCCAAGCTGTTCGACCGTCGCAAGTCCGGCGTCCGCGACCTGCTTGCGCGCGTTGGCGTCCGACAGCCACGCGCCGATGCGCAGCACCAGCTTGTTGACGTCGAGTACCTCCTCGGCGCCGCGTGCCTCGTCGAGCGAGGCGTAGATCTCGGTGAAGTTCCACACATGCGGCCCGTGCAGGATCGCGGCGCCGAGCTTGGCGGCCTCGATCGGGTTCTGCCCGCCGTGCCGCACCAGCGAGCCGCCCATGAAGACGATCGGGGCCACACGATAGATCAAACCGAGCTCGCCGATTGTGTCGGCGACGTAGACGTCGGTGCCGCGATCCGGGAGCAGATTGCGTGAGCGTGCAATCGCGTTCTGGCCCGCGGCGGTCGCGATCTCGACCACACCCGGCCCGCGCTCGGGATGGCGCGGCGCGATGATGGTGAGCAGGCCCGGGAAGCTCTGCTTCAGCCGCCGATGCGCGTCGATGATCACGGCTTCCTCGCCCGGATGCGTCGAGGCGGCTGCGATCACCGGACGGATGCGCACGGCGACCCGCATGGCGTTGAGCTTGCCGGCATCGACCGGCGGCGCCGGCACGTCGAGCTTGAGATTGCCCGTCATGGTGACACGCGGCGCGCCGAGTTCGCGGAAACGCTCCTCGTCGGCGTCGGACTGCGTCATGCACAGATCGAAGCTGCCGAGCAGTGCGCCGATGGTCTTCGGCAGATAGCGCCAGCGCGTGAACGAGCGCTCCGAGAGGCGGCCGTTCACGAGGATCAACGGAATATTGCGCTTCGCGCTGCCCATAATGAGGTTCGGCCAGAGATCGGACTCGGCGAACAGCGCGAGGTTCGGCTTCCAGTGGTCCAGGAAGCGCGACGTGAAGATCGGCGAATCGAGCGGCACGAACTGGTGGATCACGCCTTGCGGCAAGCGCTCCTCGGCAAGCCGCGCCGACGTGACGGTGCCCGACGTCACCAGCACGTTGAAGTGCCGCTGCCGCAAACCCTCGACCAGCGGGATGATCGCCAGCATCTCGCCGACGCTTGCGCCGTGGGCCCAGACGAGATGGCCGGGCGGACGCGGGATGCGCGTCTCGCCGCGCCGCTCGCCGAGCCGCTGTGGGCTCTCCTTGCCGCGCGCGAGCCGGCGCGACAGCAACAGCGGTGCGATCGGCGTCGCCATTCCTGACAACCCCGCATAAGCCCGCAGTGTCCATGGCATCCGGCTAGCCACGGCTTTCAGTCTCCGTCTTGCGGTCGACGATCGCGTAGGCACGTGCCGTCGCCACGTTCAAATTCTCCTCGACCTGCCGCCGGTAGGCTTCCAGCGCAGCGTCATCGGCGTCGGAAGGCACGCGCACCGGCTCGCCCCACACGGCCGCGCGGCGGCCGAACGGAAGGTTGACGGTGGTGCGATCCCAGTTGCCGACAACATAGCGCCTGCTGGTTGCAACCGCGACCGGGTAGATCGGGCGCCCAGATGCGCGCGCCAGCATGACGATTCCAAGACCGGCGACGCGCGCAATCTTCGGCACGTCGGCGGTCTGCACGACAGTGACGTTCTCCCGCAGCGCGTTGCGCATGGCCTGGAACGCGCCGACGCCGCCCTTGCGGTCGAAGCGGCCGCCGGTGTCGCCGGAACCGCGGATCGTCTCCATGCCGAGCTTCTCGGCGGCGATCGCGTTGATCTCGCCGTCACGATGGCGCGAGACCAGCACGGTGGCGCGATCCTTCGGACGGCGCAGGAACGGACCCATGAAATGCTGCCCGTGCCAGATCGCGAGGATCACCGGCCAGTCGGCATCGACCCGCGTGTAGGCATCGGCCGGTTCCATGACGGAGCGCGTGGTCCGGGCGACCAAACGCAGGTATGCGGCGACGAGCGAACCGAGCCCGACCTGAAACCAGCGCTGCCGCGCCATGGTACGCCACACACTCATGGAGAGTCACGCGCGCTCAGGGTTTTCGCGTCGTGTCGGTCGCGGGGTCGAGCAGCCGATGCATGTGGACGATGAAGTAGCGCATCTGCGCGTTGTCGACGCTGCGCTGTGCTTTCGACTTCCAGGCCGCGTGCGCGGTGGCGTAGTTCGGAAAAATCCCGACGATATCGAGCTTGTCGAGATCCTTGAACTGCACGTCGTCGAGCGACTTCAGTTCACCGCCGAACACCATGTGAAGCAATTGCTTCGGACCGTTGTCGTTGTCCATCGCCCAACCCCTCGAAGCCTTTTACCGGATTTGTGGCAGTGCCGGATTTACGCCGGCGCGAGCGTGTTGGCGCGCACCAGCCCAAGGAACGCTTCGTGACGCAACCGCCCCGCTGCGACAAGCGCACCATGCGAGGGATCGGCGCGATTGTAAATCAGGCGCGCGCCCTCGAACGTTGTCAATGCGCCGCCGGCTTCGTGCACCAAAAGGTCGGCAGCCGCAAGATCCCAATCATGTGCGCTGCTTAACGCAAAAGCCACATCCAGCGTCCCGGCGGCGACGCGGGCAATGCGCAGCGCCAGCGAGAAGACTTTTGGTTCGGCAACCAGTGTCGGTGCGACCTTGTTCAGGCGTTCCAGCATTGGCTTGGGTCCTGCCGCAACGGCACGATCGAAATCGCCGCCGGGGCTCGCCGTGGCGGCACGCCCATTCAGCGTGGTGCCTTCTCCGGCGGCAGCGAGATAGAAGTTATCTTCGGCCGGCGCATAGATCGCCGAGATCACCGGCCGCCCATCCTCGACCAGCGCGACCGCCACCGACCAGTCGGTACGTCCATTCAGGTAAGCGCGTGTGCCGTCGATGGGATCGACCACCCAGAGACGCTTTGCATCCAGCCGGGTGCGATCGTCTTCGGTCTCCTCCGAGAGCCAGCCGCAGTCCGGGGCGATGCGCATCAGGCGCTCGCGCAGGAAGTTGTCGACCGCGATATCGGCTTCGGTGACGGGCGAACTGCCGTGCTTGGTCCAGCTCTTGAGCGCTGCGCTCTTGAATGTGCTCGCCGCGAGGCGGCCTGCCTCGCGCACCGTGGCTTCGACCTCGGCGATGAGCGGAGCGCGCACGGTTGCCTCAGGTGCCGGCAACGGTCAGTCCCTCCAGGCGCACGGTCGGCGCGTTGGTGCCATAGCGGAACGCGAGATCGTTCGCGGGCGTGAGCGAGGCGAAGATATCGGTGAGGTTGCCGGCGATCGTGACCTCGCTGACCGGGTACGTGAGTTCGCCATTCTCGATCCACAGTCCTGACGCGCCGCGGCTGTAGTCGCCGGTGACGAGATTGGCGCCCATGCCGATCAGGTCGGTGACATAAAAGCCGTCCTTGATGTCGGCGATCAGTTCCTTCGGCGTGACGTGACCCGCTTCCATGTGCAAGTTGGTTGGCGACGGGGATGGCGACGACGATACGCCGCGCGCCGCGTGACCTGTGGTGCTAAGCGAAAGCTCGCGCGCGGTCGCGCTGTCAAGGAACCATGACTTCAGAACGCCGTCCTCGATCACCGCGAGCGGCTTGCCGGCGATGCCTTCGCCATCGAAGGGGCGCGAGCGCAGGCCGCGATGGCGCAGCGGGTCGTCCACGATGCGGACGCCGGAGCGAAACAGCTGCGCGCCCATGCGATCGCGCAGGAAGCTCGTCTTGCGGGCGATCGACGCGCCGTTGATCGCGCCAGCAAGATGCCCGACCAGCGTGTTGGCGATGCGTGG
>Ga0075366_10000663_pt1 | contig 16198 bp, 13 predicted proteins | sample EndMethybrTD3031_FD_72351 | JGI IMG/M metagenome (GOLD analysis project Ga0075366, IMG submission 72351) | Populus endosphere microbial communities from Tennessee, USA - Endosphere MetaG P. TD hybrid TD303-1 | ecosystem: Host-associated > Plants > Roots > Endosphere | place: USA: Tennessee...
CACGCCACTCTAGCCGCAGCCAGTAGCGTCCCTCGAGCGAATCCAGATGTTCGTTCGTCAGCGTCCCGACGCCCAGGCCGAGACGCTGTTGGACGATGTGGAACGCCTCGTGCGCGAACGCCTCGCCGCGGGTGCGAGCCGGCCAATTGGCGATGGTGTCCCACGTGAGCGCCGCCCACATCGTGTCGCCCCACTGTACGGGTCCGTTCAGCAAGCCGATCAGCTTCGGGCGAGGCGCGTCCGGGGGCGGCTGGCTGGTGGCGACCGTCTGCGTCCGCGCGTCGCCGATCACCATGGGCGCGCAGATTGACATCCCCCACAGGCGTCCGCCGTCGCGCTCGCAGACGACCGTGGCTTCCTTGAAGTACTCCTGGGCGCGCTGCTGATCGACCTGGGCGGCTATCGGCAGCGGACGGCCGATGATCAGGAAGGCGAGGACCGCCGTGCACGGGACTGGGATCCGCATCGTCCACCCTCCGGCCTGCCGCGCCGCCCGGCGCGCCCGAGCATCATACGCGCGGCGGTAGACGCAGAGAGCTTTGGCTGGTAGAGTATGGCGCGGCCATGACCCTGTCGACCCTGGACTTCGTGCTCGGCTGGCGCATGCTGCGGCGCTACCCCGGGATCACCGCCATCGGCACGGTGGCCATGGCCGTCGCGATCGCGCTCGGGATGCTCTACTTCGAGGGGCTCACCAAGGGATTCCATCCGACGCTGCCGGTGGCGGAGGGCGACCGCATCGTCACGATCCGCTACTGGGACGTCGCCAAGCGGACGCTGGAGGAGCGCTCGCTGCACGACTTCGCGCTGTCGCGCCCGACCGTGAAGACGATCGAGCTGTTCGGGGCGGCGCAGGTGTTCACGCGCAATCTCGCGACCGCGGACCATCAGGTCGAGCCAGTGCGTGGGGCCGAGGTCACGGCGAACGCGTTCCGGCTGATGGGCACGATGCCGCTGGCTGGACGGACCTTGACCGCGCGTGACGAGCAGCCCGGCGAACCGCTGGCGGTGGTGATTGGCGAGCGGATCTGGACGACGCGATTCGGGCGCGATCCGTCTGCCGTCGGCCAGCCCGTCACGGTGGGCACGGCGGACGCGACCATCGTCGGCGTCATGCCGGACGGCTTCGGCTTCCCGGTCAATCAGCATCTCTGGCTGCCGCTGCGCACCGACGGCTCGCTCCTGGCGCCGCGCACGGGACCGCCGGTCACCCTGTTCGGCCGCCTGGCCCCCGCCGCCTCGCGGCAGCAGGCGCAGGCCGAGCTCATCGGCATCACGGCGAGGCTGGCGGCGGCCAATCCCAAGGCCTACGAGAACCTCCAGCCGTGGGTCGTGCCCTATGGCGCGCCGCCGCTCGAGGGGGACACCCCGATCATCGCCAACGTCCTCTACGGCGCCAACACGTTCTTCCTGCTGGTGCTCGGCGTCATCTGCACGAACGTCGCGACGCTGATCTTCGCGCGCACCGCCACGCGCGGGTGGGAGGTCGCGGTGCGCAACGCGCTCGGCGCCAGTCGTGGCCGCATCGTCGCGCAGCTGTTCGCCGAGGCGCTGGTGCTGACGGCGCTCGCCGCCGGGCTCGGGACGCTGCTGGCCAGGCTCGCGCTGCGCTGGGGCCTGAGCGTGGCCGGCGACCTGCTGCCGTTCTGGATCACCGACAGCCTGTCGGCGACGACGCTGCTCTACGCGGGACTCCTCACCGTGATGGCGGCGGTGATCGTCGGCATCCTGCCGGCGCTCCGCGTGACCCGACTCAACGTGCAGGACGGCTTGCGCCGCGAGCAGGCGGCTGGCGCGAGCCTCCGCTTCGGCGGCGTGTGGACGACCGTGATCATCGTGCAGGTCGCGATCACGGTGGCGATGCTGCCGCTGGCGTCGGTCCTCGTCATGGCGTCGAACCGCTTCCAACAGCGCGCGGACGCGGTCGGTGCGGAGCGTTACCTGGCGGCCGCGATCACCTTCGAGCGCCAGTCGGATGCGGCCGACGCCACGACCACGGTCGCTCGCGGGCGCGCGAGCCTGGCCGAGCTCGAGCGGCGGCTGCGGGCCGAGCCCGGCGTCGAACAGGTCGCCTTCGGCGATCGGCTGCCGGTCATGGACACCTCCAAGGCCGGCATCGAGGTGGACACCGCCACCGGCGCGCCCTCGACGGGTCTGCGCGTGAGCACGTTGTCGCACGTGTCCCCCGGCTTCTTCCCGGCCTTTGGCGGCGCCGTCGTCGCGGGCCGGACGTTCTCGCCGGCGGACGTCGAACGCGGCAAGGTCCTGATCGTGAACCAGTCATTCACGCGCCTCGTGCTCGGCGACCGCAACCCGGTCGGGCAGCGCATCCGCATCGCGCACAGCGAAGAGGACGGGGTCACGGCGGACGACGGCTGGTACGAGATCATCGGCATGGTCCGCGACATCGGCTGGCAGATGCCGGAGCCGTCGGAGCAGGCCGCCATGTATCACCCGGCGATCCTGCAGCCGGGCACCAGCGTCAGCGTCGCGGTGCAGGTCCAGGATCCGAGCGCGTTCGCGCCGCGCTTGCGCGTCCTGGCAAACGCCGTCGACCCGGAAATGCAGCTCACCGACGTGCAGCGGCTGACCGACGTCGGCGGCCGCGGGGCGGCCCTCACGTGGACGGTGACCTACGTCGCCGGCACCGTGTCCTTCCTCGTACTGCTGCTGTCGGCGTCGGGCATCCACGCGCTGATGTCGCTGATCGTCACGCGCCGGACGCGCGAGATCGGCATCCGCGTGGCGCTGGGCTCGCCGCCGCCGCGCATCGTCTCGGGGATCTTCCTGCGCGCCTTCCTGCAGATCGGCCTGGGGATTGTCGGCGGTACCGTCCTGGTGGCGCTGAAGATCGACTTCGGTTCGGCGACGCAGGTGCTGCTGCTGGCCGGCGCGGACGCGATCATGCTGGTCGCGGGGCTCGTCGCGTGCGCCCTGCCGCTGCGGCGCGCGCTCTCGGTCGATCCGACGGTCGCACTCAAAGCCGAGGCGTGAGGGCGCCGGCGGCTACGCGCCCATCCGCAGGTCGACCGCACCCAGCGTGCCGAAGTCGGCGCGGACGTGGTCACCGGGCGCGATCGGCGGCGGGACGATGCACGTGCCCGTCGTCACGACTTCGCCGGCGCGCAGCGTCACGCCGAGGCCGGAGAGCTCGTTCGCGAGCCAGGTGAGCGCGAGGCGCGGATCGCCGAGCACGTGGCCGCCCTTGCCGGTGCGCACGTCGCGATCCGCGACGCTCGCGGTCACCGCGTGCTCGACGAGGTCCAGGCGCCGCCAGTCAGCGGTGGCCGCCGGACCGAGCACGAAGTAGTGCGCGCACGCGTCGTCGGCGATCAGCTGCGCGGCGCCCACCCGGGTGAAGTCCTCGTAGCGCGAGTCGGGAATCTCGATCGCCGGGTGCAGGGTGGCGACGGCGTCGAGCACGTCGTCGACGGTGTAGGCCTCGCGCCGCGGCGGCAGGTCCGCCGCCATCCGGAAGGCGAACTCCGCCTCGATGACCCGCATGCGGTTGGCGCCGAACGGCACCTCCGCGCCCGGCGGGTAGACGCGCTCACGAAACAGCCGGCCGGCGAACGGACCGTCGACGTTGATGTGCCGCTGGCCCGCGACGCTGGTGGCCGCGATCTTCCAGCCGAACAGCGGATGCGCACTGTAGCGCGTCAGGGCCGCCTGCACCGCGTAGCCGTCGGCGCGCGTCAGCGGCCTGACCGCCTCGGGCAGCGCCGGCATCCGCCGGCCGTCGCGCCAGTGCTCCCACACGATGTCGGCTGCCGCCGTCGCGACCGGGTCCATGCCGACGCAGCTTAGCGCACGGCGGACGCGGGCGGTCTACGTGGCCTTGACGCCGGCGGCGGCCAGGTATTCGCCCATCGTGCGTGCGTAGTGGGGGAAGGCGACTTCGGGCTCCTCGATCTCGGGATGCCACTTCTTCTCCCACTCGTAGCAGTAGTAGCCGGTGTAGCCGGCTTTGGCGAGCACCGCGACCTGCTCCTTGACGGGCACCTCGCCGGTGCCCGTCAGGACGTACCGCCGATCCGTGCCTTCCGGCTTCGAGTCCTTCAGGTGCGTGTGCCGGACGTAGCGGCCGAGCGCGGCGTAGGTGTCCGCCGGCGCCTCGTGTCCCGCGACGAAGGTGTGGTGCGCGTCCCACAGGAGCGCGAAGCCGGGCGAGCCGACCGCGTTCTGGATCTCGACGAGATCCTTCGACCGGGTGAAGTCGCCGTGCGACTCCTGCAGCACGACCACGCCCGCCGCCTTGGCGTGCGCGGCCATCTGCCGGAAGCCGTCGGCGACGCGCTTCATGACGTCCTCGCGCGGTTCTCCCTCGGGAAACTTGTCGCCGAACATCCGTACGTATTTGACGTCCATCGCGTGGGCGAGGTCGATGAACCGGCGGCCTTCGTCGAACTGCGCCTGTCGCACCGTCGGGTCCTTCTCGTGCATGCGGGACGACGCGCCGAGGTCCGAGATCACGAGGCCCAGGGCCGCCAGATCCTTGCGGGTGTCCGCGAGGCGTGACCCGGCGAGCTCCGGGACCTTCGTCAGGTCCATCTCACCGGCGACGCCTCTGAGCTCGAGCGCGGAGTAGCCGAGCTGATCCGCCTGTTCGAGGATGGTCTTCCAGCTCCACGCCGGACAGCCCAAGGTCGAGAACGCGATCGGATAGCGCTTCGACGGCCGGGCGCGAAGCAGCGCCGGCGCGGCCAGCCCTGCCGACAGAGTCGTGAGGAACACTCGACGGGTGGCACGCATGGAAGGCCCCTTTCGAGGCGGATTATATGTGCGGCTCGTTCGGCCCCGTCGCGTGCGGGCGGCCCAGCTTGCGGCGATGAGTGGGTAGTCGGTTGCCACCTCAGATTCATCCGGGCGTCCCGGAGCCCAGCCCGGCAGTCGTAGCGACAGTCGCTTTAACGCGTTGCGTTGCAACGAGAAGACGATCGAAGGTTCACCGTCGAGTCGGTTTGGCGCCGGTCTTGCCCTCTCTCGAGATCGTGATGAGAGGAGGTCTCTGATGACGAATCGCACACTGACGGCTGTGACGGTCGGGGTTCTGGGGCTCGGGGCAGTGGGTGCCGGCGTCTGGTGGGGCATGCACAGGAACGCGCCGATTGCGGAGACGCCCGCGGCCGTCGCCGAACCGACGGCCGATGCCGCCAAGCCGGCCCGCGTGACGACGCCGCGTGTGGTGGCGAAGAAGGACGTCGAGAAGACGACCATCGCGCCCGACGTCGTGCCGTCCCTCCCGGCCACGCAAGCGGAGCTGCACGACCGGCTGAAGCCGCTGATGAATCGCGGGACGCGGATGGCGCAGGCCGCGGAAGGGTTCCGTGACGCCGAGCAGTTCGCCGCGGTCGCGCACGCCGCCCGCAATACGGGCGTTCCCTTCGTCGTCCTGAAGCACCGCGTGCTCGAGGAGCGGCAGACGCTCGCGCGGGCGATCCGCGCGTCCAAGCCCGACCTCGACGCGGAGCATGAGGCCGCGCGGGCCCGTAATGCCGCGCGCTTCGACATCGCCGTGATCACCGGCTAGGACCGACCATCTCTCGGGTAGCAGGAGGCCGCGTCAGCCACCCGGCTGGCGCGGCCGTCGTGTCATCCCCCGAAGCCGCGCTGGTATCGCTTGTAGGTCACCGTGGTGACGGTCGTCGTCCCACCCCGGCGCGGCGCCAACGATGTCGCGACCACGAGATCGCCGCCGCTCAACGTGAACGTCCGGGTCTCCTCGCCGGCACCGGTCGCGGCGGTCACGACGAGGCCGTTGCCCACCCACCTCGCCCTGGTGGGCGGTGCCGCGTTCGGTCTCGCCGAGTCATCCAGGCGGTACGTGACCTTCGCCGGCGCAGGCGGTTGACCGCGTCGGTAGTCGACCGTCATCGTCGCGGCGTCCTGTGTGATGACCAGGTCGACGCCGGGGTCGCCCTGACCGCCCGAGGTCACCATCTTCCACTCTCCGGCGAAGCTGGGCTTCGCCTGCGCGGCCGCGCCCGCGGCCATCAGCACGATCGCTCCTGCGCTCACCATTGCTCCCAAACGTCGCATACGCGTGCACTCCTTCCGTGAAGTCGAGACCGCTACTCCGCGCGCAGCGCCGACAGCGGGTCGATACGAGTGGCCCGGCGAGCCGGCAGCCAGGCGGCCATCAGCCCCACCGCGAGCAGCAGCACCGTCACGCTCGCGAAGACGAGCGGATCGGTCGGCTTGACGCCGAACAGGAACGTCTGCAGCACGCGGGTGACGCCAGCGGCTCCCGCCAGGCCGACGATCAGGCCGGCGACGACGATGCGCAGCGCGCGCGCGAGCACGAGGCGACGCACGTCACCTCTGGTCGCGCCGAGCGCTATGCGGACGCCGATCTCGCGACGGCGCTGCGTCACCGCGTAGGCCATCAACCCATACAGACCGCCGGCCGCGATCAGCATCGCGGTCGTCGCGAACACGACGAGCAGCCACATCCGGAACCGCGGCGAGGCGACCGAGGCCGCCACGGCCTCGTCCATCGTCGAGATGCCGGCGATCGGCAGATCGGGCGCGGCGCGGCGGATTTCGGCGCGGATGCCCTCGGCGACGCTGGTGGGGGTGGTCGTGCGCGCCACGAACGACACGAACCGCAGCAGGAACGGCGAGGTCCGCTCCTGCTGGAAGGGCGCGTAGATCATCGGCTTGACGTCCTGGTCGAGTCCGCGCTGGCGGATGTCGGCGACCACGCCGACCACCGTCAGCCAGTCGCTCCCCTCCTCCAGCCGCACGCGCCGGCCCAGGGCTTCGGTCGGACCGCCGGGAAAGCACTCCCGCACGATCCGCTCGCTGACGATCGCGACCTTCGGGCTGTCCGCGGTGTCGCGTGCGGTGAATTCGCGCCCGACCCGCACGGGGATCCCCATCGTCTTGAAGTAGTCCGCTTCGATCTTCGGCGTGCCGGCGAAGAGCGCCGGCTTCGGCTGCCCTTCGACCTCGAAGTCGCCCTGGATGAACATCATGCCGAAGGGCGCCGAGTTGATCACGCTCGCCGACGCCACGCCCGGCAGATGCTGGACCCGCTCGAGCACGCCGCGGGCGAAGGCCTGGCTGCGCTCGGGCGTCACGGCGAGCCGTTCGGGCAACGTCACCCGCACGGTCTGCACCACGCCGTCGCTGCCGCTCGAGGCGAAGCCGGGCGACACGGCGGTGAGGCGCAGGAAGCTGTAGATCAACAGGCCCGCGCCGATCAGGAGGACCAGGGTCATGGCGATCTGCCCGGAGACGAGCAGCGTCCGCAACCGCTCGCCCTGGCCGTCGCCCGTCGTGCGGCTCTCGCCCCCGTGCAGGGCCTGGCCTTCGCCAAACGCTACGCCGCCGATCCGCAGCGCCGGCACGAGGCCGATCAGGAGCGTCGAGGCGAGCGCCAGGCCGAGCGAGAACGCCAGCACGCGCGCGTCGATGGCGATGCCGCCGAGGCGGGGCAGCGCCAGCCGCGGCACGAGCGGCAGCGTGAGGTGGATCGCCAGGTACGCGAGGAGCACGCCGAGCAGCGTCCCCAGCAGCGACAGCACGACCGCTTCCGTCAGGAGCTGACGCACGATCCGCCGGCGTCCCGCGCCGAGCGCCATGCGCACGGAGAGCTCGCCGCGCCGCGCGCTCAGGCGCGCCATCTGCAGGTTGGCCACGTTGACGCAGGCAATCAGCAGGACGAACGACACGGCGCCGAGGAGGATCAGCAGCAGGGCGCGCACCGACGTCGTGCCGTATTCCTGCAGACCGACCGTGCGCGCGAGCGTGCGGGCATCGGCCGCGAAGGCGCCCGCGGGCGCGAGCGCGCCAGCCGGCACGATCGGCGAGCCGTTCAGGAGCGCCGTCAGCTCCGCCTGCGCGCGCTGGGGCGTCGCGCCGGGCTTCATCCGGCCGAGCAGGAACAGGAACGCGCGCGTGCCGGGGTCGGCCGGCCAGCGATTCGGCAGGAAGACGTCGGATTCCGGCAGCGTGCCGATGCGGATCACCGGCCTGAAGGTGAACTCGGGCGGCAGGACACCGACCACGGTGCGCGGGACGCCATCGATGATGATGGGGTGTCCCACGATGGCCGGATCGGACTCGAACGTCGTCCGCCACAGCCGGTCGCTGATGATCGCGCTGCCATCGTCGTCGCCGGCGCGGGCTCCGGTGAGGAAGGCGCGGCCGCGGACGGGCGTGACGCCGAGCAGGGCGAAGAAGTTCGGACTCACGTCCAGCCCGGGCACCTCCAGCGGTTCGCCGTGCCCGGTGAGCTCCGCCGTCATGGAGTCGTAGGCCGCGAGATCCTCGAGCGTGGTGGCGCCCGCGCGCAGCCCTTCGTAGGACAGGGGCGCCCAGGTCTCGAACATCTTGATGCCGGCCGCGGTCTGCTGCGCCGACGAGATCATGATCAGCCGCTCGGGCGCGGCGTAGGGGAGCGGACGCCAGAGCACGCCATAGGCGACGGAGAAGATCGCGGTGTTGAGACCGATGCCGAGCGCGAGCGTCGCGAGCGCCGCGGCGGTGAAGGTCGGCTCGCGCCGCAGCAAGCGCAGGGCGAGACGGACGTCCTGGCCGACCGTCTCGGCCAGGCGGGCGATCGACGCGGGGAAGGTACCGTGGCTGGTCATAGCTGCATCCGTGGATCGTGGGCGGGGTCGGCGAACATGGAGGGGCACCCGCCATCGCGGGCCGCGGGACGCAGCTCGTAGTGCCACGGCTCGTTCCGGTAGATCCGGCAGAGCCCGTAGCGCGCCCCGCGTCTGTCCAGCCATGCGGCGGCGTCGGTGGGCCCGATGTCGACCGCCTCACCAGACACGTGCGACGACCGGTCCGCGGTGGCCACCCACCGCGTCGCCTGGCGTCTCGAGCCGTACTTCGCGACCGCGTCGTCGAGCAGATGCCTCTGATATGCCGGGGAGCGCCAGCCGCTGTTGACGGCGATGGTGACCCCGTCCCGCGCCGCATCCGCCGCGGCACGGCGGAGGGCATCGAGCAGGCGTCGGTCGAGGTTGGCCACGGCGGGCACGCCGTCGTCGAAGACCGTCGCCCCGGGAGGGACGGCGCCATCCGCTTCACCGAGCGAGGCGGAGCGCAACGACGTCGCGATCACCGTCGCGCCGGCGAGGCCCACCGCGGCGAGGATCGCCAATCGGAGACGGCGTGCGGGGATCGGGGCTGGCTCGCGGCGGGACATGCCGCTAGTCTGGACGGGGCGGGGTTGCCGGCGCGTATGCCGGTTTCGATATACGGACGATATGCCCCGGCTCGTAGCATCGAGGGTCCATGCGTGTGCTGATCGTCGAGGACGAGCCGTATCTGGCGGACGCCATCCGCGACGGCCTGCGCCTGGAAGCGATCGCCGCCGACATCGCCGGTGACGGCCACGCCGCCCTGGAGCTGCTGAGCGTCAACGCCTACGACATCGCCGTCCTCGATCGCGACATCCCCGGCCCGTCAGGCGACGCGATCGCCCGACGCATCGTCGCCTCGGGCAGCGGCATGCCGATCCTGATGCTCACTGCCGCCGATCGCCTGGACGACAAGGCGTCCGGGTTCGAGCTCGGGGCCGACGACTACCTGACCAAGCCGTTCGAGCTGCGGGAGCTCGTGCTCCGGCTCCGGGCCCTCGACCGCCGGCGCGTGCGCGCGAGGCCTCCGGTGCGCGAGATCGCGGGCCTGCGCCTGGATCCCTTCCGCCGGGAGGTCTACCGCGACGGCCGTTACGTCGCGCTGACCCGGAAGCAGTTCGCCGTGCTCGAGGTCCTCGTCGCGGCCGAGGGCGGGGTCGTCAGCGCCGAGGAGCTGTTGGCGCGCGCGTGGGACGAGCACGCCGACCCGTTCACCAACGCGGTGCGGATCACCGTCTCCGCCCTGCGCAAGCGGCTCGGCGAACCCTGGGTCATCGCCACCGTGGCCGGCGTCGGCTATCGCATCGACGCCGCGCCCGATCCGGATCGAGGCGAGCGTGGATAGGCGGCCCGGGCCGAGCGTCCGCCTCAAGCTGACGCTCAGCTACGCCGGGTTCCTCATGCTGGCCGGCCTGCTGATGCTCGTCGCCGCCTGGTTCGTCGGTCCGTCCAGCGCATCGCTGGAAGGCCTGCTCCGGCGCCTGCCTCCCGAGGTCATCAGCCTGCTCGGCGCGCTGGTCCCCGGGCGTCATGCGTTCTTCCTGCGCGCCTATGCGCCGACCGCGGCCATCGCGATGGCGTTCCTGCTGGTGTTCGGCCTCGTCGGCGGATGGCTGCTCGCCGGCCGGATGATCGCCCCGCTGACGCGCATCACGGACGCCACGCGCAAGGCCGCGAACGGATCGCTGTCGCACCGCATCCGGCTCCCGGGCCGGCGCGACGAGTTCCGTGAGCTCGCTGACGCCTTCGACACCATGCTCGCGCGGGTCGAGGCGCAGGTCGCCGAACAGCAGCGATTCGCCGCCAATGCCTCCCACGAGCTGCGGACCCCGCTGGCGATCACGCAGACGCTCCTCGACGTGGCCGGCACGGATCCGAACCGCGACGCCGCCGATCTCGTCGACCGCCTCCGCGTCATCAACACGCGCGCGATCGACTTGACGGAGGCCTTGCTCCTCCTCAGCCGCGCCGACCAGCGATCCTTCGCGCGCGCGGAGGTCGACCTGTCGCTGATCGCCGAAGACGCCACGGAGACGCTCCTTCCGCTCGCGGAGAAGCGCGGCCTCACCATCGAGACGTCCGGCGCCGTGGCTCGCACCGTCGGCTCCCATGCCCTCCTGCTGCAGATGACGACGAACCTGGTGCACAACGCGATCGTGCACAACCTGCCGGATCAGGGGACCGTGCGGGTGACGACCAGCGTGGAGCCCACGGTGGTCGAGCTCACGGTCGAAAACACCGGGGAGACGCTCGCGCCGCAACTGGTGTCGACGCTGGTCGAGCCGTTCCGGCGCGGCACCGAACGCATCCGGACCGACCATGCCGGCGTCGGCCTCGGCCTGGCCATCGTCAAGAGCATCGTCCAGGCCCACGACGGCGTCCTCGCCCTGGCCGCCCGCCCGGCCGGCGGGCTGCGGGTCACGGTCCGCCTGCCCGCAGCGCCGGACGGGGCGCGTTAACCGGTCGACGTCCGCCGCGTATCTTCTCTAGACAGCAGAGAAGAGGAGCAGACGATGGGCCGAACGACGAAGGCGCTGACGGTGGCACTGGTCCTGGGCGCAGTCGTCCAGATGCTGGCGGCAGGCGGTCAGGATCTGGACGTGACGGGGGCCTGGGTGGTCGCGATCGAGATGCCCGCCGGATCGGCGTCCGGTCTGGCGATCCTGAGTCAGGACGGCGCCACGGTGACCGGGATGATCGGCCCCGCCGACACCGACATGATGCCCACCGAGGGCACGGTCGACGGCAACGCGCTGACCTTGTCGACCAAGCCGCGCAAGGGGCGCACGGCGGCGTTCGCGACCTGCACGCTGACGGGGACCCGCGACCGGATGACGGGCACGATCGACGGCGGCAATGGGGCGATCACGTTCACCCGCAAGCCGCGGCGGGAATAGCGTGGCGATCAGGAGGGCTCGGCCGGGAGCCGCGCCCTCCTGTGCCGGCGTCAGTGCACGTCGATCACGGTCGCATCGACGCGGCCGTAGCCGTAGAACGCGTCGCGGCGCCGGTTGCCATTGGGATGATCGGCGAACGCCCGCAGCAGCCCTTCGACCACGACCGGTGGCAGCGATCCGCCAGCCGCGCCGATGTACTGCGCGGCGATGCCCGCGGCGTGCGGGGCCGCCATGCTCGTGCCCGCCGCCCAGCCCCACCCGCCCGGGATGGTGCTGAACACGTAGTCGAACACGAAGCAGGGACGCGTCAGGCCGGCGACCGTGCACGCCTGGCTGGGGCTGACGTCGTAGTAGGCGTCCGTGCCGCCAGGGGCGGCGAAGCTGATGCGGCCGGTGCCGAAGTTGCTGTAGTAGGCCGGCAGATCGAGGTTGGTGTTCGCGTTGACGCCCCAGCCGATCGGCGCGGTCGCGCTGATCGACAGGATGCCGGGCGCGTCCGACGGCAGATGGATGTAGCCGGGGTTGGCACCGAAATCGAATCCGTCGTTGCCGGACGAGGCGATGACCGTTGCGCCGCGACGGTTGGCGTAGCGGGCGGCGTAGGTGTAGGCGAGCGCGAGGCTGCGCACGTCCTCGGCGGTGTAGCAGCCGAACTCGTCGCAGGCGCCGTTGACGTTGAGCGGGCCGCTGCCGAGGCTCATGTTGATGACGTCGGCGCCGTGATCGGCGGCATACCGGATGCCGTCGATGATCCAGGAATCGAGACCGTAGCCGAGGCAGCGGGAGAGCACGTCCACGGCCATGATCTGCGCCTTGGGCGCCACGCCCACGATGCCGTAGGCGTTGTCGGCGGCGGCGATGATCCCGGCGACGTGCGTGCCGTGATTGAAGTAGAAGCCCGGCTCGGGCTGCCAGCTCTCCAGGTTGCCGGTGCAGTCCTCGGCGAACGAGGTGCTCAGGTCGGCGCGGACGTTCGGCGCGAGGTCCTGGTGGGTGGCGTCCACGCCTTCGTCGAGGACGGCGACCAGGGCGCCCTTTCCGAGGCGGCCGTGCGCCCACCCGTTCTGCGCGTCAACGGCGGTGATGCCCCACTCGAGGTCGAGGAAGCGATCGTCGTCGCCGGTGTTGGGCGGACCGGCCCGCCGCGCCGCGGGATCGGCCAGCGTCGGTCCGGCCTCGAACCGCGGCCTCGGCGACGTGACCCGCATGTCGGGCGCCACCACGAGCGCGTCGGGCACGCTGCGCGCGAACTCGGGATTGTCGCTCGTGACCGCGACCAGCCCCATCGCCGACAGGTTGCGCTCCACGCGTCCGCGAGCGCGCTGAATCTGCGTCAGGACGTTTGCCGCGACGCCGGAATCCGATCGCGAGATCACGATATAGCGGCGCGACTGCGCCTCCGCCGTCGCCGAAGTGCCCGCCGCGCCGAGCGCTGCGAGCAGCGCCACTCCCACCCACTGCTTCATGCCTGACCTCCCGGTCCCAGTCGTGCCTGCCTACCAGCCCGAACAGATGAGGCGGGAGCATACTCCAGTTCGTCCCAAAGCCGTCACAGGACTCTCTGCTCATTTGCGCAGCCACGGCGTGTACGTGAGGCCGACGAGGAGGCCTTCCGGGCTGAGGAGCCGCGTCACCGTCTGTCCCCAGGGCTCCGTGCGCGTGTCGACCAGGAGGGTGTAGCCGCGCTTCTTGAGGACCTCGCTCGCCGCGCGCACGTCCTCGACGTCGAACTCGATCCAGGCTTGCGGGATCGGCACGTCGTGCGCCCATTCGGCCGAGCCGAAGCAGGACTGCGCGGCGCTGGCGAGCGGCCAGAGCGCGAAATGGCGGACGCCGTCGAGCGTCTCGCCGTGGAAGTAGTCGGGGTCCTCGGGGCGCGCCTCCAGCGGCAGCCCGAGGGCGCGCACGTAGAACGCCTGGCTCGCCTGCGGATCCCGCACGATCGGCCCGAAGCCGGCGACGAACACGACTTTCAATCCCTCGAGATCGGTCATGGCGCTCCCTTCGTGGTGGTGGCGTCAGGCTAGTGCCGCCGTCGCCGGTGGTCTTGAATGTTTCGGACAGCGGCCGGAGCCGGCTCGCGCGCCGGCGGGTTACCAGCCGTGCGCGATCCAGAGGCCGAACTCCGGGCGCGCCGTCGCCAGCTGCTGCGCCGGCGTGAACCCGGTGATCTGCCGGAAGTCGCGCGTCATGTGCGCCTGGTCGGCATAGCCGGCCGCGAGCGCGACCTCGACGAGGTTCGGGCGCGACGGATCGTGCGAGGCGCGGATGGCCCGCTGGATCCGCATGATGCGCTGGAAGTGCTTGGGGCCGTAGCCGCAGGCGGCGAGGAAGTCGCGGTGGACGGCGCGGACGTTCCAGTCGGAGCGATCCGCGAGCGTGCCGATCTCGAGGTGTGGATCGCCGGTCAGCCGCCGGCACGCGGCCCGCACGCGCCGGTCGAGCAGGGCGCGACCGTCCAGCGCCGCGCGAATCCAGTCGGCGAGGAGCCGCTGCCGCCGGCGCACGCTCCGGGCGAGGAGCAGCCGCTCGTGCAGGGCGGCGGCCGTGGTCGTGAGATCCGAGAGCCGGACGGTGCGGCCGAGGATCGTGGTGGCGGGACAGCCGAAGACGGCCCGGATGCCGCCGGGACGGAAGCGGGCCCCGACGATCACGGTGCCGCCGGCGAACGTGACCCAGCGCGTCGTCGCGTCCGGGCCGGCGACGACAGGTGGGAAGTCGTCGTAGACCATCAGGTCGCCGCAGCCGTCGGGCAGGATCGGGCTTGAGCGGCCGGCCTCCGGACCGCGCACGACCCGCAGCCACAGGCAGGCCACGACCTCGCGCAGGTCGGCCGGCGGCGGCGTTTCCTCGTAGGCCGCCGGTCCGGCGGTCCGCAGTGCGTCGACGAGACGGAGCCCTTGCATCGGAGCGAGACCTCGACGATCGTAGCTCCGCCGCCTCTCCGGCGGCTCCACTTTCAACGGAAGGATGCGTCATGCGAACGGCACCGTTCCTCGTGGCCCTGACTGGGATCTCGCTGCTGGCCGGACCCGGCGCCCGTGCCCAGGATGCCGCCCGGCCCGAAAAGCCCGCCGCCGTGCGCGCCACGCCGGCGGTCTACGACGCCCGGGCGTTCTTCACCACGACCTCATACTCGTTGGCCGGCGGCCTGGCCTGGTCGGCGGACGACAAGGAGCTGCTGGTGTCCTCGGACGAGACCGGCATCTTCAACGCCTACGCCGTTGCCGCCGACGGCAAGAAGCGCGCGCTGACGACCTCGACGACCGACTCGACCTACGCCGTGTCGTGGTTCCCAAAGGACGCGCGCATCCTGTTCACCGCCGACAAGGGCGGCAACGAGCTCGATCACCTCTACGTCCGCGAGCTGGACGGCACGACGCGCGATCTGACGCCCGGCGAGAAGGCCAAGGCGTCGTTCGAGGACTGGTCGGCTGACCGCACCGCCTTCTACGTCAGCACCAACGAGCGCGACCCCAAGGCGTTCGATCTGTACCGCTACAAGACCACGGACTACACGCGCACCCTCGTCTTCGAGAACCGTGACGCCCTCGGCATCGCCGCCGTGTCACCCGACGGCGGCTACGTCGCGCTCGTCAAGCCGCGCTCGAGCGCCGACTCCGATCTCTACCTGCTCGACACCAGCAAGCCGTCGCCGTCGCCCGTCCTGATCACCAAGCACGAGGGCAACGTCAGCCACGGCGTCTTCACCTTCACGCCGGACAGCAAGAAGCTGGTCTACGCGACCGACGAGCCTGGCGAGTTCACGCAGGCGTGGACCTACGACCTGGGCAGCGGACAGAAGGCCTGGCTGGTCGCGGCGAAGTGGGACGTGTCGAACGTCGCGTACTCCGACTCGGGCCGCTACCGCATCACGGCGACGAACGACGATGCCCGCACGGCGATCGGGATTGTCGACACGACGACCAACAAGGAGCTGAAGGTGCCGGGCCTGCCGCCGGGCGACCTCTCGCAGATCCGGTTCTCGCGCGACGAGAAGCGGCTGGCGCTGATGCTCAGCTCGGACACGTCACCGAACGACGTCTACATGGTCGACCTGGCAGCGGGCACGAGCGCGCGGCTGACCAAGGCCCTGAACCCGCAGATCAAGGAAGCCGACCTCGTCGCGACCGCGGTCGTGCGCTACAAGAGCGTCGACGGGCTGGCGATTCCGGGGATCCTCTACAAGCCGCACGGCGCGTCGGCCACGGCCAAGGTGCCGGCGCTGGTGCTCGTCCACGGCGGTCCTGGCGGCCAGAGCCGCACCGGCTACTCGGCGATGGTCCAGCACCTCGTGAACCACGGCTACGCCGTGCTCGCCGCCAACAACCGCGGCTCCTCGGGCTACGGCAAGAAGTTCTACCACCTCGACGACAAGCGCCACGGCGACGTCGACCTCGAGGACATCGTCGCCGGCAAGACCTGGCTCGCGGCGCAGCCGTGGGTGGACGGCGAGCGCATCGGCATCATCGGCGGCTCCTACGGCGGCTACATGGTCGGCGCCGCGCTGGCGTTCAAGCCCGACGCCTTCGACGTCGGCATCGACATCTTCGGGGTGATGAACTGGGTGCGGACGCTGAAGAACATCCCGCCCTGGTGGGAGGCGCAGAAGCAGGCGCTCTACGACGAGATGGGGGATCCGGCCACCGACGCCGAGCGCCACCAGCGCATCTCGCCGCTGTTCCACACCAAGAGCATCAAGGT
>Ga0075366_10000666_pt1 | contig 16183 bp, 19 predicted proteins | sample EndMethybrTD3031_FD_72351 | JGI IMG/M metagenome (GOLD analysis project Ga0075366, IMG submission 72351) | Populus endosphere microbial communities from Tennessee, USA - Endosphere MetaG P. TD hybrid TD303-1 | ecosystem: Host-associated > Plants > Roots > Endosphere | place: USA: Tennessee...
CACTTGGCTGCAAGGCAGCTTCAAAATCAGAAGCGCTGATTTAATCAACAACGGGAGTTTCGCACGTGCTGGACATCCTCCGCGCCGCAGGTTGGCCGATCTATTTTCTCCTCGTGGCTTCCATCATTTCCCTGGCCCTCATCATCGAGCGCGCCATCTCCCTGCGTCGTAGCGTGATCGTCCCCACCGGCTTTCTCGAAAAACTTGTGGCCGAGTTGCGTCAGAGCGGTGTGAGCGATGATCTGGTCAAGCGCGTGCATGCCCATTCGCCGTTGGGCTGTGTGCTGGCAGCCGGCTTGCGCAATGTGCGCGCCACGCGTGAAGTGATGAAGGAAGCCATCGAAGAGGCCGGTCACGCAGTGGCACACGATCTCGAACGTTTCCTCACCACACTTGGCACGATCGCTACGGTCAGTCCGCTGATGGGCCTGTTCGGCACCGTGATCGGCATGATCGAACTCTTCGGTGCGCAGAATCCTGCCAGTGGCGGTACCGACCCGCAGCAACTTGCTCACGGCATTTCGGTCGCGCTGTACAACACCGGCTTTGGTCTGATGATTGCCATTCCTTCGCTGATTGCGCATCGCCACTATCGTGCCCAGGTCGACAGCATCATTGTCGAGATGGAGCAGCAGGCCATTCGCCTCGTTGACGTCGTGCACGGCGAACGCAAGAAGTAACGACAGCTCGAAGAGCGGGGACCCCAAACATGGATTTTCGTCGCGGACGTGGCAAGGAAGAGCTGGAGATCAATCTCATCCCGCTCATCGATGTGCTGCTGGTGATCATCATCTTCCTGATGCTGACCACGACCTACTCGCGTTTCTCGGGACTGGAAATCAATTTGCCCACCGCCGATTCGCAGGCTGTGCAGGAAAAATCCGACGAGATCGATGTGGCCGTCACTGCTCGCGGCGAGATCACCATCAACCGCACGCCGGTGGGCAGCACTGATGTTGCCGTCATTGCGGAAGCGCTAAAGCGCGCTATACCGAGTGGCGCTGCCAAGCCGCCTGTGCTGGTTATCAATGCCGATGCACAGGCAACGCATCAGCGCGTCGTCGACGTCATGCAGGCCGCCCAGCGTGCGGGCCTGCCTTACGTTTCCTTCGCCACACAAGCAGGACGCTGACGCGTCCCGGCGTCCCGGTACATGCCTCGCAGCACGCCTTTCTGGTGGGCCAATCGCGGCCCGCTTGCCTGGCCGCAACTGCCCTTTGCCGTTCTTTTCTCACTGCTATCCAGCGCACGCCGATTTGCATGGCATATCGGTCTGTTTCACGAGCAACGTCTGCCGGTGAAGGTCATCGTGGTGGGCAACGTCGCAGTGGGAGGCAGCGGCAAGACGCCAGTCGTGATCTGGCTGGCCGAGGCGCTGCGGCAGCAGGGCTGGATACCTGGCATCATCTCACGTGGATATGGTGGTCGGGCGGCTGTGCCCACGCCTGTTCTGCCACGCAGTGATCCGGCCGAGGTGGGTGATGAGCCGGTGCTGATCAGTCGCCGCACCGGTGTGCCGACGTGGATAGGCCGTGATCGTCCCGCTGTCGGCAGGGCGTTGCTGGCAGCACATCCGCAGGTCAATGTCATCATCAGTGACGACGGCCTGCAGCATTACCGCCTTGCACGTGACGTGGAAATCGTCGTGCTTGACGAACGCATTCTTGGCAATATCCTGCCACTGCCAGCGGGGCCGATGCGTGAGCCGCTGCGGCGTGTGCGTCAGTCCCAGCTGGCGATTTTGCATGGCGAGAGCAGTGCACGCACACGTGCTGCAATCGGTACCGTGCCGACGGTGGGCATGGCGCTCGTGCCCGGTCGCTTCTACCGTTTGCACGAGCCATCCGAGCAGGCCGATGCGGTGCAGCTCAAGGCGCTGACGCTCAAGGCGCTGGCGGGCATCGGCCGACCGGAGCGCTTCTTCGAGAGCCTGCGTGAGCTGGGGCTGGAACCGCGGGATACGCGCGCATTTCCGGATCACCACGTCTTCTCCGTACGCGATCTCGCACTCGACGGCGCAGATGCGCTGCTGATGACCGAGAAGGATGCGATAAAATGCCGGGCAATCGCGCCCGAACAGACATGGGTCTTGCCCGTCGATGCCCATATCGACGTGGCGGCGCTGGACCACATTTTGGAGTGTCTCAATGGACCCGAAGCTGCTTGAAATCCTCGTCTGCCCCGTTTGCAAGGGTCCGCTGGATTACCGCAAGGCCGTCAAGGAGCTCGTTTGCAGGCCGTGTCGTCTTGCCTATGCAATTCGTGATGGCATCCCCGTGATGCTGGCTGACGAAGCGCGCACGCTGTCAGCTGAAGACGTTCAGCAGTGACGCCAGTGGCAACTTCCGTCAAGGCAACGCCCTTCAAGGTAATCATCCCCGCGCGCCATGCGTCGACGCGCCTGCCTGCCAAGCCCCTGGCCGATCTGGCTGGCAAGCCAATGGTGGTGCGTGTCATGGAGCGCGCGCTCGCCGCAGGCGCCGAAGAGGTGTGGGTTGCGACCGATCATGAAGAAGTCGCGCAGGCTGTACGCAATGCAGGCGGCAATGCGCTGATGACGCGTGCCGACCATCCTAGTGGCACCGATCGTCTGGGTGAGGTCGTCGATGTGCTGGGCTGGGATGACAACACCATCGTGGTCAATGTGCAGGGTGACGAACCCCTGATCGATCCGGCCATCATCGTCAGTTGCGCGCAGGCGCTGGCCGAAGATGCCGAAGCCGCGATTGCCACAGCGGCGCATGCCATTCATACGCTGGAAGACTTCCTCAATCCGGCCGTCGTCAAACTGATTGCCGATGCACACGGACGCGCCATGTATTTTTCGCGTGCACCGATTCCCTGGCCGCGCGATGCTTTTGCGGCTGGCTTGCCAAGCAAGGGAAATATCCCGGCGTGGTTGAAGCCGACCCGCCATGTGGGTTTGTACGCGTATCGTGCGAGCTTTCTGCGCGCGTATGCTCGCCTCGCGCCATCGCCGATCGAGAATGTGGAAATGCTCGAACAGTTGCGTGCCATGTGGCATGGCTACAAGATACGCGTCATGATGCTGGACGCAGCCCCTCCCGGTGGCATTGATACGCCGGAAGACCTTGCGCGGGTACGCGCGATTTTCGAGAACGCTGCGCGCTGATCAGCGTTCGTATTCAGTGGAAGTGGAGGAATAAAAGATGCGTTTGATTCTGTTGGGACCGCCCGGGGCGGGCAAGGGTACCCAAGCCAAGTTTATTTCCGAGCGCTACGCCATTCCCCAGATATCCACGGGCGACATGCTGCGCGCAGCCGTCAAGGCGGGCACGCCGCTGGGTCTGGCCGCGAAGGCCGTCATGGATTCAGGCCAGCTGGTGTCCGATGACATCATCATCGGTCTCGTCAAGGAACGTCTATCGCAGCCGGATTGTGCCAGGGGCTACATGTTCGACGGCTTTCCGCGCACCTTGCGACAGGCCGATGCATTGAAGGAGTCAGGCGTGGAGCTTGATGCCGTGCTTGAAATCGATGTGCCGGACTCGGAAATCATCGAACGCATGAGCGGTCGTCGCGTGCATCCGGCTTCCGGCCGCACCTATCACATCAAGTTCAATCCGCCCAAGGTTGAGGGGCTGGACGACGAAACCGGCGAGCCGCTGGTACAGCGCGAAGACGATAAGGAAGAGGTCGTCAAGAAGCGCCTCGACGTCTATCACGATCAGACGAAGCCACTGGTGAAATACTATTTCGACTGGTCGGCAACGGGTGACGTGCATGCCCCGCGCTACGCCAAGATATCCGGACTGGGTACGGTCGATCAGATCACCAAGCGTACTTTTGCAGCATTGAGCGCCTGATGATCTGCCACTCATGAAAAAGCGGAGCTGTGGCTCCGCTTTTTTATTGACAGTGATCAATGCACGCCGCGTCGCTTGAAGTCGACCGGGCGGAACCCCAGCGCAAACAGCGTGGCGAAATAGCTACCCGCGCCCGCCAGCATCAGGACACTCAGCCACAGCATGCGCTTGCTGCTCGCTATATGCATCCAGGTTGTTTCGGCACCCATCGCAAACCACAGCACCACACCCATGACGAGCAGGGCTGCCACTAATTTCCCGACGAAAATCGGCCAGCCTGCCTGAGGCGTGAACGCTTCTTTGCGGCGCAAACCGAAGTACAGCAGGCTGGCGTTGAGTGTTGCAGCGAGGCCGATGGACAGTGCCAGACCCGCATGCTGCAAATGCAGCCCCCATACGAACACAAGATTCATCAGCTGCGTGGCAATCAGCGAGATGATGGCGAAGCGTAGTGGTGTGCGGATGTCCTGTCGCGAGTAGAAAGCGGGAGCGAGAATCTTCACGAGAATGATGCCCGACAGTCCGACGCTGTACGCAATCAGCGCGCGCCGCGTCTGCAGCACATCCTCGGGTGTAAAGGCGCCGTGCTGGAAAAGCGTTGCCGTCAGCGGCACGGACAGGATGCACAGGGCCAATGCCGCTGGCAATGTCAGCAGCAAGGCCAGCCGCAAGCCCCAATCGAGCATCGCCGAGAATTCCGGACCGTTGCCCTCTGCGTTCAGCTTGGACAGGCTGGGCAGCAGGATCGTGCCGAGTGCCACGCCCAGGATGCCCGAGGGAAACTCCATCAGGCGATCTGCATAACTCAGCCAGGAGATACTGCCGGTCGGCAGCCACGAGGCGAAGGCTGTGTTGATCAGCAGACTGATCTGTGCGACCGATACACCGATGGTGGCGGGTGCCATCAGCTTGAGGATGCGCAGCACGCCGGGATCGCGGAAGTGCAGATCGAAACGCGGCAGCATGCCAATGCGCGCCAGTGCAGGCAGTTGAATGGAGAGTTGCAGCACGCCACCGAGAAAGGTGCCCCAGGCCAATGCCTCGATGGGCTTGGCGAACCAGGGCGCTGCGAGTGCCGCCATGCCTATCATGCTCACGTTCAGCAAGACAGGCGTCAGCGCTGGAACCGAAAAACGGTTCCAGGTATTGAGCACGCCCGCTGACAACGCCACCATCGCCATGAAGAAGATGTAGGGAAAGGTGATGCGCGTCAGCTCGACCGTGAGCGCGAACTTCTCTGGTTGGGCCGCAAAACCGCCCGCTGTGGCATAGATCAGCAAAGGTGTGCCGATGACACCAAGTACCGTGACCAGCATGACGATGAGGCCGAGCAACGTGGCGACGCGGTTGAGTAACGTGCGCGTCTCGGCTTCGCTGCGCCTGTTCTTGTATTCCGACAGGATGGGCACGAAGGCCTGCGAGAACGCACCTTCGGCAAACAGCCTGCGCAGCAGGTTGGGCAAGCGGAAGGCCACGTTGAACGCATCGGTCATCAGGCCCGCACCGAAAATGTTCGCCACCAGAACTTCACGCGCCAGACCAAGGGTGCGCGACAGGAAAGTCAGGCCACTGATGGTGGCAAGTGCCTTGAGTAGATTCACGTTCTTGGGAAGCGAGGCAAGCGGGGAAGGCGATGATATCGTGCCGGGGCTGTCCAGGGTGAGCACGGGCGGTACGCAGGCAAGCGCGAAGGGCTTGCAATTGAAAGGTCTCTCCATTAAGATCACCGGCTCTCGTTAAACCGAACCGGAATTATAGATATGGCCAATACGGCACAGGCACGCAAGCGCGCGCGTCAAACGGTCAAGGCAAATGCGCACAACTCCAGTCTGCGCTCCCGTCTGCGCACAGCCATCAAGGCTGTTCGTAAGGCGGTCGATGCTGGCGACAAGGCAGCGGCACAGCAAGTGTTTCAACAGTCGATGAGTGTCATCGACAGCATCGCTGACAAGAAAATCATTCACAAGAACGCTGCTGCTCGTCACAAGAGCCGACTGTCCGCTGCCGTCAAGGCACTGGGCGCCGCTGCCTGAGACTGATCAAGCTTCTTGTTGCCGGATCGGTTCAGGTTCCCTGAGCTGATCGGCACAAATAAAAAGGCGATGTAACTGCATCGCCTTTTTTGTTTTGTGCTTCTGGAGTCGGGACTAGCTGGTTACTGATGCACCGGCAGGCTCTTCGGCATATTCGACCGTGAGCTCGTTGTCGGTAGCGAAGTTGGCCAGGAATTTGTAGGCGAGTGGCTCCAGCTTGTAGAGCTGCACATCGACCATGACGCATTTGTCACCGTTCAGCGTGCAGCCGGGGCGAACGTAGGGAGAGAATTTCATTTTCCGGTCGGCTCCGAACACCGACATGATGCCGCAGAGTCGATCGGCCCAGTCGCTGGGGCGAAAGCTCTTGCCATCGGGGGTTCTGCCAATGATGGTGAAGCTGGCGACTGTTGCGGACATATCAGGATCAGGGTCAGGTTAGGCCAACTGGCGTGTCAGGCTGATTGTTCTTTCACCACCATCCAAGCAAGTGGTGTGCGCGCTTCAAGGTATGTGGTGAATTTTGTTGTCATCGCTTGTCAGGCGCAGAGCTGAAATTCAGCAGGGCGTGATATTACTGCGGCACTGCAACAGGGAAAGTTTAACAGAAAAGCCAGTGCCTCCCGGAGCGTACAAGTTCACTGGATCGACGTGTGGGGATTGATACGGCGCGGCTGGTAGCAACAATGCCGATCCATTAAGATTGCAGGCTCGGCAGCTTTTTCATGGCTGCCGTTGTGTTTGGAAAATGCTCGAAAGTGGGGCGGAGACGTGCAGAGCGTCGTCGCCAGCGAAGAGCGAGTGCCGCAAGGCAAACAGACGCCGCAAGGCAGACAAAGATGCGAGGCCCTGCGCCGCTCACCGATTCAAGAATCGAGAGCAAAGCGCGAGTTGCACACATGAATACACCGCTAAAGCACTATTTGCAGTTCAAGGATTTCAACCGGGAAGAGTACGAACATCTTTTCGAACGCACGCGCTGGATCAAGGAAAAGTACAAGCGTTACGAGCCCTACCATCCGCTCTTTGATCGCACCTTGGTGATGATCTTCGAAAAGGCCAGCACGCGTACGCGTCTGTCTTTCGAAGCCGGCATGTTCCAGCTGGGCGGCTCGGCCATTTATCTCAATACACGTGACTCGCAGCTTGGCCGTGGCGAGCCCGTCGAAGACGCTGCGCAGGTCATCTCGCGCATGTCCGACGTGGTGATGATCCGCACCTTCGAGCAGGACATCGTAGAGCGTTTCGCACGCAATTCGCGCGTGCCGGTCATCAATGGCCTGACCAACGAATACCACCCCTGCCAGATACTGGCGGACATCTATACCTATATTGAACGTTTCGGTTCGATCCAGGGCAGGACGGTGGCGTGGATTGGCGATTCGAACAACGTCTGTAACACCTGGCTGCAAGCTGCCGAGGTGCTGGATTTCAACGTGCATGTGTCCACACCGAAGGGCTACGAGGTAGAACCGGAGCGTGCCAACCTGTATGGCACGGGCCACTTCGAGCAGTTCGAAGATCCGATGGAAGCCGCGCGCGGCGCGGACCTGATCACCACCGATGTGTGGACCTCGATGGGTTTCGAGGCGGAGAACGAAGAGCGCTTGCGCGACTTTGCCGACTTCCAGGTTGATGAGGACATGATGGGCGTTGCGAGCAAGGATGCCGTCTTCATGCATTGCCTGCCTGCGCATCGTGGCGAGGAAGTCAGCGCGGGCGTGATCGACGGGCCGCAAAGCGTGGTTTGGGACGAGGCAGAGAACCGTCTGCACGTGCAGAAAGCGCTGCTGGAATACCTGCTCATTGGGCGTGTGAGTTCTTAGCGCTGAGCTTGAGCCATTAAAGAATTCAAGACCTCCGGTTGCCGGGCGGAGGTCGTGCAAGATCCCTGCTGCGCATCGGCTCGATCAGCGCAGAAGGTGACCTTCCCGGCCGGAAGTTTGCAGCCACTGATATGCCGATTGGTTGCGAGTCTTGGAGAACAGCATGAGTGATGTGAAACGTGTGGTGCTTGCCTACTCGGGCGGCCTGGATACCTCGGTCATCCTGAAGTGGCTGCAGGATACCTACAAATGTGAAGTGGTGACCTTCACCGCCGACCTTGGCCAGGGCGAAGAACTTGAGCCCGCGCGCATCAAGGCGCTCAAAGCCGGCATCAAGCCGGAACACATCTACATCGACGATGTGCGCGAAGAGTTTGTGCGCGACTTCGTCTTCCCCATGTTCCGCGCCAACACGATTTACGAAGGCGAGTACCTGCTGGGCACTTCCATTGCTCGTCCGCTGATCGCCAAGCGCCTCGTCGAGATCGCCCGCGAAACGGGTACCGATGCCATCTCGCACGGTGCGACGGGCAAGGGCAACGATCAGGTGCGTTTCGAGCTCGGCGCCTATGCGCTGATGCCTAACGTCAAAGTCATAGCGCCGTGGCGCGAGTGGGACCTGCTGTCGCGTGAAAAGCTCATGGCTTACGCCGAAACCCACGGCATCGAAGTCGACATGAAGCACAAGAATGGTGGCGCACCCTATTCGATGGATGCCAACCTGCTGCACATCAGCTTCGAAGGTCGTCACCTCGAAAACCCGAAGGCTGAAGCCGAGGAAACGATGTGGCGCTGGACTGTGTCGCCGGAAACGGCACCTGACGAGGCCGAATACCTCGATCTCGAATTCGAGCGCGGCGATCTGGTCGCTATCAACGGCGTGCGCATGAAGGCGCATGAGCTGCTCGCCAAGCTCAACGCGCTGGGTGGCAAGCATGGCATCGGCCGCCTCGACCTCGTCGAGAATCGTTACGTCGGCATGAAGAGCCGCGGCTGTTACGAAACCCCCGGCGGCACGATTCTGCTCAAGGCGCATCGTGGCATCGAATCCATCACGCTGGACCGCGAAGTCGCCCACCTCAAGGACGATCTCATGCCGCGTTACGCCAGCATGATCTACAACGGCTACTGGTGGAGTCCGGAGCGCAAGGCCCTGCAAGTGCTGATTGATCACACGCAGACCAGCGTGAATGGTTTCGTGCGCGTCAAGCTCTACAAGGGCAGTGTGACGGTCGTGGCGCGTGATTCGAAGGACACGCTGTTCGACCAGAACATTGCGACTTTCGACGACGATGGCGGTGCTTACAACCAGGCGGACGCGGGCGGCTTCATCAAGCTCAATGCATTGCGCATGCGCATTGCCGAGAATGCGCGACTGAAGCGTTCCTGAACGTGCATTGATATGAATGAAAAAGCCGCGCGGTCAATACCGCGCGGCTTTTTCATGGGTCTTGCGTGCCAGCAATCAAGTTGCTGCAACAAGCGGTTGCGGATAGCGGCTGCCATAACGACTCAAATAAGCCCAGCGTACGAAGTACCACAACATCAGGGTCCATTGCAGCGACCACAGGCAGAAACGGATGGTCGACAGGCGTGCGAATTCATGCAGAATGAATTGCAGGCGCGCCGGGTCGGTGACGTGGTTCGCCATTTCCATATTGAGCGGAAAAATCATCTTGACGGTCAGCGTTGCAGCGGCACTGACGGCGAGAAACACCACGATGGGGACCCAGCGTGTGGGCTGTTTCCACTCAGCCACGATCATGATTGCGCCGGTAGTAAGCATCACCTTGGTAACTACCGTAAAGAAGTCTGTCGCGGCCTGGATCTGCGGTACGTACTGAAGGTAGTAGTTGTCGATAGTCAGATCGGGAATGATGGGGAAGGAGAAAAACACCATCGATACGCCCGTGCCCAGGTACATCGATGTGCACAGGAACAGGATGGCGTGATTCAGGATCATGGCCTTGCTGAACCATGGCGACTGCAGTATGGATTTCATGAGTCGAGTCCTTGCGAACGAATATGGCTGCCACGCGTCGTGGCGGAGGCGGGATTGCTACCGACCCGCGAGAGGTCATTGCTCAACAGCAACTGTCTGAAAACAACTACGCCGGCATGGCCTGAAGTACATGGTGTGGCTTGCAATACACGGCGAATGCACGGTGTCTCGCAACATACATCAGGGTTGCCTTTTCGCGGAGATAAATGCCCACCTGTGCGGTTACGCAGCAACGTACGAGGAGCGGAGCACGGAAAATGGCAGCAGGCTGTGTTGGCAGTACAAGCGGCTGCCGGTCGGTTCAGGCCGCGTACCAGAGCACGGCAAAGAAATGACATGTGGTACCTGCCGCGACGAACAGGTGCCACACAAAGTGTGCAAAACGGACCCGTTCATCCGCTACAAAGAATATGACACCCAGGGTGTAGGCGACGCCACCCGCGACCAGCCAGAACAGCCCCCAGCCGGGCATGAGTTGCCACACCGGTTTGATGGCGATGATCACCAGCCAGCCCATGGCCAGGTACAGCGAGGTGGACAGGCGCGGATAACGGATGCCGCCAAATGATTTCAGCAGAACGCCTGTCAATGCCAGACCCCATACCAGTCCGAACAGGGTCCAGCCCCAGGCGCCGCGCAACACGCCAAGCGTAAATGGCGTGTACGTTCCCGCGATCAGCAGATAGATGGCGCCGTGGTCCAGAATCTGGAAGAGCTGCTTGGCCCTGTTTTGTGGCAGCAGGTGATACAGCATGGAAGTCAGGTACAGCAGCACCATGGTTGCTGCGAAGACGCTCGCTCCGACCACCCCCGCGGCACTGCCGCGCTGTACGGCAGTAATGATCAGGATCGGTGTGCCAGCCACTGCCAGCAAAAGCGCGACGCCGTGGCTGATGCTGTTTGCAATTTCCTCACCGAGCGACTGCGGACGTTCCTGAAAATGGAGAACTTCTGCCATGTGCCTTGTATTCCGCGTTTGACTCAGAAGACGGGGTTACGTTGTCATGAGCCGTTTCTTTGGCTGCGCTCAATGCTACTCCTGCCGCAATCGGCGCAGTCACAGATGTCTGAACGAGCACGTCGCTTCCTGATCTGGATCAATTCCTGGACCATGGCCATCAACCATCGCGATACCGCCACAGCTCTGCGTCGGGCCTCCGTGGGCGATCAATAAAATTCATGAGCCCCTGTTCCCTGTGCGGCAACAAGAGGGCGAGGAGAGCGTGGGCTGTCATTTTTCCCTTCTGACTTTCCTTGAAATCCTTACCTGCCGTCTGCCTTGGGGCCGCCATCTTCATTCCGCAAAAGGGGTGAATGACCGGACAATTGTCCGATTGATTCACCTGACAAAACGCTCGTGCGGAGATGTAGGGGTTTTTCCGCATAGCAGCGTGAAAATTTAGTTGCGCACGGTGTTTTCGTACTGTATCAATTGAATGTCGACGCGACGTCTGTCGGTGTATTCCGGTATTCGTCGCAAGCGGACGCAGCGTTCGTCCGTTTGACATCCTCCCGATGTGGCTTGCCGTATCGGCAGAGGAACAAACATACAAACGAAACATGGAGAGTGAACCGATGAAACCCTTACACGCATTGGCCGTGGCTTGCGCCGTGGCCGCCGCCTTCCCCCTTTCTGCTCGGGCCACCGATCTGCTGACGGCAAGCTTCCTGTCCGACAACACTTTTACACCGGCCTTCAAATCCCTTCCAGGTGATGCGGCCAAGCCATTGTTTGTCGTCTCGGGCGGGACTCCGCAGGTCAAGGATGGCAGGCTGGTGCTTGCCAACAGCCGCATTACCGTCGGCGCAGTGACGGATGAATCCGGCAGCGTGGCGCAATCCAGCGCCGCCAGCCGACCGGCAGGGGTGCTCGACCTGAGCAAACCCTACAAAATCACCGTCAAGCTATCCGAAGCGAGTTCGGTCTCGTCCGGCAAGGACAACTTCTTCATCTACGTCAATAACAGCACGACCAAGCAAGCGGACTCGCCACTCGGTTCTTCCTCTCAGCTGTTGAAGGTGCCGGTCGGCATGCTCAAGACGGGTGAGAATGTGTTCACCGGCACGGTGGGTGACGCCAAATCCTTCCTGCAGATTCGTGCGGAATCCGGTGCCATGGTGAAGATCGAATCGATCACCATTGCTGCCCAGTAATTTGTTTGGCAATGCCTGAAGATGAATGCCCGCGCTCGCGGGCATTTTCTTTTGTAAGGCAGTATGTTCGGGAGGCAAAGTCTCGGGCGGCGTTCTAGACTCAATGGGTTGTTGCGTCGCAACAATGATCCGCAGGCCAATGCCGGGGTCCAAACGCACCCTGTATCAGGAGTCGTCATGCATCTGAGCATTCATCTTCGCTCCTCCACCCGTTCTTTCTCCTTACTGGCGCGCGCACTGCTCATCTGTACAACGCTTTTCGCTTCCTCGGTGTGGGGGCAGGCCAAACCCAACATCGTCATTCTAGCCACGGGCGGCACTATTGCAGGCGCAGGTGCTACAGCCGCCAATAGCGCTACCTACCAAGCCGCCAAGGTTCCGGTCGACAAGCTCATCGTCGGCATTCCCGAGCTCAAGGATATTGCCAATGTGCGTGGCGAGCAGGTCTTCCAGATTGCCTCGGAGAGCTTCACCAACGCCCAGCTCATCACGCTCGGCAAGCGCGTATCGGCACTTGCGAAGCAGGCTGACGTGGATGGCATTGTCATCACACATGGCACCGACACGCTGGAAGAGACGGCCTTTTTCCTGACGCTGGTGGTCCACACTGACAAGCCCATCGTGGTCGTGGGCTCAATGCGCCCCGGTACGGCGATGTCGGCGGACGGCATGCTCAACCTCTACAACGCAGTGAATGTCGCGGCCAACCCGGGTGCCAAAGGCAAGGGCGTGCTGGTCACGATGAATGACGAGATACAGAGCGGACGCGATGTGGCCAAGACCATCAACATCCGCACCAATGCCTTCAACAGCCAGTGGGGCGCATTGGGCATGATCGTCGAAGGCAAGGCCTACTGGTTCCGTGCACCGGTGAAACGTCACACCATGAATTCGGAATTCGATATCGACCAGATCGACGAGCTTGCCGATATCGACATCGTCTACAGCTACGGCAATGTGCCGCCGACCGCGTTCGAGGCTTTTGCCGGTGACAAGGCCATCATCCAGGCCGGCACCGGCAATGGCTCCGTCGCCGATCGCATCGTGCCGGTGTTGCAAGGCCTGCGCGCGAAAGGCGTACAGATCATCCGTGCCGCGCGTGTCGCGGATGGTTTCGTATTGCGCAATTCCGAACAGCCAGACGACAAATACGACTGGGTCGTCGCGCACGATCACAAGCCGCAGAAGGCGCGCATCCTTGCCGCCGTGGCGCTTACGAAGAACATTGATAGCAAGGAGTTGCAGCGGATCTTCTGGGAGTACTAGAGCCCTTGAGCGGGGCTGCGCTGGCATGCGTTGCATAAGTGCGATGAATCCTGAAGCCCTGTCAGTGTTCCTTCAGCTGATCGCGGGCACTTAGGGTCGCGAGGTAGTCGAGCAGGGCGGCGACAGCCTCTTTCGGGAAATTGACTGAATTCTCGAAAGCAAACACGTCATCTGGAGCGTGTCGCGCGCTGTGATCCAGTTCGTCCCACAACGCGTGCCAGACGTCGAGGTGCCGCTCAAGCGCCATGACGTTCTGTCTCTGCTCATCCGGCACGGTAGGAACGTGTGCCTTGATCAGGGTGCTGATCTGAAGATTGTTGTCCTTCAATATGCGCGCATAGCGAAAGCTGCGCCCATGCTCAATGTACTGTTTGTACGTTTCGTCACCCGTGTGAAGACGGGTTTTCAGCTCAGCAAGAAACTGCAGAGTGGTGTGTTCATGTGGATGCATCACTCTCCCATTCCCTCCGCTTTCAATACGATCCCCACCCGTTCGGTCCGGGCCTCTTTAGCCTTATTACTCACGTGTTCACGCTCCGATGAAATTGGGAACCTGCGTCTTTACGATTCGCGACCAAGCATTGGACAACAGCCCGTCAGAATTTTACCGCGAGAGGATCAGCGTCGTGCCTACGACCGTCAGCGCGGCGCCCAGCCAGGCACCGCGCGCAGGTGGGCGACGCATGTAGATCCACAGCAGCACGAGCACGATGACTGGCGTGACCGATGAAAGAATCGCCACCATGCCGATGTCTCCGCGCCTGAGCGCGAGCAGCAGCAAGGTCATGCCGACAGCCATGCCTGCAAAACCACTGCCAGCGGTTTGCATGAGTATCCGGCGAGTGAGCGGCTGATGCGCTCTGGCAACACCGACGCCGCACCACAGAAGTAGGAAATGTGCACCACAGGCGATGGATACGCGAATGGCGGACCCGGTGATCGGGTCCATGCCTTCCGCCATCACTGGTTTGGCGATCAGGTTGCCAAGCGATTGGCACAAGGCTGCTGCCAGGCCGAGGGCAATGCCACTGCCGACGTGGCCACGATCCACCTCCCAGCTATGGTCCTCTTCCTTGTGACGGCCGAGCAGGATGGCCGTCATCACGCCTGCGATGGTCAGTGTCGCGCCGAACATTGCCTGCAACGTCATGTGCTCGCCGAAGACGGCAAAGCCGAGCAGGGCGCTCCATACGGCGTGGGTCGCAAACAGCACGCCAGTACGACGTGGTCCGAGGCGATTCATCGCGGCAAACAACGCGGTATCACCAATGAATATCCCAATCAGTCCGCTCAAGGCCATTGCCGGCCACTGAGATTGCCAATGAGCTGAATGCGTGATCACGAACAGTTGTTCACCGTTGAGGATCAGGCTTGCGACCCACAACATCACGGCAACAGTCAGCATGCGCCAGCGGTTGTAGGCGAATGCGCCCAGATGACGTGCGGGAGAGACGGACAGCATGCTGCCGAACGCCCAGCATGTGGCAGCAGCAATGGCGAGCAGGTCGTATGGAGCGAACATCAATCTGTCATGGTCGGGTGGCCGGTCAGACGGATTGTCTCAGCTGGGGACTCGCAATGGCCTGGCAGGTTCTATCGTCGGCTCGCGGGGCTTCCTGAACTACTTCGCAGGACAAGCCTTTCGCAAAGCACGCACAGCGCGATGCCCAGGGTGTAGGCAATCAGGTCCAGTCGGGAAAAGGTCGAGCCCAACACCAGATGACCGGGCGTTGTCTGGCGGATGGCGTTGATCCATGGCGCCTGGTAAAGCTGGCTGAATTCGTCGGCGAAGGCCGTGACCAAGGCGCCCAGGCCCAGGCTCAGTGTGGGCAAACGCGGCAGTGCAACAGCCCAGATCAGAAAAACCATGATTGCCCACAGCGCGTCGCCGGGATATTTGCCCAGTGCCGATGGGAACAGGCCGGGAAACCGGCGTGAAGCCAGGCCGAGGGCAATCACGGCGACGACGGCGACAGCATAGGCAAGGCGATTGCGGGAGAAGGAGGGCATGCGTTTTCCGGACAGGCTGGATTTCTGATTGTGTGTGCGGGCTAGCATCCGCAGGCCTGCATTGTCGATCGGAACAAGTCATGGCATCTGAATTTTCATGTGCCGCTCGTGACCGACTCGCTTGGGTCCTCCGTAGCGTTTCTTGGCCTGGATCAAGCTTGTTCGCCGCCTGCCTGCATGGGTCAGGACGAGGTTCTATGCTTCACTGCAAAAGAGGAGCTCCATGACAAGCACCGTACCCACACTCGCTGAAGCCGAGACAGCGTGGCATGCGCTGGAGATCGACGACGTTGCCGCGCGCCTCGACGTCACACTCCTTGGTGGGCTGCCCTCACAGGAAGCAGCTGCGCGCTTGCTGAAATTCGGCGCCAATGCCATACGTGCAAAACCACCGCGGTCTTCCCTGCGGATTCTTGCCGATCAGTTCGCTGACTTCATGATCGTCGTCTTGATGGCGGCCGCAGTCTTCTCCGGATTGGTGGGCGATCTGAAGGATGCGTTGGCCATTCTCGTCATCGTGATACTCAATGCAGCAATCGGCTTTGTTCAGGAGCTGCGAGCCGAGCATGCCATGGCGGCGCTCAAGAAGATGGCCGGTACAAACGCGCGCGTGCGTCGCAACGGTCGACCGATGGAGGTGCCAGCGCCGGATGTGGTGGTCGGCGATGTACTCTTGCTCGAAGCCGGGCAAGTCGTTGCCGCCGACATGCGACTGTTCGAGATCGTGCAACTCAAACTGGACGAGGCGCTGCTGACCGGCGAGGCCTTGCCCGTCGAGAAATCAGTCGCGCCACTCACGACGCCTGCGCAGGCCCTCGGCGATCGCTTCAACATGGCATTCAAGGGCACGACTGTTGCCTATGGACGTGCTGCTGGCGTTGTGGTTGCCACGGGCATGACAAGCGAGTTGGGCAGATTGCCAGCCTGCTCGATTCAGCCGAAGAGCCGATGACACCGCTGCAGAAACGGCTCGCCGCGCTGGGGCGCAGGCTGGCGACGGCGGTGCTGGTCATCTGTGCGATTTTCTTTGTTGCCGGGCTGCTGCGTGGTGAGCCGGTGACGCTG
>Ga0075366_10000667_pt1 | contig 16182 bp, 16 predicted proteins | sample EndMethybrTD3031_FD_72351 | JGI IMG/M metagenome (GOLD analysis project Ga0075366, IMG submission 72351) | Populus endosphere microbial communities from Tennessee, USA - Endosphere MetaG P. TD hybrid TD303-1 | ecosystem: Host-associated > Plants > Roots > Endosphere | place: USA: Tennessee...
GTCGCGTGGCAGCTGCCGGTTGGCGCGCAGCAGCGCCGCCTGTACGTCGATGGCGGCCGAATCGAGATCGCGTGCGGGATCGAATTCCAGCGTGATCGACGTACTGCCCAAGGTGCTGCTGGAGGTCTGCACACGCAGGCCAGCGATGGTAGAGAACTGGCGCTCCAGGATCGTCGCTACCGACGAGGCCATCGTTTCCGGACTGGCGCCGGGCAGATTTGCCGACACATTGATGGTCGGCTGATTGAATGAAGGCAGGGCTGCGATGGGCAGCTTGAACCAGGCCGCCAGACCGCCAATCATGATCGCCATCCACAGCAGCGTGGTGGCTACCGGCCGGCGAATACACTGTTCGGAAAAGCTCATTGGCTGGCTGCCCCTGCGCCATTGGCCGCCTGCCGTTCGCGCCAGCGCTTGATGATGCCAGCGCGCTGCTCATCACTCATCTTTGCCCAGGCTTCGGGATCGCGTGGCGTAAAGCCTTCCGGCAGTTTGCCGGTAGCTACTGGTACAGCCGCTGTCGGGCTTGCCGCGCTGCCTTGCTCCCTATCTTTATCCTTGCGCTTGCTGCCATCGCCAACCGGCTTGCCGCCCGTGGCGTCAGTCTTGCCGTCAGCCTGGGGGCCGGACTGGTCATTGCCACGTCTGCCGCGACGCCCTGGGCCCTTGCTGTCGTCACTCTTCACTTCCTGAATCTTGCCACCGGGGCGCAGATTCTGGCCGCCTTCGAGCACGACCTTGACACCTGCGCCAATGCCTTTGACCACGGCTTTCTCGTCGACGATGCGCACCAGTTCCACAGGTTGGGCAGCAGCGGTCTGATCTTCCTTCACGACGTACACCAGCCGGCCGTTCGGTCCGTTGATGATCGCTTGCGAGGGCAGTACCACGGCATCCTTTATTTCGCCGGCGACGATTTTCACCGTGACGTACTGACCCGGCCAGACGCGGCGTTCGTCGTTTTCGAGCTTCGCCTTGACGGCGATCGTGCCTGAGGTCCGATCAATACTGCTGTCGATGAATATCACCTCACCCTTCAGGCGGTGATCTGCATCGAGATCCACACGCACCTTCACGGGGGCCTGACGCTGGCCAGCGAGCAGGGTAGACAAATCGCGTTCAGGCAAGGAGAAGCTCACGCCGATAGGATTCATGCGCGTGATCTTGACCATCGAGGTAGCCGTTGCGTTGGATGTGACGAGACTACCGGGGCGCACATTGATCAAGCCTGCACGGCCATCAAACGGAGCTCTCACATAGGTGTAGGAGAGGCTCACGCGGGCCTGTTCCATGGCCGCCTTGTTCTGCTCCAGGGCCGCATTGGCGGCATCGAGCTTGTCGCGCGTAGCGTCGAGTGCTGCAGGCGAAACAAAATTGCGCGCTGCCAGATCCTGTGAGCGTGCCAGATCGCGTTGAGCCGCGGAGACTGCGGCCTGTGAACCGGCGACATTGGCTTCGAGGCGTTTCACGTTGGCGACATCGTCCCGGTCATCAAGCGTGAACAACAGCTGTCCCCGCTTTACTTCGTCGCCTTCCTTGAAGTGGGTCTGTTTTACCGTGCCATTTTTTTGCGGCCTGACATCGACGTCGTCCAGCGCGATGACATTGCCCTGCGCCTCAAGCACCAGCGGTACGGTATCGAGGCGGGTCATTGTTACACTCACTGGAGTCGGGCGATTCGCGCCTCCGTTGGCATTGCCTTTGGCGGCACCCTTTTCGGCTTTCGGGCCGGATTGTTCACGTGACGCGTCGGCAGCGGGTGAAGAAGCATCCTTCTTTCCGCATCCGGCCAGACCCGCTACACACAGGGCAACAGTCAGCGATGAAACAGCAAAACGTGCGGCAAAACGAAACGACATAAAAATCGCCGTCACGTTACCGCGACAGCGCCACAATTGATCGACCCCGATATTTTTAAGATGCCCGCGATGTAGACCGGAGGCGTGCCACGATTGTTGCGAATCCTCCAGCATTTCCGACAGTGCTGCCAGATCAAAGTGTTACAAATTGCTATGACTTTGCATCACTCGGGCTCTAAACACCGTGCCGCAACCGCTCGAATGGTAATCCAGCTGCTCAATTACCTGCGTGAATTTGTCGTGATCGGCGACTTCATGGTTTTTGGTCTCTCGTCGATCAAGCGTTACCTCATTTGTCGGACGCGCGGCTGGCGCGCCGCAGCGTACGCAAGCTCTGTGCCATAATCTTCCTCAGCTAAACATCAGGCACCTCAAAAGGACTCAAATGGACGACAACAAGGCAAAAGCGCTCACCGCCGCACTGGCTCAGATCGAAAAGCAGTTTGGCAAGGGCTCCATCATGCGACTGGGCGATGGCGAGGTCGTCTCCGACATCCAGGCCATTTCCACGGGCTCGCTGGGACTCGACATTGCGCTGGGCATCGGCGGTTTGCCACGTGGCCGGGTCGTCGAAATTTACGGCCCGGAATCTTCCGGCAAAACCACGCTCACCCTGCAGGTCATCGCCGAGTTGCAGAAGATCGGCGGCACCGCGGCTTTCATCGACGCCGAGCATGCGCTTGACGTCACCTATGCGCAGAAACTGGGGGTCAATGTCGGCGAGCTGTTGATTTCGCAACCGGACACGGGCGAGCAGGCACTTGAAATTACCGACATGCTGGTACGTTCAGGCGGTGTCGATCTGGTCGTCATCGACTCGGTCGCTGCGCTGACGCCACGTGCGGAAATCGAGGGTGAAATGGGCGATCAATTGCCCGGCCTGCAAGCCCGCCTGATGAGCCAGGCGCTGCGCAAGCTCACTGCCAATATCAAGCGCACCAACACCATGGTGATCTTCATCAACCAGATCCGCATGAAGATCGGCGTCATGTTCGGCAGCCCGGAAACGACGACTGGCGGCAACGCGCTGAAGTTCTACGCCTCCGTGCGTCTGGACATCCGCCGCACCGGCACGATCAAGAAAAATGACGAAGTCATTGGATCGGAAACCAAGGTCAAGGTCGTCAAGAACAAGGTGGCACCACCCTTCCGCGAAGCGCATTTCGACATTCTCTATGGCGCCGGCATTTCGCGCGAAGGCGAGATTGTCGATATGGGTGTCGAACACAAATTCGTCGACAAGTCGGGGGCATGGTACGCGTACAACGGCGAGAAAATCGGCCAGGGCAAGGACAACGCACGCGACTTCCTGCGTGAACATCCTGAAATGGCGCGCGAGATCGAGAACAAGATCCGTGATGCTGTTGGCGTAGTGGCAATGAAGGTTGTATTGAGCGAGTAAGTGATTGCGACAGGCCGTGCCATGAAAAAGCAGCCCGTCACTTCGCTCAAATCCAGGGCGTTGCGAATGCTGGCCACACGCGAGCATTCGCGCGCTGAACTCAAGCGCAAGCTGGAGGCGAAAGCGGAAGAGGGCGACGATGTGGAGGCCGTGCTGGATCGCATGGCCGAAACAGGTCTTCAGTCGGACGAGCGTTTTGCCGAGAGTTATGTACGTTCCCGTGCGACGCGACTCGGCAAGAGCCGTCTGCAATACGAGCTGGTCAAGCGCGGTGTGACGGAAGAACAGGCTGGCACCGCTTTGAGCGATGTGCTGGAAGAGGATGAACTGACACGCGCTCACGGCGTGTGGCTGAAGAAATTCGGGCAGCCGCCCAGCGACAGGCAGGAGTGGGCGCGACAAGCGCGCTTTCTGCAGTCACGCGGTTTTTCAGCGGAAATCGTCCGCAAGTTGTTGAGAGATGGATTCGATGAGCCTGCTGAAGGTTGAAGGCGTACGCAAGCGCTACAAGGCGCGTACTGTAGTCAAGGACGTGTCCTTCCAGGTGGGCGGTGGTGAGGTGGTCGGTCTGCTGGGCCCGAACGGCGCAGGCAAGACAACCTGCTTCTACATGATCGTTGGCCTGATCAAGGCCGATGGCGGCCGTATACACCTGGACAACACCGAGCTGACGCATCTGCCCATGCATCGGCGCGCCCAGCTGGGATTGTCATACCTGCCGCAGGAAAACTCGGTATTCCGCAAGCTCACCGTCGCCGAAAACATCCGTGCCGTACTTGAGTTGCAGAAGCTCAAACGCCCTGCGCAGGAGAGCCGGCTACAAGAGCTGCTCGAAGAGCTCAACATCGATCACCTGCGTGATGCTACTGCCATATCTCTGTCCGGCGGCGAGCGCCGCCGTGTGGAAATTGCGCGTGCGCTGGCGACGCAGCCGAAGCTGATCCTGCTTGACGAGCCCTTTGCCGGCGTTGATCCGATTGCGGTGATCGACATCCAGAAGATCATCGGTTTTCTCAAGGCGCGCGGCATTGGCGTGCTGATTACCGACCACAACGTGCGCGAGACCCTTGGCATCTGCGATCAGGCGTGGATTATTAACGCAGGCGAAGTGCTTGCTGGCGGCCGTCCGCAGGAAATTGTGCACAATGACCAGGTACGACAGATTTATCTCGGCGAACATTTCAGGCTATAGCCTCGGTGCATAGATTCTTCGCATGAAACCTTCGCTTCAGCTTCGCCTCTCGCAGCATCTGGCGCTTACGCCTCAACTGCAGCAGTCCATCAGATTGCTGCAGCTATCTACGCTTGAACTCAATTCCGAAATCGAGAAAATGCTCCTCGATAATCCCTTGCTTGAGCGTGAGGGAGGGGAGGACGAAGGGGGCGAGCCCGCACCTGTCGCCGAACTCGCCGGGACAGAGGCCGTTGCCGCGGAAACGGATTTTTCTGCCGAGCGAATTGCCTCCATCGATGAAGGTGACTTTGAGCCCTCGGCGGTGGAGATGCCGGATACCATCACGGAGGCGTATGACAGCGTTTCCGATGACGATATTGGCGAGGCCGCCGAGTGGCGTTCCGAAGCGGGTAGCGGCAGCAAGAACAATGACGGCGACGATGATTCCGATTTTCAGGAATATCAGACCACCTCCATTTCATTGCGCGATCACCTCGATGGACAAGTGGCGCTCATGCCGCTATCCGATCGCGATCGCGCCTTGGTGCGCCTGATCATCGAAGCGCTGGAACAGGATGGTTATCTTGCTCAGGGGCTGGAAGAGCTCCTGCCGGTGATCCCGGACGAATGGGAAGTCGAGCTCGAAGAACTTGTCACGGCCCTGCGTCATGTGCAGCACTTTGATCCAGTCGGTGTCGGTGCGCGCAATCTGCAGGAATGCCTATTGCTGCAGCTCAAGGCACTTCCCAAAAACGCGACGCGCGATCTGGCCATCGGTATCGTCGAACATTGCTTGGAAAATCTGGCGGCACGCGATTTCGTGAAGATACGCCGTCGCCTGGGCTGCGATGACGATGCGCTCAAGGCCGCACATGCCCTGATCCTGCGCATGAATCCGCACCCTGGGTCGGCGTTCATGCCACTTGAAGCGCGCTACATTGTGCCGGACGTGATCGTGCGCAAATATCGTGGCGCATGGACTGCTAATCTGAATCCAGAGGCAATGCCGAAGCTCAGGATTCATCGCGTCTATGCCGATATTCTTCATCAGAACCGCGGCATCAACGGATCATTGTCGAACCAGCTGCAAGAGGCGAAATGGCTGATAAAAAACGTTCAGCAAAGATTTGACACCATCCTGCGCGTATCGCAGGCTATTGTTGAAAGACAGCGGCAGTTTTTCGATCACGGTGAGGTGGCCATGCGTCCGCTCACCCTGCGCGAAATTGCCGAGGAACTTGAACTGCACGAGTCGACCGTGTCGCGTGTTACGACGCAGAAGTACATGGCGACCACCAAGGGGATCTTTGAACTTAAGTACTTTTTTGGCAGTCACGTGTCTACGGACACTGGCGGTGCCTGCTCCGCGACGGCGATTCGCGCGCTGATTCGTCAGATGGTGGCAGGTGAGGACGGCAAGAAACCGCTGTCCGACGCTAAGATTGCCGAAATGTTGGGCCTGCAGGGTATCGTCGTGGCTCGCAGAACCATCGCGAAATACCGCGAGTCACTCAATATTCCGCCGGTCAGTCAGCGCAAGTCGATCTAGGAGCCTGTCCATGAATCTAAATATCACCGGTCATCATCTGGAAGTGACGGACTCAATTCGTGAATACGTCACCAGCAAGCTCGACAAGGTGATTCGTCACTTTGAACATGTGACTGCAGTACACGTGATTCTTTCGGTAGCCAAGCTCAGACAGAAAGCGGAAATTACGGTTCACGTACGCGGCAAGGACATTTTCGTTGAAAGCGAAGAAGAAGATCTCTATGCCGCCATCGACAGCATGATCGACAAGCTCGACCGTCAGGTCGTCAAACACAAGGAAAAATCGGCTGATCACAGCCGCGATGCCATCAAGCACCAGCCGACTGCAGAGTTGTGAGACACGATTCAGCCCACTGAGCGAAAGCTCTTCTCCGCCCATGGCACTCTCTGATTTACTTCCAGAGTGCTCATTGGGCGGCGCAAATATTTCCCCATAAAATTTTCAATTGATCGACCATGCATGAGTTCTCGACTTCGGGACTTGTGTCAGGCATATAATTTCGGTCAACGCGGCTTTTGACATAAACGTTTAACAATTATCGGTCAATCGCGGCCCAACTCATACGTTGTTAAACTCATTACAAGTGATACTTGGCTCTGCTGTCGGGCAACATCTGTACGTTGTCGCAGCAGAGGACCACTCGCCCGCCTGCATGAATCTGATCTCGAAGATCCTTCCAACCGCCAATGTCATGGTGGATTTCCAGGCTACTGCCAAGGGCACGGTATTCGAAGCCGCCGGCGTGGTATTCGAGCGTCAGGCAGGCATGTCCAGCAAGGTCGTTACCGACGCGTTGAATCAGCGCGAGAAGCTGTGTTCGACCGGGCTCGGACAAGGGGTGGCCATTCCGCACGGTCGCATCAAGGGTCTCAAGGCACCGCTGGGCGCCTTCGTGCGTATGGCGCAGCCGATTCCCTTCGAAGCGCCGGATGGCAAGCCGGTCGGTCTCATTTTCATCATGCTGGTGCCCGAACAGGCCAATGAGAGTCACCTGCAATTACTGTCCGAGCTTGCCCAGATGTTCAGTGACCGTGAGTTCCGCGATGCGCTGATCGCCGCTGGCGACGCGCATGCCCTGCATCGTCTCTTTGCCGAATGGAACCCGAATGCGGCGAACCAGCGTCGCCCAGCTGTTTGAGGCCAACCGGGCGGGCCTGCGACTGCGCCACATTGCGGGCAGTCTCGACACACACATTATTGTTCATGACAATCGGGTATGGGCTGCTGACCTCGTCGGCCACCTGAACCTGATTCACCCGACACGTCTGCAGGTCATCGGCGAAACCGAGTTTTCCTGGGCACGTCGTCAGGCGCGCGACAAACTCGAACATCATCTGCTGGCCATCCTCGCAGCACCGCCGCCGGGCATCATTGTCGCTGACGATTGCGAAGTCCCCGACATCATCCGGCGCAATTGCGAAGACGTTGGCGTTCCCGTGCTCGCTTCGCCACTCGAATCCGCGCGTGTCATTGATGCATTGCGTTCCTATCTGGCGCGCAAGCTTGCCGAGCGTGTCTCCCTGCATGGCGTATTCATGGATGTGCTTGGTCTGGGTGTGCTCGTGACGGGTGACTCGGGTGCAGGCAAATCGGAACTGGCGCTTGAGCTGATTTCGCGTGGACATGGTCTGGTGGCCGACGACGTTGTCGAGATCTCGCGCATTGCCTCGGGTGTGCTTGAAGGCCGCTGCCCGGACATGCTCAAGGACTTTCTCGAAGTACGTGGCCTGGGGATTCTCAATATCCGCACGATCTTTGGCGAAACGGCGTGCCGCCGCAAGATGCGCCTGCGGTTGATGGTGCATCTGCAACGTCGCAACCCTGGCCAGGATGAACCCTTGCGCCTTACGCTGGACGATGAGGAGCAGGACGTGCTCGGTGTGGGTGTGCGGCGTATCGTGCTGCCGGTGGCAGCTGGCCGCAATCTGGCTGTATTGCTGGAAGCCGCAGTGCGCAATGCCATCCTGCAGTTGCGCGGTATCGATTCCGCACAGGAGTTCGTCGATCGTCAACGTCATGCGCTTGATCAGGACGATCCCTTCGAGCACTGATCATCGCGCAGTGAAAACTCCATTGAAAAGGGCGCCCAAGGCGCCCTTTTCAATGGATTGTCATCTGGCAGATCAGATTGCCGATTGGCGCTCGCCGATATCGAACACCATTGGTTCGCAGCCGATTTCCAGTGGCGAATAGCCGAAACCAATGCGTCCATGCGGTGGCAGTTCGCACTCGCCGCGCTTGAGCAATACTTCCACGCCATGCTCGTCGAGCAGATATGTGCCGTTGGTGCTGCTGTCGATAAGAACGAAATGACCATGACGCCATTCGATACGTGCATGCTGGCGTGAGGCGCGACGATCGGTCACGACCAGATCATTGGCCTCTTCACGGCCGGCGAGCAATACCGGCTTGTGCTCGGAAACCAGCATGCTGGCGCCGTGATAGCGCAGCAGCAGACGCGTGCGTGCGGCCTCGCCTTCCGCTGCGACGCTGGGTACTGGGCGCGGACGCGAGGACGGCATGATGGAAGGTTGCGGCGGTGGCACGGTCAATGGGCCATGAGCATTCAGGGCCTGCAGGTTGCCCGGTTGCAGTTCAAGCAGCGGCATGTCGAGTCCGCCGGTATTCACCGACACTTGCGTCGACGAATTCAGATTGGCGCGCATGCCTTCAGAGAACTGGGATACCGCTTCGTTTGAAACGAGAATTTGTCCGCCCGATGCAAACGGCAGCAGGCTCAGCGCCATCTCCATGTCAGCCGGATCGAGCACTGCACCAGAGCCTGCATGCAGCACCACCCGCACGGCGAGATTGATGCCGGAAACAGGTGGCAATTGCGAGATGCGTTTGATCATGTCGTTCGCAGCCAGCGCGGCGCTGTCGCTGCGCGGGAACGATGCGGTCAGATGCCCTGGTTGGGCAGGCAGGCGGCTACCGGCATAAGCCTGGATCGAACGTTCCGCACGGGCGAGCGCGCGTTCTACAGCCCGGGCGGCTTCGGCTGCGCCAAGCTTTTCGGCGAGCGGCGCGGCGCCTGTGACTTCGGCCACCAGCACACTTGTCTCACCTACCGCGTCTCGCATCATTTTATTCGGCTCCGTTGCCATTCACTGCACTCCCCAAGTCATCCAGCGAACAGGACTTTCTGTCATTCCCGGACTGGTCGAGAGATCTGGCTCATCGAATACAAGATCACCTCCGGCGAACTCACCCTCAGCAAGCTGTGTGCCGCGCTTCAATGTCTTGAAGTTGTACAGCATGCCATCAGCGAGATGGCTTGGCACTACGTTCTGAAGGGCAGTGGCAATCGATTCGACGCGGCCCGGATAAAGTCGGTCCCAGTCGCGCAACATCGCCTTGATCTGTTTGCGCTGGGCGTTTTCCTGGGAACCACACAGGTTGCAGGGAATGATCGGGTAATCCATGGCCCGCGCGAATTTCGCGAGCTCCGCTTCGGCGCAATACGCCAAGGGGCGAATCACGATGTGTTGACCGTTGTCGCTGACCAGCTTGGGTGGCATGGACTTGATCTTGCCGCCGAAGAACATGTTGAGAAACATGGTCTCGATCAGATCTTCGCGATGATGGCCAAGCGCGATCTTGGTGGCACCCAGCTCATTTGCAATGCGATAGATGATGGCGCGGCGCAGGCGTGAACAAAGCGAGCAGGTCGTTTTGCCTTCGGGAATTTTCTCCTTGACGATGGAGTACGTGTCTTCCGTGGCGATGTGATATTCGACGCCGACGGATTCGAAATATCTTGGCAGCACATCTGCCGGAAAGCCGGGCTGTTTCTGATCCAGATTCATGGCAATCAGGCGGAAGCGTACCGGCGCGCGTTCACGCATTGCCATGAGCAAAGTGAGCAGAGAATAGGAATCCTTGCCGCCCGAGCAACATACCAGCACGGTGTCGCCTTCCTCGATCATGTTGAAGTCGGCGATGGCTCGCCCAACCGAGCGGGTCAGACGCTTCTTCAGGCGCTGAACTGTGCTGGAAAGATCCGGCGTTGCTACAGGTGGGTCAAACACGGTTTCCATGAAAGGCTTTGCAAGCTTCTTGTCTATGTTCGAATTATATGATTGACGCGGCGCACAAAGAACATCGCTTTGTAACCAATGATGGCTCGCGGGCTCGAATTTGTCACGACGCGGACTAAAAGGCCAGTTTGCCCATATTAGAGAGCAATCCGCCAGACAGAAGGCCAAATTGCGATACCAAACGTGGCTTCGTCTCCGCTTGGATTTGTTTTCCAAGCAGCAGAATGTGGCCCTGCTGGCAATTACGGCGCGTCGCAGACGGACTTGAGACGATGCCCGATGTCATCTACGCGATCGTCGGGGTCTGACATGCTGTGTGGTATTCACCACGCAGACGTTCCACCAGTGTGGCAACGTCCGGTGCGTCATGAATGTTTGCCACGCCGTGGCCAGCGCTCCATACGTCGCGCCAGGCTTTTGCCTCCTCCGCAAGATCTTTCAGTACGGCTTTGCCAATGCCCGCGTGCAGCGATTCACGCGTGTGTCCGGCTGCGGTCAGCGAAGGCAGCAGGAAATTGGCGTTTGCTCCGGAAATGACGTCGGTATAGACGATGTCTTGCGCGCGCGCCTCGATCAGCATCTGCTTGTAAGCGGGCTGGGCTTGCGCCTCTTTTGTCGCAATGAAGCGCGTACCGAGATAGGCCAGGTCGGCGCCAAGAACTTCGGCTGCGCGAATGCCATAGCCGTCGGATATGGCACCGCCGAGAACCAGGCAGCCGTCCCAGAACTCGCGGATTTCGCGTATCAGCGAGAACGGGCTTTGCGTGCCCGCATGCCCGCCCGCTCCAGCGGCGACGGCGATGATGCCATCGACCCCGGCTTCGATGGCCTTGCGTGCATGGTGTGCATGGATAACGTCGGAGAACACCAGTCCGCCATACGCGTGAACCGCTTCAACGACTGCACCGGGGTGGCCGAGACTGGTGATGACGAAGGGCGCGCGATGGCGCACAACGGTTTCGACATCCTCGCGCAGACGCGTGTTGCCGGGATGCAGAATGAGATTGATGCCGTGGGGTGCGAACATGCTCTGAGCCGCGGCCCGTGCGGCTTCGATCTGCATCAGCCAGTCATCGAGCTGACTGGCCGGGCGTGCGTTCAGTGCGGGAAAGCTGCCCGCGACCCCGGCGCGACACGTGGCGATGACAAGTTCTGGCCCCGATACGAGAAACATCGGTGCGGCAATGACGGGAAGGCGCAGTGCGCCGCGAAAACTGTCGGGCAGAGACATGGCCAGCTCCAGCCAGGGTGGGGGATCAGCCTACCATAGCGTCGCAGTGCCTGGCGGCGGCACTCATGTGGAGGCGTCGCGGGGACGTCCATGAAAAAGGCCTCACTGCCGCCATGGCAATGAGGCCTTGTGTATCCGGGTTTGAGTCAGACAGGACTGTTCAGCGAGCCCTTGAGCATCTGTGAGACCTGCACGCGCAATGCGTCGGCCTGTGTGCGTCCGTTGCGCGACCCGCGCAGCGCGCGATACCAGCGCGACATGGCCTGGCGCGCTTCTTCCTGATCATGCACATGTTCCAGATCATTGATGACGCTTGCAGCCATGACGCCCAGGTTTTCGCGAGCGCGTGCCATCATGAAGTTGCTGGCGGTCATCCATTCGTCCGACAGGTCGCTGTCTGTGCCTGCTTTCGATGCAGACGACGTGGCATGTGCATTGATTTCAGCGAGCCCGCGTTCCACGAGCTCGTTGAGTTCGGCCATGACATTCTGGCCGGGCAACATGGTGACCAGCTCGCCGACCGTGCGCACGCCGTTGGCCAGCAAGAGCACCCGGCGCATCGTGTAAGTCAGCCCGGCATCGCGCTGCGTGATGACTTCAGCACCGAGCACGGTCTTTTGCGGAATGAAGCTCGAACTCGAACTGGCAGCAGCGGGGTTGACTTGCATGGCGAGGTTCTCCCAGAAATGACAACAGGTAAGAAAGCGTGGATGTCGGTAAAAACAGTTCCGACCGAATAGTTGTCCCTCTTAAATTTGCGTCATGAATGCCTGTCTGTTGAATCAATGATTCTGATGAGACATGGCGCAGATTCGCGAATAAATTGATGAAAAATACGGCGTTATCGATTTTGCCAATTGCTGACGCAGCCCGGACAAGAATTGCTTTATGTCCGGGGCTGTTTACCGTTCAGCGCTTACGAACGGAGAGGCGTTTTTTCGTCCAGTAGCAACAGCTCCCAGTCCACGTCTCCGCAAATAACGTGCTCATGACCGTTGATGCGAACATGCGCTGAGACGGTGACACAGGTATTGCCGCTACTGATCGACACATAGGGACGTGTCACCTGCGGCTTGCCTGGGTGTTGCAAGGCGCGGCGGAAATACGGGCGCCGCGACCAGCGAGCGCCGGGCATTGCACCCAGCTCGCGCAGAACGTCCTTGCCACGTTGCTTGTGTGCACTGATGTTGGTACCCACTTGACGACCGTTAGCGTCCAGAAGATAGAAACATTCCGCTGCAGGCTGATCGAGAAAACCTCCAGCAGCGCTCTGCAGGGGAACGCCGCTGGATAACAAAACGCCGGCATAACCAATGGCATTGAGGTACGGCGCGATACGTTCGTGATGCTCAGTTTCCTGCACATGAATATGGTTTTCATAACGCGTCCACAAGGCGTTCAGTGCCGGCGCGACGGGGAGTGAGTCGTGCAGGGCGTCGGCAGCGGGGCGTGCAAAAAACCAGCCCTGGCCGAAATCGATATCGGAGTCCATGGCGATCAGGGCCTGATCCAGCGTCTCGATGCCTTCGAGCAGTACCAGCGCGCCAGTCTCGTGCAGCATGCTAACCAGTCGCGGCAGTACGCGGCGCGCGGTGGCATCGTGTTCGGTGCGCACCGCAAAGGAGCGATCCAGCTTGACCACATCAGGCTGGATACGCCATACGCGGTCGAAATTCGAGTGGCCGGCACCGAAGTCGTCCAGCGCCAGACCCAGCCCGAGGGCACGCAAGGCAGCCGTGCCATCCTCAAGTCGTACGCGATCGGTAACAGCCTCTTCCACCACCTCAATGATGCAGCGGTGCGCCGGTATGCCGGTGCCCGCTACCATGGCCGCTACCATCCGAGCGCTGTCATCGACATCGAAGCGGCCGAACAGGGCGGGATGCAGATTCAGGAATAGCCAGCCGTCAGCATTACGGGCGTTCCAGGCATGCATCAGGCGGCAGGCTCGATCAACTTGCAGGAGTTCGCCAGTCGTATCGACCAGGCTGAAGAAATCGGGTGGGGTGATGGTCGTCGCGCTCTTGCCTGCGATGCGGACCAGGCCTTCATGGCCCACCACGCGGCTATGGCTGAAGCTGACGATGGGCTGGAACACGCTGCTGACGGTCAGATCACGCCAGCGTAGCGTCATCCGGCCATGGTTGAGTTCGGCGCCGGGGGTGAAATGTTGAAACTCTGTGTGGAATCCGTCTGGGACGTCTCCGGATGTGGCGCTTCGAGACATTGGGCTGCCATACGGTGATTGGTGTAAACCCCATTACGGCCATTGAAGCCGGAACATGAGAGCCTTGCATGCATCATTCGACACGGTCGATGCAAGACACAAAAAGCAATTTCATGAGCGGCGAAGCCCTCCGGTAAAATCACCGGCTGCCGGCACCTTGTGCGGCTGCAATACGCAGGATTCCATACAGGATTCTGGCAAGACCCTGGTGCGCTCCCCAATGCTTTCTCATCTCAATCCCCCCCAGCGTGAAGCGGCAAAGTATCTCGACGGCCCCTGCCTCGTGCTGGCTGGTGCGGGTAGCGGCAAAACCGGTGTGATCACCCACAAGATCGCCTACATGGTGCGCGAATGCGGCATGGAGGCACGCAATATCGCCGCCATTACCTTCACCAACAAGGCCGCACGCGAGATGGAGGAGCGCGTTGGCAAGCTGCTCGACAGTGGCGCGGCCAAGGGCCTGACGGTGTGCACCTTCCACGCGCTCGGAGTGCGTATCGTGCGTCAGGAAGCGAAGTTCGCCGGGCTCAAGCCACAGTTCTCGATTCTCGATTCCTCCGATGTAATGCAGATCGTCGCCGAGATTGCCGGCACCAATGACAAGAGCGTGGTCAAGGGTATCCAGTGGGCCATCTCGGCATGGAAGAACGCGCTGATCACGCCGGGTGAAGCAGTAAAGCTTGCGGACGACGAAACCAAGGCACTCGCTGCGACGCTTTATCCCGCTTACGAGAAGACCTTGCGCGCCTATCAGGCGGTGGACTTCGATGATCTGATTGCCCTGCCTGTGCGTCTGTTCGATGAACACCCCGAGGTCCTCGAGCGCTGGCAGAACCGTCTGCGCTACCTGCTCGTCGACGAATATCAGGACACCAATGGAGCGCAGTACAAGTTGCTGCGTCAGCTGACCGGTGTGCGCGGCGCGTTCACCGCGGTGGGTGATGATGATCAGGCGATCTACGCCTGGCGTGGCGCCGACGTCGAAAACCTGCGTTCATTGCAGACCGATTTCCCGAAGCTGAAAGTCATCAAACTGGAGCAAAACTATCGCTCGTCGAACCGCATCCTCAATGCAGCCAACACGCTGATCGCCAACAACGAAAAACTGTTCGAGAAACGGCTCTGGTCGGATCACGGCATGGGCGATGCCATCAGCATCGTCGCGGCGCCGTCTGCCGAACAGGAAGCCGAGCTGGTGGTCATGAAAATATCCAGTCATCGCTTCGAGAACCGTGGCAGCCATGGCGACTATGCCATCCTGTATCGCGGCAATCATCAGGCACGCTTGTTCGAGCAGCAACTGCGCAATCACAAGATCCCGTATGTCATCTCCGGCGGGCAGAGTTTTTTCGATCGTGCAGAAATCAAGGACATCACCTGTTACCTGCGCCTGATGCTCAATGGAGACGATGATCTGGCATTCATCCGTGCCATCACCACACCGCGTCGCGGCATCGGTGCTGCGACGCTGGAAGCGCTTGGCAACTACGCCGGGCAACGTGGCAGCAGCCTGTTCACCGCATTGTTCGAGGAAGGTGCCGCAGAGCATGTTGCCACGCGTCAGCTCGAAGGCATGCGCGAGTTCGGCAACTTCATCAACAAGCTGGAATATCGTGCGCAGCGCGAGAGCGCTGCCATCGTGCTGGAAGATTTGCTGCGTGCCATTGGCTACGAGGCGCACCTGTTCGAAACCTGCGAGCTGCGCGAAGCGGAAACCAAATGGAGCAATGTACGTGATTTCGTTGACTGGCTCAGCCGCAAAGGCGAAGCGGACAGCAAGAACCTGTTGGAGCTGGCGCAGACCGTAGCCCTGATTTCCATGCTCGACAAGGGCGAGGAAGGCAGCGAGTCCGTGCAGCTGGCCACGCTGCATGCGTCCAAAGGACTGGAGTTTCCGCATGTCTTCCTCGTCGGTGTCGAGGAAGGCCTGTTGCCGCATCAGAGCAGCATCGATGGCGACAGCATCGAGGAGGAGCGCCGGCTGATGTATGTCGGTGTCACACGTGCCAAGCGCAGCCTGACCATCAGCTATTGCGAGCGCCGCAAATCCGGCAAGGAAGTGCGTACCGTCGAGCCCTCGCGTTTTATCGCGGAACTGGGCGAGGGACTCAAGCACACCGGCGGCAAGAAGGCCGAACCTGTCTCGCAAGAGGACGCACTGGCCAAACTGGCCAAGCTACAGGCAATGTTTGGCAACAAGACAGCGGGTTAAGTGCCCGGTTGGCGGGCTTTTATCACGCTATCAAATACTCCGATTTGAAATCGGGTCAAATGCTTCATACCTTGAAAGAGCCGAGGATTACAAAACGCCCGTAGAGGTGTTCGCACCGAGGCATTGAGAGGTCGAACATGGCAATGCATTCCACGTACCCTGATTCGCGCGATGACCCTATCGTATCGAGCCCGGCAGACTCCGCTTTCCTTGAGCAATTCCGGCCGGCACCGTTGAGCTGGCTGGTGGCCTGGATGTTCAGGTCGCGGCATGAGCAGGTAGCCGAAGAGCCGGACCAGTTCGAAGAGCATATCAACGGACTGGCCTGAACTTGGTCAGGCGTCTGGCGCAAGACGCTGTCAAGATCGCGGCAGAACATACTCGTTATTGAAGTCACCTGCATCCTTAGGCGTTAAACTCTCCCTGTCGAGTTTTCGCCGGAGGAATTGTTGATGTCTTCACGCACGATTCAAGTCAGCCCGTTTGA
>Ga0075366_10000669_pt1 | contig 16170 bp, 17 predicted proteins | sample EndMethybrTD3031_FD_72351 | JGI IMG/M metagenome (GOLD analysis project Ga0075366, IMG submission 72351) | Populus endosphere microbial communities from Tennessee, USA - Endosphere MetaG P. TD hybrid TD303-1 | ecosystem: Host-associated > Plants > Roots > Endosphere | place: USA: Tennessee...
TCGGCGCCGCCGGTGCGAAATGAGCCGCCGCCTGCTGCTGCTCCGCCGCCTGCCGTTGCCTCGGCGCCGCCGGTGCGAAATGAGCCGGTGCCTGCTGCTGCTCCGCCGCCTGTCGTTGCCTCGGCGCCGCCGGTGCGAAATGAGCCGGCGCCTGCTGCTGCTCCGCCCCCGGTCGTTGCCTCAGCACCGCCGGTGCGAAGCGAGCCGGCGCCGCCCGCCGTTGCCGCAGCGCCGCCGGTGCAGATTGCTGCTGCAGCGCCCGAGTCGGCGATTGAGTCCCCATCGGTTGAAGTGGTTTCGCTGCCGCTGCCGCGCCGCAAGCCCGAGGCGTTGCTGACACTCACCCAGGTCCAGCAACAGTCCGAAACGCAAGGCCGGATGGCGCGCGAGTCGCGCGCGGAGCGGCCACGTTACTATGACGCACGGCGTCAGTTCGAACGCGACCTGCGCCGCCTGATGCGGGGTTTCTATTAAGGCCTAGTTCTGGCTGTTGTAGCCGCCGAGCGCCATACGCGGATTGTACGGCGAGTCGCCTTCGGACGGCTTGAGCACCACCACCGTCGTGCCGAGCTTCACGCGGTTGTAGAGGTCGATGACGTCCTCGTTGGTCATGCGGATGCAGCCCGAGGAAATCGCCGAGCCGATGTATTCCGGCTGATTGGTGCCGTGAATGCGATACAGCGTGTCCCGGTTGCCGGAGTAGAGATAGAGGCCGCGTGCGCCGAGCGGATTGTGCGGGCCGGGACCGACGAAGTTCGGAATGCCGGCCATCCGCTTTTTGATGTCGGCGGTCGGCGTCCATGACGGCCACTCTTCACGGCGGCCGACCTTGGCAACGCCGGAGAACACCAGCGCCTCTTCGCCGACGGTCACGCCGTAGCGGATCGCCTTGCCCTTCTCGAGCACGTAATAGAGATAGCGCGCGTCCGGATCGACCACGATGGTGCCCGGGCCTTCCTTGCGGTGGAAATCGACGATGTGGCGCAGGTACGGCTCTGGAATCTGAGCCTGTGCGTAGGGCGGATTGGCGAGCAGCTTGCGGTCGCGCGGCGTCAGGTTCGCGTCCGACGACGGCTCGACCGTCTGGTTCATCATGCAGCCGGAGAGCAGCGCGCCCAGGCCGAGGACCAGGAAGGCAACTGCCTTCTTGCCGGCGCGTTCCCGAATTGTCATGCCCATCACCTTCAATTTTCGAGTCAGTAGATAAGCCATAAAGCGTTCACGATTCCAGGCGGCACGCGGCACCGTGATCAAGCCGCTGTGGAACTGTTGCAGGAATGCCGCAGCGCAGAGGTGTCTGGTTCCGCCGGCCCTGGTTCCATAAGCCTTGGGCCGTGAAAAACCCTGGATCGTCAACGGACCGCATCTTCGGTCCAAGCCGTTAAGCAAAGGTTTACCATACCGACGGTTTAATACGTGGGCTGCAATTTGATGGAAATGCCTGCAAGCCCCGGGAAATGCGAGGAAATTCGGGGTATTTATTCCCCGGAATGCCGCGGTAGGGCACGATTTGCCGCCCATTTTCGCCGCGAACGGTGATTAAATTTCGCCCATGGGGAATGGAAACGAGTGGAGCGACCAATGACCGACAAGAACACAAAGGCCGAAGGCCAAACACAGCAACCGCAGCAGGATCAGGCCGGGCTGCAACAGCGCTACGGCTCGATCGGCATCGCGTCCGTCGCCGCCGCATGCCGCTATTCGAACCAAGGCAAGAAGGCTGCTGAGCCGAGCGCGCCGCGCATCGACCAGCGCTTCGAGCAGGCGAGCTGACGACCGCGCTGATAGACGACAGATTTGGATTTGCCGACGAAGCGGCCGCGGGACACTGCGGCCGCTTTTTTATGTCCGGCCTTCGTCGCGATCTCGTTGCGCCCGTTCGTGACGCTCGCTCTTAGCGCTCCGCTGTTTCATGGTGTTGTCATATTGCGGCCCGCGCGGCCGCACAGGCCTCACGCCAGTGATCAACGCCGCATTTTTTGTTGCGAGCAAGCCGGCTTCGGGCCATGAGTGGCCAGGGGCATTTGATCAGGTGCATTGACGGGGCGCTGCACGTCGCGGCGTCCTCCAAGCCTCGCGGGCTCAACATCCGGATTTCCCATGCTCGATGTTTACGTGCCGAGCGGCTCTTCGCTGGAACGCCGCACCGTGGTCTCGGGCGAAGAGGTACCCGACAACGCGGTCTGGTTCGATCTCATCAATCCCGCGCCCGGCGAGGACAAGCTGATCGAAGCCAAGCTCGGCATCGCGGTGCCGACGCGGGAGGAAATGCAGGAGATCGAGGTTTCGAGCCGGCTCTACACCGAGCACCACGCCCGCTTCATGACCGCGACCCTGATGTGCAATTCGGACACCGTGGTGCCCAAGACCACCGCCGTCACCTTCATTCTTGCCAAGCATTGCCTCGTTACGGTGCGCTACGACGAACCGAAGCCGTTCATGCTGACCTCCAACAAGCTGACGCGCAGTTGCCCGCATGGCATCAACGGCGAAGCCGTGCTGATGGAATTGCTCGACGCGGTGATCGACCGCGAAGCCGATCTCCTGGAGCGCATCGGCATCGACGTCGACCAGGTGTCGCACGACATTTTCGATCCGCACGGGCGGGGGCCGGAGCAGGGCAATGCCTATATCGATACGCTCAAGGTGATCGGCATCAAGGGCGACCTGACCTCCAAGGTGCGCGAGAGCCTGGTGTCGCTCGGGCGGCTCCTGCTGTTCATCGCCAACGAGGCCGAGGGCATGCGCTGGAGCAAGGACGTGCGGCTGCAATTGCAGTCGATGCAGCGCGACGTGCTGTCGCTGTCCGACCACGCCACTTATCTCGCCAACAAGATCACCTTCCTGCTCGACGCGCTGCTCGGCGTCGTCACGCTCGAGCAGAACAACGTCATCAAGATCTTCTCAATCGCCGCGGTGGTGTTTCTGCCGCCGACGCTGGTTGGCACCGTCTACGGCATGAACTTCAAGAACATGCCGGAGCTTGAGTGGTTCTACGGCTATCCGATGGCGCTCACGATGATGGTGATCGCCGCCGTGCTGCCGTACTATTTTTTCAAATGGAAGAAGTGGTTGTAGGAGGGCGGCAAACCTCATCGCTTTGCGATTGAGGACTCTTGCCACCGCCGCACACAAACCCTCGGGGAGACGCCCGCGCGGTATCCCGCGGCGCTAAATCACATAACTTAACTGCGAATTAACCCGTCAAATCCCATAGTTATTTTGTGATTTGCGGAGTCGTTCAGCCAAACAAGTAAGCAGCCGTTTTGCCGGCTGTTGGGGCTGGGTCTGAACGTCTGGGGGCGGCAGCGGGCCGGCGTGGTTGAGCCGGTTCTTCGGGGGGCGATCATGACCGGCAGTTCGACCAGATTGGTCGGCGTATTTGCCGTGGCCGTTGCCATGGCTGCGGCAACCGCGGTGGTGGTGAGCCAGTCGTTCGCTGCGGCGATCGTCGGCGAAACCAGGATGGTTGCGGTCGCCAAGTCCGCCGACGCGAGTGTCGACGCGCTGCGCGCCGAATATCGCCGGCCGAACTTCATTCCGTTTCCCAAGGACAATCCGTACACGGCGGAAAAAGCCGCGCTCGGCAAGAAGCTGTATTTCGACACCCGGCTTTCCGCGGCCAATCTGCTGTCGTGCGCCTCCTGCCACAACCCGGGCTACGGCTGGGGCGACGGGCAGCCGACCGGCGTCGGCCATCAGATGAAGATCCTGGCGCGGCGCTCGCCGACCATCGTCAACGCCGCTTACGGCCAGGTTTTCATGTGGGATGGCCGCGCAGGCTCGCTGGAAGAGCAGGCACTCGGCCCCATTCAGGCCGAAGTCGAAATGGCGCTGCCGCTCGACGAGCTTCTCAAGCGGCTGAAGCACATCGGCGAATACAAGCCGTTGTTCGATGCCGCCTTCCCCGGCAAGGGCATCTCCGGCGAGACGATCGCCAAGGCCATCGCCACCTATGAGCGCACCGTCGTATCGGCCCGCGCGCCGTTCGACGCCTGGATCGAAGGCGACGAGAAGGCGATCTCGGACGGCGCCAAGCGGGGCTTCATGCTCTTCAACACCAAGGCCGAGTGCAACAAGTGCCACAGCGGCTGGAATTTCACCGATGACAGCTTCCACGACATCGGCCTGAAGAGCGCCGACATCGGCCGCGGCAAATTCCTTGACGGAATCCCCAAGGCCCAGCACGCGTTCAAGACTCCCGGATTGCGCGAGATCACCCGCCGCGGTCCGTACATGCACAACGGCTCCATCGTGACGCTGGACGAAGTGATGGAGCACTACAACCACGCCGGCGTCGAGCGCGAGAGCCGGTCGGATCTCATCAGGCCGCTGGGACTGTCCAAGCAGGAATTGGCCGACCTGGTGGAGTTCATGAAGACACTGACCAGCGATTTCGATCCGACGACTGTCCCGGTGATGCCGAGATAGCGCGTCCTCAGATTTGCCAAGGGAGAAATGGAAATGAACGGTTTTAAGCTCTGGCTCGCTGCTGCCTTCCTCTCGGGCACCGCGGTGGCGTTCGCTACTGAGCGCACGATCACGCAGAAGGGCAAGGTGTTCTCGGAAAGCGAGATCGCCATCAAGGTTGGCGACACGCTCGTGTTCGTGAATGACGACAACGTGTTCCACAACGTGATTTCCACGCATGCCGAGAACAAGTTCAACCTCGGCTCGCTCAAGCCGGGAAGCTCGACGCCGGTGACCTTCAAGTCCGCGGGCGACGTTCAGGTTCTCTGCGTCATGCACCCGTCGATGAAAATGCTGGTCAAGGTCGCCAACTGATCCGCCGCCACCACGAGATGATCCATGTCGATCCGCTATAGGCTGCTTCTGGCATTCGGTATCATCGTCGCGCTTGCGGCCTGTGTCGCAGGTTACGGCTTCCAGCTGATCTCTTCGACCAGTTCGATGGTCATCAGGCTCTATGACGGCCCGCTGATGGCCGTCAGCCATGCCCGCGCGGCCCAGGCTGACTTCACGGAAGCGCGTCGCGCGATCGAGAAGGCCATTATTCTGCGCGAAGCGGCGAGCGCGGCCGACTTCGCGCTGATCGAAAAATCGATGAAGCAGTTTGCCGCCGACATGGGCGTGGTCCGCGAGCGCATGGCGGGCGCCACGGGATTTGACGACGGCGACGGCAAAATTCTGCCGATGGTGGACGACTGGTACAAAACCGGCATGAGCTATCTGAAGCCGCCGGCAACCGGCGTGACGCAGCTTCCGATGCCGCATGTGGTGATCGCCAAGGGCGCCGCCATCAGCGAAGCGATCGACGTGATCGTCGAGAACGCCAGCGCCTATGGATTGAATTTCCGTATGGAAGCGGAGGCCACGGCCGACGGTTCCAAGTTCAACCTGATCATGCTGGCGATCGCGGCCGTTGTTGTCGGACTGGTGCTTGCGTTCGCCATGGCTGCATCGTTCAGCCGTCCGATCCGCCAGGCGATGGCGAGCTCGGAAGAAATCGCCAATGGCGTTTTCACCACCGAGGTATCGACCCAACGCCGTGACGAGCTTGGCCGGCTGCTGGTTTCGCTCGACAAGACCCGCCTCTCGCTGGCCGAGATGGAAGCCACCAAGGAACGCGACCGGGCCGAACAGCTCGCGATCCTGCGGGCGCAGGTCGAGGATGAGCGTCAGCGCACGGTCGTGACGCAAAACAACGCCGCCGATGAGCAGGCGCGGCTTGCCGAAGAGCTCACCCGGCTGATCGAAACGCTGGCCGACGGTCTCGCCAAGCTCTCGCGCGGCGATCTGACCGCCCGTCTGAGCGACGACGTGCCCGCCGCTTACGCGCAGATCAAGGACAACTTCAACGCCACGGTCGATCAGTTGTCGGACACCGTGTCCGGAATCCTGTCTTCGGCGAACGAAGTTTCCAACGCGGCGTCCGAGATCACCACCAGCACGACGGATCTGTCGGAGCGCACCGAGCAGCAGGCCGCGGGCCTCGAGGAGACGACCGCATCGCTGGAAGAGATTTCGGCGGCGGTGAAGAACAACGTCGAAAGCGCTCACAAGGCCAACCAGTTCGCTTCCAGCACCCGGCAGGTGGCCGAGCAGAGCGGCGCCGTGGTCGCGAGCGCCGTCGAGGCGATGGCGAAAATCGAGAAGTCGTCGCGGGAGATCGCCGAGATCATCGGCGTGATCGACGAGATCGCCCGGCAGACCAATCTCCTGGCGCTCAACGCGGCGGTGGAAGCGGCGCGCGCCGGCGAGGCGGGTCGGGGCTTTGCGGTGGTGGCCGCTGAGGTCCGCAGTCTCGCGCAGCGCTCGGCACAGGCCGCGAAAGACATCAAGAACCTGATCACCACCAGCACCGGCCAGGTCAAGGATGGCGTTGGCCTCGTCAACCGCGCGGGCGGCGCGCTGCACCAGATCGTTGAATCGATCCGTAACGTGTCCGAGACCGTCGCCGAAATCGCCCGCGCGACAACCGAGCAGGCCAAGAGCATCGACCAGGTGAACAAGGCGCTGACGCAGCTCGACGAGGGCACGCAGCAGAATTCGGCGCTGGTCGAGGAAAACGCCGCGACCGCACGGGCGCTCGAACAGCAGTCCGCCGAAATGGCTGACCGGGTTGCGTTCTTCAAACTCGATGAAGTTGAAGAAGCGCCGAAGCAAAAGCTGGGACGGGCCGCTTAAGGCAAGCCGAGCTGCTCAACGAATTCACCTTCCTGGTCGATGCACCGCTCGCGTCGCCACGCTCGATCAGGGCGTGGCCATCAGGGCTTTCTCGATCGCTGTGGCGGGGTTTCTGCTGCCGCTGCAGGTCGGCATGCCTCCCTGACCGCGCTTTCGGCTGGTAATAGGTATATCATCCCATAAAAAGGGGCGGCAGTACGGCGAGTTTTTGTGAATTGTGGCATTTTTGCACTAGAGGGAGCCGGCTGGGAATGCTCCGATGATCCGGTCATCCTTTATTGAATCGGAATAACTCCGACAGGGGGCTTAGATGAAAAAAGTTGCACTTGCGTTGGTACTCGTGGTGGCGGGCTTGAGCTTGGGCGGTTGCTTTGTCGGCAAGGGTAAGGCGCCGGCTCCCGTTATCACCAAGGGCTAAGTTTAACTGATCCTCCTGATCGGTGGCTTGATCCGGTCGGCAGCGCTTTGTGCTGCCGACGGAAGCCGTAGCATTCATTGGCCGCATCGACATGCGGCCAATGGACTGCTTTTGGTGCCCAATCGAATAATATAAGCAACGGTGCGGACTGGCTTGTCCAGCGCGCCGCTTGAATTCGTTGCGAATCAGATGTGCTCAACGCATCGGTTCGGCTGGATCCGCGTCAGGGACTGGACCCGCGCAAGGGAGTCCCGCGTAAGGGAGTGATGCCTTGCGGTGCTGCGTAGCGGCCAGGACGTGAAACATTGTAAGCGGCACGTGTTCCACATCGCGGGCTACGACCCGGCGACGCCCGGCCAGGCCCATCAGCGTTTTTCCAGACAATTCGAAATTTATAAATCCACATGGAACGTCGAGGGAACCGTTTCCTCGCTGGACTCGTCCTCCGCCTTTCCGTGCTGGACCATATCGACCAAGGGCGAGAACTGGGCGTCCGAAACCACATTTGAGCTCTTGGCCTGGGATGATCTCATCGCCCAAGCTTCGACGCGGCCGGTGACAAGCCGCCTGGCACGAACCTGTTCGACGTATCTGGATCTTTTGTTGACCGGCACTCTGGCGCGATATCTTTTCGCCAATGCGCGCTATTTCACGTTTGCCGTGGTGCCGCTGCTGCAAGCGATAGGCCTCGGCGTCCTGTCGTACCTGGTCGCATCGTATGCAACCGCATACTTCATCGACCAGCTTGCGGTTCGCACTCTCTGCACCGCTCTGATCGCAGTCGGCCTGTTCTTCATTCTCATTCAATGGGCTGGATCGCGATGGCGGATGTTTCAAGCGTTCGATGACTGGATCTTGTCGCTCGACTACATCAAGGGCAGGGACCGTGACCTTGAAACAAAAATCGATCAATTCGCTGCGCGGATCGCGTCATGCGTGGAGTTGGGTCAGTCGGATGAAATCATCGTCCTCGGCCACAGTCTCGGCGCCACTTTCGCGGTGGATGCGGTGGCGCGCGCGCTCGACAAAACCACGCCATCAGCGAGACAGCGCGTCAAGCTCAGTCTTGTGACGGTCGGGGCGACGATTCCCAAGTGCGCGCTGCATCCTGGCGCCCAGCGTATCCGCGATCAGATCGCCAAGGCCGCCGGAGAGCCGTCGGTGTACTGGGTTGAATACCAGGCGCGAGAGGATGCGATAAGCTTCTATCGATTTGATCCGGCAACACTCAAAAGGATCAAAGGAGACAGGGTGGACCGCAAGCCCATCATCCGAAAGGTTCATATCAAGAACATGATGAGCCCAGGCGCGTACAAGCGATTTCGATTGCGCATTCTGCGGCTGCATTACCAGTTTGTCAGCGCCAATGACATTCGGACAACCTATGACTATTTCATGCTGATCTGCGGCCCGCTGTTCGTCATGAATTGGGCGGCGTCACACCTGGGATTCCTGCCGTTCTTTCGGGATTCTCAAACCTCAAACGTCGAGTTTTGAGACCATGATTGTCGCCGCCAAAATCATCTGGTGCGTGGGCGTGATTGCCTGGTTTGTCATTCGCTATCCGCACGCGCGGCGAAGCAAGCGAACCCCGGCGCGGCGCGTGGAAAACCGCGGTCTTGAACTTGTGCTGCTGAGCATTTCGGCCACAGGACTTGGCGTGATTCCGGCGGTTTATGCCGGCACCGGCATGCCGGCTTTCGCCGATTACCCGCTGCAGGCATGGCAGGTTGTTGTAGGCGGGCTCACGTTCCTGGCCTCGCTGGTTCTGTTTCGGCGGACCCACGCGGCGCTTGGGCGGAACTGGTCCGTGACGCTGGAGGTCCGGGAAAAGCACGCGCTCGTCACCGACGGAATCTATCGATACGTCCGCCATCCGATGTACACGGCGTTTTGGCTGTGGGCGATCGCTCAGGCGTTTCTGCTGCCGAACTGGATTGCCGGCTTTTCCGGCATCGTCGGCTTTGGCACGCTGTATCTGTTCCGCGTCCCACGCGAGGAACAGATGATGCTGGATGCTTTTGGAAGTGAGTACGCAGAATACGCCAAGCGTACCGGAAGGGTATTTCCCAAGCTGCGGTGACGAGTTGCGGTGACGATCGGTCGGCTTCGTCAACGGCTCCGAAAGCCACGGCCCGGCATCCAAGCGTGCCGGGCCATCACGCCATCTCGTGACTTTCGCGCGGTCAGGTTTGCGGCGTCGGTGCGGCGCGCTTCTTGGACGACGCCGCGCCTTGCTTGCCGTCTCCGTTCAATTCCTTCAGGGCAGGGACAAATGAATAGGAGACCTGAAACTGTGCCGGCACCTGCAATCCAACCGCTTGCGCGAGCTGCCCGATGAAATGATTGCAGTTGTGCGTGACTGCGTTCCAATAGCGGCCGCTGGCCTTACCGGCTTGCACGGCAGCCAGAAGCTTGCGGTATTGGTCAGCCCCGAGCGAGCGGCGATATCGAGAGACAATGGGAAGACTGAGAACGCCGGGATCCCATTGGGTGTTGGCAGGAACCGGGAGGACGTGACCCACGGCCATTCCCGCATATCCTCCCATCGGATGAAGGTCCGCGTAGTTTGGTTTTCCGCCCTCGACGCCGTAGACGGCGTAGCTGTGGCCGTAGGTTCCGATCTGGCCGACACGAAACTCGATGTAATGCCGAGCCGCCGGTTTTTCCGTGGCGGTGGGCTGCATAGCCCCACTGGTGGACCCGCTAGCCGACTCTTGGCCCGGGGCTGTCTGAGCTGACGCCGTCTCGGCGCCCGCAACAACAAAGATGCAGGACAATGTGCAGAACAGCAGCGCCAGCTGTGCGAGCCGTTTCATTCCCGACCAACGCGATACCAATGAAGCCTCCCCCGTCACTTTAGTGGGTCACGCCTTAGTGCGTCACGACCACGCGTGTGCCGACGCTCACGCGCTCGAACAGGTCCAAGACGTCCCTGTTGTGCATCCTGATGCAACCATAGGACACGAACCCGCCGATCGAAGAAGGGTTGTTGGTCCCGTGAATGGCATATTGGCCATGAGCCAACACAAGCGCGGCCGCGCCCATGGGATTGCCTGGAGCTCCGGCCGGGATCACCTGCGGAAGCCCTGGGCGGTCACGTCTGATTTCGTCCGGCGCTTGCCAGGCGGGTTTCAGCCGTTTGCTGACGATGAACGACTCCCCCTGCCATTGCTTGCCGGCCCTGCCGACACCGACCGTATAGCTCACGGCTCGTCCCGGACCGGTCACCAGGTAAAGCCGCCGCTGGGAGGTTCGGACAATGATGGTTCCGGCCGACTCCTGGGCAGAAATCGAAACAGTTTGAGCGGCTTGTGCCGGAGGGGCGGTGCAAAGCGCACCAAAGCCAAGCGCGAAGGCTACAGCAGGCAAAGCTAGGTATTTTGTCATACTTTTTGCGACCTCATGCCTGATCTTAAAACGAAGCACTTTCCTGCCGCAAACACGCGCTGCATTGGCCCACAGAGCGGTCGCTCGAACTGCGCGCACTGTGGTATTTTTGCACTGGATGCACCCGCGAACGAAGTTATTGTGACTCATCGGACGGCGGACAGCGATCACCGGTCGTTTTCACTTTGACGGTGTCGTAAACTCCACGGCCCAGGCACAAAACGCAACGCAGCGCGCGTCGATCAAAGAGGTCCGGATGTCGTTTTCCAGATTGAACAGAACTTTGTGGTCGACGGCGGTTGCTGTGCTCGCGATCTGGGCCTTCCAACCCGCTTCCGCAAAAGCGCAGATCATTGAACCGGCGCCGGCCGCACAGCCGCCTGTCAGTGCTGCTGTCGAACATCAATCAGCGGCAATCTCAAAACCCGCCGACGACGGATCCGCGCCCAAGCCGCTCGGCAAGCCCTATTACATCGAGTTCCGCGCCCGCAACGCCCAAAGCTACGGCCATACGTTTGCAATTTACGGCCGGCTGAATGCGAACGGCCGAATACAGACCAAGACCGTGGTCGGGCTTCATCCCGCGACTGAAAGCCCGGTTCCGTGGATGATCGGCCACTTGGTGGCGGTGCCTTCGGAGACCGGCGCCAGCGACGGTGACTCTGAGGACCAGTATGTCATCGCCCGGTTCCAGGTTTTGTTGAGCGCCGATGAATACAAGAGGGTCGTCGGCTTTATCAAAGGCCTGCAAGCCAAGTCTCCCGTCTGGCATGCCGTGCTTTACAACTGCAATGCATTCGTCGGCGACATCGCGAAGTTCATGGGCATGGAGCCGCCGGACTCCTCGATGTTGATGCCGGCCGCGTACATCAACTCTTTGCGCGACCTCAACATCAAGAAGTCAGCAGGCCTTATTGGAACTCCAAAAACCGTGGCGTCCGCCGACCAGCTTCGTGCCGAGGCGTTGAGGTCGCCGGGGCGTGGAAATCAGCGAAGCGCGGCAGCGCATGTGCCGGCAGCCCATCCAACGGCAGCCGTAGACGCATCACCAGCGCCTGCTGCAAAGCCAGCGGCTGCAAGACCAGCGCCTGCGAAGCCGGAAGCGGCGGCAGCCGCGCCGGACCAGGCCAAGCCGCCCCGGTCCGCCGCTCCGCGCAAGGACAAGGACCAGGATGCGAAAAAGCAGGCTCAGAGTCAGCCGAGGGTTGACCCCTCCAATCTGAGTCCTTCGAACAACTAGATTCCGGATGGCGCTGCGCCATCCGTCCGTGCCGGTCGGAATGACCGTCAGTCGAACCGCAAGCTGAAGCAGCCTCTGCCGACCCGATCCGATTTCTGTATGGCGTTCGCGCGGCTGGATTCACGGCGCGCGAGCGATCCGGCTGCGGATCGATCAACGGGCCGGTCCAGCGATTTGGTTTGGTTCTGAGAGAATACAGGCCGAAATAACGCCTGTCTGATGCCGCGAAGTCTTAGGGTCTAACCGACGCTTGCGGAACCCTTGCGGTATCGCTCCAAAGCGTCCCTCACATGCACGGTCGCGAGCACGCCGAAGATAAGCGAGGCATGCAACGTCACAAGGCTCACGATGAATATTAAAAGAGCCCAACCCAGTGCTTCGTGCATGACACGCCCACACGTTTGAGACGCTACTTATAAGCACGCTACTTGATTTTTAGTCCACCTCTTTGGTGGGGCAACCCTAGGCACCAACGCGTCCGAAGGTTGCAGCCAGCATGCCATTCCTGGCACGCTGAGCTGCAAACCAGGAAACGCCGTTAGCCCTTGGTGATCACGGGAGCCGGAGCTTTGCCTTTTCCAACAAAGCAACCACCGAGGCTCAATCCCGCGACGACAAGTACCAACGCCAGTGCTACTTTTTTCATATCAGCCCCGCTGTTCGCTGTTCTGGATTAACGGGATCATCGGAGCATTCAAACCCTCTGACGCTCTAGTGCAAAAAAGCAACATCCACACCTTAAACCGCCCGTGTATGTCAAAGTACGTCGTTTCAGACCGGGAACTCGGTTCCCTACGAAAACTTGAGTGTTCGCTTTGTGAAGGCGGAGTTGGCACGGATCGACTGCATCCATGATCAAAATCCTCCTGTTCGCCACTCTGGCGCTTTCTGTCGGCGCATTTCGTGCGGACGCCGAGCCGCTCCGTATCGTCGCGATAGGAGCCAGCAACACCCACGGCTGGTACATCGGGACCCAGGCCGCGTACCCGGCGCAATTGCAGGCCCGGCTGGCAGAGGCCGGCATCGATGCTCAGGTGACCAATGCGGGTGTGCCGTTCGACACCACCGGTATGATGAGCGACCGGCTCGAACGGGATGTTCCGCGCGGGACCGACATCGTCATCTTGCAGCCGGGGGGCAACGACCTGCGCTTTCTCGGAACGCGCGAGCGGCGTGCCGCCAACATCGCAGCGATGACGCGCCGGCTGCAGGCACGCGGGATCAAGGTGGTCGTTTACGACGATGACATCCCGCTCCGCTACTACACCCTGGACTTCATTCATCTCACGCGCGATGGGCACACGATGATCGCAGCCGCGCTGCTGCCGCGGATCATGGAGCTTGCCGCCGCGCGCCATCGCAAGGCAGTGAGATAGAGTTTCAATATCCAAAGCAGGGCGGCGGTGAAGTATTGCGGCGCGGCCGGAATGTCCTCTCGTCCCTTAAGCCTATGGGCATCACTATGGTCAGGCCAAGGAAGTTGGGGCAATATTGGCTTGGGCTTTGTTCTCCTGGGGGATACGCATGAAATCGCGCGCGTTCCAATTCATCGCGATGGCTATCGCGTTCTGCGCATTGGTCATGGAGCCCGCGCGGGCGGGTACCGAGGTGCAATATTCGGGGCCCGCATCGCCAGGCACAATCGTGGTGCAAACCGGCGCCCGCACCCTTCTGCTTGTCAAAGGAAGCGGAAAGGCAATCAGTTATTCGGTCGGGGTCGGCCGCGCCGGCCAGCAATGGTTCGGAACAACGCGGATCGCCAGCATGCACATCAAGCCGGCGTGGAAGCCGCCCGCCTCGCTGCGCGGCAAGCGATCGCCGGATTTTTTCATCGAGTCCGGTTCGCCGCGTAATCCGATGGGCGCCGCGGCGCTGGTTCTGGTCGACAATGAACTCGCCATTCACGGCACCAACAATCCCGGCTCGATCGGAGGCCTGGTGTCCGCGGGCTGCATTCGCATGCACAACCGGGATGTCATGGATTTGTACGGCAGGGTGTCAGTCGGGACGCGAGTGGTTTTCGTTCGCTAACCCGCTTTGATCCTGTAACCGGCGTTGGTTCATCGGCGCAGCCGAATATCGAGGCGGCAGAGTTTCTCAGCGCGCCTTACTCGTAAACCTTTCGTTAATCTCTGTGACTTCACGCGAGCAACTTCGCACCAGCAACAAATCGTCATGCGAATCAGCTATCATGCTTCCTGCATGACGGCTCGTTCGGTTACGACCCGATGAAAGAACCCCGGTATCCCGAGATCGGATACCGACGTTCGCTCGCCGCTTGCTACGCCGCCTGCACAACATCTCCTGACATCCTGCACGCTGATCAACCCCACGCCGTGGCGCGGGGCAATTCTCCATGATTCTTCCTCTGGGTCCGGCAAAAGGAGTCCGCCTTGGGTAAGCACTTCAGCAACAAGCACTTCAACAAGAAGCGTCGCCGCCATGTTCGCGGGCTCGATACGGCTGAGATCATCAGCCTCCGCGGCTCGAAGTTCGAGCAGGAGCGCGTTCTGCCTCCGATCAGGGCGCTGAACCCGACGCAGGCGGCCTACCTCGATGCGTTGCAGAGTTGTCCCCAAGTGATCGTTCTCGGACCGGCCGGCACCGGCAAGACCTGGATGGCCGCGACCCACGCGGCCGACCTGTTCCGCAACCGGCAGATCGACAAGATCATCCTGACCCGGCCGAACGTTCCGTGCGGACGTTCACTCGGTTATTTCCCGGGCACCCTCGAAGCCAAGTTCGGGCCGTGGGCCGCGCCGGTGATCGAGGCGATCAAGGAGCGGATCGGCACCGCCGCCTACGAGATCGCGCTGAAGAACGGCGATATCGAACTCGTGCCGTTCGAGGTGATGCGCGGCCGTTCGTGGAAGAACGCCTTCGTGCTGCTCGACGAGGCGCAGAACACCACGCCGGCCGAGATCAAGACGTTCCTCACCCGCATCGGCGAGGACTGCACGGTCGTCATCAATGGCGACGTCAGCCAGTGCGACCTCGATCATGCCAGCGGCCTGCGCACCGTGATCCATCTGATCAAGGCGCAGATGCTGCCGGTCCCGGTGATCGAGTTCACGCGGGAGGACATCGTCCGCTCCGGCGTCTGCGCCATGTGGGTGCGGGCGTTCGACGAGGCCAACCTGTAGCGATCCGTTCATCGCACGATACCGGCGCGCGGCGTCGCGCCGGTGTTGCCTCGCACTCTGATCCGGCTTTTTTTTCGCAGCGGGCAGGATCGCCCGGTCATAGGCGAGCGAAGCGACGCCGTCCTTTGGACGACTAAGCCGGCCGATGACGGCGTGTTGATTGCTGCTACCCAACGTCGCGTCCCGTGTATTTGACAATTCTTTTCGGGATTCTACAGTTGCGCGTCGCGTGAATCGCGATTTCAGGAGGGGAAATGATGAGGCAATTGCAAGGAGAGACTGGGAACTCGGCGCGAGCGTTCGTGATGGTCAATGCACCGGTTTGCCAAGATCCCGAGACAGGCGAAGCGCTGCACGGCTACTACGATCCGGACACGCAGACCTGGGTCGGCGAGAAGCGCATCGGCGCCGGCACCTATAGCAGCCGGTCGAACGGCTCGAAGGGTGGTTATTCGCACCAGTCCGACGATTAAGTGAAGACGGCCTTCATCCCGACCGGGGAGGGAGGCCGTTCGCTTCTGGTGGGATGGTGCGCGTGAGCGACGGGTCGGGGCAATCTGTCCTCATCATCACCAGCAAGTTCGATCCGCATGCGGATCATGTCATTCAGATTTTTAAGACGCGGGAAATTCCGTTCTTCCGTTTGAATACGGACGACTTTCACGACGACTACACGATTGCGGCGCATGACCGCCCCTTCGAGCTTCTGTTTCGCGACGCCTGGGGCAGGGCGCACAGTTATCCGGCTGAAACCCGCGCGGTGTGGCATCGCAAGCCGGTCGATCCGGCGCACCCTAAGGCTGTTATCGACGATGCAACTCGTAACATCGTCCTTCAGGAGACGAACGAATTTCTCACCTATCCGTCGGCCATCGATGCGGCGCGATGGGTCAATAATCCCGCTGCCAATCAACATGCGCAACGGAAGTTTCCGCAGCTGCGTTTGGCAAGCGCATTGGGCTTGCGGGTTCCCCGCACCTTGATCACCAACGATCCAAGCCGCGCTCGCGACTTTCAGCAGGAGATCGATGGGCCACTCATCTGCAAATCGATGAAGGCGCAAAGCTTCGAGGAAAGCGGTCGGGCGTCGTTCATCTTCTCACGAAAGGTGCAGGCCGCGGAATTTCAAGCCCATATCGACCAGATCCGGCATTGTCCGACATTTTTGCAGGAGTACATCCAGAAGGACCATGAGCTGCGGGTGACGGTTTTTGGCGACAAGGTTTTCTGCTGCCGCATCGACTCGCAATCGGTGGCGGGCGCGGAGTCGGATTGGCGGCGCATCGACCCCTTCAAGATCCCGCACCGTATCGTCGAGCTCGATCCGGCGG
>Ga0075366_10000671_pt1 | contig 16140 bp, 15 predicted proteins | sample EndMethybrTD3031_FD_72351 | JGI IMG/M metagenome (GOLD analysis project Ga0075366, IMG submission 72351) | Populus endosphere microbial communities from Tennessee, USA - Endosphere MetaG P. TD hybrid TD303-1 | ecosystem: Host-associated > Plants > Roots > Endosphere | place: USA: Tennessee...
CCCTGGCACTGACTGCCTGGCTTCGGGCTATCAGTCATGCCAGGCCTTGATAGCTGTAGGATCCGGCGGCATGATCGGACTGGGGCTTGGAAAGAGCGTGCAAGCGTACGGGTACCTGCCCGAGGCTGAGAACGACTCTATATTTGCCATCTATGCCGAAAAGTTTGGTTTTCTAGGAGTTGTCGTCCTGCTAGGACTTTTGGCGGCCTTCTTTACGCGCATCAAAAAGATCGCAGAAAGGGCGCCGGATGACTTTAGCCGGTTGGTGGTTATGGGCATACTGGTCTGGTTGAGCGCCCAAACGATTATTAATATCGGGGCGATGATCGGGCTATTGCCGCTTAAGGGCATTACACTGCCGCTTATTAGTTATGGCGGTAGTAGTGTACTCATGGTCATGGCCGCACTTGGCGTGGTATTTCACGTTTCGCGCTACACCTTGTATAGTATTCCCGAAGGCAACGAAGTAACTCCCGGAGGCGTTGGTTATGACAATAGTCGTAACGGGCGGCGGGTCAGGGGGGCATATCACCCCGCTCCTGGCCGTCGCGCATGAGCTGAAACAGCAAAATCCTAATCTTAAGATTATGTATATCGGTCAAAAAGGCGATAGCCTGAGCGATATACCAGCGCAAGACCCTAACATTGATGAAGTCCATCTTGTGCGTGCGGGTAAACTCCGCCGCTATCATGGCGAAGGCCTTAAGCAACTACTTGACCTCAAGACAATGGCACTAAATCTGCGGGATATGGCCTGGACGCTGATGGGCCTGTGGCAAAGCTTCTGGCTGCTCCGCAAACTCAAGCCTACGGTTATTTTTATTAAGGGCGGTTTTGTAGGCGTACCCGTTGGTTTAAACGCAGCCTTACTGCGTATCCCGTATATTACCCATGACTCAGATGCTTTGCCGGGCCTTGCTAACCGCATTGTTGCGCCATGGGCCAAGAAGCACACCGTTGCACTCCCCAAAGAAGTATATTCATATCCCCAGGATAAAACGGTTACCGTTGGCGTACCTTTGGCGCATCACTACCGGCCCTTTACCAAGGCCGAAGTTGCGCACGCCCGTGAGCAAATTGGTGTCAGCGCTACTGGCAAACTATTGTTTGTGACAGGCGGCGGCTTGGGAGCGCTCCGCATGAACAACGCAGTAGTTGCATGCGCCCAGGAATTGTTGGAGCGTTACAAAGACCTGACAATCGTGCAAGTCGCTGGCCGTGCCCATGAGTCCGCACTTCGCCAGCAGTACCAGAAAGAGCTCCCCAAAGAAGTACGTTCTAGGGTTGTTGTTAAAGGTTTTATAACAAACCTGCATGTGTACGCAGGCGCAGCTGACGTGATCGTGACCCGCGCTGGTGCTACGAGTATTGCTGAATTTGCGGCTCTCAAAAAAGCCTGTGTGGTTGTACCGAACCCGTTGTTAACGGGCGGACACCAGCTCAAAAATGCCCAAGTATTGGCAGACCGCCGTGCCGTGCGGCTTGTAGGCGAAGATAAAATTGCCCGTGATGACCATGCACTCATGCCAGCACTGGTTGACCTTCTTGACCACCCGCAAAAAGCGGTCGCGCTAGGTGAAAAACTGGGTGAATTGGCAGAGCCTGATTCAGCCAAACGCTTGGCAATGGTATTATTAGAGACAGCAGCTTAAGCATAGCTACTGCCTCTAAATACACACATGTTTTCCAAGAAAAAAACTACTACTGAGACTAGACGCGTCCGCGTCATACAGCAGCCCACCCGCGGGCCTGTGTTCTCATACCATGCCAATCGTTCAGTGCGCGTAGGCACGACAGCCCGCCAGGAGACCCAGGATGCGCCTGCACAGAAGCGCTTGCCGCGTATTATGTGGCGCAAACGTTTGCCGACGCTCATGGTGTTACTCGGCAGCTTGCTTGTACTAGGTATCTGCCTGCAACTCAGCAGTGACGCAAAGGTTGTAGCTACTGGTCCTGAGGACAGCCAGATATTCCTACGTGACCAACAAGTGTACACGACGGCCGCACAGGAAGCATTCAGTAACCCCCTCAACCGTAATAAACTGACCATTGATACTGCAAAAATCGCAGCTGATTTGAAAAAGCAATTTCCCGAGTTAAAGGTGGTTTCTGTCTCTTTGCCGTTTATAGGCAGCCAGCCGGTAGTATATGTACAACCTGCAACGCCCAAGCTTATTTTGCTCGGCGGCGGTGGCATGTACCTTCTAGACGCTGATGGACGCGCTCTTATACCCGCTAATCAAGTCCAGAAGCTCGACACGCTCAAAATTCCTGTAGTTAACGACGAGAGTAATCTGGCTCTCCAAACAGGCAAGATTGCACTTCCTAGGAATACAGTAGCCTTTATAACAGAGGTAGTAGGGCAGCTTACCACTAAAGGGGTCAAAATAACCTCTATGACATTGCCACCAGGGGCGAACGAACTCCATGTCCGCCCTGAAGGGGTAGGGTACTATGTGAAATATAATCTCCATGGCAAAGCCAGGGAAGAGGCGGGCGCCTACCTGGCCGTGAAAGCAAAGCTAGAGTCTGACAAGAAAACCCCTAAAGAGTATATAGACGTCCGCGTAGAAAACAGGGCGTACTACAAGTAACTCCTCCACTCTCCCCTCTATAGTTCGTATTTTGTTCAGTATATTGTTTGTGCTGTACTGCAAAACCAAAAACTATACGAACATACAAAAGTACAAAAAAGTCAAAAACAGAGAAGCACTGCAGTGGAGGGGAATATATAAAACAATATGAAAATGTCCAAAAAGCAAATACTTTCACGACATAACTGTGGATAAGTCAAATTGTGTCGCAGAATTACAACAAGACCTAGGCATGATGGGTCATGGGCAGCCAGCCAGCCGGTCTAGTGCTATGGGTCCCTTAGGGGGTTTGGTAAGGGTTAATTACACATATTATGTATGTGTATGCACATGTGCGCAGGTGCTTATATGCGCGTTGCTGCAAATGAGCAGGTAAACTCCCCTACAATAGTGGTATCGTTAATCGTCTTTCTCATCTATATTGCAGTCGCAAAATATACATTGTGCGACGTCATGTGTATGTGCTGTTTGCACATGCTTGCACGTTGCTCCGGCCAGTCTTTGGCTGTCTATGTTCCCGGCTTTGCTTGCATGTACCTACAATTGCCTGCATCGGCTGGCCCTCACGGCTGCTATATGGCCGGCTTGGTGTGCGGCTCTCGGATTGTCCTGGCATGTGCTCTATTGTTCGTATTTTGTAACAATAGTACGAACAGCATGATTTCTAGATGCACCCGCGTCCGCTGACCTTGTTCGCATAATGTTTAACTCTCTATTGCACTATGTCCGTGTGCCCGGCCGGTATATGAAAAGAACAGGTACTCACCTGTTCCTAAAATGTTCAGTTGAATGTTACGCCCTGCCCCTCCATGTGCTCAGAGCGAAAGCAGCCTCATAAAAGCTATTTGTCTAGCAGAGCTTGTAGCTCATATAGTAATGGGTCTTGGCGGGTGTCTTGGACGGCTGTGTAACCGTATTCGGCATCTGGGCCGTTCTTTTCTAACACAAGTGGATGTGCGGGATCCCAATCTTCTGGGGTAAAACTTTCGAACATGGCCCCCATGCTGTACCCGGTATCAAGATCGCCTGGCCTGTATAGGAGGTAGTGCCCGCTGCTATTTGGCACTATGGGGTCTGCAAACTTAGCAGTGATTATCGTAGAGCCAAGTGTAAGTAAGCGGCGTTGTTCCTCAGGATTTACCCCTCCCATAGGCCTAAGGTCAAAACCGCGGACATTATGAGCAAGCGTGTCGCTAATGGCACCGGGACCAGTATTATATTCGGTTGGAAAGCGATACACGTGCGCATCGCCGCTGTACACACCTTCAGGGCTTAGGAGCTTGCGTATGCAGGCCTTGTATAGCCGCGTGCCTGGCAAATCACCATGTGCAGGTTCTATGTCGTAGGCGGCAGTGGCTACCTCGGCCATAGAAGTATTACTCGCTTTCGGCTAGTTCGTAGGTTGCCTTAGCAACGCGCTTGAACTGTGTTTTGCCCTGCAGGTTAAGGAGGATAGTAGTTTCCTTAACGAAGCGGCTTTTGAGGACGCGCTTGACGATTTCATCACGGTGGAGGGGTTCGCCTGCTTCACGCAGTACCTCGGAGATAATGTCAGCGACAGTACCCTTCTTGTAACCCCATTCCTTAAGGGCGTAGATACCACGGCCGATCAGAACGAAGCGCTTGTCTTTGATAAGCTCGTTGTGGATTGCCTGGGTAGTTACGTCTTTGCGCTTGAAGTCTGAACCCTTAATAGCGCCGGCAATCTCGTTGAAGTGCATGTGTTTGCCGTGTTCTTTGAGGATGACGTAGATTTTGTCGCGGATGTTCTTGGGATTGACCATTGGCCACTTAACGAGGCCCCAGCGGTTGTTGAGGGTAGCGAGGTCCTTGGACGTGCTGGCAAGGGCGCGGGCGCGTTCGGCGTTCTCGATGCTGGTAGCCTTGGCTACTTCACTAATAAGTGCGGGTTCACCCATCTTTTTGATGGTCTCTACGATCTTGGCTACGGCTGCTTTCATCTGCTTCTCGTCGTGAATGGCACGGATGCCTACGGCGTAGTAGAAGTGGTCGTTGTCTTCGATGACAACCAAGCTTGGGCACAGTTCTGCCAGGAAGGCGATACGTGATTGGTCAGTGCGGGTGTTCTCTGCAGTAACCTTTTCACTTAGGTCGCTGATGCGTGCTGCGTCGCCCATGTCTTTCAGAGTGCTAAGAAGCGTAGTCTCAACTTCTTTGATGTGGGACAGCTGGCCCTGTTCTGCGGTAGCTTTGAGCCGTGCTACTACGGACTTTTCCAGTTGGCGTACGCGTTCCCGGGTAATGCCTAATAGCTCACCGATTTGCTCGAGAGTTTCTTTGCGGTCGAACAGGCCGAAACGACGAGCTACAATCTCGCGTTCACGCTCCCGGTCGATGCTGGTAAGGATGTCTTGGACGTATTGCTCAGTATTGAGTAGTGGTTTGGTTGGCTGGCTCTCTGCCATGGAACTTCCCTATCTGTTAATATCTGACTTTAACTGAAATTATAAAACGAACAGATGTAAAAGTCAAATGTACCTCTTTATAACGTTATTTTATCACGAAATGGACGTGCCAATAGCTTATCTGTTGTAGAAATATCGCTATAAAACATCTTGCATAAGATACAAAATTGTGGACAACTAGAACATAAAAAGTACAAACGTAAGGTTTTTGTTACTTCTTTTTGGGCCGGCGGGCGAATTTTTTGCGGGCTGGGGCTTCGTCGAGAAGTTTTTTGCACTCAGCTTCGGTCAATTTGGCTGGTTCAACATCCTTGGGGATCTTGGCGTTCTTCTTGCCGTCGGTAATGTATGGGCCGTATGGTCCATTGACTACTTTGATGCCGCTAGCGAATTCCTGGATGTATTTATTGGCTTCTTTCTCGAGCTTTGCCTTATACAGTTCAACTGCTTCCGCTTCGGTGATGGAGAAAGGATCCAAAGGCTTAATAGAAACAAAGAGCTTATCTACCTGGATGTATGGCCCGAAACGGCCGATGTTGGCCTTAATTTCTTTGCCGTCATCCGTTTTGCCTACGGTACGAGGTAATTCAAACATGCCCAGGGCTTGTTCGAGGGTAACGGTATCCATAGTTGTGCCAGCTGGTAGCGGGGCAAATGCGGGCTTTTCTTCGTCTTCGGTTTCGCCTCGCTGCAGCATAGGCCCATAGCGCCCGAAGCGGGCCAGTACGGGCTTTTTGGTCTTTGGATCGGTTCCAAGTACTTTTGCTTGCGAAACCTCGCTACGGGAGGCTCCTGCTGCGTCAGCGATAAGCGGGTGGAAGCCCTTGTAGAACCGGCCGATCATTTTTTCCCAGGTTTCTTTGCCTTCAGCAATTTTGTCGAAATCGCCTTCTACGTTAGCTGTAAAGTCATAGTCGATAACACTGTGGAAATATTTGACCAAGAAGTCAGTAGTAACTTCGGCGACCGGTGTCGGTACGAGTTTACCCCGGTCAGCACCAGTAATTTCGGTAATTTCTTCCTCGGTTACGGCGCCGTTGATCAGCGCAAGGGTTTGGACTTTGCGTTCGACACCTTCAAGGTCGGTACGCTCAACGTATTCACGGGCCTGGATGGTCGAAATAGTTGGGGCGTAGGTACTTGGACGGCCAATGCCGAGTTCTTCAAGCTTCTTTACGAGGGCTGCTTCTGAGTAGCGGGCTGGCGGACGGCTGAATGTTTCGGTAGCTGACATGGTGCTCAGCGTAAGCTGCTGGCCCTTTTGGACTGGCGGCAGTATGGTGTCGTCTTTAACGCCGCCGTACACCTTCATGAAACCATCAAATTTAAGTACTTCACCCTTACCCAAAAGCTTTTCATCGCGATTGGAAAGGCCGATAGTTACCTCTGTTTTTTCGGTTTCGGCGGGAGCCATCTGGCTGGCCAGGGCACGTTGCCAAATAAGGTTGTAGAGTTTCTTTTGCTGGGGGTCTTCGCCTGCTTCGGTAGTGCGGAAGTCAGTTGGACGGATAGCTTCGTGGGCTTCCTGGGCGCTTTCGTTCTTGGTCTTGAACTGGCGGACTTTGTGGTACTTCTCACCGAAGTTGCCCTTGATGTATTCTTCTGCGGCACCAATGGCAAAACCAGACAGGATGGTGCTGTCGGTACGCATATACGTGATCTTACCGCTTTCGTAGAGGCGCTGGGCGACGGTCATGGTCTGCTTAACGCTAAAACCTAGGCGGCGCGCTGCTTCCTGCTGGAGCGTACTGGTCGTAAATGGTGCGCCAGGGTTGCGGCTGCCAGGTTTGGTGGCTATGTCTTCAACGGTAAATGTGGCTTGTGCTGCAGCTTCGAGGAAGGCGCGGGCATCATCTTTGATAGCCAGCTTGTTTGCGAGTTCTGCCTTGAGGTCTTGGCCGTCGATAGTAAAGATAGCAACTATTTTGTAGGTGCTTTCACTTTGGTGCTCACGGATTTCGCGTTCACGCTCAACAATGATGCGCACTGCAACGGATTGCACTCGCCCAGCACTTAGACCGGTGCGGACTTTCTTCCAGAGTACAGGGCTCAGTTCGTAGCCTACGAGGCGGTCAAGTACGCGACGTGCCTGTTGGGCGTCTACGAGTTTAAGGTCAACCAAGCGTGGTGTCTTGATAGCGTTTTCGATGGCAGTCTTAGTAATTTCGTGGAAAACAATACGCTTGGTCTTCTTGGGGTCGAGCTTGAGGGCCTGCGTCAAATGCCAGGCAATAGCTTCCCCTTCGCGGTCTTCATCGCTTGCGAGCCAGACGTCTTCGGCTTCTTTGGCGGCCTTGCGGAGTTCGCTAACGACCTTCTTTTTGTCGGGATTAACTTCATAGGATGGCGCAAAGTTGTGCTCAATATCAATATTAAGGCCCTTTTTTGGCAAATCACGAATATGGCCAAAACTACTCTTGACGATGTAGTCCTTGCCCAAATATTTTTCGATTGTCTTGGCCTTGGCTGGGCTCTCAACGATAACTAGGTTTTTTGCGCTCATGCTTGTAAATGTATGTCTTAGCTTAACATGCAGTTGCCTATAATACGCAAATGATCTTTCTATTTGCAAATCTTTTTTAAAATTGTTGTAACATTTTATGATTGACAGTCTATTTGCTTGGGTGTAAAACATATATCGACTAAAAGCCTAACGTCGTTAGTGCTCGATGCCATTAAACTCCCGCCCCTACGAGGGCGTCTTTAATTTGTGAAAAAGCTACGAAAGGACAAGATATGGCTTTTGATTCATTACTAGAAGGCCGCTTTGGCGATGACTTCCAGCAACGGGAGCTGGCTGCATTCCGCGCACGCATAGCTGCAGGTGAAGTGGTATTAAATGCAGGCCCCGCAGGCAGCGCCCGGTTTAGTCCAGAAGCTTCCCAAGGCGAGGATCCCTTTTATAGCGGCCCGCGTAGCCTGGGCAACACTGGTCTTGGCGGAGCTGGCCTACAGTTCATGCCCGAACAGCCCACTGTAATTGCTTAAGTTTTTTAGTACCCTGGTGAAGTGTTGTTAATTTTAGTAGATTTGTTCGATTGACAGCACTAATCACAGGGTGTAAAAAATATATGTAAGAAATCTAACATTGAAAGGCAAGACGCCCCTTCAGCGAGGCCGCTACCAGACCAGGAAGCGGTTTTTAATTTTGGGCAGTCTGCCAAAAAGGAGTTAATTATATGTCATTATTCGGTGTTGAGACCTCTTTTGGTCTAGCAGGCGATAACTTGCAATTTGGTGGTACGGGCGACCACGTCGATGGCCTTCGTGCTGCATATGCTGAAGCCGGATACAGCCTTAGCCCCTACGGTGAGCCAGCACCTGCTGATCCAGCGCCTATCGAGCACGCCGCTACAGCAGCAAGCACTTACTTTGAAGAGCTAGGCGCAAGGCTTGCCGCCCAAGGAGTTGTACTACCTGGCGGTAATTTGGCAGTACGCAACTTCTAAGATAACGTACGCAAATAGCTTGAACGGCTCCCTGGAGCCGTTCTTTTTATACCAGTGACCATTGGTTAGCGCCGGGCGAATGAATTTTGCCGGTGATTTCGAGCATGGTGAGCGTTTGGTTGAACTTTTGTATATCTAAGCCCGACTGGCGCTGCAGCTCTGCCCCGCCAGCTATTCCTTTATATATAAGGTCAAGGACGGCTTGTTCGTCAGGGTTGCTGCCCTTGGGCACTGCCTTTTGCACCGGCGGCTTGATACCTAACTCCATGAAGATATCAGCTGCGCAGGTGACGGGCGCTGCCCCGCTTCTAATAAGGTTATTGGTGCCTGCCGACATGGGGCTGGTGATATTCCCCGGCACAGCCAGGACATCTTTTCCTTGCTCTAGCGCAAAGCGTGCGGTGTGCAGTGAACCGCTCTTCTGGGCGGCTTCAGTTATAAGCACAGCTTGGCTAATCCCTGATATGAGGCGGTTGCGGGCTATAAAATTACCCGGATAGGTATGCGCCCCTGGTGGATATTCGGTGACGAGTGCCCCGCCCTGGCTGGCTATACGATCTGCGAGCTGGCGGTGGCTTGCCGGGTAGATATCAGCAAGACTACCCGGCAGCACGGCTATGGTGAGCCCACCGGCTTCTAGGGCCGCCCGGTGTGCCAACCCATCTACGCCAAGTGCCAGACCGCTAACGATCACTATCCCTGCCCTTGCTAGTTCGCTTGCCAGGCTTGAAGTAACGGCCTTTCCGTAGGCTGATATTTTGCGGCTGCCGACGATGGCAACCCGTGGTCTTTGCAGCAAATCTGGGAGATTTGTACTTTTTACGAACAAATGCCCTGGTGGTGATGGTATATGCTGGAGTACCTCTGTTAAATCTCGAAAAATAACCATAAGCCCCTTGACTTATAAGCTTAAATATTAAGAAAAGTATTGACACAAGAGAATTAAAATGCTAGAATTGCTTCCTGTAAACGTCCAAGAGGCATTTACGCACCTTATATATCCCCCATTCTAACAAATTGTTAGATTGTTTTAGAGCGTGCCACCTAGAAAAGTTGTTACCCTCCACTTCTCTTATCGGCGCTAGTCCTTCGGGACTGACCTGCGCTCTAAAACAGACTAACCCCTTTAAGCGCCCGTTGTTGCTTGCAACAATAGGGCCCTGGTGGTCCTCAAAGAGCGAGTCCGAAAAGATGGTCCTTGCGACCGGCGCATCACTTTTGGAGTTTAGTGCATGACGCTTCGCTGGGTGGGCTTAAAGGGTTTTGAACCTTCGGGTTCAACGTGGGGAGAACGTTTTGTCGTTGTCCCCAGAAATAGGCCTCCAGCGGTGCCCACCCCCTCTGGAGGTCTATTTTTATAAGAAAGGTTGCTTGAAATGTCTAGCCCTATCGAAATTGTTAGTCCTGATAAATGGTTCGCCGATGGAATAAACGGTGATGTTCTCTTATGCGACCCATTTAGCGGGCAGCCCCTTATTGCGGGCGGCCTGGGCAAGCCACCAGAGGCTTTTGCAGAAGATGATGAGCTTGGCGGCGGTTATGGTATCTGGAAAGGTGCTAATTTCATGGCGCCACCCGTTCCTCCTGAATATCTTCAACCTGGTCAAAGTGCTTATCCTCCCATTGAGATAGGTGTACTCCTTACTGAACCTTCAGCCCCTAATGGTGCGGGTACGTTAGAGGACCTTCGTGAGAATATTGGAGCTTTTTCGGTCATTGCGATAGCCAACAAGCGTAGCCTTATCCGTGAGGCGCAAATCAAGGGTGTGGCCCCTACGCTGGGATCTGTGACTGCAACCGGTGAAATAGTTCCCGACGATGCATATATTGAATCAATCATGAATGAGGCGGCCGACCAGAATAAGCTTGTAGTCTCAATTGATCCTGAAAGAGATTTTTTTAACGGGCAGCCAGTTGGCCGAACGGCTACGGGCCTCTACAAAGTAGAGACTGCTGTACGGGCTGAGATGGTACTGCAGGATGACCCGGCAGACACTCAGGCACATATTGGTGCGATGGATTCCATTTACTGCGATAGGCTTCAGTGGCATGGCGTAGGCGTTGCTGCCAACGAAGGCGCGAATCTTATGGCCGACCCTCAGGTCGGGTACTTCCCTGACAGTATGCTGGTTATCGCAGCGGCCGAGCACCATCACTATGCTAAGAAATTTAAGTACGCTGGTGGAGCTGCGGTGAATGTTTCCGCTATATTTGCCCGACCCGAGTTCCAGGATATACCTGAAGCTACGGCCTACCCTATATACTCCGAGGGTGGTTTCATCCCCGGCGGTGCCATTAACTAGACGATAAAGCTGCGTGTTTCGTGCGGCAGCTGTCCGCTGTAGCAGTATTCGCTTAAGATAGCGCTTGCTTCCCGTGTCAGGTTTTTCATTTGGGCCTCCTGCTCTGCCGAGAAACGTGCCAGCACAAAGTCGGAGCTATCTTGCTTCTCGTGGAGCTTAGGACCGATGCCAATGCGTACGCGGCCGTACTGCTCGCCCATAACGTTTGTGATGGACTTAATGCCGTTGTGGCCGGCGGCGCTGCCCCCCACCCTGGTGCGGATCTGTCCAAAGGGTATGTCCAACTCATCGTGGGCTACTACAATATAATCAGGATTGATCTTGTAGAAGTGTACGACGGCCTGGACGGCTTCCCCGCTGAGATTCATAAGTGTAGTCGGTTTGATGACGATAACCTTGCTATCGCCTATCTGTGTGCTTGTGAGGTGGCATTTGAGGTCCTTCTTGTCTACCCAGGCAGGAAAATCAGAATCAGCAACGAAACGGTCTACGGCAGCAAAGCCGATGTTGTGCCGGGTGTTGTCATATTCTTTGCCAATATTACCCAGGCCAACAACCAAGATGGTTTTGCTCTGGCCGAGGCTGTAGAACTGGATACTGTCGCCTGCTTGCGGGCGCTTTTGGAAAAATGCCATACGTGAATAAAAGTATACCCCCTAATCTCTTAGGGGGCTATCTCTTATGGCTACTTTTTCTTAAATTCTTTGGGCTTGGCGCGGTATACACGGGGCTCTTTGGTCGGGCTGTTGCCGTGTTTGTGGTGGTCGTGCTTCTCGATGAACCACAGCTGTACGGGAGTGCCTTCGTAGTTGTACTTTTCGCGCAAGTGGCGTTCGAGGTAGCGCTTGTAGCTCCAGTGGAGGAACTTGGTGTTTGAACCAAAGACCTTGAAGGCTGGAATAGGGTTGTCATCTTCCTGGACCATGTAGTTCAACTTAGGGTTGCGACCCTTGAGACCTGCGGGCGGGTGGCGGTCGATCATCTGGCTTAACCAGCGGTTGAGCTCGTTAGTTGGAATCTTTTGGCCACGGCGCTTGTCGATGTCGAACGCAAGTTCAAAGATCTTGGTGACATTCTGGCCTGTTACGGAGCTCGTGAAGATTAATGGTGACCATGGCACGAAGTCATAGGCTGCGGCAATCTGCGGTGCAAGTGCGTCGCGGGTGTAAGCATCTTTGCCTTCTACGGAGTCCCACTTGCTAACGACGAGGATAAGGCCTTTGCCGGCTTCTTTAACCATGCCTGCGATCTTCTGGTCGAGTGCGGTGTTGAGCTCATTAGCGTCCATGAGAAGCAGGCAAATGTCTGACTGTTCGATAGCGCTGAGCGAGCGGATAACGCTGAAGTGCTCGATCCCCTGCCCGATCTTACCGGGACGGCGGATACCAGCGGTGTCCATAAGCTCGACTTCGCGACCTTCGTAGCGTACGACTGTACGGTTGATGTCGCGGGTAGTACCGGCAACGTCGGCTACGATTGCCTGTTGCTTCTTGGACAAGGTATTAAACAGATACGACTTGCCGACGTTAGGACGGCCTAGGAGGGCGACGTGCAGGCGGTTGTCGTCTTCTTTGAGGGTGGCCTTGGGAATCTGGGCGATAAGGGTATCGAGCAGCTCGCCAATACCGCGGTGCTGTGTGGTGCTGGTGTGGATGATCGGCTTAATACCAAGGCGCTGGAAAGCGTCCAGGTCGTCGCCGCGGCGGGCGCGGTCAACCTTGTTGACGACCAAGAAGACGGGCTTCTTGCTTTTAAGGGCCAGCTTGGCAACTTTGCGGTCTTCTTCGGTAATAGCAATGTTGGCTTCGACAACTACCCAGATGACATCGGCGCTGTCGGTAGCCTGGAGGATCTGTTCCTGGATGGTGAACTCGAAGTCGTCTTCGGCGTCCTTCATACCAGCGGTGTCTACCATCCAGAAGTCCTGGCCGCTCCAGCTTGCTTTGGCGGTGATACTATCGCGGGTAGTGCCTGGCTCCATGGCTACAATGGCTTCACGGCGCTCAAGAATAGCGTTAAAAAGGCTGGACTTGCCAACGTTTGCACGGCCTACAATAGCCACAATAGGTAATTTTTTGGAACTCATTACCTACATTGTAACAGATAAGAGAGTATTGACAAAATTAAAACAAAATAGTATTATTGCAGACTATGAAAACACGTGATGTATTACGCAATCCCCTAGTTACGTTACCTTTAGGTCTGGCGCTTGGCGCTGGTGCTACCCTTGGTGTTACGGCTGCCGCCCGAAGTGGCGAATCTGCTGTTGCCCAGGAGGCTGCCGCTGCCCCTGCTGGTGCTGCCGAGCAGCTTGACGAGAAGCTGCGTGTCAGCAGTCTTGTTGGTGTGATAGCCACTAACTGGGAGGCTTGTCCAGACGTACCTGGTGCCTCTAAGCTGCCCCCTGAAATGCGCGTGGGTGGTTGGGTACTGCCTAATACTGACCCCAAGCCTGATGATATGGGATTTGATGATGAGTCTCGCACTCCTTTCTGGGATATCAAAGAAGTTACGCGGTATGCCGATGGCGGCCGTGTTGTCGCATGGTGTGGCGTTGCGGAACCAGACTCACGCAACCGTGAGCCATATGTCCAGGAACCACTTGCCGGTACGATCGTATTGGTACCGAACACCGCTGATCCGATGTGTGCCCAACCAGAGAGTGGCAAGATGATCCCTGAAGAATGCCATGGTGCGCCATTCGAGTATGATCCTACGCCAAAACAAGGCCCTCTCGAACTTGAGATGCCTGGTCCTGGCGGCGTCCCAGACGCAGTCCAGGCTTAGTTTTTCTCTATAGTTTGGTATTTGCCCGGCTTTAAATCGCCGAGAGAATAATTTCCGAATACCGTACGGTGCAACTGCGTCACCGTATAGCCTAATGCGGAGAATGTGCGGCGGATTTGCCTGTTGCGGCCTTCCCGCATGGTTACGAGCCAGCGCGTGTCGTCGCCGTCGTTGATTCGTTCGAGGCCTAACTTGCTTTGTCCGTCTTCGAGAGTGATCCCCATTTCGGCGATCATTTGCCTGTGCAGCGGCTGTAATGGCTGCCGTAGTGCAACTTCGTATTGTTTTACCTTTTGGAAGCTGGGGTGTGTAAGTTCGTGGGCTAGTTCGCCGTCGTTGGTTAACAGTAACAGGCCACTTGAATCTTTATCAAGGCGGCCTACTGGCTTAAGGTTCTGCAACTCTGCTGGCAAGAGGTCATAAATAGTGTGGCTCCCTTGCCCGTCACGGCTTACTACGCAGTTGGTCGGTTTGTTGAGCATAACGGTTAGTAATTTTCCGGGTGCAGTAATAACCTGGCCGTCGAGGGTGACCTCGTCGGTATCTTTAACCTGGCTCGAGGGTTGTGCCACTGCGCCGTTGATGAGGACGGCGCCTTCGCTAATAACAGTATCAGCCGTACGACGGCTCATTCCGGTGCCTAAAGCTACGAAGCGGTTAATGCGCATAGGGCTATTATCCGGTACTTTGAACAGATTGCCTAGAGTGCGATGCTATTTGGGTCAACGCCGCCGCCTTGGTTGGGACTAATGACGTGTCCAGGAGGATGCGGAGTTGTTGGCAAGCCTGCGTGCGGTTGCTGGGGATTTGGCGCAAGCGGGTGCGGTTCGTCGTCGAAGTTGGCGATGCCTTCCTTGGCTAATAACTCATTGAGGTCAGGCTGCTGGGGGCCGACTGGTTCGCCAAGCGGCTTAATAATTTTCTTGTGTGTCGGCGAATTGTCGTCTTCTTCCTCTTCTGCGGGTGCAGTTGGGGCTGGGGTCTCTGGCGTTGCTCCACCGCCGGGAGTTACGACATTTGGTGCAGGCATAGTTGTGTTGCCGTCTTTATCGGCTGGAGCTGGGGTGTCGTCACCGGTAAGACCCTTGATAGCATCAGCCATCATGGTATCGGTGCTGCTTGGTGCAGCTTCTTCGGCTGGTTTTTCAGCAGTATCAGCCTGTTCGCTTGGTGCTGGTGCCGGTGTAGTAGGCTCCGCACCTGGTGCCGTTTGGCTGTTCTGGCTTACGAAACTTTCGATCTGAGCCTTAATAGTCTCTTCTTCGTCGGAAGTTGTCTGGGCCTGGGAAGGCTGTGCAGATGGAGCTGGCGCAGCAGGTTCTTCAGCTGCTGGGGCCGGAGTATCAACGGCGGTTTCGGGTGTTGGTGCTGGTTCAGTTACAGCTGGAGTTTCAGGCTCAGGGACTACAGGAGCCTCTGCGGCAGGCGCTGGCGTGAGGTCTGGGAATGGCGCTACCGGTGCTACCTCCGCTGGAGCTTGGGCTGGTGCTTCTGCTACTGCTGGTGCCGCTACATCAGGAGTAGGAGGCATCGGTGGCTCTGGAGCTGGTGCAGCTGTAATGTCGGGCATTGCTGGCGCAGTTGTTGCTTCGGTTGCAGGCGCAGGCTCTGCTGGGGCCGGTGGAGCTGGCGGGAATGGCGCTGGCATGGCAGGCTCTGCTGGGGCCGGTGCCATAAGGTCTGGCACTGCGGGTGCTGCAGGCGCAGGAGGTGTGACATCTGGCGTTACGGTTGGTTCAGGCACTGGTGTTACCTGCTGTGGTACGACCGGTGGCTCTGGAGCTGGTGCCGGAGGTGTAACTACAGGCGGTTCAGGAGGTGTGGTTGGTGTTGGAACGCCTACTGGAGGTTGTTCTGCGGGTGTGTCCGGCGTTGTGTATGCTGCGGGTTCTGGTGGAGCGACAACGGGAACAACAGGCGTAGGAGCTGGTGAGACTGCCGCTGGTGCCGGAGGTGTTGGAACAGGAACAGCAGGCTCTGGAGCTGGTGCCGGGGCAACTGCTACTGGCTGTGGGACAGGTGCAGGAGCTGGTTCCGCGGCGGCTGGTGCTTCGGCCGGTGCTGGCGCTTCAAGCGGGCTGCCATCTGCGTTGCCGACTAATTCCTGGGCTGCCTTAACAATGTCTTCGAGCGTGACCTGGGACTTAACGAGGTAACGGTCAGCGCCGAGTGAATCAGCACGGGTTTTGTCTTCTGCTTGACCAAGTGCGGTGAGCATGATGACCTTCACGGCCTTTAGACCGTCAGTGTTACGAAGGATATCAAGCATTTCAAAGCCGCTAATACGGGGCATCATAACGTCAGAGATAACGAGATCTGGTTTCTCTTTTTTAGCTACTACAAGGGCTTCTTCGCCGTCCATTGCCGAGACGATATCGTAGCCTTCAGCCATCAGCCGTGCTTCGTAAATCTCACGCAAATTGTTGTCGTCTTCGACCAGCAGAATTTTTGCCATCGTGGTGTATATCCCTTTTTCTTATCTTGTCAAGCTTATGGTTACCCTCATTGTATCATGATTTTGCTGGGGTGGATGGCGAAGCTGCCGGCGCGGCAGCTGGAGTGGCCTGGCTGGTTGATTTGG
>Ga0075366_10000672_pt1 | contig 16138 bp, 17 predicted proteins | sample EndMethybrTD3031_FD_72351 | JGI IMG/M metagenome (GOLD analysis project Ga0075366, IMG submission 72351) | Populus endosphere microbial communities from Tennessee, USA - Endosphere MetaG P. TD hybrid TD303-1 | ecosystem: Host-associated > Plants > Roots > Endosphere | place: USA: Tennessee...
AACCAATGTTTTTTTATTTGCCATATTATATAGTGTACCAAAGGCGTGCCAAAAGCCTTACCTAAATCCTCTCCAAAGGAGAGGACTTGAAAAAACATTTTAGAACCCTCTCCTTTGGAGAGGGAAGGGTGAGGCTAATATAATTCCGGCTTAAAGCGTTTCGCCAAATAGCCCGTGGCTTTTTCCAGGTCAATATCTGCTACCAAAACCCCTGCTTCGCGGTAAGGCTGATAAGCCGCACACTTGCCATCGGGACTTATTAATGACGTTGCCGATTCGGGGTACTTCATGGCATAATTTACGCTGGCAAAATAGATGGTGTTTTCATTAGCGCGCATAATCATAGCGCGTTCGTAGTACGGGTTTTCCATACTGCCCCATTCGGTTGGTATACGGCCCTGTACATCGCTGCCGGCCAGGTGAGGATGGAATACAATATGCGCGCCGTTGCGGGCTGCCCACCTTACCGATTCGGGATAGCGGAAACCTTCGTGACAGATGGTAATGCCAAACTTCAACCCATTTATTTCAAATAGCTGTCGTTTTGTGCCGGGCACCCAAATGTTATCTTCTGTCGGGTCCAACTGATTTTTGGATTGGTAACCTAAGGGTTCGCCGGTTTTAGATACTACATAGGCCACGTTTAAAAAATCATCCCCATCGTACCAGTCCATTGCCATAATTATAGCGATATTGTTTTGGGCAGCTATTTGGCGTACTTTATCAAGCGCAGTTTGCAATTCTTCGGGCGATGCTTTTGGCACATCATATTCTATAGCAGGATAGCCGGGGATATACGATTCAGGAAAACAGATAATTTCGGCTTGTTGGGCGGCGGCATCTTTTACCAGTTTTTCTACCCAGAATAAAGCGTCGGCTATGGATTTTGGAAATGGCGGAGAGGCTAAGGCGATTTTCATAAGTAAAATTAAGCATTTGCCGGAAATTTAACCACAGAGAGCACGGAGATTTTTCACAGAGGACACAGAGGTAGAATCATAGTAACAATCATTTTTATTTAACATCTAAACAATATTGCATGGCTTTGTAAACGCTGTGGTTAAATCACCACTAAAAATATTTTCAAATAATTTAAAATGTTTTGACGGCTCATCCGTCTACACCTATATAACAAGTAAAAATACATTGATAACAGCCCTGATGCCAGATGAAAAAAACAGCCGTACCCTGCAAGCCGTAAAGGCTTACGGAAAAAACCTGCTGTCGTTCATTCGCCGAAGGGTAAAGACCGACGCCGATGCCGAGGACATTCTGCAGGATGTTTGGTACCAGCTAAGCGCGGTGGTGAACAGCGAACCGATCGAGCAAACAGGTGCATGGTTATATAAGGTAGCCACTAATAAGATCACCGATAAGTATCGAAAAAAAACGGAAGCTTCGTTAGATGATCTGTTTTTGGATGAGAGCGATGAGGATGAGGGCGACAATTACCGCGCTATCCTGTTAGCCGAGGCCAACACACCCGAGACCGAATATCTGCGCAACCTGTTTTGGGAGCAGTTATATATAGCGCTTGATGAATTGCCCGAAGAGCAAAAGCAGGTATGGCTTTGGCAAGAGATGGAGGATATTACCTTCCAGGAGATTGCCGAAAATACAGGGGTGCCGGTACAAACGCTGGTATCGCGCAAACGCTACGCGGTGCTGCATTTGCGCCAGCGACTGAGACAATTGTATTTAGAAATTACACAATATTAAAATTAAGAAAATGAAAAGAATATTTTTTGAGCGGCCATACAAGTTTGTATTTATCCCTATAGGGGCGGCCGCTATTTTATCGCTCATCAGCTTTATAGTAATGCAGCTTTGGAATAATTTATTGCCGGGCATATTGCATGTTAGTGCTATTACTTTTTGGCAAGCTATGGGCATATTTATATTATGTAAAATATTGTTCGGCTTTGGCAAAGGCGGCCGTGGTTTTGGCGGCGGCCCTGGTGGCAACCCATGGATGCGCCGCAAAATGGAAGAAAAGTTTAAGAACATGAGTCCCGAAGAACGTGCACGCTTTAAGGAAAAAATGGGCGATCGCATGTGCCATTGGCGCAGCCATAACCCGGATGTTAAACACCCGTTTGACCAAAACTGGGAAACCGAACAGCCCAAAGCTGGCCCTACAGAATAAAAAAATCATCAATGCTTGTCCAATTTTTAATAGTTCAAGCTACATATAGGTATAAACATTAAAAGTATGGATGTATTAGTTTTTAAAACCGATGTAACCAGTAAAAGAAAAGTTGGTAAGGTTAATACCTTACTAACTTCTTTTCCAACTATCCACCAATGGAATTTCGACCTGGAAGATTGCGATAAGATCTTACGCATTGTATCCAACGGGCTTTCGCCCCGCAATGTAGAATCTGCTTTGCAAAGCGCCGGTATTGGGTGCGAGGAGTTGGCGTATTAATATCATTTTGTCATTGCGAGGAGCGGAGCGACGCGGCAATCTCGTAGTTTGATTTGCGAACTACGAGATTGCCGCGCTATCGCTCGCAATGACAAATTCTATATCACCCATTCACAATCTTTACCAGCAAAGCAATTTGCCCGGCATGGTATACCTGGTGCTGAATAAAGCCGTATACTAATTCTTTATAAGTTGTTACGGGTTCATTACCGCGCTTGTCGTCAATCGGTTCATCCCATTGTTCCTCAGGGAAATCGCTGATGATCTTAACGAGGTTAACATTGGCCAGTTTCAGGTCATCTATCCAGTCGGCCCACTTTTTTTCATCGGGCGCGCCGGTTGGCGGCCAGTCACCGCTTGAGGGTACACTGGCGGTCATACCATTCATGCGGTCCATCACCTCTTCGGTCCAGCTAAGCATGTGCAGTAGTATTTCGGCCACATTATGTGCCGCCGGCGATGGCTTTTCGTACGCCGAATCAAATGTGATCCTGCCCAGGATATCATAAATAGGATCGCCATACCAGGGCTGCCCCGACATTACTTTTTCAAATTCCTGTACTAATTTCTCTCCTGTTTTCATAAATGGATATAAAAAAAACTTGTCATTGCGAGGTACGAAGCAATCGCACACAGGCAGAGCCAATCTGCATAGTTCGCGATTGCCACGTCGCCCCATCGCCGAAACGGCCCTCCGCTCCTCGCAATGACATAATGATTAATTAATTTAATACTTTCACCGCCGCTACCGCGCAATTAATACCATCAATAGCAGCAGAAATTATGCCACCCGCGTAACCCGCGCCTTCGCCACAGGGGAACAAACCTTTTACCTGCGGATGTTCTAAGGTTTCCCTGTCGCGTGGTATTTTTATAGGTGATGAAGTGCGCGATTCTACCCCAACCAATATGGCTTCATTGGTATAATAGCCTTTCATTTTTTTACCAAACATTGGCAAAGCTTTGCGCAACCGTTCATTTATCCAGCCGGGTAATACTTCTTTCAGTTCTACACTTTTGGTACCGGGCAAGTACGAGTTTTTAGGCAAATTATTAGATAAGCGCCCTTCCACAAAATCAACCATCCGCTGACCGGGAGCAACCAACCTGCCACCGCCTGCCGCGAACGCTGCCTGCTCTAGCTGTTTCTGAAAGTTAAGCAGCTTAAACGGATTAGCATTATCGCCAGCTACATCTTCTAAATTGATCTGCACTACCGTACCCGAATTGGCATAGGGATTATTCCGTTTTGATGGGCTCCAACCATTTACTACAATTTCGCCCGGCTCAGTTGAGCATGGCGCAATAATACCGCCCGGACACATGCAGAATGAGAACACCCCACGGCCTTCTACCTGCTCAACCAAACTGTAATAGCTTGGCGGCAGGTATTCGCCACGCACGTCACAATGGTATTGCGCACGATCAATAATTTCCTGCGGGTGTTCAATCCTTACACCCAGTGCAAAGGGCTTGGCTTCAATTAAAATATTTTGGCGGTGCAGCATTTCAAAAATATCCCGTGCGGAATGGCCGGTGGCCAAAATCACCGCGTCGGCTTTCAGGCTTTCGCCCGATGTTGTTTTTATGCCTTCTATTTTATCAAACTCAACAATCAATGATACAACCTTGGTATCAAACAACACCTCGCCGCCGGCATTCAAAATGGTTTCGCGCATGCTGGTGATAATCTGCGGCAGCTTATTAGTACCAATGTGCGGACGGGCATCAACTAAAATATCTTCGGTAGCGCCATGGGCCACAAACACTTTCAGTACCGCGTTCACATCGCCGCGTTTGGTGCTCCGGGTATATAGCTTACCATCAGAATATGTACCGGCGCCACCTTCGCCAAAGCAATAGTTCGATTCGGGGTTAACAATGCCCTGCTTATTTATATCAGCCAGATCGCGGCGGCGTTGTTTTACATCTTTGCCGCGTTCAATAACGATAGGCTTGAACCCCAGTTCGATGCATTGCAATGCCGCAAACAACCCAGCGGGACCAGCGCCCACAATAATTACCGGCTTGGCATCTTTTACATTGGCATATTGAACGGTATAGTGTTCGGTTTGGAAAGGCTCATCAACAAATACCCGCACCTGCATACGGTAAACTACCTTACGGCCACGCGCGTCGATAGAGCGTTTCAGTATTTTAACACCGGTAATGCGATTGACAGGAATATTTAATTGCAGGGAAGCCTGTTTGGTAATGGCAGCCTCGTTCTCGTGTACCTCGGGGGCGCAAACTATTTCGGTTTCTTTGATCATGGTATTGCCGGGTTTTTATCCCGGATAGGGCAAAGATAATGAAGCCCCACTATATCTCCCCTAAAGGGGAGACTTAAATAATGATTTGAGAATTCCCCCTTTAGGGGTTAGGGGGCTAAACCGTCCGCACCTGTACGCCCGGTGTCCGCTACCGAACAGTTTCTACATCTCTTTAAATTATAACAAACTGACTATCAGTTATTTTTATAAACGGCGTCAATTTTGGCATAGGGTTATCAAACAATAATACATTATCATGGTAACTACCGACGACAAATTAAAACAGATATGGGCAGGCTGCTTAAATAACGAGCGCAAACAGGAAGAACTGTTTTATAAAACCCTTGCCCCGCGGATGATGGCCGTTTGCATGCGCTACGCTCATGACCGCGATGAGGCGCAGGATATTTTGCAGGAGGGTTTTATTAAAGCCTTTAAAAATCGTCAATATTACCGTGGTGAGGGTAGTTTGGAAGGCTGGGTGCGCCGTATTATGGTACATGCCGCCATTTCGCGCTATCGCAAAGCCAAACCAATTGTTTTATGCGATGATATGAGCACCGATACTTTCACCGCCACTTATAATAACGATGGACTGGAAACGCAGGACTTGATGCGCATTATCCGCCAGTTACCCGATACTTACCGCAGCGTATTTAATATGTATGCTATTGAAGGTTACAGTCACCAGGAAATTGGCAGCGCTCTCGGCATGTCTGAATTATTATCGCGCACCACACTTTGCCGCGCGCGTACTATTTTGAAAAAACAACTGGCTAAGCTAAACCGGGCCGAAGTTTATCAAATGGCAGTGTAACTATAATATCCGCTATTTCAACTTTCCTAAAACCTTAATTTTTTACGGCTGTAGTTTATATATACATCATATTAAAACTAAAATTATGGCCAGTTTAAGTGAAAAAAAAGTAGCCATCCTAACCGAGGAAGGCTTTGAGCAGGTGGAACTCACCAGCCCTAAAGAAGCATTGGAAGCAGCCGGTGCTACCGTACATGTTATATCACCAAAAAGCGGGAAAATAAAAGCCTGGAATAAAGATAACTGGGGGATTGAAATTAACATAGATAAAACATTAGATAGTGTTAGTCCGGATGATTATGATGCCCTTGTACTGCCTGGTGGCGTGATGAACCCTGACAAATTACGTCAAAATAAATCGGCGGTAGCTTTTGTTTCTGCTTTTTTGGATGAAAACAAACCTGTAGCCGCCATTTGCCACGGACCGCAAATGCTGATAGAAACCGGATTGATAGGCGGGCGCACCCTCACATCGTTCCCATCATTGCAAACCGACATTAAAAATGCAGGCGGGCATTGGGTTGATGAGGAAGTGGTGGTTGATAACGGCTTGGTGACCAGCCGCCGCCCCGACGACTTACCGGCATTTAACAAGAAAGCAATAGAAGAAATTGCTGAAGGTGTACACGCCTGAAAAAGATAGTTTATAATCACCTAAAAAGCACGCCGGATATCCGGCGTGCTTTTTGTTTTGTGTCCAGTCCTGAATAGGTTACCACCAAATCCTGACATAAAAGTATTTATTTATACCCGCGTTGTAAAATGGTTGATACATACAACTATCTGTAAAACCTACTATTATATATTCGCTTATTAATAGTAATGGAAATAACAGAACCCATATCGCGCAAGCTTATTCATTTAGGTAAGGTATATTTAAACGTTTTATCTAAACGGGTAGATCATTTAGGCATTAACCGCTATTGGTACATCTTATCGCTGATACATGCCAACAATGGCTTGCTAACGCAAAAAGAATTGGCGGCCAGGTTAGGAAAGGATAAATCGGCTATGGTAAATATTATCGATTTTTTAACCGAAAGAGGATATGTTTACCGGGAAGTTAACCCAGCCGACCGCCGGCAGCATTTATTAAAAGTTACAGAGAAGGCCGGTAATGCCGTACCCGAAATTGTAGCTGCTTTTGAAACGATCAATAAAACCGCGGCCACCGATCTATCGGCGGCGGAAATTGAAATATTTAACCGCGTATTGTTGAAAATGGAAGAAAACCTGAAGCCATACGCCACCCAGGAAATGAATATTAAATTAAACCTAAATAAGTAAATACCATATATGAAGATCAGGCACATAGCATTTATAATTATTGGCTTAATTGTATGCTTTTTAATTTACAACAAGCTTTGGGGCGCCAAAGCTAAAGAAGCCCAGGCCATGGGCGCCACTAAAGGCAAAGGCGGCAAAAGGAAAACCGGCCCTATCCCGGTTAAGGTAATGATCGTGAAAGACACGATAGTGATCAACAACATAGACGTTACCGGATCGATAGACGCGAATGAGCGGGTGAGCCTGATTAGCCAAACCGCGGGCAATATTACGGGTATTTATTTTAAGGAGGGCAGCCATGTAAGCAAGGGCCAGTTACTGGTTAAGGTTTATAACCAGGATTTGCAGGCATCGTTACAACAAAACCAATACCAGGTAGCTTTAGCTAAGGAAACCGAATACCGCAACAAAGTATTGCTGCAAAAAGAAGCGATAAGTAAAGAAGAGTACGAAACATCGTTAACCAACTTAAACTCACTAAAATCGCAGGCCGATATGATAAAAGCGCAAATATCGCGCACCGAGATCAGGGCACCGTTTTCAGGCACTATTGGTTTGCGCAATGTTAGTCCGGGCGGTTACCTGTCACCATCAACTTCAATAGCTACGCTGGTAAATATCAACCCGGCCAAACTTACCTTTTCGGTACCCGAACGTTACCTGCCTTTAATTCAAAAAGGGAGCAATATCAACTTCACGGTGGCAAGTTCATCTAAAACATTCCAGGCCAAAGTTTACGCTATTGAGCCGGCTATTGATGTTACATCGCGCACTATTACCGTGAGGGCTGAAGCGCCAAACCCTAAAGACGAGTTAACAGCAGGCAGTTTTGCCAAAATTAACCTGACGCTTGACCAGATACCAAAAACTATTATGGTGCCTACCGAGTGTGTTATCCCCGATTTAAAAAGCAGCAAAGTGTTTGTTGCCAAAAAAGGTGTGGCCGTAGCTAAATATGTAGAAACCGACCTGCGTACCGATACTAAAATACAAATTACCAAAGGGTTGAAGCCGGGTGATAGTTTGATCGTTTCGGGTATTATACAAATGCGTCCTAAAGTGCCATTGAAAATTATTAAAGTTATCAAGTAATTATCTATGAGTTTATCCTCAGTAAGTATAAAACGGCCGGTACTGGCAACCGTATTATCGGTTGTAATTGTGGTATTCGGTATTATTGGCTACACCTTTTTAGGCGTGCGGGATTTCCCTTCTGTCGATCCGCCTATTATATCGGTAAGCACCAGTTATTCGGGCGCCAACTCTGATGTAATTGAATCGCAGATAACCGAACCGCTTGAAAAAGCCATTAATGGGGTACCGGGCATCCGTAACATTACCTCTACCAGTTCGGTAGGTAGTAGTAACATCACTGTTGAGTTTAACCTGGATGCCGACCTGGAAACTGCCGCGAACGACGTGCGCGATAAGGTATCGCAGGCGCAACGCCAGTTGCCACAGGATATTGACGCCCCACCGGTAGTAACCAAAGCCGATGCCAGCGCCGATCAGATCATTACCCTAACCGTTAGCAGTAATACCCGCAACATAAACCAGGTTGATGATTACGCCGAAAATGTTTTGCAGGAAGGTTTGCAAACTATCCCGGGTGTAAGCTCTATTAATATACAAGGCCAGCGCCAGTATGCCATGCGCCTTTGGATAGACCCTAACAAACTTTCGGCACTGCGCTTAGCCGCTACTGATATTAAGGACGCGCTTAGCAAAGAGAACGTAGAATTACCCGCCGGTAAAATTGAAGGTAATAACACCGAGCTTGCCGTTCGCGCGCTGGGTAAGCTGCATACTGTAAAAGATTTTAACGACCTTATTATCCGGGCAGATAGTAACCGGGTTATCCATTTCAGCGATATTGGCTATGCTACCTTAGGTTCGGCTAACGAAGAATCTTCGTTAAAAGAATCAGGCGTGCCCGAAGTTGGCTTGGCCATTGTGCCGCAGCCGGGCGCTAACTATGTGCAGATAGCCAAAGATTTTTATAAACGTTTAGAGCAGATAAAGAAAGACCTGCCACCAGATATTAAAGTGGTAGTGGCTTTGGATAATACGCGTTTCATAAATCAATCTATCAGCGAAGTAAAAGAAACGTTATTGATCTCGTTCATCCTGGTGGTAATTATTATCTACCTGTTCTTCCGCGACTGGCTGATCGCTTTCCGCCCGCTGATAGATATTCCGGTATCGCTTATCGGCGCATTCTTTATCATGTACATATTTGGTTTCTCCATCAATATCCTTACCCTGCTGGGCATTGTGCTGGCCACGGGCCTGGTGGTGGATGACGGTATTGTGGTAACGGAGAACATCTATAAAAAAGTCGAAGCCGGTATGGAGATCCGCAAGGCTGCGTTTGAAGGCTCGGCCGAGATCTTCTTCGCGGTAGTTTCCACGTCGGTTACGCTGGCGGCTGTTTTCTTACCTATCGTATTCCTGCAGGGTTTCACCGGGCGCTTATTCCGCGAATTTGCGGTGGTGGTTGCAGGGGCTGTATTAATATCGGCATTCGTATCCCTTTCGCTTACGCCAATGCTGAACGTGAAGCTGATCCGTAAAAATTCAAAAAAATCAAAGTTTTACGAAAAGACCGAGCCGTTTTTTCAACGGATGACCAATGCGTATACTGAAACATTGACGAATGCCATGAAATGGCGCTGGACATCGTGGCCTATCCTGGTTGTTTGTTTAATCGGCGTTTACATATTTTTAAAGGTTATCCCTTCTGAACTGGCCCCGCTTGATGACCGCAGTTTGCTGCGCTATTCAGTTACCGCACCCGAAGGCTCATCGTACGAGTTTACCAGCCGGTACATGGATAATATTTCACAGATGATAGAGGATTCCATCCCCGAAAAGAATGTGAATATTTCTATTACGGCATTTGGCCGTGGTGGTTCGGGCTCTGTAAATACCGGTTTCGGGCGTATTGGTTTGGTTAAACCCGATGAACGTAAACGTACCCAGGCCCAAATAGCCGATTACCTGACAAAGAGACTAAGCAAGTTCCCTGATGCCCGCGCCATTGTAGTGCAGGAGCAAACCATAAGCGGCGGTGGTAGTGGCGCACGTACATCGTTACCGATCCAGTTTGTATTGCAAAACCAGGATTTTGAAAAGATCCGCAAAATATTACCCGACTTTTTGGCCGAGGTGCAAAAAAGCCCTGTGTTGCAAACACCCGATGTGGATTTGAAATTTACCAAGCCCGAGTTAACGATTGTGACCGACCGTGACCGCGCCCGCGATTTGGGGGTGAGTATAGCTGATATTGCCGCGACACTACAACTATATTATAGCGCCGGCCGTGTAGATTACTTCCTTATTAATGGCAAACAATACCAGGTGGTAGCACAAGTAACCAGGGTAAACCGCGATCAGCCGCTGGATCTGAAATCGATTTATGTGCGTAGCTCGGCAGGTAATTTAGTACAGTTGGATAACGTGGTTAAAATAAGTGAAGATGCTATCCCGCCATCTATTTATCACTTTAACCGTTTTAAATCGGCCACCATACAGGCAGGCCTGGCACCGGGACATAGTATGAGCGAGGGCATTGAAGAAATGCAGCGTATAGCAAAAAGCAAGCTCGATGCCACATTTAGCACAGCCCTTAGCGGTCCCTCACGGGATTTTTCGGAATCATCATCCAATATCGTATTCGCTTTTGCCTTCGCGCTATTGCTGATATACCTGGTATTGGCCGCGCAGTTTGAAAGCTTTATAGATCCGTTCATTGTAATGATGACTGTACCCCTGGCAATTGCCGGCGCTTTCATGTCGTTATGGTTGTTCAATCAAACCCTGAATATTTTCAGCGAGATCGGGATGATCACCCTGGTGGGACTGGTTACCAAAAACGGTATTTTGATAGTAGAGTTTGCCAACCAGCGTATGGAGCATGGTTTAAGTAAATACGAAGCGGTAATTGAAGCGGCCACATCCCGCTTGCGCCCGATATTAATGACCAGCTTGGCGGTAGTATTAGGCTCGGTACCAATTGCCTTTGCATTGGGTGCCGGTGCAAAAAGCCGCGTATCGCTGGGGATCGTAATTATAGGCGGCATGCTGTTCTCGTTAATGCTAACGCTGTACGTTATCCCAATGATATATATGATGATAGCCGCTAAAGAACGCCATGACCCCGATGCGGAAGATGAGGAAGTAAAGCCAAAAAGAAGGCTGAACCCTAAAGAACCAAAATTGATAGAAAAGCTGTAAGCGATATGAAATTTAATAAAATAGTTTGTCTGCTTGTTTTATGCACCACGGTAACGTTTAGCGCCCGTGCGCAAGCGCCATTGCTAACGCTTAAAGACGCGGTTGAGATAGCATTAAAAAACAACTACAATATAAAGCTGGCCCAAAACAATAAAAGTATTGCCCAAAATAATGTTACCCCGGGCAACGCGGGCATATTGCCACAGGTATCAGCTAACTTAACAACCAATAATAGTAAGCAAACCATCACCCAAACCCGCAGCGATGGCACGGTAAATAATCTTAACGGGATAAGAAACAGCAATGTAAGCTATGGCCCCAGTTTAAACTGGACCATTTTTGATGGCTTTGCCATGTTTGCCAATTACGATCAGCTGAAAACACTAAACCAGTTAAGCGATGTGCGCATGCGCGATACCATACAAAACACTATGGCTAATGTAATTGCTACGTATTACGACCTGATCAATCAGAACGAGCAGTTGAAGGCTTTGCAGGGCGCTATTGCCATATCCCGCACCCAATACCGTATTGCCAATGATAAATTTCAGGTAGGCCGTGCCTCGAAGCTGGAAGTGTTGAACGCGCAGGTTAACCTGAATACAGATACCGCGGCATTGCTTACAGAAGTACAGCAGTTTAAAGCCAATAAAATAAGGATGAACCAATTGCTGGTACGCGACCTGCAAACCGACTTTACGGTAGCGGATACCATTGTAGTGGACCAAAATTTAAAGCTGGCTGACATTATTAACAGCGCACAAACACAAAACCCGGCCATACTTTCGGCCGAAATAAATAAACGTTTGGCCGATATTAACTTAAGACAGGTTAAAGCTACCCGCTACCCTACTTTAAGCGTAGGCACCGGTTATACCTGGACCAACAGCAAAACCCCGGCCGGCTTTACCCGCACGCAGGATGCGCATGGCTTTAATTATGGCTTAACGGCGTCTGTCAACATTTTTGACGGCTTTAACCAATGGCGTAAAGAACGTAACGCTAAACTGCAAATAGAAAACGCCGGTATTGATGCCAAACAAACCCGTTTAGATGTGGAAGCACAAATAAGTAACCTGTTTGTAACTTACCTTTCGGGGTTAGACCTGGTGAAACTGGGGCAATCAAATGTGGAGATAGCCAAGCGCAACCTGGAGATCTCTTTAGACAAATACAAGCTGGGCAACATTACCCCACTGGAAATACGCGAGGCGCAAAGAAACTATCTTGACGCGCAATCAAAGTTTTTTGCCGCCCAATATCAAAGCAAACAGGCTGAAATTACCTTGAAACAAATAACAAATAGTATAAATATCCAATAAAAAGCGTAACTTTTAATTTTATTATACGTAAAACAGTATTTTTGAGGATCATAAATATGTCCGGTACCTATAAAATATGTTTGCTGATAGATGACAATTACATAGATAATTTTGTCACCCGCAGGATATTGGAAAGCGGCCATTTTGCTGATGAAGTTATTGTGCGGCAATCTCCAACCGAAGCTATCGATTCATTAAGAGAAGGTTCTATAAAACCCGATGTGATATTTTTAGACATCAGGATGCCTTTAATGGACGGTTTTGAGTTTTTGCAGGAGTACGATAAACTGGATGCTGAACATAAACAGGCGAAAATATTTATGCTTTCGTCATCGCTTGATCCTACTGATTTTAAAAAGTCTATCGAGAACAAATACATCACACAGTTTATCCACAAGCCGCTTACCCACAAAATTCTGGAAGAGCTTAGTGCATGATCTTAGTTGCTGATAGTGGTTCGTCAAAAACCGACTGGCTGCTGGACAATCCCGGCGGCGCCCCGACCGAATACCGTACCGACGGATTAAACCCTTATTTTTTAACCGAAAAGGAAATTGCCAAAAAACTGCACGATCAGTTGCCGGAGTTAATGGCTATATCCCATCAAATTACCGAGATCTACTTTTTTGGCGCAGGCTGCTCCAGTCCCGACAGGCACGAGATGGTATCAAACGCCATTAGCCAGGTTTTCCCAAAAGCATTTGTAAGTGTAGATAGCGACCTGCTGGGTTCGGCCTATGCAACCTGTGGGCATGATAAAGGCTTATGCTGCGTATTAGGCACAGGATCAAACATCTCTTTTTTTGATGGCGAGAACGTAGCTGAAGGCAAGCATGGACTGGGGTATGTGCTGGGCGATGAGGGGTCGGGATCGTGGCTGGGTAAAATATTGGTGACCGATTTTATGTATGGCAATATGCCTGCTGATATTGCCGCATCGTTCTATAAAACATATCAATTAGATAAGGCTACGGTTATTAAAAATGTATACCAGCAGCCACGCGCAAATTCATACCTGGCATCGTTCGCCAAATTTATAAACGGGATACAATTTACCGATTACGGACAAAAGGTGTTAAATGATTCGTTTATTGAATTTATAGAAACCAATATTAAAAGCTACCCTGAATACCACCAATATAAGTGCCATTTTGTAGGTTCTATTGCTTATCACTTTAGCGAAGAATTAAAAACACAATGCGCCAAATATCATATCAAAGTAGGTAAGATCATCCAAAAGCCTATTGATGAACTGCTGAAGTTTATATTGCAGCGCGACGGGGCTTAAATTACCCCCAACCTCCTCACTTCTTATTATTGATATCTAAAATTACCTTATCCAGCAGCATATTAAAAATCTGCGGGTGCTCTATCATAGGGAAGTGGCCGCTGCCGGGTACATAAAATATTTTAAAAGGGATTTTATTAGCCACCAGGTAAGTACTGTCTACGGGATGGACATCGCTGTTGATTAGGTACAATTTCTTTTTCGCCTGCTTCAGCTTATCTATTTCTTTAAAATCGCTCCCACCTTCCAAACTGGCTACGCCAATTACCGAATCGGCTTTTGCCACATCGTTCAGTACCCGTTTGCGTATTTCGGGCGAGGTGGTTTTTGAAAAAAGCTGCTGATTAAACCAGGCCGTAGCAACTTGCTTAAAGTGCTGTTTCAATTGTAAAACAGCCGCGGCATATTCTTTTTTTGCCTGTTCGGTTTGGGGCGCACCGGGATTATTAAAATTATCTACACCAACCAGTCCTATTACCTTATCCGGGTTATCAATGGCAGCTTGCAGCACAATATCGCCCGACATGGAATGCCCTATTAAGATCACTTTTTTTAATTTAAGTGCCGCAATTACCGAATCCACATCACCCGCAAAAGCGTTTGTGCTCCAATCTTTACGGTTTTTACCCGACTGACCAAAGCCCGGCAAGTCTATCGTAACTATGCGATAGCGTTTGCCAAAATAGGCCACCTGTTTGCGCCAGTAGCTACGGTTAATAGCCCAGCCGTGGACAAAAAGCAAGGTGGTATCGCTAATGTCGCTGGTATCGGTATAGGCAATTTTAACGCCCTTGTTGTGGATGATAACTGCCGTATCGGCCCCGCCGGTTAAGTTTGTTTTTTTATGCTTACAGGAAGCAATTCCGGCTGCAGTTATAAATAGTACGGTTAAATAAAGTAAAGGTTTCATTAGATGAATTTAATTAATAACCTACACAATATCAACATTGTTTGCCGCACTAATACTTATGCAAGGCGTATTTAACCTTATTTAACACTGTAAAAATGCATTTATTAATGGGTTAAAAATATATCTTCTTTAATCTCCGGTATTATTCCTTTCTCCAGGGCCGTATCAAACAATAACCGGATAGCTTTACGCCCTTCCGTTCCTAAATTAACCGAGTATTGATTAACATACAGGTCGATGTGTTTGTACATCACCTCTTCACTCATTTCCTGTGCATGGCTGCGGATAAACTCTAAGCCCGATTTTGGGTTGGCAAAAGCAAATTCAACCGAGCGGCGCAGCACGCGGTTCAGTTTATGCTGAACATCAGCCGGTAAGTTACGATTAGCCACAATGCCCCCCAATGGGATAGCGCAGCCGGTTTGTTTTTCCCAATAATCGCCCAGGTCGATGATCTTTTTCAGGCCCTTATCCTGGTAAGTAAAGCGGTTCTCATGAATGATCAGCCCAATATCAACACGGCCTTCCACTACAGCATCTTCAATATCCGAAAAAACCAATATCTCTTTATCGGTAGCGGCAGGAAAAGCTAAACCGAGCAGAAAATTAGCGGTAGTGTATTTGCCGGGTATGCCTATTTTGAGTGATGGATTGCTTTGTAATTCTCCAATTGAAATTTCCCGTTTGGAGATCAACATCGGGCCCACCCCAAAGCCCAACGCACTACCGCTATTCAACAGCACATATTTATTGGCCACATACGCAAAAGCGTGATAACTTAGTTTAGTTACATCCAGCTCGCCGCGAAAGGCCTTTTGGTTAAGGGTTTCTACATCTTCATAAAACACTTCAAAGTCCAATCCTTCAGTATCAATTTTATGATGAATAAGTGCATCGAATATAAATGTATCATTAGGGCAAGGCGAAAAACCGAGAGTTAGTTTCATATCGCTAATAATCTTCTATGGTAATTTATTTGCCCTAAATGATAGGTTAAATGGCCGGCCAGGTGAATTAAAAAATAGGCTGTCGATGTTTTATTTTCAAAAACCATTATTGGGTATTCCATGTCAAGTTGTTGGTCGGTCAGGGTACTTACGGTGGTATCAATCACCTTAATTGTATCTTCTATTTTTTTAATCAGTTCGGCCCTCGGGACATCCTTAAGCGAAAACTCCAGGTCGCGCTGCCGTACATAACCCGAGCCGCCAAGTTGCGCCCCAATATAAGTATTAAGGTTGCCAATAATATGCAGGCACAGGTTACCTGCCGAATTGGTTATTTGCCCGCCGGTAACCCATATGGCCTGTTCATTAGGGTACAGTTCAATTTCGGTTTTCAGTTTATTAAGATCGCGGTGAAAAAGTTTCTGCAAGTCTTCCTGTAGCATCATACTATTTATTTTTTATCGTTATTAAATGCCAGCAGGTCACCCTTTAAAATAATTACCGCCTGGCTTTTTAATAAAACCTTATCGCCTTTTAAAGTTAAAGCCATATATCCGGTACGGCTGGATGACTGAAAGGCTTTCATATTTGTTTTTCCCAGCTTTTTACCCCAATAAGGGGCTAAAAAAG
>Ga0075366_10000673_pt1 | contig 16127 bp, 12 predicted proteins | sample EndMethybrTD3031_FD_72351 | JGI IMG/M metagenome (GOLD analysis project Ga0075366, IMG submission 72351) | Populus endosphere microbial communities from Tennessee, USA - Endosphere MetaG P. TD hybrid TD303-1 | ecosystem: Host-associated > Plants > Roots > Endosphere | place: USA: Tennessee...
AGCAAGACCCAGCGCAAGAAGGCCTCGCACGAGCTGCAGGACCTCGGGGAGGCGCTCGTCGCGCTGCCCGCCGACCGCGTCGCCGCGCTCGCGCTGCCCGAGACGCTGCACGACGCCGTCGCCGAATACCGCCGCACACGCTCGCACGAAGGCCGGCGGCGGCAGATGCAGTACATCGGCAAGCTGATGCGCGGCGTCGACACGAGCCCGATCCGCGACGCCGTCGACGCGATGCGGCTCGGCCGCGCGAAGGACGCGCTCGCGCTGCACGAGGCCGAACGCTGGCGCGCCGAGCTGATCGCCGCCGACGACGCCGCGACCGGCTTCATGCAGCATCACCCGCAGGTCGACGCGCAACGCCTGCGCGCGCTGGTCCGCAATGCCCGCAAGGACGCCGCGCTGGCGCCCGAGCAGCGCAGCGGCCGCGCCTACCGCGAGCTGTTCCAGTTCATCCGCCAGGTGCAAGACGATGAGTGACAACGACCTCGACCCGGTCCGCGTCGGGCTGGTCTCGATCAGCGACCGCGCCTCCGCCGGCGTCTACGAGGACAAGGGCCTGCCCGCGCTGAAGGACTGGCTGACGCGCGCGCTGCGCAACCCGATCGTCTTCGAGACGCGCCTCATTCCCGACGAGCAGGACACGATCGCCGCCGCGCTGCGCGAGCTCGTCGACACGGTCGGCTGCGCGCTCGTGCTGACGACCGGCGGCACCGGCCCGGCGCTGCGCGACGTCACGCCCGAGGCGACGCTGGCGGTCGCCGACAAGGTGATGCCGGGCTTCGGCGAGCAGATGCGCCAGATCAGCCTGAACTTCGTGCCGACCGCGATCCTCTCGCGCCAGGTCGCGGTGATCCGCGGGCGGGCGCTGATCATCAACCTGCCGGGCCAGCCGAAGTCGATCGCAGAGACCCTCGAGGGCCTGAAGGACCGCGGCGTGCACGGCATCTTCGCCGCGGTGCCGTACTGCATCGACCTGATCGGCGGCCCGTGGATCGAGACCGACGAGGCGGTCTGCAAGGCGTTCCGTCCGAAGACGGCCGTGCGGCCCGCACGGTGATGCGACCGCTCGCCCTGCGGTTCGGTGGGCGAGCGACGATCGCCGCGGCACTGATCTGCAGCGGCTCGGTCCACTCCGCCACGCGGGCCGCCGCGCCGCCGGAGCCGCAGGTCGACTGGACCGTGCGGCCGCACGACACGCTGATCGGCCTGTCGCGTTCCACCTTCACCGGACCGGCGGCGTGGCGCGAGATCGCGCGCCTGAACCGCTTGCCGGACCCGAACCGCATCCATCCCGGCCAGGTGCTGCGCGTGCCCGTCCGGCTGCTGCGCACGACGGCGCTGCCGGCCCGCGTGACCAGCACCATCGGCGACGTGCGTGTCGGCGGCGGCGCGGTGCAGGCCGGCGCGACCATCGAGGAAGGCCAGCAGCTGCAGACCGCGCCGAACGCCTCGGCCGTCGTCGAACTCGCCGACGGCTCCCGGGTGCGCGTGCCGCCGTCGAGCGTCGCCGAGCTGCTCGCACACCGCGTGCACGGCGACCAGGCCGACGCTGCGCTCGCGGTCACGAACGGCCGCTTCTCCGGCGCGCTGCGCATGGTGCGCGGTTCGGTCGAGGTGTTCGCCGCGAAGCTGCGCCGCGCGACGCCGCTGGAGGTGCGCACGCCCACCGCCGTGGTCGGCGTGCGCGGCACGCAGTACCGCGTCGGCTTCGATGCCGACCAGCGCATCACCCGCGCCGAGGTGCTCGACGGCGAGGTGCGGGTCGAACCCGCCGACCGCAGCGCGGCCGCCGCCCTGCGCGAGGGCTTCGGCGCCGCGCTCGGTGCCGACGCGCGCCTGCCCCCGGTGCGGCCGCTGCCCGCCGCGCCCGACCTGGCGGCGATGCCGGCGCTGTTCGAGCGGCCGCTGGTGCGCTTCGCGCTGCCGGCCGAACGCGAGACGGTGCGCGTGCAGGTCGCGGCCGACGAGGCCTTCGACCGCATCGTCGACGACCAGGAGGTGCCGGCCGGTACCGACGTGCGCATCGCGAACCTGGCCGACGCGCGCTGGCACCTGCGCGCGCGCCGCCTCGACGCGCAAGGCATCGGTGGTTACGACGCGGTGCGCCCGTTCGTGCTGAAGGCGCGCCCCGAGCCGCCCGCGACGAACACGCCCCGGCCCGGCGCCAAACTGCCCGTCGGTGCGGTCGAGTTCGCCTGGTCCCCCAACCTCGAGGCCGCGAGCGTACGCCTGCAGGTGGCGCGCGACGCGGCCTTCGCGGACCTCGTCGCGCAGCAGGAGGGCCTTGCCGGTGCGAACGGCCGCGCGACCCTCGATGCCCCCGGCAGCTATTTCTGGCGCCTCGCGAGCACGCGCGCCGACGGCGACCGTGGTCCCTTCGGCGATCCGCAGCGCTTCGAGCTGCGTCCGAACCCCGAGCCGCCGACGGGCGGCGTCGCACCCGACGGCCGGTCGCTCGCGCTCGCCTGGTCGGGCCGTGCCGAGGACACGCAGCACGTCGAGCTGGCGCGCGATCCGCAGTTCCGGGACATCGTCGCGCAGGCCGACCTCGACACACCCGAGTGGACGCTGCCGCGGCCGCCGCGCGGTGGCACCTACTACTTCCGCTACCGCTCGGTCGAGCCGGACGGTTACGTCGGTCCGTACAGCGCGACCCTCGTGATCGAGGTGCCGCACGACTGGCGCTGGCTGCTGCTGCTCGTCCCGCTGCTCGCGCTGTGAGGCCGCGAGCCCGCGGGCCCGCGCTACTTGACGAGCCGGTTCAAGCCTTCGGCATCGAACTGTTCGGTCGTGTGCGCGTCGGCCGGCACGCAGTCCACGCCGGGCAGCTCGCGCGAACGCGCCGAGAGCTTCTCGATCGCCTGCCACAGCAGCGCGATCTGGTGCTCGTGGCCGGAGGCGTTGTCGATCAGCCCCTTCATCGCCAGCGCCACCGGGTCGTCGCCCTGCGTCACGCCATAGGCCGAGAAGCCCATCTTCGCCGCCGTGTCCTCGCGCTGCGCGTCGACGCTCTTCTGGATCACGCGCGCCGGGATGCCCACCGCCGTCGCGCCCGCCGGCACCGCCTGCAGCAGCACGGCGTTCGATCCGATCCGCGCACCGTCGCCGACCGTGAAGCCGCCCAGCACTTTCGCGCCGGCGCTGACGATGACGCCGCGGCCGAGCGTCGGATGGCGCTTCGCGCCCTTCGACAGCGAGGTGCCGCCCAGGGTCACGCCCTGGTAGATCGTGCATTCGTCGCCGATCTCGGCGGTCTCGCCGATCACGATGCCCATGCCGTGGTCGATGAAGACCCGCCGGCCGATCGTCGCGCCGGGGTGGATCTCGATGCCGGTCAGGAAGCGTGCCGTCTGCGAGACGAAGCGCCCGAGCCAATGGAAGCCTGCCTTCCAGCAGGCGTGCGCCCAGCGGTGCAGCACCAGCGCATGCAGGCCCGGGTAACAGGTCAGCACCTCCCAGCGCGAGCGCGCCGCGGGGTCGCGCTCCAGGATGCAGGCGATGTCTTCGCGCAGGCGCTGGAACATGGAATCGACTCTCTCGATGGAGGGTGAGCCAGTGTAGCCGCGCCCCCGACTCCCTGCCGGCTCAGCGCCGGGCGGTGTCGGCGATCGCCCGCGCCAGGCCGCGCAGGATGTCGACCTCCTCGCGCGTGAGCTGCGCGCGGTTCAGCAGCTGGTTCAGGCGGGGCATCAGCTTCTTCGGCGCGGCCGGGTCGAGGAAGCCGATCTCGACCATCGTGCGCTCCCAGTGCGCGAGCAGCCCCTGCACCGCGGCGCCGTCGGCGACCTGCGCCGGCACGGTGCGCGCCTCGACCGGAAAACCGCCGAGCGCCTGACGCCAGTCGTAGGCGATCAGCTGCACGGCCTGGGCGAGGTTCAGCGAGCCGTAGCGTGGGTCCGTCGGGATGCTCAGGCAGGCATGGCAGCGGTAGACGTCCTCGTTGCCGAGGCCGACCCGCTCCGAGCCGAACACGAACGCCACCGAGGCGCCGCGGCCCTTCAGCGCCTCGAAGTGGGCGCGCGGCGCCGAGGTCGGCGGGCCGAAGTCGCGCGGCGTCATCGCGGTCGCGCAGGCGTGCGTGACGCCGTCGAGCGCCTGCGCGAGCGTCGCGACGATCCGGGCGCCTTCGAGCACGTCGGTCGCGCCGCTGGCCATCGAGACCGCCTCGGGCCGCGCGAGCACGTCCGCGTCGCGCGGGGCGACGAGCACCAGGTCCGTGAAGCCCATCACCTTCATCGCGCGCGCCGCCGCGCCGACATTGCCGGGATGGCTCGTCTGCACGAGCACGAATCGGGTCAGGGAGGGATCGGTCACGGGCGGCCCGGTAAAATCGCCATCATCGCATCGGGTTCCCTGCCCCGCTGCCGCTCTTTTCCACCCGCCGGTCCACCTCTTCCCTCACGGTTGCCCCATGTCGCAAGCGCTCCATCCCATGCTCAACATCGCCGTCAAGGCGGCCCGCAGCGCCGGTGCGATCATCAACCGGGCCTCGCTCGACCTCGATCTGCTGAAGATCAACACCAAGGGGCCGAACGATTTCGTCAGCGAGGTGGACCAGGCTGCCGAGCAGGCCATCATCGAGACGCTGCTGCAGGCCTATCCCGGCCACGGCATCCTCGCCGAGGAGTCCGGCCGCCAGCACGGCGCGAAGGACAGCGAGTACGTCTGGATCATCGACCCGCTGGACGGCACGACCAACTTCCTGCACGGCTTCCCCGTCTACGCGGTCTCGATCGCGCTGGCGCACCGCGGCGTCGTTCAGCAGGGCGTGGTGTACGACCCGTCGCGCAACGACCTCTTCTACGCCTCCAAGGGCCGCGGCGCCTTCCTGAACGACAAGCGCCTGCGTGTCTCCAAGCGCACGCGCCTGAGCGATTCGCTGATCGGCACCGGCTTCCCGTTCCGCAAGGGCGACAACTTCAAGCGCTACATGGCGATGTTCGAGTCGGTGATGCAGAACTGCGCCGGCCTGCGCCGCCCCGGCGCCGCCGCGCTGGACCTGTGCTACGTCGCCGCCGGCTACTACGACGGCTTCTTCGAGACCGGCCTCAATCCGTGGGACATCGCGGCGGGCGCGCTGATGATCACCGAGGCCGGCGGCCTGATCGGCAACTTCACCGGCGAGGCGGACTACCTGTACCAGCGCGAGGTCGTCGCCGGCAACCCGAAGGTCTACGCGCAGCTCGTGCAGATCCTCGCGCCCTACTCGCGGGCGATCTCGGCGGACGAGCCGGCGGCACCGGCGGCCGCCGCCGAGAAGCCGGTCACGCCCGAGGACGCGCTCGCGGCGACCGAAGCCGCCGCGCCGGCCCGGCGCAAGACGGCGGTGCGGATCCGCAAGAACGACGCCTGACGCACCGCGCGGCGGCGCTCAGTCGTCGCCGCTCTGCTCGATCACGAGGCGCATCGTCGTGCCGTCCGCGCCGGTGCGTTCGACCCGCACGCTGCCGCCGTGCAGTTCCATCACGCGGCGCACGATGTACAGGCCCAGGCCCTGACGCCGACCGGTCGGATTGCGGACGCGGCGATCGGCCCGCTCGAACAGGCGGGGCAGCAATGCGGCATCGATGCCCGGACCGCCGTCGACCACGTCGATCAGCAGCGCGAGCGGCTCGTCGCAGTCCGCGATGCGCAGCGTCACCGGCCGGTCCGCCGGGCTGAACTTGAGCGCGTTCGACAGCAGGTTGCGCAAGGCCAGCCGCATCAGCCCGAAATCCATCGACGCGGTGCGCGTCGGCGTCGCCCGCTCGATCCGGACGCGGCCGGCGTCGGCCACGGGCAGATCGGCGATCGCGACGGCGACGAGCGAGTCGATGTCGCTGTCCTTGCGCCACACCCGCTCGCCGGCGATCAGCAGCGAGGCGACGGCGAGCGTGTTGTCGATGCTCGCGCGCACCTCGCTGAGCACGCCATCGGCGCGTCCCACCGCATCGGCCACCGCGGACCCGCCGCCGTCGCGCATCGCCGCGGTGGCCGCCTGCAGCGCCGCCGAGGCGTTGTTCAGCGGCTGGCGCACCTCGTGCGCGAGCACGTCCAGCATCTCGCTGCGCTCCTCGAGGCGGCCGATGACCTCCTCGCGTGCCCGCTGCGCCGCGACGCGTGCCTGCGCGAGGGCAGCGTCGAGCTCGGCGACCTCGCGGATCGCGCTCGGCGGCGCGGCCGCCACGGTGCCGCCCGCATGGGCATCGACGACCCGCTGCAGCTGCCGACCGAGGTGGCGCGAGAAGAACACCGCCCCTGCGAGACCGAGCCCGGCGCACAGCGCCCCGGCGCCGAGCACGAGCAGCATCGAGTCGCGCACCTGGGCATCCAGGCTGGCGAGCGGCCGGCCGACGGCGACGAACCAGTCGACCCCCGGCACCGGCGCCGCGGCGACGACCATGCGCGGGCCGTCCTTCGCGTCGGCCTCGAAGACCGGGTGCCCGTCGCGCAGTCCCTGCCGCAGCGATTCGGTGACGGTCTGGCCGACGAAGCGCTGCGGCTCGCGCGAACGGGCGACGACGACGCGGTTCTGATCGAGCACCGCGGCGATCCAGTCGGGTGGCCACTGCTGCTCGTTGAGGCGCTCGTTGATCGCGTCCAGGCGCACCACCGCCCGCAGCGCGACCCGCCCCCGGCCTCCCACGGTGACGGGCGCGGCAACCCCGACGACCGGCTGCTGCAGCACCGCGCCGGTGACGAGCGGCGAGACGAGCGGCACGTCGCGCGTGAACAGCTGCTTCTGCAGCGCACCGAGGGCCGAGTCGGGCAGCGGCGTGCCGAACGGCCTCGCCGTGTGGAAGTGCTGGCGGCCGTCCGGGTCGGCGAGGCTGATCGCCGCCAGGCGTGGGTCGGCCGCGACGAGGGCCACGGCCATCGTGTGCAGCGCCGCGAGGTCGCCGTCGCGCGCCGCGGCGGTGAGGCCCATCGTGCGCAGCTCGCCCTGAACGCTGGCGAGTTCGTGCCCGATCGCATGCGCCGCCACCGCGGCGCGGCGCTGCAGCGCCGCGCGGTTGCGCTCCTGCTCCTGGGCGTGCTGGCGCTGCAGCGCCGTCACGGAGAACACCAGCAGCGGCAGCAGCGACAGCAGCGTGACGCCCGCGACCCAGCGCGCGATCGTCGGTCGCGGGCGGCGCGGGGTCGGGTCAGGGGCAGGGGCGGTCATGCGCGGCGATGGTAAGGGCCTGCCCGCCCGGCCACGGCAGGCGCCGAGGACCAGGTTCGTCCGCACCGGTAGTTTCACGGGAGCGGGCACCACGGTCGCTCTCGTACCATGACCGCCGCCCCACCCCTCCCCAAGGAGACTGCGAGTGACCGCATGAATCCATCGCCCGTGACCATCGCTTCACCCGCCGGGCGCTGCCGGTGAAGTTCAGCGACACGGTGTGGGGAGCGCTGCTGCTGGCGCTCGCGCTGGCGGTGCTCTGGAACATCCAGGGCTATCCGCGGATTCCCGGCCAGAACATCGGCCCGGCCGCGTTCCCGGGCCTGCTGGCGATCGTACTGGTCGGCTGCGCCCTGGCACTGATCTGGCGCGGCCTGCGCGAACGTGCGCCGCACGTCGTGCTCGGCGAGTGGCTCCGTTCGCCGCGCCATGTGGGCAACTTCGTGCTGACGGTCGCCGCGCTGCTCTTCTACATCGTCGCCGCCAACCGCCTCGGCTTCCTGGTCTGCGCGGCGCTGATCCTGCTGGCCCTGTTCCTGAAGCTGAGGGTGCGGACGGCGCCGGCGGTCGTCATCGCGATCGTGATGGCGTTCGTGATCCACCTCATCTTCTACAAGATGCTGCGCGTGGCCTTGCCCTGGGGCGTCGTCCCCGTCCTGTACTGAGGCCGCAGCCCCATGGACGCCTACCTCCAGGCCGCCCGGCTGGTGTTCGACCCGTACGTGCTGACGGTCATCATGGCCTCGGCCGTCTACGGCCTCGTGGTCGGCTGCATCCCGGGGCTGACGGCGACGATGGCGACGGCGCTGCTGGTGCCGCTCACCTTCTTCATGCCGCCGGTCCCGGCGGTCGCGACGATCGTGACCGCCACCGCGATGGCGATCTTCTCCGGCGACATCCCCGGCGCGCTGCTGCGCATCCCCGGCACGCCGGCCTCGGCCGCCTACACCGACGAGGCGTACGCGATGACGCTCAAGGGGCAGGCGGGCATGGCGCTCGGGGCCGGCCTGTGGTTCTCGGCCCTCGGCGGCATGTTCGGCACCGTCGTGATGATGCTGATGGCGCCGAGCCTCGCGGAGGTCGCGCTCAACTTCAGTTCGTTCGAGTACTTCTGGCTCGTGCTCCTCGGCCTGGCCGGCGCGGTCTTCATCGGATCGGCGTCGATCCTGAAGGCGTCGATCTCGCTGCTGCTGGGGCTGCTCGTCGCCTGCGTCGGTCTCGAGAACCCCGGCGGCCACCCCCGCTTCACCTTCGGCATCGACGAGCTGCTGTCCGGGGTCAACCTGATCCCGATGATGGTCGGGATGTTCGCGGTCTCCGAGATCCTGCGCTTCATGGTCGACCTGAAACCGCCGGCGCGGATCGCCGACGGGCGGGTCGGCCGCATCTTCAGCGGCATGTGGGCCCTGACCGTGCGCTACCGCTGGAGCCTGCTGCGCGGCAGCGCGCTCGGCACGGTGATCGGCATCCAGCCCGGCTCGGGCGCGGACATGGCGTCGTGGATGTCCTACGCGATGAGCAAGCGCTTCTCCAAGGAGCCCGAGAAGTTCGGTACCGGCCACGTCGAAGGAATCATCGAATCGGGCGCGGCGAACAACAGCTCGCTGGCGGGCGCATGGATTCCGGCGCTCGTCTTCGGCATCCCGGGCGACTCGATCACCGCGATCGCGATCGGCGTGCTGTACGTGAAGGGACTGAACCCGGGGCCGACGATCTTCGTCAACAACCCGCAGAGCGTCTACGCGATCTTCCTCGTCTTCGTGCTCGCCAACCTGATCATGCTGCCGCTGGGCTGGGCGACCATCCGCGCGGCCAACAACGTGCTGCGCGTGCCGCGCAACATCCTCATGCCGATCATCCTGACGTTCTGCATCGTCGGCTCGTTCGCGATCAACAATTCGCTGTTCGGCGTCGTGCTGATCCTGGTGTTCGGCGTGCTCGCCTTCGTGCTCGAGGAGAACGGCTTCCCGACCGCGCCCGCGATCCTCGGCGTGGTGCTGGGCACCATGCTCGAGGAAACCTTCGTGACCTCGATGATCAAGTCCGACGGCGACCCGACGGTCTTCTTCAGCCGCCCGATCGCCGGCGGCCTGGCCGTCGCGACGATCATCATCCTGCTGTGGCCCGTCGGCGCCTGGATCGTCGCGAAGGTCCGCCCGCGCCCGAACGCCACGCCCGGGGCGGTCGAGTGAAGCGCCGCTGAGGCCAGGCGCCGAACTCCTGGACAATGCCGGGCTGTCAGGGGGGCTCCGGCCTCGGGTGGCCGGCTTCGGCGCGCGTCGACGCCCCTGCGACACGATCAAAACACTTGCACTGGATTCCAGAGTGACGGTAGCCACCGACACCCGCGTCGACCTGTCGACCCACACGCCGATGATGCAGCAGTACCTGCGCATCAAGGCCGAGTTCCCCGACACGCTCGTCTTCTACCGGATGGGCGACTTCTACGAGCTGTTCTACGACGACGCGCGCAAGGCGAACCGCCTGCTCGACATCACGCTGACGAGCCGCGGCCAGAGCGCCGGCGAGCCGGTCGTGATGGCCGGCGTGCCGGTGCACTCGGTCGAGAGTTACCTCGCCAAGCTGATCAAGCTCGGCGAGGCGGTCGCGATCTGCGAGCAGGTCGGCGACGTCGCGACCGCGAAGGGCCCGGTCGAGCGCAAGGTCGTGCGCGTCGTCACCCCGGGCACGGTGACCGACACCGAGCTGCTCGCGGACAAGAGCGATGCGGTGCTGCTCGCGGTCGCACGCCACGGGCGCAGCGTCGGCCTCGCCTGGCTCGCGCTGACGCAAGGCGAGATCGGCCTGACCGAGTGCGGCGAGGCCGAACTGCCCGCCTGGCTCGCCCGCCTGCAGGCCTCCGAGCTGCTGCACGACCGCGACCACGCCCTGCCCGCGCTGCAGGCGGCACGCATCCCGCTGACGCCGCGCCCGGGCTGGCAGTTCGACGCCGCGCTCGGCCAGCGCAAGTTGTGCGAGCAGCTGCGCGTCGCGAACCTGGCCGGCTTCAACGCGCAGGACCTGAGCGCCGCGCATGCCGCGGCGGCCGCGCTGCTCAGCTTCGCCGAACACACCCAGGGCCGCTCGCTCGCCCACGTCCGGGCGCTCACGGTGCAGCGCGCCAGCGAGCTGGTCGACCTGCCGCCGGCGACCCACCGCAACCTCGAGCTGACCCAGACGCTGCGCGGCGAGGACGGGCCGACGCTGCTCTCGCTGCTCGACACCTGCCGCACCGGCATGGGCAGCCGCGCGCTGCGCCACTGGCTGACGCACCCGCTGCGCGAGCGCCGCGTCGCCGGCGCACGGCTCGATGCGATCGACGCGCTGCAGCTGATCGACCTCGCGGCGCTGCGCGACGCGCTGCGCGGCATCAGCGACGTCGAGCGCATCACCGCCCGCATCGCGCTGCGCCAGGTGCGCCCGCGCGAGCTGACCGGCCTGCGCGCGACGCTGCAGGCGCTGCCCGCCCTGCTGCAGCGCCTGCCGCACGGCGCGACGGTGCTGCTGGACATGCTGGTGCAGGCGCTGCACCCGCCGCGCGAGGTGCTGGACCTGCTCGTGGCCGCGATCGACGACGAACCCGCGGTGCTGGTGCGCGACGGCGGCGTGATCGCACGCGGCTTCGACGCGGCGCTCGACGAACTGCGCGACATCGGCGCGAACTGCGACGCCTTCCTGCTCGACCTCGAGTCGCGCGAGCGCACCCGCACCGGCATCGGCAACCTGCGCGTGCAGTTCAACCGCGTGCACGGCTTCTACATCGAGGTGACCTCGGGCCAGCTCGACAAGGTGCCGGGCGACTACCTGCGCCGCCAGACGCTGAAGAACGCCGAACGTTTCATCACGCCCGAGCTGAAGACCTTCGAGGACAAGGCGCTCGCCGCGCAGGACCGTGCGCTCGCGCGCGAGAAGCTGCTCTACGACCAGGTGCTGGACCAGCTCGGCACCCAGCTCGAACCGCTGACGGCACTGGCGCGCGCGCTCGCGAGCATCGACGCGCTGGCCGCGCTCGCCGAACGCGCGCAGACGCTCGGCTGGTGCCGCCCGGTCTACGTGCGCGAGCCCTGCATCGAGATCGACCAGGGGCGCCACCCGGTCGTCGAGGCGCGCCTCGCGGAGACCGGCGCCGGCCCGTTCATGCCGAACGACTGCCGGCTCGACGCCAACCGCCGCATGCTCGTCATCACCGGCCCGAACATGGGCGGCAAGAGCACCTTCATGCGGCAGGTCGCGCTGATCGTGCTGCTCGCCTCGGTCGGCTCGTTCGTGCCGGCGAAGGCCTGCCGCCTCGGCCCCGTCGACGCGATCCACACCCGCATCGGCGCGGCCGACGACCTGGCGAACGCGCAGTCGACCTTCATGGTCGAGATGACCGAGGCTGCCGCCATCGTGCACGGCGCGACCGAGCAGTCGCTGGTGCTGATGGACGAGATCGGCCGCGGCACCTCGACCTTCGACGGCCTGGCGCTGGCCGGCGCGATCGCGAGCCACCTGCACGACCGCAACCGCGCGTTCACGCTGTTCGCGACGCACTATTTCGAGCTGACCGACTTCCCGCGCAAGCACGAGCGGGCGGTGAACGTGCACGTCTCGGCGGCCGAATCACACAAGAACGGCGTCGACGACATCGTCTTCCTGCACGACATTCTTCCCGGTCCGGCGAGCCGCAGCTACGGCGTGCAGGTCGCGCGCCTGGCGGGCATGCCGGCCGGACTGGTCCGCCAGGCGCGCGCGACGCTCGAGGCGCTCGAAGCGCAGCAGCGCGCCGGCGAGGCGCAGATCGACCTGTTCGCGCCCCCGCCGGCGGCCCCGGAACCCGTGCAGACGCCGCGCGACGAGGCCCTCGCGCAGGCGCTCGCGGCGATCGATCCCGATATGCTCTCCCCGAAGGACGCGCTCGCCGCGCTGTACCGACTGAAGGCACTCCAGGACGACCCGTCATGACCTACTGCGTGGGCATCAAGCTCGATGCCGGCCTCGTGTTCCTCTCCGACTCGCGCACCAACGCGGGCCTCGACCAGATCTCGACCTACCGCAAGATGATGGTCTACGAGCGCCCGGGCGACCGCTTCATGGCGCTGCTGTCGGCCGGCAACCTGTCGATCAGCCAGCAGGTGCGCGAGATCCTGCAGGTCGAGAAGATCGACGGCGGCGAGGAGGAGCCGACGACGATCTGGAACGCCAAGAGCATGTTCGACGCGGTCCGCGTGCTCGGCAGCGCGGTGCGGCGCGTCTACGACCAGGACGGCCCGGCGCTGAAGAAGTCCGGCATCGACTTCAACGCGTCGATGATCTTCGGCGGCCAGATCCGCGGCGAGGCGATGCGGCTGTTCCTCGTCTACTCGGCCGGCAACTTCATCGAGGCGACACGCGAGACCTGCTATTTCCAGATCGGCGAGAGCAAGTACGGCAAGCCGGTGCTCGACCGCATGATCACGCCGTCCACGCCGCTCGACGAGGCGGCCAAGTGCGCGCTCGTCTCGATGGACTCGACGCTGAAGTCCAACCTGTCGGTCGGCCTGCCGCTGGACCTGCTGGTCTACGAGGCGAACCGCTTCGAGAGCGACAAGCTGGTCTGCATCGACGAGCAGAACCCGTACTTCCACATGATCCGCAGCAGCTGGGGCCAGAAGCTGCGCCAGGTGTTCGAGTCGCTCGACGACCCGCACTGGGCCGGCGGCGAGTCGACCCACCCGCTGCGCGTGCGCTCGCGCTACGAGCCGATGCGCAAGATCACGCACCCGGGCGAGAAGATCATCTGATGGCACGCGGCGGCACGATCGTCTTCTCGCACGCGAACGGTTTCCCCGCCGGCACCTACCGCGTGCTGTTCGAGGCCTGGCGCGCCGCCGGCTTCACGGTGTGCGCGATCGACAAGCTCGGCCACGACCCGGCCTACCCGGTGACGAGCAACTGGCCGAAGCTGCGCGAGCAGCTCATCCACTTCGTCGAACACCAGGTGCCCGCGGCGCAGCGGCCTGTGGTGCTGGTCGGGCACTCGCTCGGCGGCATCCTGAGCCTGCTCGTCGCCTGCCGCCGTCCCGACCTGGTGCGCGGCCTCGTGCTGCTCGACTCGCCGGCGATCACCGGCTGGCGCGCGCACAGCCTGCAGGTGTTCAAGGCGACCGGGCTGGTCAAGCGGGTCTCGCCGGGGCGCGTCTCGCGGCTGCGGCGCCACGAGTGGCCGACGCGCGACGCGGTGCACGCGCATTTCGCCGCCAAGCACGTGTTCGCGCGCTGGGATCCGCGCGTGCTGCAGGACTACGTGCACGCCGGGTTCGAGGACATCGACGGCCGCACCGTGCTCGCGTTCCGGCGCGAGATCGAGACCCACATCTACAACACGCTGCCGCACCACGTCGGCAGCGAGCTGCGCCGCCACCCGCTGCGCTGCCCGCTCGCCTTCCTCGCCGGCACCCAGTCGGTCGAGGCGCGCCAGGCCGGCCTCGCGACGACGCGCCGCCTGGCGCACGACCGCTTCCGCTGGATCGAGGGCAGCCACCTCTTCCCGATGGAGCGGCCCGAGGAGACCGCGGCCGCGGTGCTGGAGGCGATCGAGGGCCTTCGCTGAGCGCCGGCAGCGGCGCGCCGGGTCGTCGGGGGCACGCGCCTATAATCGCGCTTTACCACCACGGCATTCGTCGCAGCGGCTGCCGCAAGCAATGACCAAGTTCGTCTTCGTCACCGGCGGTGTGGTGTCCTCGCTGGGCAAGGGCATCGCTTCGGCGTCCCTCGCCGCGATCCTCGAATCGCGCGGTCTCAAAGTCACCCTCATCAAGCTCGACCCGTACCTGAACGTGGACCCGGGCACGATGTCGCCGTTCCAGCACGGCGAGGTGTTCGTCACCGACGACGGCGCCGAGACCGACCTCGACCTCGGGCACTACGAACGCTTCATCTCGACCAAGATGAAGCGCGCGAACAACTTCACCACCGGCCAGATCTACAAGAGCGTGCTCGAGAAGGAGCGCCGCGGCGACTACCTCGGCAAGACGGTGCAGGTGATCCCGCACGTCACCAACGAGATCCAGGCCTTCGTCAAGCGTGGCGCGGCCGACGTCGACGTCGCGATCGTCGAGGTCGGCGGCACGGTGGGCGACATCGAGTCGCTGCCCTTCCTCGAGGCCGCGCGCCAGCTCAGCCTGCGCGCCGGCCCGAACAACACCGCCTTCGTGCACCTGACCTACGTGCCGTGGATCGCCGCGGCCGGCGAGCTGAAGACCAAGCCGACCCAGCACACGGTGCAGAAGCTGCGCGAGATCGGCATCCAGCCCGATGCGCTGCTGTGCCGCGCCGATCGCATCATCCCCGAGGACGAGCGCGACAAGATCTCGCTGTTCACGAACGTGCCGCTGACGGGCGTGATCTCGATGTGGGACGTGGACACGATCTACAAGGTCCCGCGCATGCTGCACGAGCAGGGCCTGGACGAGCTGATCTGCATGAAACTGCAGCTGCTCACCAAGCCGGCCGACCTGAAGCGCTGGGACAGGCTCGTGCACGAGGTCGAGCACCCGCAGCGCGAGGTGACGATCGCGATGTGCGGCAAGTACACCGACCTGTCGGATTCGTACAAGTCGCTCAACGAGGCGCTGCGCCACGCCGGCATCCACAACCATGCGCGCGTGCGCATCGAGTACGTCGACTCGGAGGAGCTGAGCGCGAGCAACGTCGCGACCCTCGGCCGCTACGACGCAGTGCTCGTGCCGGGCGGCTTCGGCAAGCGCGGCGTCGAGGGCAAGATCCTCGCGGCCCAGTACGCGCGCGAGCACCAGATCCCCTACCTCGGCATCTGCCTGGGCATGCAGGTCGCGACGATCGAGTTCGCGCGCCACAAGGCCGGCCTGAAGGACGCGAACAGCACCGAGTTCGAGCCGCAGACGCCGCACCCCGTGATCGCGCTGATCGAGGAGTGGCAGGACCGCGACGGGTCGATCCAGAAGCGCAACGAGAACTCCGACCTGGGCGGCACGATGCGCCTGGGGGCGCAGAGCTCCGACGTCAAGGCCGGCACGCTGGCGCACGAGATCTACGGCGACGTCGTCACCGAACGGCACCGCCACCGCTACGAGGCCAACGTGCACTACCTCGAGCGCCTGACGGCGGCCGGCCTCGTGATCTCGGCGATCACCCAGCGCGAGAAGCTGACCGAGATCGTCGAGCTGCCGAAGACGGTGCACCCCTGGTTCATCGGCGTGCAGTTCCACCCGGAGTTCAAGTCGACGCCGTGGGGCGGGCACCCGCTGTTCACCTCGTACATCCAGGCCGCGCTGGCGCACCAGGCGGAGCGCGCCGAGAAGGTCGCGGCATGAAGCTCTGCGGCTTCGACGTCGGGCTCGACCGGCCGTTCTTCCTGATCGCCGGGCCGTGCGTGGTGGAGTCCGAGCAGCTGCAGATGGACGTCGCCGGCCGCCTGAAGGAGATCACCGGCGCGCTCGGCATCCCGTTCATCTTCAAGTCGAGCTACGACAAGGCGAACCGCTCGAGCGGCACCTCGTTCCGCGGCCCGGGCATGGACAAGGGGCTCGAGATCCTCGCCAAGGTCCGTCGCGAGCTGAAGGTGCCGGTGCTGACCGACGTGCACGCGCAGGACGAGATCGCACCGGTCGCGCAGGTCGTCGACGTGCTGCAGACACCCGCCTTCCTGTGCCGCCAGACCGACTTCATCCGCGCCGTCGCGCAGTCGGGCAAGCCGGTGAACATCAAGAAGGGCCAGTTCCTCGCGCCGCACGACATGAAGAACGTGATCGACAAGGCACGTGCGGCGGCCAAGGAGAAGGGCCTGCCCGAGGACAGCTTCCTCGCCTGCGAACGCGGCGCGAGCTTCGGCTACAACAACCTCGTCTCCGACATGCGCTCGCTCGCGATCATGCGCGAGACCGGCGCGCCGGTCGTCTTCGACGCGACGCACTCGGTGCAGCTGCCCGGCGGCCAGGGCACGTCCAGCGGCGGCCAGCGCGAGTTCGTGCCGGTGCTGGCGCGT
>Ga0075366_10000674_pt1 | contig 16123 bp, 13 predicted proteins | sample EndMethybrTD3031_FD_72351 | JGI IMG/M metagenome (GOLD analysis project Ga0075366, IMG submission 72351) | Populus endosphere microbial communities from Tennessee, USA - Endosphere MetaG P. TD hybrid TD303-1 | ecosystem: Host-associated > Plants > Roots > Endosphere | place: USA: Tennessee...
AGTTATTAGCAGCCGCGTTCTTCTTGGAGGTCTTGGCCGTACCATTTGTGCCGGCACTTCCGCCAGATGATGCCCCGCTGCCAGAGGATCCCTGTCCACCGCCGTTGCCTGAATCCGGAGCGTAGTCACTATAGGTAACTGTGTATGTTCCTGGTTTGCCGTCAAATACAGCATACTGCACGCCTTTTATAGTTCGTGACTGATATGTGACAGCGCTGCTTCCCATGGTAATGTCTGTAAGCGAACCACCCTCGTCTGCCATAGGCATCATAGCCTGGAGACCTTGCGAACCCATTGCAGCTTCGATAGCAAACGAATATTTACCCGCAGTACCACTGAAGTCCTTGAAGGATGAACTCCCCCGACCATCCAGCCAAGTCATAGCCTGCTCGGATGAAATAATCGGCACGTTATTAGCCTTGGCAGCATCAAACAGTGTCGTATGATACGTATCCGACATGTCGTAGTGGGTGCCAAACATGCCGTAATAGCCATTCGAGCCTGTCGCATTAGCGAGCACAGTATTAACAGCTGCTGATCCGGTTACAGTGTTTTCAAAGTTTGTTACACCCTGGTAAACATCAAGCACATCGCCATCAGCATCAGTCAAACGCATGTTCATTCCCGAACCTGTGATTATCGCTGCCCTTGTACCAATCCAGGAAGGGGGAAATGTCACATAGTTCAGATCATACCGCACGCCCAAGGCCTCATCTACACGGGGCACACTATCGTAGTCGCTCCAGACATAACAGTGGTATCGCGTCGTTTTTTGGGTTGGCAGGCTGGTGTACTTATTGTAGAAATCGGTATATCCGGCATTAGTACGCGAGAGCAAGTCAGAATAAGAAGTATACGGTGAGCAGCCGCCACTGTCTGGCGCGTGGTCTGCTATCTCCAAGCCAAAATTGTGATACTGCAAAGCACGGGCATTAGTTAGGGCAGATGTCGAATATACATAGCCGCTGGCCCGCACACATTCCCAAGCGGCCAGCTCACAGTCCGTGGGGCTTTCATTGAGCCAATTGCTGAATACACGCTGCGTACCCGTACTATCGCTTAACGTGTGATCATCGCCCGCCATAACCATCGCTGCCTTGTAGTCATACGGCAGATACCAGAAGCGTGGTAAAGGCCTGCGATCTTTGGTGTACTCAGTTAACACATTAGCCAGTAGACGCTGTTGCTCATCGGCCTGGGGGATATGTATCTTGTCGAGATTAACCCAGTCCGGCTGGACATCACCAGAGCGTGCGCCAAAGAACATGTCATCAGAACGTACCGCGCCATCGCCGTCCCTGTCCTGGCCTGCCCACGATTGGTTACCCTGGTGCAAGGCAATAACTGACTTGGCAAGATCAAAGGTAAATGCCGCCGCCGAACCACCCTTAGCGCCTACCGGCCTGACCGTCACAGCGGGATTAACTGTCGGTAATGAGGCGTTTGAATACAGATCAGCCACCACGGTAGCGGAACTAATCGTATAATTGTCTGCTACACCCTTATACTGCATCGAGTCGCCCGCTATGCCCTGCCCCGGTGCAACCAACGTATTAACCTTAAAATACTGCCCCGTGCGTGTCGTACCTGCATCAGTAAGACCCAGTAAACCAGCAAGTTTCTTGTCAGGGCGCATAGCAACTAGGTTTCCGCCATTATCAGTGACCCAACTACTGAACATATCTGCCTGGGGCTGGGTCAGCGCCATTTCAGCTAAGACAACTGCATCGTAATTGCTAAGAACAGATGCGTTTACAGTTCCGATATCCTTGAGTTCAAAATAATTCAGACCTTCCGCCCGGAGTATTTCGGCATAATACTTGCCATACTTGTCCCCGTTTGAGGTAACTACCAGTATCGGTCCGCCTGGCCCCTGGTTTACATCGCCCGCCAGCTGGTTGCCCACCGTAAACGTCCATGAATACTCATCGCCTAGCGTTGTTCCGCTGCTATCGGCAATGCTATCGCTTAACCGTGCCGTGTATTTACCACCATATGACAGTGGTGATGACGGCGTGAATATAACTGAGTGCGACGCTGTTTCGTAGCTTGCAGTACCACTGACAGCAACATTGCTAGCGTCAAACAGCCGCACTGTGCTGTTCGTGATGGTCGCACTGTCCATCGGGCGGTCGAATGTAGCTTTGATTGGTTTTGAGCGGTCAGCACCAAATGCATTAGTTGAAGGCTGCGTTACCGTTATAGAGGGGACGTCTTCTGGATCTGAAGTAACCGAGAAAACTGCATCAATCCAGTAATAGCTACCGTTAGTACTGCCCACATTAGGATAGTTGCCAGGCGTTGACGCAAATACACCGTTATTATTCCCACTGCCCGTAGCAGCATTCTGCGCAGCGCCAGTAGCATAAGACGTTAGATAACCGCCTGTTTTATCGGTACTGTGATAATTTTGCGAGGCTACATACACGCCTGAAGGCGTTGAATACGAAATAATATAAGTAGCCCCCTTAGTAACTCGCAGAGGCGCCGGAAGCTTCACTTCCTGCCAGCCGTAGTCGGACTCTCCCGAAGATGTAGCGGATGCCAGGCTAGTGCCCGTACTGCTCCATATGCGTACCGCATGGGTCGTATCCGGGCTGATAATAGGTTTGTAGAAACGTACCTTTGTTATATACCCATTGGCTTGGGGTGTAATTTTTGTTCCCAGCTCAACCCCACTGACTTCATCAAAGCTGGCAGTCCCTGCCGGGTTGGCTCTGTTCTGAAGACTACACGGGCAGTCATTGGTAGCAGCAACCGTAAATGACCATGTGTGGTCGGCAGCAAGGGCTACCCCTTCCATATTCGTAACTACGGTACCCGTCCCTCCCTCGATGGTAGCAGTATATGTTTCGCTCGTCGAAAACCCTTCATCCGCCGCAAATGTAGCAACCTTAGAGGTATTGTCGTAGGCTACCACTCCCGGTACTACGTCACCATCAGAATCTTTGACCGTGAACGTAGAAGTCGTGAATGTTGTGCCGTTCATCTTGTCATCAAAAGTCGCACTAACCATTTCTCCTGGACTGACACCAGTCGCATTAGCAGTCGGTACGTTAGCAGTAACTACTGGAGCCGTGGCGCCCAAATTCCCCCTGTAGACAACGTCCACCCAGTAGTTAGAAGCATTCGAGGTGCTCGTTGGGAAGTCGCCGCCATTGGTGGCGAATACACCATTACCCCCTGAGCTTGATGAAGATGGAGCACGCAACGGGAAGTTTGTAATTTCGCTCGTGAAATAATTATTGGTGGCAATGTACCTGCCGTCGTTCATCGTAACCGACGCGATATATGTAGTGCCTGCAGTCACCGATACAGGCGTAGAGAAGCTAACCTCCTGCCAGCCTGAAGCCGTTTCTGTGAACGTCGCACTAGCCATATTGAAGCCGCCGCTCGTCCACAGATTGCCAGTATGGGTACCAGACATTGCTCCTTGTTTGTAGAAACGCACCCCAGAAATATACCCGTCGACATCAGACCGGAACTTAAAGCCCAGTTCCAGATCTATGCCGTCGCTAAAGTTACTGTGCCCTGTCGGTGCCGTAAATACATTGCACGGGCATGGAAGCGCATTAACGGGCTTATGACTCAAAAGCAAAATGACAGCCGGTATTGCAAAGAGTGCTAAAACGACAAATATCTTGGCATACCAAGAACTCCGCACGAGTTGCATGCAGGCAGAAAGCACCCGAAACACTAATAATTTCCGACGCGTCACAATACATCTATTTTATAGAGCGAGTACACACCAAACAAGGCTTATGCTTATACGAAAGTTTAGTACGGGTTGGAGGGGGGCATCATTGGAGGCGGCACTGGCGGTGGGGCGTTAGGGTCATTCACCTGTCCTGGCATAGCATAGCTCGGCTGGGCGCCAGGCATCATACCCTGCCCTTGGCTTTGCTGATTCGGATTAGGGTTCTGGCCTATGAGTTCATTGAGTGAAGGGTCGGAACCCGCGCCCCAGGTAGGCTGCGCAGGAGTAGGAGCCTGCTGGACGCCTTGGTCTGCTTGACCGCCAAGCGGCAGATTAACGGGTTGGGCGTTAAGCGCTTCAACAGGGGCAAGCGGCTGTGTAGGTGAGCCATTAATAGCTTGCGCGACAGCATCCCTGGCACTATCCAAAGTTGGTGCTGCAGCCTGAGGGTCAACCGTTGCCGGCTGCGCATATTGGCTCATGCTTGTAGTTGGAGCAGCCTGAGGCATGACCGGTGAATCGCTAAGACCGAGAGACGATAACGACGGGTCAGAGACGGGAGCTGGGCCCGGATTCGACAGCGGCGGTAGCATACCAGAGTCCTGCATTGGCTGCGGGGCTGGCATAGTAGGCGTAATGACCGTAGGTTCAGGCACGGCAGTCTGAGGCAACCCGTCAACATGGCTACTGTGTACATCCTTCTCAATGTCTGTCAGGGTCTTGTTGGCGCCAGGCAGCACACCGTCAACGGAAGGCTGCGACTGGGTATCTGCGAACATATTGGAAGGCTGCGATCCAAGCGGGCTAATAACCTTAGGGGCACCGACTAGGAAACTATCGGATGGCATTGCGCCGCCTGATGGCAGTTCGTCAGGTTCTGATGGAGTTTCAGGAGGAGTTGGGGGCAGCAACGTCGGGCCAGCGGTAGGCGTAATGGCTGGCGGGACAGTTGGTTGAGGTAAGGTATTCTCCTCGAGATTAGGCAAGCCGAGGCCGTCGTTAGGCCCGGCAAAAGGGCCAGGCGTACCTGTAGCAGTTAGCTGGCCTCCTAGTGTTGGCGGCTCAAGCACCATCTTCGGGCCTTCACTGTGATGGCTGATAGAAGGCGGCGTTGTTGACTTAGGAGGAAGCATGTCCTCAAGGGCGCTTAATGAACCATGTTCATCAATATGAATCTGGGGTGGTGGCGGAGCTGGTGCGGGTTCAGGTTCTGGCTCTGGCTCAGCGGGCTTTTGCTGTTCAGGTTCTGGCTGTCGGGGCTCTTCATGTTTTTCTTCCTGCTGGTCCTGTTGAGGTTCAGCGGGCTTTTCATCTGGTTGGTCACTTGATCCAGCCGGCTTGTCGTCATGAGATATCTCAAGCGTGCCATCATCTGGCTTCTTCTCTTCTTGGACTTCGGCTGGTGGATGATCACCCCCCTCCTGGTGCGCAATTGGTGCTGCGGGAGTTGGCGGTGGCGCTAGCGGCTCTTCAAGCTTGGTAGCAACCAGTTGTTGGTTTGCGCCGTCAGCCATCAATTCAGCGCTAATGCTCATCGTTTGAGGCGATGTCTTAGAGTTGCTGAACCGGTCAGTCTCGGCCACAATACCGGTCAGTAATGCAGTAGCGATCTGGGTATCAATAAGTTTTTTGTCGAGTGAATCGATAAGCTGTACAGCTAGCTCGCTGAGGCTGCTTGCAGCTGGGTCGAGCCAGTTAATACTGCCGAGTTCCCCGCCAGCCTTAGTGTTCAGTGTAATTATGGTAGCGTCGTGCAGGATACGCCCATGTGAAGTAATCGCTTGGTCAAGTTCTGACTGGTTATGTACACCGAGAGCCACGATAGCATCAACGTTGAAATCACCCTGGCTGAACTCTAAATCTTTTTCATTTATAGAGGTCTTATAGGGAGTAATGAAGATCTTAACGACCTTGTCCTCTACCTTATAGCGCAGCTTATCGGCCTTCGATTTGTCGAGGGCAATGATGAAGTCACGCAAGGAATCCGTGTTCTTCTCGATTGTCTTCTCTGGCTGTAGGAACTCGATCGTCGAAGGGATACTGCCGCTAAAAACAGCCGTTGCATGCTTGCCCATCTTATTAAGGGTAACTGTCAGACCGATACAAGCCGAAAGCTGATCTACGGAAGGATTACTACTAACCGTCACCAAGATGTTATTAGCTTGTTTTATTCGCTCGGATGCTTGTTGCTTTTGGCTGTCCATGCTCTTTTTGTTTTACCTTAAGGTTTAGCGCTTTAAACCAAGCGTATCATATAAGCATAACCTTGTCGATAGGATTTTGGAGCTACAAAACCGAAGACTGGCCGGTCATATCTTTACTAAGCAAGACAAGCGTGTACGGCTGGCCTTCTGGTTGGAATTCACCCACATCTTCAAAACCCATACCAGCGTACAGCCTGTGTACGCCTTCGGTATCACGCCTTACACGTCCCACAATCTGCTCAACACCATCTTCGATAGCCAATGTCTCCACGGCAGCATGGAAGTGATACGGGATACCAGCACCTTGGGCGGACGGGTCAATCGCCATAAAGCCCCATTCAGCCGTACCCACTTGTGGGAACTGTGTAGCGAGCGGCGGCGTCTCAGGCCCAGCGCCTGAGATAACCTTAGGCGGATAATAGGCGCATAGACCTACTGTCTCTTGGTCGAGGTCGGCCAAAAATATAACAGCATGCGCCATCCTCTCACGAGTTCTTTGCTCAGATTGTTGGGACTGCTTAAAGCCAAGACCTTCGGTGCTCTCTCCTTCATGTGAGCTCCAAGCAAGCCTGGTGATATGGGCCAAAGCAGCGACCGAATCACGCTCTTCGTCAAATGTCCTGATATCGACCAGTCCCCGTTTAGTCTCAATGCCTTCGAGGAAAACTCTCGAGCCGCCCGCTCCAAAAATGAGCTCTTTCGATCCTGGACGCAATATATCTCCCATAACTTAAACTCCAACCTTTACTGGGCTTACGTGCTTTTCAATAAACATGTGCATAGGGCGGTTACTATAAAGCTCGCCTGTACTAATCTTCTTACCCTGCGCCAGGCTTAAGCGCCAGCATATTTCTGCAGCCAAGAACAAGTCATCTTTAAAATCAATAAATGATTTCTCGAACACCTCAGGATCGTCACCAAAGTAGTATGAAAGGATCTCATTACATTCCTGGCGACGGACATCCCGATGAGTGTCTAGGTCTCCGAGCGTGATATCGTCAATTTGTTGCTTTATCCCGGCAATATTGACCTTTACCCGAGGGGCAGCAAGCCTGTCAGTAATCCATATCATTCTCGGTAACTTCTGAGGGAACAAATTCTGGCTGCAAAACTCCCTCACCTCCTGCCACTGAAGCTGCGAATTTGGGTTCCCTACCACCGCAACGCCCACCACCTCACCAAGGATGTCATCAGACAGGCCAAACGCAACGCAATCTTTTACATCAGGGATACGCCGGATAGTTGCCTCGACTTCAGCTGGCCATACCTGGAATACGCCCGACATAATGACATTCTTAATGCGGCTGAGAATATGAAGATTCCCAAGATCATCGTACCGGACCAGGTCTGCCGTATAAAACCAGCCGTCCCTGTAGACTTTAGCCCACTCTTCTTCCCTGCCTAGGTATCCCATGGCTAAGGCCTTGCTCCTGACGCGTAACTCGCCGGTACCTGGCTTGGCACCTGGAAATGGCACAAGCTCAGCTTCCGTCCCATACATCGGCTTCCCTATGCCCAAGCGAGGACCGCCTGGCTTCTGAATAAGCAAGCCCCCTGCAGCCTCAGTCAAACCGAAGCGGACATAGATTTTGCCCGGAAATTTAGATTCGAACTGTTCGACTTCTTCGGGGGTAAAGGCGGCACCTCCAGTCAGCCAGCCCTGAACGGATGAAAGTTTGTTAGCGTCAATCCCTTCGCCCTCGATTGCAATCTCACGCAATACAAGCGGGCTTAGCTGTACAGCCTCAGCCTTGGTTTCAGCAATAACGTCCACTATCTTAGCCAGCTCCAATTGCCTCGGTATATACGTACGGTGTCCTACGGCCATGGTAAATAATGTGTTCGTCACTCCGACATGGGTAGCCATTGGGAAAAGGTTGAGATAAGTCAGGTCCTTTAATGGCCGGTCAAAATAAGCCTCTTCTTCCAGCTCATGGATATAGTTGTCTACCGCGTGATACAGGGATGAACGGGTATGGATCACCCCCTTTGGCCGGCCGCTACTGCCACTGGTATAAATAATCGCTGCACGATCGTCAGGTGCTGCCGAATGGTTGCCAGAAAGTTTCTTCTTGTGTGTGAGCAGCTCATCGACTACAAGAATTTCAGCGCCTTTCGGTAAACCAGTAACGACCGGCAGATGTACGGTATCGGAATCAGCTAGAACAGTCGACGGCTTAAGCTCTTGCCAAATACTTTCCATCTCACCCTGCGAAGTCGTAAGGTGAAGCGGCACAGCTACAGCGTTTAAACGCCAAAGAGCAACTAGTGATAGTGCAAAGCGGTGACAGTTCGTTTGCAAAATAGGAACCGGTTGCTGCGCAGTAACGCCCGCATCCTTCAACTGCTGTGCCAAAACCTTACTAGCAGCCACAAAATCATTACAGGACGTCCAGCCCTCCTCACACCCGAAGAGTTCCACATCGCCTGACGGCAGCTCCATCCAATCCATTAATGAATGTTCTGACGAAGCTTCAGTCATAGCGGTCCCTCCAGCTCGCCTATCCGAAGCACAGGCAAAAGCCATGTTATGTGGTAGATTATGTTACATAATGCCAGATTTACCCTATCCAGGCAACGGGCCTGAATCTGGGGTGGGAAGAATTGAAGGCCAATCAGTCGGGCCTGATGCCGAACGCCTGCTTAATGAAACCGGCGGAGTTGGGCCCTTATACGATCCTGACTTCCCGATCGTATGGCCACACGAATACGTACGCGATAGGCCTGATATTGAACCTCACTCTCCCCTGTTCCTTGCCTGGAAAGTCGGCAAGCAGTTGCTACGGCAGCGCAGAGGAACCAGCCGCACATCCGAAGAGCAACTTGCCGTCCAGCAAGGAGCTGCCCTGAAGTTAAACGGCGAAGGCGCAGAATTACTCGTTGATAAATACCCTTTCATAGAATTAGTACGCAGGCTCGGCTATTTGGCACCAAAACAGTTAATTCTCTACGCGAATGAACCCGATGAACAGCGGCTGCTGCGTGCCGGCAACCACTTCCCCGAATTAGATGACAGGGTAATCGCTAAACCGTATTGCGACTCGAATGGACGCGGCATTGCCGAAATGCTCATGCTGGACCTGCCCGGTTTCACGAGCACAATAGCCCGGGATTACATCCTGCAAGAATACATTGGTATAGCTGCTGAAATCCGCTACATACGACAGGTTGATTACCGCGGCGAAGTTATCCAACGCGTGCATTACACCAAAGAAATACCCAAGCTGTATGGCGATGGTATGCGCACAAAACAGGAAATAATTGAAGCCAGCGAGTTGCCCGAGAGCTCAAGACAGATCATGCGGGCGCGCAATCAGGATTCGCTTGGCCTCGTGATGCCCGATGGCTATGCCCTGCACGTGCCGCCTACTGATGAGTACCCGCCCAAGACTACCATTGAGTGGGACGAAAGCAACCGCCGGCGCATTGAGAATATGGATCGTTTTATGACCGAATTTATCGCCAGTCTCCAGGGAGCCATCGGCCATCCTATGCCCGTACTCTGCTTTGATATCGGCATTAAAGACATGGATGTGCTCAGCGGTCCGTATGATTTTGAAGCCATGAAACAGGTAATTGTTCCCTTTGAGACCCAAATACCCTTCACATTATTCCGATACATCAGCGAGAGCAGCAAGAACTGGCGCGAACGCTGGGCAATGACCAAGATTCTCTGGAGCCGCATGGCTACCGGCAGCTACGAAACCATGCAGCCAACATCTACCTAGACCAATCATCGCCTTGGACGCGCACAGGGCTAACAGCAAACCTGGCCCTAAGCGCAGTCATGCCCAGGTCAGTGGCAGCATGCAATACTTCTGGGTCCATTTCCATCGAAAATGTCTTGTGTTTGCCGCTAGGGATCCGCACTGTTTGTACCACTGGCCCGTTGGGCACCTGACCGTTTTCCAACTGATCAATGTATGCCATGTTGGCCGCATACCTGCCGCGCAGCGTACGCATAGACTCGGCTAACGCAGGAAAACCATGGCCCATAACCAAGGCGCCGGCTGAAGTCATCGGCGACCAGCGAGGTTTTACCCAGTTAGGCTCCCTAGCTAAACCTAGGATGTGTGTAGGCTCCGTATGTTCAATAGCCTGCTTGATTGGAGGGCCGACAACAGCCACACCGCCGTCAACACACGGCTCACCATCAATATCCAGCATTGGAGGACCCGAAAAAACCGGATACCGGCAGCTGGCATGCAGGGTTTGCAGGACATCATCCTGAGAGGTAAGCGTGCTGAGATCAAAGCCTTTCGCCCGGCCATCCAGCGCCGATGTGACATAGGCATAGACCGGCCTGCCTGTATCGGCTAAGCGCTCCCACAGAAGCGGCTTTCTGTTCCGCAGGATATCGTCGGTCAAGAAGCCTACGTTCATTGCCGGCTGGCCTCGGCCCACTAGCCCGTTACCAATTCTCCTCATACTGAAGAAATTGGCAGTATTAAGATCTTCTTCAAGAATGGTTTCTATCTTTTCTAATTGTCCGTCAAGACGTTCAGTAGCCGCGACAGCCAGGATGCACGATGATGACGATGCTGCATGGAACCCATCAAACGCATCCAAACCGTTATAGCCGTTGAAGTCCTGTCCCATGTCGCGCAGCTGTTTTACCATGCCCGCTATAATAGCCCCGCCCCGTTTACCGGCGCCTTGGGCAACCAGCTGGACATTATATGGGTCAGCACGTTCGCCTGGCTGGCTTCCAGCCTGTATGCGTGACTGTATGACCTCAAGAGTCGAGGGTAGGCTTGGAGATGGTACTAATTCGCCTTCCCCTGGATACCATCCAGGAAATGCTTCACACCTAGAATCAACCATTGGAGCTGCCTTTAACCCACCGCTTAGCTCCTAGCCTACCAGCTTCCCTACCCAAGAGCCACCCCTTTACAAGTTGCCACCTCTGATGTATAGTTTAATTCGACAAATTTAACAACAAAGGTATACATTAAATGCCAATTATCAAGTCAGCAAAGAAGCGTGTAAAGGTTGCCAACAAAGCAGCTGTGCGCAACAGTAAAACCAAGCGTGGCCTCAAGGATGCTTTGAAGGCTTTTCACCGCGCCGTAACCGGTGGCAAGAAGGAAGCCAAAGAAGCTCAGAGCAAAGCTCAGAGCGCTCTCGACAAGGCTGCTAAGAAGAACGTTATGCACAAGAACAAGGTTGCCCGCAAGCAAGCCCAAGTCGCTAAGGCTGCTAAGGCTGCCGCTGGCGTTACCAAGGCTGCTCCCAAGAAGGCTGTCGCACCAAAGAAGGAAGCTGCTCCTAAAAAAGCTGCCGTAAAGAAGACCGTGGCTAAGAAGGCTCCAGCTAAGAAGCCTGCTGCTAAGAAATCTGCAGCAAAGAAGTAATCTAGATACTTCAAAAGCAAAACCCGCGGTTTGATCCGCGGGTTTTTAGTTAAGGATTTTTACTCTGCCCGGTGACTTCTCAAGCTCTGTGGATGGGCATGCCGCCCTGTAAACGCGGTGCTTCGGTACGTCCGCCCTGCACCAGCATTGAGATACTCAAGTGCAGCGCTTCCGATTGTAATGCGGTCATGGCCGAAGCGCTCAGGCACGCTCACAGACCCCCTGCCTACAACTTCGGCATTGAGAACATCCGATGCAAGCATGCCGTCGGGCCGCCTATGCATCATGTCTGCCGGTTCAGCACCAATAGGAAGAAGAGGGTCACCCTCGCCGCCTGTATAGGCATCAACAAATGACGTACCAACCGGGCCATGGTCACCAAAATACCAGTAACCATCGGGTTCGCGTATGCCGTAGTCGGCTATATCTGCTGGATGTGGAACATTACTCATGGGTATATTTTGTTTTAGATTAACAATACAATATAAGCATAAAAACAATTAAAAGTCAATTCTCTATCTGTTAGAGAGCTTCAGCAAGTACAGCTGCAATGCCTCGTCGGCGTCTAAGCTCGTCCGCTTGAGCTGCATATCCAGCGTCAGCAAACCGGCAATTAATTGCTTTATGTGTTCAAGCGTCAGCTTGCGGGTTATGCCTTGGCTCTTACGAATAACAAAGGGGTTGAGCTTGGACTCTTTGGCAATCTCATCAACAGTTCGCGTTCCGCCAGCTTTAACTACCGCCAACACGTGCAACTGCCAAGCCAGCATGGCCATTATGGCCTGCGGTTCTACTTTGAGCGCCCGTTGTTCGCGATATAGATCAAATGCTTTCTTGGCGTTGCCGCCAAAGGCTGCATCCAATAGTTCGAATACCGTGCTTTGCGGCAATGGTTCCGTCAGCAGTTCGATAGTGTCCCGGCTAACAGCCGGGTCGTATGCTAGCAGCTTATCGAGCTCACTCTGCATCAGTTGCTGGTTAGGCCCAAGGCGATCAATAAGTAAGCGGGCGTCCGCGTTGCCAAGTGTACCACCCCGCTCTTTGACATATTCTACCGCCCATTTAGCTAAGGCATTCGCGTCCAAGTCGCTGAACTCGCGGAAGTCCGTAGCCTTTTTAAGAGTCTTGTAATAGGTGCCCCGCTTGTCCAGCTTAGGTTCATAAATCACCAGGTCGGTCGTATCGGCAGCATCTTTGATGGCATCCGCGATAGCTTCGGCAAAAGCTTTCTGCTTGCCTGGTTCGCGCAATACTACCAATTTGCGGGCAGTCAAAAACGGCATGCTCTGGATGCTCTCCCGCATGCGCTCAGCCGTCGCCTCCTCACCGTCGTAGCGTTCAACAGCCATGTCCCCGTGTTCAACCACGAAATCAGACACCAGCTTCACAAGCTCGGCCTTACGCTGGTGATCATTGGCTCCTGTCAACGTTACAATCATCTCCAGCTATGATACATTACTTTTAAGATGAGTATGGATAGGGATCTCGAGTTTTTGTATGAAATGGGCACCTTGCGCTACATTCCTCGCATGTGGCAGCGCTTCTTGCGCATTGACGGGGATAATTTAGCTGAGCACCACCTGCGTGTCGCCTGGACTGCCCTATTCATTGCCAAGCACGAAGGCGTTACTGACACTGACAAAATCCTTAAGATGGCACTACTGCATGATATTGCCGAGAGCCGCACCGGCGATGTCGACTACTTGTCACGTCAGTACGTTGTACGCAATGAGGACTTAGGCTTTGAGGACATGGTCAATGACACAGTCTGGGAAGAAGAGTTCCATGACCTGTATGAAGAGTACGAGAAACGTGAGTCCATAGAGAGTAAGATCGTCAAGGACGCCGACAACTTGGCTGTCGACTTTGAAATCCGCGAGCAAGGCTACCGCGGCATGGAAATAACCAAACACCCTGATTGGCTGGGCCAACGCAAGGACTTGCGCGAGAACTTCTTGTTTACAGAGACAGCAAAAAAGCTATCGGATGCTATTCATACGAGCGACCCTCATAGCTGGCATCTTAACGGGCGCAACCGCTATAACGGCGGTGACTGGAAAAAGAAGCCTAAAAAGGCTTAGCTTTGACCCTGAAGATCAGTGACAAAAAGCTCCATAGCCCCAACACTTGGGAATTGCACGGAATGATGCACGACACCTAGGCGTACTGCATCCATAGCGCCTGAGACCTTGTCACCTGGATCCAGTCTGCAGTCATCACCTACAAGAGCGTATTCTCCGCCAGCGACCCGCATCGGGCTCACCTGTTCTTCCCCGCATTCTTCAGCGCCAAGGCGCTGGTCGTTGTCCTCTGCGCCGCTTGTTGTCAGAATGCCAAAATTATCACGTGGCTGTTCATCGGTAAAGCGGGCGCCCCCGGCATCAACACCAGTCAGTTCAAGCGGCCGGCCAGAACCCGGTGTCCTTAGTACTGGGCGAATAATAACCTGCTTCCCCTGCCAGTCGATAAAGACGCTATTAGCACAGACAGCCATGCCTGTTTCTTTGGCATGCTTAGGTAAGGTTGGGGCAGCTTCTGTGGCTTGCGGCACTAGAGGCGCGACGGCGTACGTTGGCATTGTGTTAATGTTCGTCTTAGAGGATCCATGCTCGTTACCATCAAGGGCGTAACCCACGCCAAGAGCAGCCACAGTAAGCGTGCCCGCCCAAACCCATGGCCATATGATGGTGCGTTTCTCATTGATCTCTTTTGCCATACTCTGTCCTACGTTGATTAGCGTAAAACAATAGTATACAACTTATACTTTAATTTGGCAATTGGGACAGAGGTGCGTTCCCCTGCCTGCTGCACGGATCTTGAGAATGGTCGTACCGCAACGCGGGCACGGCTTACCTTCCCGGCGGAATACATGTGCGAATGTCAGGTAACTGCCCCGTTTGCCTTCAGCATTTACGTAGTTGCGGTCAGTCGATCCACCCTTTTCGATACTTAGCCGCAATATGTCCTGCAACGCCTTGAAGAGTACTTCGAGCTGGCTATCCGCAATGTCCGCAACTTTTGTTTCCGGATGGATCTTTGCGCCCCAGAGACTTTCATCGGAATAGATGTTGCCTACCCCGGCTACAATTGTCTGGTCCAGCAGAACTGCCTTAATGCCCGACTTTGGCCGTCTGCGAATCCGCGTAACGAAGTCCTTTGGCGTAAAAGTATCAGCGAGTGGTTCCGGACCTACCCTCTGAAAAAAATCGAGGTGTTCGACCTCTACGGTCGGCATAAGCCGTACCCAGCCAAATTTCCGTTGGTCGTTAAAGAATAGTTGGCTACCATCTGTAAAATCAAACGTCACCCTCGTGGATTTGTCGGGTAGCGTACCTACTAAGCTATCGTTAGGGTGTCCTGCGCCAAACCGTTCATGGTCACCCTTATACACCAACTGCCCTGTCATCTTGAGGTGGATCACGAGGCTATAGGCCGTATCAAGGTCTATCAGTAATACCTTAGCCCGGCGACGCACATCTAGTATACGTGCACCCGCAAGAAACCCCTGCACGTCACTGGCAGCGTTCGGGAAACCTTTCGGCCAGTCAAACGAAACTGCCTTCACTTGTTTGCCAAGCAAAAATTGGTGTAAGCCTATACGAACTGTTTCAACTTCCGGTAATTCGGGCATAGTACAGCTATTGTAACAGTTGTCAGCTGCCTGGTAAGGCACGTGGGCCAACAAGTACATCCAGCTGAGGTACCTCACGGACACCGCTAGCCATTTCCCATGCATCGAGCACGTAGTGGCTCGCGAGTGTATCTGATGCTTCTGATGCCCACTCGTTACCACTGACTGCCTGTAAAGCTAAGGCGGTAGTTGCAACTTCGAGTATATGAACATCAAAAACTGGCACTAGTTCCCCCGAGTTTGCCTTGCCCCCTGCTATTAGTTCTTCGAGCTCCCGTTGCCGTTGGACACGCGCATCTTGTTCACGCACGTTCGCGTATGGGTCTGTGGCGGCAAGTTCCTTAAGGCGGGCAAGCGTTTCTCCGCTGTTAAGCGTAAGGCTGCGTACCAATTCGCTCAATCTGTCGCATGTTGATTCTACCAATTCTACGCCGTAGATTGCGCTCAGCATTGACTCGCAATGCACTACAGCACGGGCAGCGACGTGGGCAGCAGCTTCCTCACTAAGGCTAAACTTTGAGTCCTCTGACCCCTCTGGCGCAGCGGTCTGGGGTCGTTCAAATGTAACAGTCATCTTATTGCTTACTCTGCAATTATATTGGCAGCAACTATATCGTAAGCGTATTGTCGGGTCAAGCCCCGGCATCCTATCTGATATAGTTGAGCACATGGATAGCTTGCAAGAACTGCTCGGAAGTCATAGACCCAAGGAACCACCAGAAGTGCTTGCTATAAAGCAGTACATCCAAGATACCTTCAACTCCCCTTCAAGCGTTGGCTTGCAGGGCGAAACAATTGTCATTACTGTTGCCAGTGCGTCACTGGCAAATACATTGCGATATCATGCGGCAAAGTTGAAAGATGCCGCACAGACTGACAAGAAAATCGTCTTTAGAATCGGCTAGGAGCCAAGGCGAAGGCGGCTGGTCATCTGTGGGAAATCAGGTATAGGAACCTGGCGGTCAAACAGTGACTTAACTTGGGCTGAGTTGCCCTTGAAGGTGCCCAACGTGCCACAGGTGCTGGACCAGTAACGCTGGACTTGCGAGGTGCCATTTATGATTTCGAAAACAAAGCGCTTACCTGTTGCGCACATACCGCGCTCATCATCAGCTTCTTTAGTCGCCTTGTCGTTGCCCTTATTGAAGCCAACAACGTCTAATGCGCGCAAAAAGTTAGTGAAGCCCTGCTGGTTATTCTCGTATGTACGGGTTTCGATGATCTCATATTCATAACC
>Ga0075366_10000675_pt1 | contig 16115 bp, 10 predicted proteins | sample EndMethybrTD3031_FD_72351 | JGI IMG/M metagenome (GOLD analysis project Ga0075366, IMG submission 72351) | Populus endosphere microbial communities from Tennessee, USA - Endosphere MetaG P. TD hybrid TD303-1 | ecosystem: Host-associated > Plants > Roots > Endosphere | place: USA: Tennessee...
ACGAGGATCCGATCGGACGGCGCATCAAGCTCGGGGGACCGGCCTCGTCGAATCCGTGGATGACCGTCGTCGGCGTCGCGGGAGTCGAAGTCGCGTCCTTTCACGATCGGAATGCCGAGCGCCTTGAAGTAGCCCGGGCAGGTGAGGCGATACGACGCCGAGGGATTCTGGCCCTGGGGCATCGGACGCCCCTCGATGGAGAACCCGCGGCCCGCATTCGCGCCGCTCAGCGGCAGGTGGCTGATCGCTCCCGCGGCGACGACGCCGGGAAGCGTTCCGACGCGCTCGCTCACCTCGCTGCAGAACGTCGTCCGCACGGGAGGCCCGTAGAAGTCCGGCTGCGGCAGCGACATCGTCACGACCAGCACGTTCGACGGATCGAGTCCGGGATCGTTGGCGAACATGCGCGCCAGGCTCTTCACCATCAGTCCCGCGGCGACGAGCACGACGAGCGCGAGCGCCACCTCGGTCGCGACGAGCGTCCCGCGGAGCGCGCTCATGCGTCCGGTCGCGCCGCGCGTGCCTCCGGCGCGCAGGCCTTCGCTGCGCACGCCGGCGAGCGGCGCGAGCCCGAAGAGGACCCCGGTCAGGATCGACACCGCGGCGGTGAACGCGAGCACGACGGGATCGATCGTGATCCCCGCTCCGACGTCCCGGAACGGGGCGCCGACGATGCTCGGCGGCAGCACGCCGGCGAGCAGCCGCGTCCCGCTCCACGCGACGGCGATCCCGGCGAGACCGCCGGCGATCGCAATCACGAGCGCTTCGGCCAGCAGCTGACCGGCGAGCCGCAGCCGCGAGGCGCCGAGCGCCCCGCGGACGGCGAACTCGTGCTTGCGCGACGACGACTGCGCGAGCAGCAGGTTGGCGACGTTGACGCAGGCGATCGCGAGCACGAGGGCCACGGCGCCGAGCAGCGCGTACAGCGTCGGCCGCAGCTGGGCGACGCCGAAGTCGCGCATCGGCGTCACGGCGGCGGTGTCACCGCCGTTCGATTCGGGATACTGCTTCGCCAGACCGCGCGCGAAGGTGTCGAGCTCCGCGTTCACCGCCGCGAGCGTCGCCCCCGGCCGCAGACGGGCGACCGCGTGGAACGAGTGCGAGCCGCGCTCCTGATCTGTCTCGTTGAACGCGATCGGCGTCCACACGCCGACGTCGCGTACAGGAAAAATGAATCGCGCCGGCATCACGCCGACGATCTGATACGGCTGTCCGTTGATGCGCGTGGCCGATCCGACGATGTCGGGCCGGCCGCCGAAGCGGCGCTGCCAGAGTGCGTGGCTGATGATCGCGACGTTGTGACCCGGACGATCCTCGTCGGCCGTGAACGTGCGCCCGAGCGCCGGCTCGACGCCCAGCACCTGGAACGTCGACGCCGACGCGCGCAGGCCCGGCACGCGTTCGGCCTCTCCATCCCCCGAGAAGTTGTAGTTCAGGTACTCGAAGATGCCCGTCGCCTCGAACGCCGCCACCGAGCGGCTGAAGTCGGTGTAGTTGGGCATGCTCAGGATCATGGTGCGCTGCGGGTTCGCGGCGTCGGCCTCCCAGAGCATCACGAGCCGGTCCGGCTCGCGGAACGGCAGCGGCTCGAGCAGCAGCGTGCGGACGACGCTGAAGATCGCGGTGTTGGCGCCGATGCCGAGCGCCAGCGTCAGGACGGCGACGGCGGCGAAGCCAGGACGCGCGACGAGCATGCGCGCGGCGTGCCGGACGTCGCGCGTGAACGCGGCGATCGCGCCGCGGACGCCGCTCGACGAAGGGGCCGTCATCGCGGCCGGCAGCCGCCTCGGCCCTCGTTCGAGCTGCGCCCGGGCGAGCCCCAGCGCCTCGTCTTCGGACCGGCCGGCAAGAACGGCGGCGGCGTAGGTTTCCTCGACGTGCTGCGCCAGCTCCTCGACGGCCTGATCGGACAACCGCCGCGGCGCGTGCTCACGGACGAACGCCTGCCAGTCACGCATGGCGCAGCCCCGCGACGCGGACGAGGGCGTCGATGAAGGCGTTCCAGCCGCTCCGGCGTTCCGCGAGGAGCTGCCGTCCCGCCGGCGTGATGCGGTAGTGGCGCTTGCGCCGCTGTCCGGCCTTCTCGACCCAGCGTCCCTGGATCAGGCGGCGGCCCTCCATCTTGTAGAGCAGGGGATAGAGCGACGCGGCATGAAACGTGAGGACGCCGCCGGAGCGCTCCTCGATCAGCCGGGCGATCTCGTACCCGTGGCGGGCCCTCTCCTCGAGCAGCGCCAGCACGAGCATTTCAGCGCTCCCCTTCTTCAACGCCGCGTCGGCCTGGCTTGTCCGTCCCATATGTATGATTCATACATATCATAGGACGGACGGGGCCGGGCTCGGGTTTACTCGATCACCCGATCACCGCGATCCGCGGATGACCGGATCTTATTTGGGGGCCCAGGCCATGCCGTCGGGGCCGCGGCCGGTTTCGATCCGGCCGGTGACGGCGAGGGTCTTGAGATCGACGACGGCGATGTAGTTGTCGCCGTTGACCGCGACGTAGGCGCGCGCGCCGCCGGGCTCCATCAGGATGCCCTCGACCATCCGGCCGAGCGGGATCTTCTTCGTCACCTTCCGCGACGGCACGTCGACGACGAGCACTTCGCCGGCGTCGAGATCGCTGATCAGCGCCAGCTTGCCGTCGGGCGTGAACTTCAGGCGGTTCGACCGCTTCGTCTGCACGTCCAGCGTCGCGGTCACTTTTTTCTGCTCGACGTCGACGATCGAGACGCCGCCGTCTCGTGAGTGCGCGGCCCAGATCTCCTTGCCGTCGGGCGAGACGTCGAAGCCTTCCGGTCCCTTGCCGACCGGCACGACGGTCTGGTTCCAGGCGAGCGGGTTCGCGCCGCGCTCGAGGATCGACATGCTGTCCGAGCCGATGTTGCACGTGATCATCTTCGTGGCGTCGGCGTTCACCCAGACCATGTGCGTCCCGCCCTGGCCGGTGCCGAAGAGCCAGTCGATCTTGTCGGTCGCCACGTCGTAGCGCGCGACGATGCGGTTGGTCTCGGACGTGAAGTAGACGGCCCCGCCGTGGAAGGCGACGCCGTGCGGGCGCCGCATCGGCGTGACGTCCACGCGCTTCAGCTCCTTCATCGACGCGAGGTCGATGATCGACAGCGTGCTGCCGGGTGTCTGCGCGCCGTAGTTGCCGACGGCGGCCGTGCGTCCGTCGGGCGAGATGGCGACCTCGTGCGGCCCTTCCCCTGTCGGCACGCGGCCGAGGACCTGCCGCGTCGCCGGATCCACCGTGACGAGCGTGGCGTCTTCCTTGTTGAGGACGACGAGCCGTCCCTGGGCCGCGGCGGGCAGGCTCGTCAGGACGAAAGTCAGGGCCAGGGCCGCGGAATACACCGGTCGAGCTGCGCGCATGCGGTGTACTATAGACTCGTTTCATGCCCCTGTTTGAGTACGCCTGCCGGGGATGCGGCCGGCACTTCGAAGCCTTCGTGACCGCCGACCGCGCCGCGAGCTGCCCCGCGTGCGAGGGCGTCGATCTGCAGAAGCTGCTTTCGTCGCCCGGCATGGTGGGCACGGGCGGGCGCAAGGAGCACGCGGCGATCCCGGCGTGCAAGGCCCAGGGCGGCCACTGCGCCTGTTCGCACAATTCTTCGTTCAACTAGCGTTTTCCTGCGTCATCCTTCCTCAGACTTCCGCGGATGGCGCGGCTGAAGAGGAGAGCATGACAATGGCAACGCCGATCGAACAGCGCGGGTACGCGCACCCCGACGCGCTCGTCTCCACCGAGTGGGTCGAGCAGCATCTCAACGATCCGAAGATCCGCCTCATCGAGTCCAACGAGGACACGCTCCTCTACGCCTCCGGCCACGTCCCCGGCGCCGTCCACGTGGACTGGACGTCGGACCTCAACGACCAGATCCGCCGGGACTACATCACGCGCGCGGGGTTCGAGTCGCTCATGTCGAAGATCGGCGCCACGAAGGACACCACGGTCGTCTTCTACGGCGACAAGAACAACTGGTGGGCGTGCTACGCGTTCTGGGTCTTCCAGCTCTTCGGCCACACCAACGCGAAGATCATGGACGGCGGCCGCGTGAAGTGGCTGAAGGAGAACAAGACGACGTCGAGAGACGTGCCGTCGTATCCGAAGACCGACTACAAGGCGACGGACCGCAACGACGCGCCGCTCCGCGCGTTCCGCGAAGACGTGCTGAAGCATCTCGAAAAGAACGGACAGCTCGTCGACGTCCGCTCGCCCGAGGAGTACGCCGGCACGCGGATGCACATGCCCGACTATCCGAACGAGGGCGCGCTGCGCGGCGGCCACATTCCCGGCGCCAGGAGCGTGCCGTGGGCCAAGGCGATCAACCCGGACGACGGCACGTTCAAGACTGCCGACGAGCTCAAGAAGCTGTACTGCGAGGACAACAAGCTCTCGCCGTCGGGCGCGACGATCGCCTACTGCCGCATCGGCGAGCGCAGCAGCCACACGTGGTTCGCGCTGAAGTACCTGCTCGGCTTCAGCAACGTCCGCAACTACGACGGTTCCTGGACCGAGTGGGGCAACCTCGTGAACGTTCCGATCGAGAAGTAACGTTCGGACCTTCAGGTCCGGCAAAACAAGATGCCCGAAAAACTTCAGCAGTTGATCGACATGTTCCAGATGTTCGATCCGGCGGACCGGACGAGCATGCTGTTGTCGTACGCGGACCAGTTCCGGGAAGTGCCGCCGTCGATCGCGACGCGGCCCTTCCCGAAATCCCACCAGGTGCCGCAGTGCGAGTCCGACGCCTACGTCTGGGCGCTCAAGCAGCCCGACGGCACGCTGAAGCTGTATTTCGCGGTCGAGAACCCGTCGGGCGTCTCGGCCAAGGCGCTCGCCGCGATCCTCGACAAGACGCTGTCGGGTCTCCCGTCATCCGAAATCGCCACGGTGAACTGCGACATCGTCGAGCAGATCTTCCGCCAGAACATCTCCATGGGGAAGGGCATGGGCCTCATGGCGATGGTGAACGCCGTGCAGGCGCTCGGGAAGGCGGCTCGCTAGACCAGCGTCGGCCGGGTACGGACGCACAGGCACGGCTTGCAGGGTCTTCCAGCGTCGCGCCCGCCACCTCCTCCTGCCGGCTGCGATCGCCGATTGGCCTCGTCCTCAGCCTCCTTGAGAATGGCCTCCAGACGAGCGCGATCGACAACCTCCGATGTAGCGCCGGCGGCGACCGGGAGACCGACGGCCGCGAACAGGAACGGAAGCTCTTCGTCGAATCCAGTCGGCATCGGACAGTCGCTGTCGTCCCTGTTGACGAAACGGACGGGCGAGCCCGCGACGAGCCGTTCGGTGGAGTTGTCGCCGAACTGGAGCACGCATTCGTCCGCGTCGGCATCTGTCTCGTAGAGGGCCCGGTTGGTAATCCGGTGAGTCACGCTGCCTGTCGCGCCGAGAGAGCTGAAGTTCCAGAGCAGCTCGGCGAGCCTGTCGTCGCCGTTCTCGGCCATGGCCGGAAGATCGATCAATCGTCCTCCGTGAAGGGAGACCCTGGCATTCTGGCCGTTCCTCATGTCCCCAAAGACCCTGGCCGAGTCGAGCGTCACGGATCCGCCCGTGATCATTTCCAGCGCGGGCATGAATCCGTTGTCCTGGGTCATCGTGGGCCCCGGGTCTACCGGCTGATTGTTGCGGCGCACCAGCAGCCGGACGTCACTGGGTACGTCACGCTCCTGGCCATTCGCCCGGCGCAATCGAAGCGTGTGGCCGGCGGAGCCTGGAATGACCGCAAGGCCCTCATCGTGATGAACGAACACAAAGAAATTGACGAACTCGATCTGAAACGTGCTCATGCTGCTTCTCCTAAGGCTGGCGAGTGGCTCCAACACCACCTTCGACCACGTACGCACTCCACGCCGATAGAGGTGCCCGCGCCTGGATGAGACTTCGCTGGGTGACCGCGAGCGCCGGCGCCAGCGGGTGCCCCAGAGACAATTGCCGGTGCACGCGCTCGACGGCCGAACGGACCTCATCGTCCTTCACGTCCCAGAGACTTCCGAGTACGCCGGCCGCACCCGAGGCAAGAAATGGACGCGCCAGGCTGAGCGCCCCCTCGCCGCTGTACACACGTCCGATGGACGTTTGACAAGCGGCGAGCACCACCGTCGTACCCGGATACAGCCGGAGGGCCGAAATATCGGACGGTCTGATCTCAGATGCTGCAGTGAAGAGTCGCGACTTCGAAGGCTGAAGTTCGTCCACCATCGCGTGTCCGGCGAAATGGACGATGGTGTGTTTCGGAATCTCACGAAGGATCGCCTGAGCGGTTGCCTCGGGTCCCCGGAGAATGGAGCGGCGGCCGTAGATCTTGGCGAGGCTGTCGATTTCGGCGATCACGTTCGGCAGAGGAGACAGCCCGGTGCTCGAGTCCGCCTGATCGATGCCGACCAGCAGCGCCGACGCGGACATCGGTCTCGGTCCAGGTGTCAGGGAACAGAACGTGGTCAAGCTCGGAGACACGATTGGAATCGACGCCTCGACGAGCCGTCTGCCGTCAGCCAGCGGTAGTGCCGCAAACGCCACTCGCGCCAACGCGCCGTCGGGTACGAGAACCAGGTGCGCCGCTCGATCCAGCTTCAGCGACGCCGGGATGAGCAGCTGTGACAATTGACCCGACGATGGGTCTTCCACGTCGTGCTGCAGTGCGCCGAGCTGTGATGCGACGAGACGCTTGATCTCACGATCGGTCACACGACTCGAATCGAGTTGGACGCGATCGCGGCTGACCGTCCATCTCAGAAGGTGGTCCGGCAGCACGTAGAAGACCAGCGCGCTGACGCCCTCCGGGAGGCAGGCCTGCAAGGACGCGACGTCGCGGGCCGGACGCTGTTGCGAGCGCGACAGATCGTCCAGCAGTTCCCGGGCCTTGGCACGCTCGAGCACCGCGAGCGCGGCGCGTGGTTCTCCCTCGAGCAACTGGATCGACTCGGAGAACAGGCCCCAGACCTCTGCGGCGCGGGAGATGCGCAGTTGTTCGTCCCGAATGGCCGGTCGCTGATCTTCGAGGACGGCGCTCCCGTTGTTCCAGTCGGCACGAGCCAGCGCGTCCTGGTGCAGGTCGCGATACAACCGCCCACGATGCAGCAGCAATTCCGCCAGCCGGAACCTGCGATCTTCGTGGTTGAAGTACTCGATGGCGGTCGATAGCCCCTGAATCGCCGCCTGCGCATTCACCCGAGCCAGGACCAGGCCTTCGATCCAGCCGACCTCGGCCTGCCAGGCCGCACGCGACCCGCCCGCCGGGAGATCGGCGACGATCTGCGTGGCGTGTTTCAGATCGGCGGCGGCGCCTCCGGCGTCGCCGAGGGCGGCGCGGGCCCGGCTGCGTTGCATCAGCGCCATGATCCGAGGGCCTGGCTGGTTGACCCGCCGCGCGACCTCGAGCAGATCCACGGAGAGCGCGTCCGCCGCCGCCATCCAGCCCGCGTGTGCCAGCGCGATGGTCACGGTCGAGAGCACGTCGTAACGCTGGTACGCCGAGGCATCTGGTCTCAGCGCGCCGAGCGAGTCTCGAAAGTACAGCCAGGCCCGAGCGTGATCGCCTTCTTCCTGTGCGATCTCTCCGAGCAGAAGGTGCAGACGTGACACCGTGTCCGTGTCCCTCGCTCGTTGCGCCGCTTCGAGCGCGCGTTTGCGCAGATCTTCGGAGTCCGAAAAGCGCGACTCGTCGAGGGCGACGGCGCTGAGCACCTCGTTGGCCTGAGCTTCGACAGAGCGGTAGGCGTGGGTACCCGCGAGCCCGAGAGCTTCGTGCGCCAGCTTTGCTCCGGCCTTGCTGTCGCCGCGCAGGACAGCAGCCCAGGCCAGCGGCAGGATCGCCGCTACCGGGTTGACGCCGGCGCATCGGAACGCCGCCCGAGCCCCGACCACCGCCTCGGCCGAGCGCCGTGCGTTCCCGTCGGCGAAGTCGCGTCGCGCCTCACTGGTCAGGCCCACACCTCGCTGGATGCAGTCGCGCCTGGTGTGATCCCAACGTCCGCTGGCGCTCGCGATCTCGGCGAGCTCGAGGAGCGGAGTGGCATAGCCAAGGGCCTTCATCACGCGGCCGGCGCGCAGAGCCGACACCGCCAGGTTCGATTCCCCTGTTTTCGACCACGGTCCGAGCAACTCGTCGTTGATCCGACGCTCGAGCCGCGCAGGATCCGTCCGCGCCATCCCATCCAGTACCGCGTCGCTTGCACCGACGAGATTTGCGTCGGTACCGACGTGACCCTCGGCGTCGAGCGCACTCAGCCTCGTACGGGCTTCTGTTGCCCATGGCCCGTCGGATTCGACCTCGAGGTAGGCGCGCCACGCGCGCGCGGCAACCGGACCAGTCTTCAACTGTTCCAGAGCGATCGCCTTGTTGAATCTGGCGGCTGGAAGCTCCGGAGACAAGCCGAGTGCCGTCTCGGCCTCGTTCAATGCGCGCGCCGCGTCCTGCGCGGATCCGGTGGCTCGACCCTGCTCGAGAAGAACGGCGGCCAGATCGTTGTGCGCGGTCACATTGGGTGAGACCTCCACCGCGTCTTCGAACACAGGCACTGCCGCGGATGCGCCGCGCAGCGCGAGTTCCAGAATGCCCCTCGCGCGCAGCGATTCCTGCGTTCGGGGAAGGGCCCGCGCGGTCCTTTCCAGGTCAACTGCCGCCTCGAGTGCCCCGAGCGACAATTCGACGGCCGACCCTCGCCTGCTCGCCGGAGCGGGCCTCCATGGGAACGGCTCACTGAATCTCGCGACGGACAATCGCTGGTTGCCTGAAGCTGTGATGAACTCGGCGAGGGCACGCTCGATTGGAGCGGGACGATGAGGCCACCAGCGGAGAGCCGCCCCTCCGACGAAGAGCACTATGAGGACGGTAATCGTCGCAGTCCGTGAAAGCATGTCTGGCTGGTACCGTCGGCCTACTCTCAGATAGACGACCGACCCCGCGAAATTCCGAGACTTACCTTCGTTATCAGGGGGCGAATTCTACAGCAGCAAGGGCAGATGAATTCAGGCCGGGATTTTCCAGACTTCTCGATGGTCGATCGCTGGCCCGTCCTCGTGACGAGCCGCGTGACGACGCCCGGCGCCCCGGCGCTATAGTTCCGGATCATGCTGACCTTGCGGCTCGCGTTGCGTCACCTCCGGCGCTCGCCCGGGTACCTCGCGGCGGCCGTCGTCACCTTTGCGCTCGCCATCGGCGCCAACAGCGCGATCTTCAGCGCGGTGCGCACGGTGCTGCTGCGGCCGCTGCCGATGGACGAGCCGTCGCGCATTGCCGTCGTCTGGCAGACCGACGCACGCGGACAGGGCGTCGTCGAGCTGACCTACCGTCATCTCCGCGAGTGGACCGAAGCCGGCCGCACGTTCGGCGGCGCGTCGGTGATGGCGTCGCACAACTGGAACGCGGTGCTCACCGGCCACGGCGATCCGTTCCGCATCTGGTTCAACGCGGTGTCGGCGGGCTTCTTCGACACGCTGGGCGTCCAGCCCGTGCTCGGGCGCGCGTTCCGTCCGGACGACGACGTCATGAACGCGCGATCGGTCGCGGTGCTGAACCACGGCACGTGGGTGCGGCGATTCGGATCCGATCCGAACATCGTCGGATCGACGATGCTGCTCGACGGCAGTCCCACCGAGATCGTCGGCGTGATGCCGCCGGGGTTCGACGTACCGCGCGGCGCGGAATTCTGGGTGCCGGCCGGACCGATCGTCGCCGGCGTGTCGAACCCGCCGAAAGCGTCCAACCTCGACGTCTTCGGCGTGTTCTACGTCGTCGGACGCCTGCGTCCGGGCCTCGCGATGAACGCCGTGCGCACGGAGATCGACGGTCTCGAGGCGCGCCTCGATCGCGACAAGCCCGGGCGGCTCAAGTGGGGGGCCGGAACGGCCGTCACGCCGATGCTCGACTACGTGTTCGGGCCCGTGCGGGGCGCGTTGCGTCTCCTGTGGGTCGCGGTGATCGTCCTGCTGCTGATCGCGTGCGCGAACGTGTCGGGCCTGATGCTGACGCACGTGTCGCGCCGGCGGCACGAGGACGCGATTCGGCTGGCGCTGGGTGCCGATCGCGCCACCGTCGCGCGCCTGTGGCTCACCGAGATCGGCCTCGTCGCCGTCGCCGGCGGGGCGCTGGGCCTGGCGGCCGCGACCGGACTCGTGCGCGCCATCGTGTCGCTGGCGCCAGACGATCTTCCGCGCGTCGGCGACGTCAGCGTCGACACCGGCGTCGCGCTCTTCACGTTCCTGGTCGTCCTTGCCGTTGCCCTCGTCACCGGATTGATGCCGCTGCGTCAGGCGGGATCGGTGAACGTGACCGAAGCGTTCGAAGGCGAGCGCGCCACCGCCGGACGCCAGACGCTTCGCGCACGGTCCGTGCTGCTCGTGGCGCAGATCGCGCTGTCGGTCGTCCTGCTGGTCGCGGCCGGACTCGTCGTCCGGAGCTTCATCGTCCTGCAGCAGACGGATCTCGGCTTCACGTCCGATCGCGTCGTCTCGCTGACGGTCCGGCCCGGTTCGACGACGCTGCCGCCGAAGGTGTGGCTGAGCCAGGTGCTCGAGCAGATCCGGTCGCAGCCCGGCGTCGAAGCCGCCGGCGCGGTCTACCTGCGGCCGCTGCTGCTCGGACCGATCGGCGACGGCGTACGCGTCTATCTCGAAGGACAACCGCTGACGCCCGCTTCCGCCGACGCGAACCCGACGCTGAATCATCAGATCGCCACGCCCGGCTATTTCGAGGCGCTCAAGACTCCGCTGCGCGCCGGACGGTTCTTCAGCGATCAGGACACGGCCGATCGACAGCGCGTCGCCATCGTCAGCGAATCGACGGCACGGCGCCTCTGGCCGGGGCAGGGTGCCGTCGGGAAGCGCATCACGATGTCGAGCTTCACGCAGGGCGGGCCTCGCCTCGTGGAGCGCACGGTCGTCGGCGTCGTCGCGGACGTCAGGTATCACGCGCTCGGCGAAGTGCAGTTCGACATCTACGATCCCGCCATGCAGGTGGGACGCCCGATCGACAACGTCGTCGTCCGCACGCGCGGCGACGCAGGGAGCACCGCGGCGATGGTCCGCCGCGTCGCGCACGCGCTCGATGCCAGCGCCATCGTCGACGAAGTCACGACGATGGACGACGTGGTGGAGCGCGCGCAGGCGCCGTGGCGGCTGGCCACCTGGATGTTCGTACTGTTCGCCGGGCTCGCGTTCGGCCTGTCGGCCCTGGGCCTTTTCAGCCTCGTCGCGCTCGAAGTCGCGTATCGCCGCCGCGAGTTCGCGATCCGTCTCGCCCTCGGCTCACCGGGCGGCTCGATCGTGAAGGGCGTGATGATGCGTGCGGCCTGGCGCGCCGCTGCCGGACTCGCGATCGGATTCGCCGTCGCGTTCGTGGCGAGCCGCGGGCTGCGCAGCCTGCTGTTCGGCGTGGCGCCGGGGGACGTGGCGACCTATGCGGCGGTGCTTGGGATCGTGCTGGCGGCCGTGGCGATCGCGGCGTGGGTGCCGGCACAACGTGCGCTGCTGCGCGATCCGCACGCGGTGCTTCGCCAGCCATAGCGGCTACGGTTGCCGCCGGCAGACAGGCCGACGTCCCGTCATCGAGCAGGTCACGCGGAACGTCTCTTTGGCGCCGGCGGGATCCGGATGCTGCTGAGCGGTCAGGCGCATCCGCTGCTCCGTCACCGTGAACTCGATCGTCCGGCCTTTCGTCGTCGAGGTGACCTCCCCGATCGAACGGTCCATCCACAGATCGGTTCCCGGTACGGTCTCGGCTCCGAGGTCGTTGTCGGCCCCGGCCGGATAGAAGCTGACGTCGCGGTTCGTGGCGGGATCGTAAATCGCCAGTATCGCCGCCTGCGTCGGCACGAAGTGACGCATGCCGCGGTGAAAGACGACGCGGCCGTCCGGCAGTGCAAAGACGATCCAGCCGCTCATCGTACGCCGCAGCCGTAAGTCCGGCGCCACGACGAGCAGCGGCCCGTTCGACGGCGAGGAATGGCCCTGAAGAAAGAACAGCCCGCCATGGCGCTCGAAGGCCAGCACCGAGCCGATCCCGTCGAACGTCGCGGACGCCCACGTCCGGCGAGCCTTGTCGAAGCGGCGGACATGGAGACGCTCGGGACGTGAGCGATCCGGCTGCAGTTCATAGTAGGCGACAGCGAACTGCCGGTCTTCGTCGATCACAGCGAAGCTGGTGATGGCCTGCCGGCCGTCCACCCCGGACGGAAGCGGGACGTCGTATTCGCGCAGCGCGTCCGCGAACGCCGGCCACTGGCCGCCGGACTGGGCCGCCATCGACAGGAAGAGTGTGACGAACAGTGCCAGCATCAGGGGATCCTGCTGGGAGATTGGACACCGGATCGGCCGGCGCGGGGCACGATATAGTTCCTGCATCATGCGACGTTCTTTCGCCATCTTTTCCTTCCTTCTGCTCGTCACGGCCTCGAGCGGCGCCCAGGCGCCGTCCGGCAACGCTGCCGCGAACAAGCCGCTGCGCGGATTCACCGCTGCGGGCAGCGCGGCCGAACGCGCGGCCGAGGAGACGTTCCGCGCCGTGCCGAAACCGGAGAACGCGCGCGAGTACATGCGCACGATCTCGGCGCGGCCGCATCATGCCGGCAGCCCGGCCAGCCGCGCGGTCGCCGAGTACATCCTCGGGCGGTTCACGTCGTGGGGACTCGACGCTTCGATCGAATCGTTCGAAGCGCTGATGCCGTACCCGACCGAGCGCGTCGTCGAGCTGGTCGCGCCCGAGCCCTACAGGCTGAAACTCGCCGAGCCGCCGGTCGCACAGGATCCGGCGTCGGAAGACGCCTCGGGGCTGCCGACGTTCAACGCGTACTCCGCCGACGGCGACGTCACCGCGGAGCTGATCTACGTCAACTTCGGCACGCCCGAGGACTACGAGCAGCTCGCGAAGCTCGGCGTGGACGTGAAGGGGAAGATCGTCATCGCGCGCTACGGCCGGAGCTGGCGCGGCATCAAGCCGAAGGTCGCCTACGAGCACGGCGCCGTCGGGTGCATCATCTACTCGGACCCGCACGAGGACGGCTACTTCCCCGGCGACGTCTATCCCGACGGCCCGTATCGCCCGGAGCTCGGCGCGCAGCGCGGAAGCGTGATGGACATGCCGATCCATCCCGGCGATCCCTTGACGCCCGGCGTCGCGGCAGAGCCCGGCGTCGCGCGGATGGATCGCTCGGCGTCACCGGTGATCCTGAAGATCCCGGTGCTGCCGATCTCGTACGGCGACGCGCTTCCGCTGCTCCGTCACCTCAAGGGCCCGGTCGTGCCGGAGGCGTGGCGCGGATCGCTGCCCCTCACCTACCACGTCGGCCCGGGACCGGCGAAGGTCCACATGAAGCTGGCGTTCGACTGGGCCAACCGTCCGCTCCACAACGTCGTCGCCCGGATTCCAGGCACTGAGTTTCCCGACGAATGGATCGTCCACGGCAATCACCACGACGCGTGGGTCAACGGCGCGTCGGATCCGACGAGCGGCATGGTCGCGCTGATGGAAACGGCGCGAGGACTCGCGGAGCTGCTGAAGACAGGCTGGCGTCCGAAGCGGACGATCGTCCTCGCAGGGTGGGATGGCGAGGAGTGGGGACTCCTCGGTTCCACCGAGTGGGCCGAGAAGCACGCCGCGGAGCTCTCGGGCAAGGCGGTCGTCTACCTGAACACCGACAGCACGTCGAAGGGGTGGATCAGCGTGGACGGCTCGCACTCGCTCGAGGCGTTCGCCAACGACCTGATGCGTGACATCTCCGACCCCAAGCGGGCCGGCAAGACGCTGTTCGAGGCGAAGCTCGATCGCGAGCGCTCACAAGCGAGGACCGACGCCGACAAGGCGAGGATCTCGGCGCGGCGCGATTTCCCGATTGCCGCGCTCGGGTCGGGATCCGACTACACGGCGTTTCTCGATCACCTCACGATCGCGTCGCTGAACCTGGGCTTCGGCGGAGAGGGGCCCGACGGCGGCGTCTATCACTCCAAGTACGACTCGTTCACGTGGTACACGCGCTTTTCCGACACCGACTTCGCCTACAACGCGGCGCTGTCGCGCACGATCGGTACGGCGATCCTCCGCCTTGCAAACGCGGACGTCCTGCCGTTCGAATTCACGGCGACGGCGCGCACGCTGCGCGGGTATCTCGATGAGATCGAAGGACTCACGAAGGAGGCGAAGGACACGAAGGACACGAAGGGGCTGGATTTCGGGCCGCTGCGATCCGCGATCGCGAAGCTGCAGAAGGCGGCCGACGCGTACGGCGCCGCGCTGTCGAAGGGCAGGGCGCCACGCGACCGCGAACAGACGGCCGAGCTGAACCACCTGCTCTACACCACGGAGCGCGCGTTCAAGTTCGAGGCCGGCCTGCCGAGGCGCGAATGGTTCAAGCATCTCGCCTACGCGCCTGGCTTCTACACCGGCTACGGCGTCAAGACGCTTCCAGGCATTCGCGAGGGCATCGAGCAGAGAGCCTGGGACGAGCCGACGAAGTACATTCCGATCGTCGCGTCCGCCGTCGACAAGCTGGCCGCGCAGGTCGATCGCGCGACGGCGCTGCTCAAGTAGTGGTCAGCGCGCCCGTGGCACATAGCGCGGCATCGCGTCTTCCCACAGGCTGTCGGTGAGCGGCCGCTTGCCGGAGCCGTCGGCGTTCATGATGAAGATCTGCCCGTACGGCTGGAACGTGCGGTCGTAGAGCGCCGCTTCCTCGCGCCATCCGTACATCCCGCTGTTCCACAGGATCCGCCCGTCCTCCGTCCACACGGCATGGGCGTCGTTGGCTGGCGATGTCGTCAATTGCTTCAGATCCGTCCCGTCGGGGCGGATGGTGAAGATGTCGAAGTTGAAGCCGCTGTGCCGTCGCGTGAAGACGATACGCCGGCCGTCGGGAGACCAGCAGGGCAGGTTGTCGTAGTCGGTCGTCAGCACGCGCACGGAGCGATCCGCCAGGTTGAGCACACGCAGTCCCTGCGCGCCATCGCCCCACACGCGATAAGCGATGCTTGCGCCGTCGGGCGACCAGCTCGGAAATCCGGCGTTCGGCGTGCCGTCGGTCACGGTGGTGGCGCCCGAGCCGTCTCGCCGTACCATCATGAGCTTCGCCGGCTGACGGCTGCGGTTCTGCAGGAAGCCACCGTAGCCGAAGACGATCCACTGGCCGTCGGGCGACCAGCTCGGAGAGAACGCCGTCCCTCCGTTGGACGGAAACACTTCGCGGCGGTTCGAACCGTCGGGACTCATGACGTCAATCGACGAGTCGCCGTCCTTGCGTGTGAGCAGGAGCGTGCCGTCTTTCGCGAAGCTCGGAAAGACGTCGGTGTAGCGATACTCGTACTGCGGATCCCAGCTGTAGAGGAGCAGGTTCTGCGGACGCGGGCGAAACCCCACGCGTTCGTAGACCACGGAAGCGCCGTCTGGCGACCACGACGGCGATCGCATGTCACCGGCGACCGCGGGCGCGTCGTTCGTATAGACGAGTCCCTGCCTCGAGCCGCCAGCCTTGGCGAGATAGGCGACCGAGCCACCCGGCAGGAACTGCGGCATCACCTTCAGGCCCGGCCCCGTCGTGTGCACCTGGCGGTCGCCCGTGTCGACACGGATCGACACGATCTGCGACGTCGTGCCGGCGTCCATGCCCGGCCAGTGCGCCGCCCACGTCTGCTCCACCGGCATCTCGTAGAAGACGAGCCGGGTACCGTCCTGCGACCATTTCGGCGCGCCGGTGCACGATCCGACCGGCGTGACGCGGCGAAGCCCCGTGCCGTCGGGACGGACAATGTAGATGCCGAGCTCCTGGACGTGTTCCCAGCCGGCCCCGCTGCTGTGACCGCGCCACTCGGTGCCGCGATCCGACGAGAAGGCGATCCACGCGCCGTCGGGCGACCACGCGGGCCGGAAGAAGCCGTTGGGCTTCTCGGGATCGCCCTGCAGCGCCGGCAGCCCGGTCAGGTTGCGCAGCGCGCGCGTGCGCAGATCGAGGATCCAGACGTTGGCCGTTCGCGAGCCGCGCGTCGAGACGAACGCGAGCTGCGATCCGTCCGGCGAGAGCGCGCCCTGATCGTCGACCGACGGATCGGCGGTCAGCCGTTCGACGTTCGATCCGTCCGGGCGCGCGCGATACACGTCGGCCTGGCCGGGCCCGGC
>Ga0075366_10000676_pt1 | contig 16114 bp, 17 predicted proteins | sample EndMethybrTD3031_FD_72351 | JGI IMG/M metagenome (GOLD analysis project Ga0075366, IMG submission 72351) | Populus endosphere microbial communities from Tennessee, USA - Endosphere MetaG P. TD hybrid TD303-1 | ecosystem: Host-associated > Plants > Roots > Endosphere | place: USA: Tennessee...
TGATTACTCGGCAGTAGCAGGCGATTTGTATATCTCGGCACGCAGTACGACAGGCTTTACCGTCTCGACACGATCAGCCTTGCGGGGTGGCTCAATTGTACATTTTGACTACACTGTCACTGCCTAAACCATCATCACGTAATATTTTTTTAATTAACTAGTAGTGTAATCAGGTGTAAGGAGAGTGACCATGGCAAGATTACCGGTACCTGGAGGCGATGTCGATGCTTGGGCAGCAATATTAAATGAGTACCTGCTTATTTCTCATAATCCGGATGGAACACAACGGGTAGAAAGTATTCCCCCGCACTCTGTGACACTGCGGGATCTGGATGTAAAAAACTCCGACACGCAGAATATCACAAACCTGGTGCTAACCAATGACAACAGCCGGCTGGTATGGAAAAACCCGGCCGAAGTTGCGCGGGCGAATACACGGCTGCGCATTAATGTGACGGACTACGGTGCGAAAGGTGATGGCACCACAGACGATACGGCGGCTATTCAGGCGGCGATCGATGCAGCGGAAAACGGCGGTGTTATCGAAATTCCCAGAGGTACATACATGGTACGCGGACTTAAGATCCGAAGGAACGGCACCATGATTGTAGGTGAAGCCCGGTGGGGCACCCGTCTCGTACGGCACAGCGGCACAGCGCCACTCATAGAAATGAACGGGACTGCGACCGGCACAGCCGGAGGCCATCTGCGCTACTGCACAATCAGCAATCTAACGCTCAATGGTAATCGCAAGCCGGGAATACTGTTACGATCCGTTTTTGCAGACAGCTGTGCCATCATTAACGTAGATTTTGTGTATTGCGCCGGCGTGGCACTTGACCTTGTAGAAATGTGGGACACTCGTTTTAACAATTGTATTTGGGAAAACTGCGGTACCCACGAACAGCCCGCCACCTTGCTGCGCAACACAATGCCGGCCGGTGAATTCGGGTTCAGCGACGACAACACCAACCAAATCCACTTTACTTTGTGTCGCTGGGAAGGGTTCCATAATGGTGCCATCAGGCTGGACGGCGGCGCCAACGGATCGCCCAGGCTCTTAAACGGCATTTTCTTTACCTCTTGCAAGATGGAGACGCGCTTTGCTGCCGGTCCGGCTTTTCAGATTATGGAAGGCAGCACTATAGTGTTTGTCAACCAGCTCTACATCGCCATGATGGCTGTAGAATTAGATTACTTAAAACCGATTGACGCTATCGAGGACCGCGGCAGCCATACCTTTATGACGGATGTATACGTACAGTGGGGCGGCGAAATGAATATTGCGAACTCGCTAGTCCACATTTACAGATCGGGTCCGCACATGTATTACAAACTGAGCACCTACTATCCCTCGCAGGACCCGGTAGAGGCGGCAATTATCGTTGAACCCGAGGCCGAGGATGTGATCATATCTTGTACCGTAATCAACCGAGGCCAACTATTAAAAGGTGACGCGTCTTCGGTTATGCTGTCCAGTCCACGCGCCGGTACCGTTATACCACTTGATGCCTCCGGTACCTTTAAGCTGTTGTCCACAGTAACCAGGAAAGAGCTGCTCAAGGTGGACAACAGCGGCACGCGACCTTCTTTGAATGCCGCGAATGGCTTGGATCTGATTGGTTTTTCGGACAGCTACGCAAGCGAAAAATGGAAGCTGGTAAGTTCTACCGGGGCTGCACGCTTTGCCGGCGGCAAGTTTCAGATTGAACCCACCAAAGGATACATGGGCATCAACACCACACCCTATACCAACATCGCCATGATCGTCAAGGCCTCCGCCGGAGATGACCGTGGCATCGCGGTCGTCCGCCCTTCGGCCACCGCCCACAACCGCCTATTGGAATTTCAGGATGAAACGTATGCGCTGCAGGGCCAGGCCTTCGACTTTCACGGACGGCCGGTGGCGGTGGGTACTCCTGCCAGGGTCACAAAAGGCGCGCAGGTGAATTATGCAAACCCACGGGTCCAAGTGCGCGACGTGGCCGGTAACGTCACAGCTGTCGTGCGACCGACTCCTACGGCGCCCGGCACCATTGCTACAATTACCTTTTCGCGCCCCTATACCGCAACGCCACTGGCCATAGCAATCCATGACCACTCCGTCCCCTCGGCCGAACTATACGTATCCTCTCGCAGCACAAGCGGATTCACCGTTTCGACGCGTAGCGCGCTGTCTCCCGACATGACGATCAACTTCGATTACACGGTGACTGCTTAAACAGGCACCATTATTTTAATACGATTTTAATTAACAAGTGGTGTAATTGAACGCGATAGAACTTCGTGCGTAAGTAACATCGCAAAAAGGGGATACAAGAATGGCAAGGTTACCGGTACCTGGCGGCGACGTAGACGAATGGGCAGCAATACTTAACGAATATCTGCTTGTTTCGCACAATCCTGACGGCACGCAGCGCATTGAAAGCGTACCGCCTCGCTCGGTAGAGTTACGCGACCTGGATGTTAAAAATAATCCTGATCAGAATATTAACAACCTGGTGCTTACCAACGACAACGAGCGCCTGGTATGGAAGAATCCGACCGAGGTTTCGCGCGCCAATACCCGGTTACGCATCAACGTTACGGACTATGGAGCCAAAGGCGACGGCGTGACCGATGACACCGTGGCTATCCAGACGGCGATCGATGCAGCGGAAAACGGCGGTATTGTTGAAATACCACGCGGCACTTTCCTTGTACGCGGCCTGAAGGTTAAACGGCACGGCATAACTATCACGGGCGAAGCCCGTTACGGTACGCGTATTGTGCGGCATAGCGGTACGGAACCTCTTCTTGACATGAGCGGTACTTTTTCACTTGATGGTCACCGGAAATACTGCTCGGTCACGAATGTTACCCTGAACGGCAACTACAAACCCGGCGTACTGCTACGCGTCTACTTCGCCGACAACTTTATTCTGCGCGACGTTAGTTTTATAAACAGTGACAGTACTGCTTTGGATTTTGTTGAAGTGTGGGATACGCGTTTTTACGCCTGCACATGGGAAGGCTGCGGTAATTTAAATGAAGCAGCCTGTCTGTTTAGAAACAGTATGCCGAACGGCGAATTCGGCTACGGTGACGACAATACCAACCAAATCCACTTCCTTGGTTGCCGCTGGGAGGGCTGGAAAAACGGTGCAGTGCGATTGGACGGCGGCGCCAACGGGTCGCCCAGACTGCTTAACGGTTTTTTCTTTGTCTCATGCAAAATGGAAACGCGGCATGCTGCCGGTCCGGCTTTTCAGATCATGCCCGGCTGTACCTTAATATTCGTCAACCAGCTTTACATAGCGATCATGGCAGCCGAGCCCGATATAGTAAAACCGCTTGACGCCATAGAAGATCATGGGTCGCATATCTTTATGACAGATGTGTACGTTCAGTGGGGAGCAGAGATCGATATCGCCAATTCGCTTACGCACATCATGCGCAGCGGCCCGCACATGTACTACAAACTAAGCACCTACTATCCCTCGCAGGACCCGATAGAGGCGGCGGTAGTAGCTGAGCCGGGTTCGTTTGATGTTATTATATCTTGCAATGTCACGAACCGGGGAAAGTCTACTAAGGGCGCCGTTTCGGTCATTCAGTTTACTAACCCGGAAACAGGTCTGGCCATTCCGCTCACTACAACAGGGGCTTTCCGCGTCGTAAACGGTACCACCGATAAAGATCTGATTAAAGTAGATAACAATACCAGCCGTCCGGCACTGCACACCCTTAACAGCGTCGACGCTGTAGGCTTTTCAGACAATTACATCACAGAAAAATGGCGAATCGTCGGCTCAACCGGGTCGGCCCGGTTTGCTGCTGGCAAGTTTCAGGTAGATGGGACCAGAGGGCACGTCGGCATAAATTCCACGCCGTTTACAAATATCGCTATGCTTATAAAACCGGCCGTAGAGGGAGACCGCGGACTGACAATAGTTCGGCCTACCGCTTCGTCTGCCGGGCGCCTGGTGGAATTCCAGGACGAAACATTCAATATACAGGGGTTGGCTATTGATTTTCATGGCAGGCCGCTCGCAGTAGGCACGCCCCCACGGGTTACTGCCGGAGATCAAGTGACCTATGCGAATCCCCGCGTACAGGTGCGCGACATCGCCGGCAATATTACAGCAGCAGTACGCCCTACACCCACAGCGCCTGGCGTTATTGCAACCGTAACGTTTTCCAAACCATTTGCGCAGCCGCCGCTGTATATTACCCTCGCTGACCACTCTATTATTCCTGGCGACTTATATGTATCGGCCCGCAGCAGTACCGGTTTCACTATCTCAACGCGAACGGCCTTACGCGGCGGGAGCATCCTTAATTTCGACTATGCGGTCATTGCATGAGCGCATTCGCACTGACAATTTTACGATGCTGTAAGTAAGGCAGCCCCCTTAAGCTACTCACCCTCCATCTCCAGAGAGGATGTACGGCTTGCCTGAGTAGTCACAAATTGTTTGTAGTGCACGGCCAGCATGTCGGCGGTTTTTTTAGCGCGCTCCACATATGGAGGGATGCTTCTGTGGAGGGATGCTTGGTAGTCGGCCTTCTGGTCCACAAGCTCTTTAAGCATGGCCCACAATCTTTCCGGAGTTGCGTCCTCGATGGCAATGACCCATTTTTCGAGCCCTAGGTCACTCATAATTCCACTGGTCTTGTGCTCATATTCGATAGCTATGACCGGCACATATGACGTGAGCGAAAAGATAACAGAGTGAAACCTGGTGCCTAGCAATAGGTCCAACTCGTTATACATGGTTTTTATTTGATGGTGGTCGGGTGCGGCCGTGATCACGTGCGCGTGTTTCTGGCGTCGCATCAGGTTGTAGACGCGCAATGACGCCTGACGGTCATCATCCCCCTTAGCGGCAGTAACTTGAGGTATGAATACGACGCTCGCCCTGTAACGGCCAATCGCTTTATCTAACGCAGACGCTACGGCGGTTTCATAAGCATGCTGCGCCTGGCCATGCAACCATGAGCGGACGGTAACTCCTATCATCAGACGGTCATCGGGAATGTCGCAGTCCGCGCGCAGCGCTGCCGTCCCTTTGCCGGTCAGCAGAAATCCCGAATCGACTGTTCGTATTACGTTTTTGCTGACCCCTAACTCAGCCAGAAGCTTCACGGAAGTATCTTCGCGGAGCATAACTACCTGCATCCTGTTGAGCACAAACGCAGCCAGGCGGCCTTCGTACGCATGTGCGAACGGTCCTACCGACTGGGAATACAGCACCGTCGGCTTGCCCAGCAAACGACCCAGCAAAAACGGGTGAAGCAAAAGCGGTATATTCCAGCGCAGTAAAAGCCCTGGCCTGCTCCTGATGTATCCGCCACCCACAGCAACAATCAGATCAGCAGCGGCATAAAGATGGGCAACTTCACGCAAATGTGAAGGCAAGTACATATTCCGGTCAGCCATTCGCCGCCAGACAGCCCACCATAAAGTTGCCGTCAACATATACACCGCGTACAACAACTTTAGGAGCGGGTGACGGTAGCGGTTTGCGACATAGTACATGAAACTCGGCTGCTCGGGCACCCCTTCAAAGTAATCGCCTTTTTTAACAGATTCCAGCCGCAGGATAGTTATACAAACCCCAGGAAATACACGCCGCAAGTCGCTTATAAGCACGCTCGTAAGCGCAGCATCTCCTTTGTTATCGTCGGAATATACATGAGAAATAATAATGTTACGTGGTCGTAGTTTGGGTGGCCGCATAGCCCGCACCTTTCACGAGATATTTATAGGACACTACCCAGAAAAGAGCACTGTACAAAATAAAGAAAATCATTCCAGCATACGTATGAAACAGGTTAAACGCAAGTTCAGGATCGATGTGGTATCCGGCCAATATCAACACATATACGCGCACAATATTGAACAAAAAGAGTACGAGCAGCGCTAACGGAAACACGCAAAAAAAACGGCGTCGGCGAATACGTGGCCAGTCCAAGAGGCCGACCATCGCGTACAGGCTTGTAAATAATGCGATTGATTCTACGCCGGAGCAATATTCGGCCACGGTCACGCTGAACTTATCCAGCATCATCGTATATGGCTCGATGATAGTTGCACTAATCCCGCTTATCCCGAGTAAGCTATCGACACTGTATAAAACAACCGAGGCAAGCGGCTGCCACAGTTGATAAACGCCGGTTAATACTACATAGAACGCCAGCGTCAACAACCCCGCAAGCACGAGCGGCTTCCTGTACGCTTTTTGTAATAGGCGAATGTTCTGCCAGCCGATACAAGCAAGCAGAGCCAATACCATACTGCCCCATAAACCGCCGTGAGCAAAGAGCAGATTAAGTGACCTCGCTCCTTCTTTTTCTATGAGGTTACCGATACCTATCCACGACATAGCCGCCAGTCCCAATGCCGCAATTGCCCATAGCAAAAAGATTGGTTTCCACGCCGCGAGTTTCGGCACATGCACCTGTGAACGCCGGCCGAGCAGTACCAAAGCAATACCCCCGAACAGCAACGCCTTTCCGACTCCCCCATACAAAGCGAACCCATCCTTAAACAGAATGGAACTATCTACGACCTTCGAGCCTATAACGCCTGAAACGAAGATAAAAAACAGCAAAAAGACTACCGCCGGTTTAAGTAAAGCGGCGGTAGTCCCAGACAAGGTCATCGCGTGTCAGGATGCCTTAAAATTGCCCGATTTGCTGCTGACGGCGGCGCGTGTAGAAGATCAAGCCGGCCCCGACACTTGCTGCGGTCAGCGCGCCGACCATGCCGTACTCGGGAATCGAGACGTTCACGATGGCCAGGTTAAGTTTGGTGGTAACACCTCTCACAGTCCCGCTGGACACACCGCTCTTACCGTTCTTCTGGGCGGTTACTTTGACCGTGCTGCCAAACGGACAGTCTCCGGAGGGGAAGTTAACCAGGTACGATCCGTGCGAATCCGTGGTATCCGTCCTCGTGCCGCCATTACATTCCGCCGTAACCATCGCAGCATTGACTGCTACGTGGTTATCCGTGACAACACCGGTTATATCCGTCCGCGCCAGGTCTGCATTGACAGTTGCCGTCGAACCGATGGAGATGAAAGTAACTGCTAATAGTCCTAGCAATACCTTTTTCATTTTTCTGAATCCCTTCATTAAGACTTAGTATATTTGTGACTATAAAGCGACTATATTAACTTGTTATGAAAATTCGTATTTTTCATGCTCCCCAGATTAGGAATTTAAAAATGCCCGGCTAATTAACATGTACTTAATCTTTTTTTAATAATCACGTTGTATGCTAAAGATGAAGAGACTGTAAAAAATGAAAATCTTGTACATCGACGATAACCGCTTACTTGTCAGCAGTGTAAAAAAACTTCTTGCCAACCTATATGTCGTAGATTCAATGGGAACCGGCCGTGAAGGTATCGATAAAGCATCGTCCGTGAACTACAATCTGATTTTATTGGATCTGGGACTGCCGGACATAGATGGCTGTACCGTATGCCAAGAGTTACGCATGGCAGGCGTAAAAGCACCTATTTTAATTTTAACCGTTCAAAAAGATCAGAATACATCGGTGAAACTACTCAACTGCGGCGCTGATGACTTTCTGACCAAGCCCTTCCACGGAGATGTGTTAAAGGCCCGAATCGCCGCTTTGCTCCGCCGTGGCCAGCAGCTGCAGCAAGAAAAAATACTTCGGGTTGGAGATCTTACAATCAATGTTACGCGCCGGGCAGTCTGGCGTTCTGGAGTCCCGATACGGCTGAGGCGCAAAGAGTTCGACATTTTGGAATACTTGGTTGCAAATACCGGACGGACACTGACAAGACCCATGATCCTTGATCATGTGTGGGAATCGGGCACCGAGGGCTGGAACAATACTGTCGATGTTCACATCAAGCATCTTCGCGATAAGGTCGATCGGCCATTTGATAAGCCGCTTATAAAAACAGCATACGGAGTAGGGTACATGGTTGATGAGTAAAGAATTAACAAAAAGGAGAGAAATATGCAGACAACAATTTTTACCGTTCTGACCGACGAACAAGCACGAGATGACGTGGCTATTGAATCGATGTTGGATCAAGAATTTAGTGTTGGAGTACCCTGGTATAACCGACAACCGGAACTTTAAAGTAGCTTTCCCGTAAAACGCGGCTACCTATGCGCCACAATGACTTCCACTCCCGGCGATATCAGAACTACAGTCTTCGTAATTGCGAAGTCATTTGTACCGTCGTCCTGATGGGGACCTACGGGTTAATTGTAACGATAGCCGCGTTACTTGGCGTAAGCTTTGCGACCGATCCGGCCTTACAGACGCTCGAATTATTGGCAATATGTGTCATGGCCTTTATATACACTTATGTCGCCCACTGGCTAAAACGTCGTGACCGGCATCTAATCGTAGCCTACATGGTCGTTTCGTTTTATCTGGCGTTGGCGGCTGGCATTGTATGCGTCTGGGGCATCAACCTGCCGATCGGCACGCTTTTATTGGGCCTAGTGATCGTACTCGCCGGCATCCTGTTAACAGCGCGCCACGCATTAATTGTTGCTGCCCTATCGTCGATTTTAGTACTAGCTGTCCAAAGTGCTTTTCTGCTTGGCTGGTATACGCCTAACTTGTCTTGGTCTGGCAATGATCCGGCATTGGCGGACGCTGCAGCCTATAGCGCTATATTCGGTATGCTCGCTCTTATTTCCTGGCTCTATAACATAGAGATGGAGCGCTCGCTCGCACTCTCCAAGCAAGCCGAAGCTTCTTTGCGCCAACAAAAAGCTAACCTTGAAAAACGAGTAGAGAAGCGTACGGAGCAGTTGCGACAGGCACAGCTCGAAGAAATGCGCCAGATGTATCGCTTTACCGAGATCGGCCAGCTTGGGGCTACGTTACTCCATGATCTTGCCAATCACTTGGCGGCACTTACTTTAGAAATTGAAGGAGTAAAAGGAAAGCAGCAACTCAAAAATATGGCTCATGCCCGGAAAATTATCGCCTATCTTGACGATGTTGTAGATAATACACGGGCGCGACTATACGGCAGTACAAGGGAGCACGCATTTGACCTTGCGAAAAAAGTGAACGAAACTGTTGAGCTGCTGCAACACAAAGCCGCCAAAATGGGCGTCCATATAAGCTGGAGACCACCGGATAATCCATGCCGGATCGTCGGCGATTCTGCATGCTTAAGCCAAGTCATGACTATTCTTATATGTAATGCGATAGAAGCATACGGGAAACCCGCCAAACGCACACGGCAACGAAACGTCGAAATAACACTAGACTGTCAAGCCATGCATGCGGCCCTGCGCGTCCGCGACAGAGGCAGGGGCATTCCACAAAACCAGCGCCGGCGGCTATTTCAACCATTCCATAGCACTAAAAAAAGCGGCTTAGGCCTGGGGCTCTACATTGCCAAACAATCCATAGAAATGCATTTTGCCGGCACTCTGATAATAAGCCCGACACGAGATTACACAGAGTTTACTATTAAAATTCCGATCCGAGATGAGAAAAAATAATACCGTGGAATCCTCGCTGGCCAGAGCATTTACGGCCTTGGCCGCTCTTCCCAAAACCGAAGTAGAACGACTGTCTATCCGGGACTGCGCAATTATACTGGCCGCCCTGCCTGATACGCGATCACTACAGGGCGTACGACAGGATCTCGCCATCCGCCTACTTGCGGCATTACGTCTGCCTTGGATAAAAGAAGGGTCGATGACCGATGTTTTCCTTGCGCTGGGCGCGCTCTCGAAGCACAATTCGGCAAGCGTTTCGGGTCAGTACCTTGCTCTGGCCGTCCAACGATTGGTTGCGTCCGAGGTAAAAACCGGCGGGCCGTACCGTGACAGTAATGGCGAAGTTACTATCGAAGCAAATGCGGCGATTGCTTTTTTTCTGCGGACAGCAGCAAAGCCGCTCCCTAATATCGAGTCATTTTTGCGCAATCGTATTCTGCGTGAGACAGAGGCCGTGCCCCTGGATATGCAACTGTTTCTGGCCCTCGTTCCAGTATGCGATACCGAGGATTTCGTATCATGCATTGTTGAACGGTGCGAGAAAGAACATGCAGGCGTGACGCTTCGAGCCGCGCTTGGGCATATTGTCGTCAAAACAAAGACTGCACAACAAAGACTTGATGCCAGGCAAGCGCTTACAGCAATACGTAGAGCGCAACTACCGACCGGACTCTGGACACGCCAGTCCTTTTTTCTTACAGATGCGGTCGTAGGATCTGCTGCCGTGACGACCGCCTTGCTGGCCGCTACCATGATGAAACATGCCAATCCCATTATTATCGAGGACGCGCAACAACAAAATCATGATGCTGTGGTAAGGGCCGTGCATACGCTATTTAACGGGTGTACAGAGCCGCTGCGCTCCATAGGGATCGAACTGCTATACCGAATATGTCAGGCAGACATGGTGCACGAAATCACACTGTTACCGCACCTGTCCGCACAGGCGATGGAAGCTCCTGTCCGTTTATCAGCAAAACAATACAGATTTTTCGGGGCAGCCAATCTGTGCACATGGATAGCCTATATGGTTTACGATGATTTTTTAGACGGAGGGGGCGCACCTGAACAATTACCCGCCGCCAACCTTGCCATGCGAGCAGCCGAGCAATATTTTCAGCAAGCCCTCCCGCAGCAGAAGCTGTTTCATCAATATGTTGGTGATATTTTTAAAGCAATGGACGAAGCCAATGCCTGGGAAGTAAACAATTGCCGGTTTGCCGTCCACCAAGGCAAGATTACGATAACCGAATTGCCCGCGTATGGTGACTGTTCCATACTTGCGAGCCGCTCTTTTGCGCATGCACTCCCATCGATGGGTGTATTTTTGCAGCAGCCCGAGATCCAAAAAACCCGGGACATCGAGCGTGCTTTCCGCCATTACCTCATTGCACGGCAACTCAACGACGACCTCCATGATTGGCGCGAAGATCTCCAAACCGGTCAGGTGAGTTACGTAGTGGCTGCCCTCCTGCAACAGCTGTCGCTCAAGGCGGACGTTTACGATCTGGACAGGCTGCTCCCAGTCATGATGCGATGTTTCCGACAAACCGTTATGCCGCGAATTTGCGAGTACATTATGCATCATATCCATACCGCAAAACGCAGTTTTATTGACACCCGGCTATTGCGGAGTTCCAACGATCTTTACGATCTGCTGGAGCAGATTGAACTATCTGCACAGCAATCCCTAGATCTGGCCGCAAAGGGCAAGACGTTTTTTGATACTATGCGCGATAATAAAGCAAGAAATACCTAAAATGCGAAAGGCTGAACTTTGGAAATATAATGTCGTATCGAACGGCCCGTCAAAAAACATACGCCGAGGTTAGCTCGGCAGCCCCGGTAAATCCTATCGACACTAGCCAAATTAGTTAGTGTCCCATTGGCAGAACCTTATTTATATTGTAATGTAGTACACATGTCCGAAAGCTACCTCGCGTCAATTACACCTGATATTCGAAGCGCGTATCAGTATCGGGAAAAGGCAGCCGAAGCCGCACTGCTATTTGGAGATATTGTCGTAAACATGCCCTTATCGGTCACGCCCCATCAGATTATCAGCTTATTCTGCCTATTATTGTGTGGGGAGATGAACCTGACACGCGTGGATTTTTTAGTCTTATGGACGGAAACGGCGAACTATTATTTGGTGACGAGACCAGAACGGGCGCTAAAGGACTTGCTGAACAAGTTCGATTGGCGGAGTTGATACAGTCCACGGGCTATGGCGAATCCATACTCACTATTGATATCTCAAAAGGCAGTCTTACCGATCATAACCACGAGGATTTAACCATCGACCAACTTAACGGCACTATTGCCGATCTGCAGCGTTACGAGCAAACAGTTATAAATGGCACCGCACCGCCGCATTAATCTCGATCGGGAGGTAATACGAGGCATTTTATTGGCACGGCATTCTTGCACGGGTTACTCAACGTAATCAATGAATAACCCTTTTTTGAAAGTTCCGTTCTTCTTACTTTTCCTCGCTTGCGCATCTGAAACTTCCTGGCTGGTCAATGCGTACTTCTCTTTCAGATCATCCAGTGCTTGCTGGACATCAGCGATCTCAGCTGCGATTTCTTCAGGTGCGGCTTTGGCTATTTCTCCTGCTTCTTCAATGATTTTGTTAACGAGTTCTCGCTTATGAGCTTCTAGATCAAGCAAGTGGTACACGGGCTTCACGCCCGAGGCGAGTTGATGGTTTACAACTTTATCCCGAAGTGGAACTCTCTTTATCCAGGTATTGTAAAGTTATGCAGAGAGTTGCGCAAGCTCCTAGACTAAGTAAATCAAGTCGTCTGTATAGTTATTGCCATATGTAATACTATGGAGTATAATTCATACTATGACATACAAAACCATACTCACTAGTAAAGGTACGACCACAATTCCTATAGAAATTCGTAAGCAGCTCGGCATCAAGCCCGGCATGCAAATTACATTCTCAAAAACTAAGTCAGGAGAATATGTGATCAAGCGCTCTCATACTATTGAAGAAATTCGTGCCATGAATAAACAAGCGCTCAAGAAAGCTGCTACAACTCACAAAGAATACAAAAGTGGCGAGAGTTTTGGTTTAGCCGCTTTAGAGAAGTTCGGTAAATAATGATTGACACGAACATACTGCTTGACTGGTTGCTTGACCGGGATGAGAAGCGTACGAAGCTTATTGATAAGCTGTTCTCTTCAGCCAAAGAACTGCAAATCCCAGATATTATTATAGTAGAGCTTACATTCGCGCTAGAGAAAGTGTATGAACTTCCGCGGAATATTGTGGCCGAGAATGTTAATAAAGTGATCGACGAGCCAGTTTTTAACTGTAATCGGATCCTTTTTCGTAGAGCACTTATAGATTATCTTGCTTATCCTGCGCTTTCGTTTGTAGATTGTTGCTTGATTCACTATGCCGAGCTGCAGCATGCTACGCCCGTGTGGACATTTGATAAAAAGCTAATCAACCAAAGTAACGGTAGAGCAAAGACTTTAGCTTAAGCCGTTGCTTTTCTATTTTTCTGATTTAGAGTTGCAGAAAGTATTTCTGGCGGCAAATCTCTGATCTGTTATTTCGTTTGGTACGCCTGGAGGGATTCGAACCCCCGACTTCCAGTACCGGAAACTGGCGCTCTATCCAGCTGAGCTACAGGCGCATAACATTGCAAGTATAGCAAAAACTAGCGTAATTGCTTCTTATATTTCCGGAACTTTTTGAGCACGGAGGCTTCGCTGCCGTCCATGATCTGTTTTGCAACCCAGTCGACCGGATACACCTCGTTGCCATCTTGGAATAAATAAGGTGTTGCACTGCCGCCGGGCGCCGGTATGCCGTATTTCCACTGGATGTTGGCTGATTTGCCTTTTTTCAGGGCCTCGCCGATATACATGCCGACGCACAAAGCAATTCCCGACAAGCTGTCACGATCAGGCTCCGGGTCGTTTATATAGCCCTCATGGAAGTCATTCAGGAGCGCGTCGAACTGTTTAACAGACGCTTCTGAGTAATCCAGGTCAATGCCGTTGCTGGCCGCCAATTCTTCGTTGTGCTTCAGCATTTTTTGAATCAGATCGTCTGGAAGCGCTATCGTGCCCATATCAATTACTCCTGTGGTACCGTATGCCGGTCTGCAACCTACAATCCGCTTTGTTCGTCATCCTGCGGCAGGCGTCCGCCGGGCAACTGCCGGGGTTCAGAGCGTGATAAGGCGTCCTGCATGGTGCGGATAACAGCGTACGCCTGCTCGCGGCTCATACCGATGCGCGCGGTCGTGAGATTGTTGGGCGTTCCGCTGGCCTGTGAAAATGACACCACAACACCATTATTGCTGGCTGTCACTTGTACGCCGTCGCTGTAAATAATACGCGGATCAACGGCCATGACTAAAATTGCGGAACGGCTGTTGCTGGAGTCGTCGTTAGTGTCATGATCATGCGGCCGGGGCTGGTCGTAACCGGCCAATTGCCAGAGGCTGGCGGCTTCATCGTCGCGCATGCCGAAGTGATTTATAAGCAGTAACAAAATATCTTCGGCCGGGCGTTCACGCCCCTGCTCGATACGCTGCAGTTTTGGTTCATCAATTTCGACGGCCCCGGAGACTTCGGCCACACTTTCGTGCAATTTCTGGCGGATTGTCCTCAGGCGCTCTCCTAATTGCTTGAACGGTTGTTCTTGCTTCTTCTTTTCCATGGCTTTATACTAGCGCCTCTTGGCCGTTGACGCAAGCGAGCATATCTGTCAGGCGTCTCATTCTTCAGGTATACTAACGCTATGGACATCCTCCAAAACGTCCCGCTCAAACTCCATTCCACTATGCGGCTGGGCGGTAACGCCGCCTATCTTTGCGATATCCACGACCGGCGCGAGCTGCAGGAAGCGCTGGGCTGGGCGTCCCAAAACCAGTTACCGGTTATCATGATCGGCGGCGGCAGCAATATTATCTGGAAGGACGAAGGCTTCGCCGGGCTCATTCTGGTCAACAAAATTATGGGCTACGAAGAGCAGGCCGAGGACGAAGAAAATTTCTATATACACATCGGCGCCGGTGAAAACTGGGACGAAGTCGTCGCGCGGGCGGCCGCTAAAGGGATGACCGGCATTGAGGCGCTCAGCTTAATTCCCGGTACAGCCGGAGCCACGCCTGTTCAAAACGTCGGTGCATACGGCCAGGAAATTGCTGAAACATTGGTGAGCGTCGAAGCCTACGACAGCCAAACCAAGCAATTTGTCACGCTGCCCGGCAGCGACTGCGCCTTCGGCTACCGGACCAGCCGCTTCAAAACAACCGACCGTGGACGCTTCTTTATAACCGGCCTGACGCTGCATCTGCTGCATGCCAACCCGCAACCGCCCTTTTACCGGGCGCTGCAATCATATCTGGACGAACATGGTCTTACCGCTCCGACGCCGCAAATAATCCGTGACGCTACTATCGCCATCCGCAACAGTAAGCTGCCTGACCCGGCGCAGGTTGCTAACAACGGCTCATTCTTCGCCAACCCCATCATCGATGAGGGGCAGTTCGCGCAGTTCATCGCCGACCACCCGGGCGCGCCCAGCTGGCACATGGACGGTGGCCGCATTAAAATTCCCGCCGCCTGGCTGCTGGAGCAGGCCGGCTTCAAAAATTTTCATGACCCGGAAACGGGCATGGCAACCTGGCATGCCCAGCCCCTCGTACTGGTCAATGAACGCGCCCAGTCCACCGCGCAGTTGCTGACCTTTCGCCAGAAAATCATCGACACTGTCAAGCAAAAGTTCGACATCACCTTGGAACAGGAACCTGAATTATTGCCCTAGCTAAGCCGGCAACAAAAAGAAGTTGCGGCTGATGTAAAAATCTTCACAGTCAAGACCCGGCCGACACTTGTATATCTTAAAGTGTATATTTACTGCGTTTGACCCTCGCCGGGCCTGACGTGTTTATTTTTATTTCAAAGGAGCAAGACATGGCGGAAAATACTGAAAAAATTACCGGTAACCTCTTTTCTCCTGGTGAAGCGACGTTGGTACGCGCAGAATATGCAGACTGGCGATGGTCCACGATGCGGCGGCCCCGCCCGCCCGGTCCGGTTTCTCCGGACTCTCCGGTCGAAGCTGATCCGGACTTGCCGCTGCACATCTATGATTCAGTCCGGGCTGACTTTGAAAGGCGAAGACAAGAAGCGGCGATGCAAGCCCTGGAAACGCCTGCATCGCTCTGGTTTCCGGGATTGACAGAAAACACAGAGACGGGGGCGGCGAACATCCCCTCCCAGTCCCAGGGAAAACATGCTTTGCGGGTGCCGGCCGGAGAAAACATCACAAAAACCGTTATGGAAACGCGGCCGGGCGAGTTTACGGTGGCGGCTCATGTCGCTCCGTTGGCGGCCGGTATAACAGCCAGTCCGCCGGAACGTACCGACGTGTCTTCCCCTATATCCTCCCTCACAACCGCCCAGCTGCTGGATGCGATAGAGCCAGGATCAAGATCCTCCTATTACTAAACAGCTTCCGTAGCCGTGATCCGGTCAAAAACCGCCTGATCAATATATCCGAACGACACGGCAGCGGCGTCAATATGTTCCAAAGCTACATGCGTGCCGGGGGTCATGAGCGGCAAGCCGGTCAGCG
>Ga0075366_10000677_pt1 | contig 16110 bp, 14 predicted proteins | sample EndMethybrTD3031_FD_72351 | JGI IMG/M metagenome (GOLD analysis project Ga0075366, IMG submission 72351) | Populus endosphere microbial communities from Tennessee, USA - Endosphere MetaG P. TD hybrid TD303-1 | ecosystem: Host-associated > Plants > Roots > Endosphere | place: USA: Tennessee...
ATAGCTGCCCGAGTTACCAATTTTATTACAGGTTATTACCGAAATATTGGCTTTAAAAACATCCTCATAAAACTCTATCGGCTTAGGGCTGGCAGTATTATCGATAAAAACGCAATTAGGCAGGTTCATGTCCTTCATCCGGGCAATGAACCCTTTCAAATCGGCTTCATATGGCGATGACTCTACATCATTTTGCCAGGTATCTAAAGAAATGCCATCGCTGTTGAATGTCATTTTACGGGTATTGCTGATGCCGGCTATTTTTACCTGGATGCCATTATTATCTTTCAGGTAATCGTTATGGGCATTTAACTGTGCAAACAGGGTTTTACCAATGTTACCCGTGCCCAAGCAAAAAGCATGTAAGGTTTTGGTGAGCTGCACAAAAAATGCATCGTGCACGGCATTGAGCGCTTTAGCTAAGTCATTGGCTGAGATGATAACCGAGATGTTATATTCTGACGACCCCTGCGCTATGGCACGCACATTGACCCCGTTACGGCCCAACGCATGGAACAGCTTGCCCGACATGCCCGGCGTTTGTTTCATGTTTTCGCCTACAACGGCCAATATGGCCAGGTTTTTTTCGATAACCAAGTGCTCCAGCTTTTTGGCTAAAAGCTCCAGTTCAAATTCCTGCTCAATTACCTGTTTAGCGCGTTCGGTATCCTGCGGTTGCACCGCAAAAGTGATGCTATGCTCTGATGATGATTGGGTGATTAAGATGATATTGATCTGTTCCCTTGCCAGCAACGAAAACAACCTGCCGCTGAAACCCGATTTACCAACCATGCCACTACCTTCTAAATTAAGGATGCTGATATTGTTGATAGAGGAGATCCCTTTAATAGGCAGGCTTGATGCTTTACAATCATGGCGGATTACCGTGCCTTCAAACTCAGGCTCAAAAGTATTTTTGATAACGATGGGGATCTTTTTCAGGAAAGCCGGGATCATGGTAGGAGGGTAGATTACCTTAGCGCCAAAGTACGATAGCTCCATCGCTTCGGTATAGGTAAGCTCGGTTAATGAAAATGCTTTTTTTACCATCCTCGGGTCGGCTGTCATCATGCCGTTTACATCAGTCCATATCTGTATCTCTCTGGCATTTAACGCCGCGCCGAAAATGGCTGCTGTATAGTCCGATCCGCCGCGGCCTAATGTGGTGGTTTGGCCGGCATCGTTACCTGCAATAAAACCGGTAACAAACAATATTTTATCTTTATTTTCCTGGTGTAAAGTTTTAATCAGCAGTTCGGTCAACTCTGTATTTACCTTGGCGTTGCCAAAAGCACTGTCGGTTTTAATTACATCGGCAGCATCAACATATAGCACATCTTTAAAATGCTGGGCGGCTATTTTGCTCACCATAATGGTCGAGCAGCGTTCGCCAAAGCTTAGTACCTGGTCGCGGGTTTTGGGTGTAAGCTCGCGCAGGGTGAGTACTCCTTGCAATAATTCTTCTAACTGGTTAAAGTGAATTTTTAAACGGGTGAAGGCCGGGTTTTGGTTTTGCACATCGAGCAGTGTTTTTACTACTTCAAAATGGCGTCTTTCCAGTTCGGCCAGTTGAGCGGTAAACTCTTTGCCATTGGCGGCATCTTCGGCCATGGAGGCCAGCAGGTTGGTTACCCCGCCCATCGCCGATAATACAACAACCGGCTTGTCTTCATTTTTAACTTCGTCTTTTAATATGTTTAAAAGCGTTTGGATACTTGCGGCGGAACCTACGGATGTGCCACCGAATTTTAAAACTTTCATTGTTTGGTTTTAGCAGTATAAATAATAAAAAAGCCTTCCTCGTTTGTGGAGGAAGGCTTCATTTGGTTTCTTTTGTTTATGTTTTACACCATACGATTATCTTCCTCCGAGTTTTATGCCGGTGGTAATAATTGTTGTAATAATGGTGTTGTTAATTGTCATACTTATAATGTCGACAAAGTAAATAGATTATTTTTTAATAAGCAAACTTTATTTTACTTTTTTAAAAACGGCTTAGGATTACGGCTTTATAGCATTAATGGCGATATAAGCGCAGTATTTGTTACTTTTGAACCTTAATTACTATGCAGGGATTACTCATAAAATCAACAGGGAGCTGGTACCAGGTGCAAACACCCGACGGCCAACGGATTGATTGCCGGATAAAAGGAAAATTCAGGATGCAAGGCATAACTACCACCAACCCGGTGGCTGTGGGCGATGTTGTGGAATTTGAAATGGAACCCGAGCAGGAAAACGGGGTAATTACCAAACTGCGCCAGCGCAAAAACTATATTATCCGCAAAGCTATTAACCTGAGCAAGCAGGCGCAAATTATTGCTGCCAACCTCGATCAGGCGCTATTAGTAGTTACTTTGGCCTCGCCACGCACTTCATTAGGGTTTATAGACCGCTTTTTGGTTACAGCCGAAGCTTATGATATCCCCGCCCGATTGATATTTAACAAGGTAGACCTTTTTAGCGATGAGGGCCTGGAAATACTCGCCGACCTGAAAGCCATTTACGAAAAAATAGGCTATCCCTGCTTTGAAGTATCGGCATTGGAGGGCACCAACATTGATAAAGTACAGGAACTTTTAAAAGATAAGGTAACGCTGTTTTCGGGCCACTCCGGCGTAGGTAAATCAAGCCTGATTAATGCCCTGTTACCCAACCTTGACCTGCGTACCCACATGGTATCTGAGTGGAGCGACAAAGGCATGCACACCACCACCTTTGCCGAAATGTTTGAACTGCCCCAAGGCGGGTTCATCATAGATACCCCCGGCATCCGCGAATTGGGTGTTATCGACATAGAGAAAAATGAACTGAGCCACTTTTTCCCCGAGATGCGCTCGCGTATGAACCAATGCCGCTTTAACAACTGCCGCCATATTAACGAACCCGGCTGCGCTGTGCTGGAAGCTTTGGAAGAAGGCGATATTGAACTATCGCGCTATGAAAGCTATTTGAGCATTTATCATGGGAATGATACGAGGGCTTAAAAAAGAGTCAAGAGATTAGAATCAAGAGTGAAGACAGCTTCATTTTTCTCCCCTCGCTTTTAACAGTATTTGTGGGTTAAAGAAGAGTCAAGAGGGCAGAACCAAGAGTCAAGAAAAAGAATTATGGCGCGGCGCTTACGGCTTTTACCAGGATATCAACTATCAATTGTTTGTTAGGCAAATATTTGTTGGTTAAAAACAGACCTCCAATACCCGTGCCTGGATTAAAGAACAGGAATGTGCCAACGCCGGGATCATCGCCATCATGGCCAATAGTGCCGTTGGTATACAAATTCCAAAAGATGCCTTTATTCCGGTAGGTTAAATTGATGTATTTTGGTGGATGTTCTTTGGGAAATTGGGGCGTGAACATTGTTTTAAAAGAAATAGGATTTAATAATGCTGTATCGCCGTGGTATCCCCTGATCATCGCCATCAGGTATTTGCTTAAATCGGCGGCCGATGTTTTCAGTCCCCCGTCAGGATAAGTAAGCAAGTCGTACAAAGGGAAGCACCGGGTTTGATCGTAATAAAGCCTGGCATGGTTTTTTAGATTTACCGAACTTACCGACCACCCGGAATGCGACATTTTTAGCGGCGCTAAAATATATTTGCGGGTGAAATCGGCATAAGATAATCCCGACTTAATTTCGATGAGATAAGCCACTAATGCCGACCCAATGTTGCTATAAGTGGAAGCACTACCAGCCAGCCCCTGGCCAAAATTTGCCTTGTTATAATATTTACCATGCTGCGCCAGGTAGTTATAAAAAAAGCTTTTCAAGGTGGTATCCTCCACCCTATCCCCAAAACCTAATTGCTGCAACAGGCCGAACGCCGTGCTATCATAGGAACGTAACTTAGGATAGAATTTGTAGGTGTAGGGGTAAATTTCGGGGTTATCAATAATACCCGACGTATGGTTGGCCAATTCCCTAATGGTTATTTTACTATCCGGCTGGTTGGGGTTAATCCCTTTAAAAGGTAAAATTTGGTTGATATCAGTTTCGAGGGTAAAATATTTTAGTTCGATAGCCTTCATCAAGGCAACCGCAATTACCGTTTTACTTACCGACCCTATATTTTGAACGGTGCTTGTAGTATAGGGAATTTTGTTGCCCACATCGGCGTAGCCAAAGTTTTTTTGATAGATAACTTTATGCGCATTAACCAAAACCACACTTAGCCCCGGTAGGCTGTCTTTTAAAAAAGCTTGGTTTAATTTATAGGTAAGCGAGTCGGAGTTGATTTGGGCCGTAGTTCTATTACAAACAAATAGTAACAAGCAGCAGGCTAATAAGCAACGCCTGATTATTATACTTTTCAACATGGCGATAAATTAAATTACCTTAAATAAGGCGATTCAAAAATAATAAGATAAGATGCCTGAAAATAGTATAAAAGCGAACGCCTAAAATTTAAATGGTAAAATATAGTCGGTTTTATTAAACTTAGCCGGGGAACTTTCCATTATCGTAGCATAACTTTTAATAAAATGCGACTGATCATAATAGCCATATCTAAATGCCAGGCTGGTTAGCGATTGCTTTGCGCCCAATTCATTTATTAAAGACCTGATCTTTAATATAGAATAAGTCTCCTTGGGCGACAGGCCCACATATTGTTTAAACTTTTTTTCGATATGTCTTTTAGAAAAACCAACCTGCGCAGATAAATCAATCATTTTTAACGGCGAATGAGTTAAACTGCTATTAAAAAGTTTAAACACAGTTTTAATCATAGCTGTATCGTAACTGCCTGATAAATCCTTTTCAATTACGCTGTATATGGCTTTGATTAATACCGTATCATCTGTAATATCCAGGTTATTTAATACCTCATACAGCTTTTTGTTAAGCAGTTTAACTTCAGTAATCTGATCTGTTAATTCATTTTGCGGGCATTGGGTAAATAACGAAGCAGCCCACGGAGATACCTGGGCCATTATAGCTTTTGAAAACGGATTGATACTTAATTTTATTCGTTGGGTTATCTGTCCAACAAAATAAATGCCTGGCTTTAAATTAATTTCATAACTGCCTGTTTCTATAAAAGCCCCGTTCCCGCTAATAAAAGCCAATGTGAAGCTACCGTTTGGCAATGCGTATAACCCATCTGTAAAAAGAGGATTATGCAGGTTATTAACTATCCAGAATTTACGGATATATGATTTAACGCTGAAATCTACAGCTATTTCTGCGTAGTTAAACATTATAGCAATGTAGCAATTAAAACTATCTACTCCAACGCGTTCCTAAAATCCTCTACCAAATCATCCAAATCTTCAATACCAATCGATAAACGGATCATGGTTTCGGGAATGCCCATTTCGGCCCGTCTTTCGGCGCCGAGCTCAAAAAATATGGTTTGCGCTACCGGGATAGCAAGCGTACGGGTATCGCCAAGGTTGCTTGATTTTACTACAAGCTGCAGCTTGTTTAAAAAAGCAAGGCAATCAATGCTTTCATCCAGTTCGATGCTCATCAATCCACCAAATTTGGTAAATAGTTTTGCGGCCCTATCGTGTTGCGGGTGGTTTACCAGTCCCGGATAAAACACCTTTTTTATTTTTGGATGGCTTTCAAAATAAGTAGCCAATGCCAGCGCGTTGTTGCAGGCCCGTTCTAAACGTAAAGCCAGGGTTTCTGATCCTACAGAGATTGAGTGGGCTGCTTCTGGCGATAATGTGCCGCCGGCATCACGTAAACCTTTCTTACGCACCTGCGTCATGCCCAGGGCTTCGGGTTTTACCTGGGTTTTAAAGCCTGGGAAAATATTAGGGTATACACTCCAGTCAAACAAGCCGGTATCGGTAACACTGCCACCCAGGGCATCGCCATGGCCGCCAATGTATTTGGTTAATGAGTTAATAACCAGACTGGCTTTAACATCAATAGGATTAAACAGGTAAGGCGAGGTCATGGTATTATCAACCACATATAAAATGCCTTTTTCGCTGCACAGTGTGCCAATACCCTCCAAATCTGCAATTTGCGTAGCAGGGTTGGCTATGGTTTCAACAAAAACAAGCTTGGTGTTATCTTTAATTTCGCTGCGCACATTTTCAGCATCGGTAGCATCAACAAAAGTGATATCCAAACCCATATCGATATAAGTTTGAAAGATGCTGCGGCTGTTTCCGAACAGGAATGAGCTGGCAACAATATGGTCCCCATGCTTAATAAGCGCCATTATGGTAGCCGAAATAGCTGCCATGCCGGTTGAAAACGCAACAGAGGATAGGCCTTTTTCCATCTGGGTTACTTTATGCTCCAGCGCGGTAACCGTAGGGTTGCCCTGGCGTGAGTATGCGTAACCTTTCTTTTTGTTCTGGAAAATATCTACCAGGTCCTGCACATCCTCGTGCCCGTAAGTAACCGAAGTATGAACGGGTTTATGTAAAGAACCATGCTCAGGTTTGCCTAAGCGATCGGAGTGTAGCAGGGTAGTTGTGAAGCCTCTTTTAGTCGTCATTGTGAACCTATTAGTAAATAGAAATAATAGCGGTTGCGAACTTAGCGGTTTTTGAACAAAAAATGACGACTTTTTTAATATACTATGAGTAAGTAACAAGATATGAGAATAGACAGACAAGAAAGAAAACAATGCTTATTGGATCCTGAACCTTTTTTGCACTATCTTTCTGCTTTAAAACAATCAGAATAATGAGGGCAGTATTACAACGGGTTACCGAAGCAAATTGCAAAGTTGATGGTGAAATAACCGGGCAAATTGGCGTCGGCTTCCTGGTATTGCTGGGTATTGAAGATGCTGATACTGACGAGGACCTAAACTGGCTGGCCAATAAAATTGCGGGCATGCGCGTTTTTGGCGATGAAAACGGCCTGATGAATAAAGCCCTTGCCGATATTAATGGCGACATATTGCTGATATCGCAGTTCACCTTATTTGCCCAAACAAAAAAAGGAAACCGGCCATCATTTATCCGGGCGGCAAAACCCGAAAGGGCGATTCCGATGTATGAGCAAATGATAAAAACGTTGCAAACAATCACCGGTAAAACAGTAGCTGCCGGAGTTTTTGGGGCCGATATGAAGATCAGTTTATTGAACGATGGCCCGGTAACCATTATTATGGATACGAGGGACAGAGATAATCATTGAAAATATTTTAACAACTTTTATGGAAATTAAAGAAGCGCAGCATCTGGTAGATAAGTGGATAAATACCATGGGTATCAGGTATTTTAATGAGCTTACCAATACGGCTATTTTGATGGAGGAAGTAGGCGAGGTGGCCCGCATTATGGCGAGGCAGTATGGTGAGCAATCATTCAAAAAATCGGATGCCGAGGTTAACCTGGCAGATGAAATGGCGGACGTGCTTTTTGTGCTGATATGCCTGGCTAACCAAACCGGTATCGACCTCACGGATGCGCTGGAAAAGAATATGGAAAAGAAAAGCATCCGTGACGCCGACCGGCATAAGAATAACGAGAAGCTAAAATAACAGAGGCCAAATTATGTATTTATTTTTTCTATTTAACAGAATTAAATTTGTTAAATTCTGAGTTTTAAATACTTTAATAAGGAAATTGTCGTTTAATCTCAAAACCAAATTTCCTTATTATGAAAAATTATATCATCTCATTTACCTTATTGTTGACACTTTGCGCTTGCGAAAAGAAAAGTGAGCCATCAAAAATGGAGGCTGTGACGGATGTTATGCTTGTGCCGCCGCCGATGGCAGAACAAAAAAGTGTAGGCGATGCAAATTCTTTATCGAAATCAGCTGCGGATAAACCGGCATCCCCTCAAAAAGAGACGATAGATACTTCAAAAAAGATCATTAAGGAAGGCGAAATCCGTTTTCATACCGGTAATCTTAACGCTGCAAAGCAAAAAATTGTAACCTCATTACAAAGCCTTGGCGGTTATGTAGCCGAAGAAACAGAAACCAACGGCGGCGATAACGGCCAAAAAGAGTTTGATTTAAAAATCCGCGTGCCGGCCAAAAATTTCGACAGGTTACTGGAGGCACTAGAAGCCAACGGTGATAGCATCGATACTAAAAACATCCGCAGAAAAGATGTTACTTCGGATTTTATCGACATAGCAACCCGTTTAAAAAACAAACAGGTATTAGAAAGCCGGTACCTGGACTTACTAAAAAGGGCTACAAAAACAAGCGATTTGTTAGAGATAGAAGATAAGATAGCCGAAATCCGCACGGATATTGAATCGACACAAGGGCAGTTAAATTATATGACCCGCCAGGTTGCATTCAGTTCGCTCGACATCACTTTTTACAATAAACAAGGCGAACGCACAAATAATGAAAATGGCTTGGGCTACCGGTTTAAGCAGGCGATAACCCAAAGTTGGGATATTGTACAAGGCTTGTTTTTTACCATTGTAACACTATGGCCGGTTTTGGTCATCGCACTTATAGCATTATGGTGGCTTAGAAGATGGGCAAGAAAAAGAAAACAGCAGAGGGATGCCGAATAACGGTACGCTAATAACCTGCTGATTTTATTGCTGCAGCTTTACCAGTCGCTCACTATCCAAAACAGGGATGGCCGTTGTAATATCTACCTGTAAACAAAAGTCGATATCTTTTTGGATGCCTAATTTTTTAAGACGTTCGCCATGTGATGTCTTTTTAAGGTATTCGTTAATATCGTGTTTGCCTAACTGGTACAAATCGTTGGCGGCAAGGGCTGCATCGTCCAATACATAGCCGTTGGTTTTTAACTGATCTATTACAGCGCCGGCAAAAAGGGTATCTTCCAGGTTAAAATTGTTTTTCCATCCGGCGCATACCAGTAGCACATTTTGATCCTGCGTTTTTAGCCAGGTGCTTAGCGCTGTAAGGTTCAGGAACGATCCAATGACGATTTTTTTTGCTGCACGCGATAAATGCAAGGCGTGCGTGCCGTTAGTAGTAGTAAGTACTACTGTTTTACCAGCCACCTTTTCGGCAGTGTATGAAAAAGGCGAATTGCCAAAGTCAAAACCATCAACTACTTTTCCGTCGCGCTCTGCTGCCAAAAGGTAATCCAGCCCTTTCTCTCTATACGCGGAACACTCCTCAACCTGTGATACCGGGATAATAGCCTCAGCACCGTTTTCAATACCATAACATATAGATGATGTTGCCCTGAAAATATCAATAACCACTACAATGTACTCTTCCACATTAAAAAGTGGCAGCAAAGCAGGCGTAAGGCAAACGTGTAAATTTTGGGTCATTGGTCATTAGTCACTCGTCATTGGTCTTAAACGTCGCCGATCAATGAGGAATTAAACCAACTAATGACCAATGACTAATGACCGATGACTATTTATAAAAAGGCGGCTTTACAACTTTAGCCTTAATTTTATTATCGCGGATGCTGATGTAAATCTCGGTGCCTTCTTTGGCAAATTCGGTTTTTACATAACCCAGGCCTATGGCTTTTTGCAGGGAATATGATTGTGTGCCCGATGTTACTTTGCCAATATTATTGCCATCGGCATCAACAATGGGGTAATCATGGCGTGGAATACCACGGTCTATCATTTCAAAACCCACCAGCTTTTTGCTTACACCGGCCCGTTTCTGCTGTTGCAACGCTTCGGCATTGGTAAATTCCTTATTGAATTTGGTCACCCAGCCCAAGCCGGCTTCTAATGGCGATGTGGTGTCGTCAATATCGTTACCGTATAGGCAAAAACCCATTTCTAAACGTAAGGTGTCGCGGGCCCCCAAACCAATTGGCTTAATCCCAAATGGTTCGCCTGCTTTAAAAATCGCATCCCAAATCTGCTCCGCATATTGATTTTCGAAATAAATTTCAAACCCGCCCGCTCCGGTATAGCCTGTTGCCGAAATCAGCACGTTATCAACACCGGCAAATGTTCCCTTTTTAAAGGTGTAGTATTCCATTGATACCAGGTCAACATCGGTAAGGCTTTGCAAAGCTTCGGCCGCTTTAGGGCCTTGGATAGCCAGGAGCGAAGTGCGGTCGGATATGTTTTTCATATCAACGCCGTTGGTATTGTATTTTGAAATCCAGTCCCAATCTTTGTCAATGTTCGATGCATTAACTACCAGCATGTAAGTTTTTTCGTCGATGCGATAAACCAACAAATCGTCAACAATACCTCCGTCTTCGTTTGGCAGGCAGGAGTATTGCACTTTACCATCATATAATTTAGCAGCATCGTTGCTTGTAACCCGTTGGATAAGGTCAAGCGCGTTATCGCCCTTCAAAATAAATTCGCCCATGTGGCTTACATCAAACACGCCTACCGCCTTGCGTACGGTTTCATGTTCGGCGTTAATACCCACGTATTGCACAGGCATGTTGTAGCCGGCAAATGGCACCATTTTGGCGCCTGTTTTTATATGGACTTCGGTTAAAGCAGTATTCTTCATGCGGTCAGTTCAATCAGCCGCAAAGGTAATTATTTTGAAGAGAATTTGCCCCCTCTAAATCTCCCCCGGCTGGGGAGACTTTCCTAAAGCCGTCCCTTCCGGGGAGGGTTTTGGAGAGGCCCCTAATTTTTTATAAAACTTAACCAGATCTTTCGCTACCTTATTCACGTCGTGCTGCTGCTCAACCAGCTTACGGGCGTTCAGGCCTACACTTTTGCAAAATTCCTCATCGGATATGCAACGTTCAATAGCATGGTAAAACTCGTCCTGATCATTGGCTATCATAATATCGGTGCCGTTGGTAAAGTTTATACCCTCGGCCCCAAGGGCTGTAGATATGATGCATTTTTGCATGGCCATTCCCTCCACAATTTTTACCCGCATACCACCGCTTGATAACAGCGGAACTATCATGATGGCTTTACTGTTTACAAACTCAAAAGCATCATCAACTTCGCCCTGGATAAATATTTTACCCATTACCTCATAGTCATCAAAACGCTCGGGAATGTTATGGCCGGCTACGTAAAATTTAACGCGCAAATCGCCCTCGGTAAGGTCTTTATAAAAATTATCAATAAACCACTCAATCCCCTCACGGTTGGGCAGCCAATCCAACGAGCCAAGGAAAAATAGACTTGGGAATTCAGTTTTACTAAAATCGGGCCTGTACCTGGTAAGGTCAATTCCTACAGGGAAAATCTCCACCGGAATGGTGGTGCCATATGACAGGATGGTTTTTTTATCCTCCGCGGTAAATACAGCAATTGCATCAAACTTGTTAAGCTTTTGTAATTCGTAATCTTTAATGCGCCGGGCAACCATGCGCAGGTACCACCTTTTCAGCAGGTCGCTTTTTTGATGCGCAAGCCTTTCATAAACCTGGTGCTCAATATTATGCGACCGGTAAATAAGCCTGGCTTTTGATACCTTGCGAATAGATGCCAGGTAGGGCGTTACAAACAATCCCTCAAACTGGATAATATCATAAGCCGTTTGTTTTAATTCCCGGATTAGCAGCTTTTCAAACTCGGCATCGTAATACCTGTCAACATTGTTTGATTTTTTGCGGAACAGGTTCACGGCGGCATCAACCACAGATACATTGATGTTGATTTTAAACGAAGTATAATTTATTTTATCTTCCAGCTCGTCTTTTTCATAATAGCTGCTATTATACTTTTGCGCGTTTAATGCCACCAGCGACACTTCATGCCCAAGGGCAATTAATCCTTTTATGGTATTGCACACCACAATGGCATATCCGCCATTTTGCGGAAATGGGACACGATGTGTTAAAATAAGGATCTTCAATGGGTTGATGGTTTGTCACAAAAATACCAACCAGAAAGGGGTTATCAAAACATCTGGCCAATGTATCTTAAAAAATACTTAACTGCGGATCGCTCACCCTGAAAGTTTTACGATGATATGGCGTAAATCCAATTTTCATAACGGTTTCGCGGTGTTTTATGGTTGGGTAGCCTTTATTGGTATGCCAATCGTATTCCGGATGTTCGGCCGCAATTTTCAACATATAATCATCACGGTAGGTTTTGGCTAATATTGATGCCGCGGCTATGCTGAAGTATTTACCATCGCCCTGTATTACACAAGCATGCGGTGTGTTTTTATACTTATTAAACCGGTTACCATCAATAATTAAAAACTGCGGCGGTATGTGCAGCTTTTCGATAGCGCGGTGCATGGCCAGGAAAGACGCGTTTAGGATGTTTATTTCGTCGATCTCAAAATTATCAACCGATGCTACAGCATAGGCGATGGCCCGCTCTTCAATCTCTATCCGTAACTGATACCGTATCTCTTCGGATACCTGCTTGGAGTCGTTTAATAAATTGTGATCAAAATCATGGGGGAGTATAACAGCCGCCGCAAACACCGGCCCCGCAAGGCAACCACGCCCAGCCTCATCACACCCCGCCTCAATCAATTCATACTGGTACCTTGCTGCTAACATGTTACAAAGATAGAAGTATCAAGTAGTGAGTATCAAGTATCAAGAAAAAAAAGGTTATGTATCTCCAACCATACAGGCATTCGCTTCAATTCGTGAAATTCGTGTGCCTAAAATATCTTCAGTGTAAGCAGGGTAATATCGTCTATCGGTTTGCTTTTATGCCCAAGGCTCAGGTGATCTAACAAAAGATCGTTAAAATTATCGGGCGATAAATTGCCATGGGCCTTTACAAACGAAAGCAATTTTTCTTCATTCCAAACCTTGCTGCTGGTTGATTCAAAATCCATTAAGCCATCAGTATAGTTTACAATAAGGCTGCCGGGTTCAATATCAACCTCTCCTTCGTTTAAAAAAGGCAGTTCTTCAAAAACGCCAATCATTGTAGTGCCCAACTTTAAAGGGATAGCCTCGCCATCGGCATACAGAATAGTTGGATTATGGCCGCAGTTTATATAATTGAGCTTTCGCTTCTTTTGATTGTAACGTGCCAGGAACAGGGTAATAAACCGCTCGCCCTTGGTGTTGTTAAGCACTATTTTATTAAGGCGGTCAATAATGTTGGTCAGGTCATCTTCTACCGCTGCCCAGGCATGCAGGCTGGCCTGGAAGTTTGCCATTAGCAATGCCGCCGATATTCCTTTGCCGGATACATCGGCAATACACCATAAAAACTCATGCTCGTTTAGGCGGATAAAATCAAAATAATCGCCGCCAATATTTTGATGGGGCAGGTACTTAGCGCCAACTTCAACAGCATCATCCTTATGGATCCTGAGCGGGATCAGCATATTTTGCACTTCAACGGCAAGCTCCATTTCGCGCTGAAAACGTTCTGATTGCAAACGCTCTTTAAATAGTTTCTTATTCTCCAGCGCTACTATGATCACATTCATCAGGGTTTGGATGAAGTTAAGATCGTTGCTCAGCATCTCGCCCGATGTATCAAAATCGCCGATAAGCGCATAGGCCAGGGCCTTGCTTTTATGATATATCGGAATAAAATAATTGTACTTGCGCAAGGTAACATCCTGGTGATCGGCTATCGCGACCGGCGATTTTACTTTGCTCAATTTATCACAAGCCCTGCCCAATGCCATGGCCGATTCGGTTTCGCCGCCATATTTAGAGATGCATACAAACTTATTTTCCTTTTCTATCAGGAAACGAAGCTTGCCAACCTGCAGGTAATTTTGCAGAATAACCTCCAGCATTTGTATCAGGATGGGGGTAGAAGTATTCTTATTAATAGCCCTGGTGATCTCCAATAAGGAATTCAACTCAGATTGCCGTTTCAGCAATAGCCTTATTAATTCGTCTTCGCCTGAACTGTCGTCTTTGTATTGCATTTGTTTTTAGTCGCCTGACTAAAGTAAAAAAAATATTTTCAAATGCGCGTACTTTGTGATTTTATATCGAATGCATCGCGTAAACCTACTGTAACCAGGTTAAAAGCATACACCAGCAGCATAATTGCCAGCCCCGGCGCAATGGCCAGGAAAGCCGAATCCATTACGATGTAGCCGTAATGTTCCTTAATCATGCCGCCCCAGGTAGGCATCGGCGGTTGTGCACCAAAGCCAAGGAAGCTAAGCCCGGCCTCTAACAAAATAGCCGATGCGAAATTTGACGATGCCAGCACCAAAATGGGCCCGGTTATATTAGGCAAAATATGTTTGGTAATAATACGCCTGTTGTTGAAACCAAGTGCGCGGGCAGCTTCTACATATTCAACCTGTTTCAGGCCCATAACCTGGCCGCGTACCAGGCGGGCTACTTCAACCCACATGGATAAGCCTACTGCAATAAATATTTGCCAAAGCCCTTTGCCCAATGCAAATGATATGGCTATAACCAGCAACAATGCCGGCAACGACCATAATATGTTCATCACCCAGCTTAAAGCGGCGTCAATCCAGCCGCCAAAGTAGCCTGCCATAGAGCCAATGGTTACCCCCAAAAACATACTGATTATCACCGACATCAATCCAACAGCCAATGAAATGCGGGTGCCCAGCAACAGGCGGCTTAATAAATCGCGCCCGTAAACATCGGTGCCCAGCCAAAAGGTTTTGGTGGTTATTTGTTCTGCTGAAATTTTATCGCTGAAATTTTTATATATCTCTGCTGATTTTTCGCAGGTAAGCGCCGGGTTTAGGAGCACTTTGTTGAAATGATATCGCGGTTTAATGCCCGTTACCACTTCAAAAATATTGTAAGCTTTTTGGTCGGGCTTATCCTCATTGCCAATATATTCGCTTACATGAATGGAGTCCTGTTTAAAATAATACCCGGTAATAGGCACTTCCCTATAAAATGATGGCTGGCCAAAAAGCATTTTGTTAAAAAAACCTACGGTATCCACCTGTTCGGCTTTACGTATAAGCAACATCGTGAATTTTGCGCCGGGCTTTTTAATGCTCAGCTGTATAGTCATGTTATTGGCTTGCGGGGTATTATCGGGCATTATCAAATACCCCAATATGGCCACCAATAAGATTATCGCTATGAAAACAAGCCCGGCCATGGCAATTTTATTACGCTTAAATGCGTTCCAGGTACGTTTGGAGGGGGTAAGCTGGGCCAATAGTTAATAGTTCTGTTTGGCTAAATATCGCTTAAATAGGTGCAATAAGCAATCGGCGGGGCTACAAATTACATTGACATTAAAAATCATGAAGGCTACCTAACCTCGCGGCCTTTCCATTGGTACTTTTTATTGCTGCCTATTAAGCCCATATAGGCAAGGTAAACCACGTGTACCGGTATGGTAATTATAAGCAGGCTAACCAGGTAGCTGCGCTTAAAAAATGAGGTAACAGGTATCAGGTAAATAGCTTCAAAAAAATACTTTAGTAAAAACTGCGCCAAAAAAAGCTTAAAAATATCGGCAAAAAACAATCCCAGGAAAAAATTCAATAATATAGAGATATTAAAAAGCCAGAAGATAAGCGCGATAATAACGATCTTTTTATCCTTATACAGGGTAAATTTTGACGCCCAGCGTTTACGTTGCTGCATAAACTCCTTTAAATTGGGCTTTGCGTGGGTGTACACAATGGCATCTGTTTGTTTAATAAAGCCAATGCGGCCGGGGTAACGTACCGCCACCTTTTGCAATAGCAATTCATCATCGCCCGATGCCAGCTGATCGATGCCTTTAAAACCCCCAACTTCGTTAAATACATCTTTACGATAGGCCATGTTGGCGCCATTACAGGTTGATGCCCTGCCATTACCAATAAACGCAGCGCCAATGCCTATTAAAAACGAAAACTCCAATGTCTGCATCAGCTCAAATACCGATTTCTCCTGGAAAAATGTCACCGGCGACGAGATCAGCACCGGATTTTCGGTTTCGTAGTAAGTTACAATCGTAGATATCCATTTGCTCCCCATCCGGCAATCGGCATCGGTGGCTACCATTAGTTCGCCGGTTGATAATTGGATTGCCTCGGTTATGGCCTTTTTTTTATAGGAATTTAATGGCTCGTTTTCATTGAGCTTTAGCAGGGTAATGCCCTGATCTGCAAAGCTCCCGATAATAGCAGCGGTGTTGTCTGTAGAGTGATCGTCGACAATAATAACCTCAAGCAAATGTTTGGGGTAATCCTGGGCCAGTATATCGCCGATGGTTAAATGGATACTTTCGGCCTCGTTGCGGGCCGCTATAAGTATAGTTACCCTGGTATTAAAAGATGATTTGTTTACCGCCGTTGTGGTTTTTATGTTAAACCATCCTTTTATGATGTAAACTACAAACAG